>Ga0182021_10012495_pt1 | contig 10090 bp, 7 predicted proteins | sample 612E3MmetaG_FD_120493 | JGI IMG/M metagenome (GOLD analysis project Ga0182021, IMG submission 120493) | Permafrost microbial communities from Stordalen Mire, Sweden - 612E3M metaG (Illumina Assembly) | ecosystem: Environmental > Terrestrial > Soil > Wetlands > Permafrost | place: Sweden... | reverse complement strand
GCCGCGGGTTGACCGCCCCCACCGTGACCGAGCAGCCGGTCGTGAGCACCACGGCGCCGGCGACGAGGAACGGGACGCAGAAGCGAACGAAGGACGACGAGGTGTGGCGAGCAATCATGACGACAAGAGCCGCGCTGCCCGCGGCGGTCGCACGATTTCGAAGACTATTTCGCGAGCTTCATGATCGCGCCGCCGATCCCCGTACCATCGCCGTGATTTGCCCAGTAAATGAAGTTGTTGTCGACCGCGAGGTCGACGGGCGAGCTCTGACCCGTCGCCAGGATCTCCGCGGGTGCGCCCGTGGTCAGCGCGGCTCGGTAGATCGAGTCGCCTTCGGCCCAGATCATCATCGAGCCGTCGACGATGACCGCGGCGATGGGCGCGCCCCTCGTTTGACCTGGGGCCGCGACGCAGTTTGCGGTCGGACTGCTCTGGCAGACCCGGATCTCGTTCGCGCTCGTCGCGACGACGAGCGTCGAGCCCTGCACGTCGAACGCGACCGGCGGATTGGCGAGAGTCACCGCATCGGCAGGCGTCGCGGTCAGCGAGAGCGTGGAGACGAAGCGGAGGGCGGCGGTCGTCATGTAATAGAGCGCCGTCGTGACCACCCGAACGGCGAGCATCTGGTCGATCGGCATGGTGTAGGTCCCCAGAGAACCGCCGTTCAGGTCGGTCTCCCAGAGGCCGCCGTGCGTGACGGTGCTGTCCTTGAAGAGCCCGATGTAGACCTTCGACCCGTCGACCGCGAGGCTGCTCGACACCGGAAGGACGGCGGTGCCGATGAACGGCATGTTGTTACAGGCGTCGCTCAAGGCCGCCGTGCACTTCGCCGCGCCTCGATCGGCCACGGTCACGTACGGAATCCCGCCCTGCAAGGCGATACCCCGTTTCAAGTTGCTCGCGATCGTCCCGCCGATGACGCCCTTCGACATCGTCCCGCTTCCGTCGACGCCGACGCGTCCCACGTCGGTGGCCGTCGTCCAGTACACGAAGAGCGTGCCGAGCGCGATGCGCTGGGCACCGATGGCGTCCGTGAGCTTCGTGGGGCACATCATGCGCGGACAGCTGCCGCTGTCGACGGAGCTCCCGTCGACGCCGGTGTTCCCGTCGCCGCCGTTCCCGTCGCCCATCCCCTGCCCGTCCGCGCCGGGGCCGCCTTCGCCGGAGACGAGCGCATCGCTCTCCGGGCCGCCCTCCGACCCGGGGCCGCCGGACGCGCTCTCGTCGAACGCGCCATAGCCGTTGCCGAGGATCGCGTTGCAGCCCGTCCACACGCCGAGCTGCGACACCACGAAGAGGAGCGCGAGCTTCACGTCGAGCCGCGCGAGCTTCGAGCTGCCGATCGAGCGGCTCACAGCCGGCCTCCGGCGACGAGACCCGCCGAGCCCAGACCGACGCTCGGCGTCACCCACCATCCCGCGGCAGCCGGGCTCGAGGCGCTGCTCTTCGATGCCGTGAAGTAGAGGAGACCGCCTGCCACGATCCCCATGCCGCCCACGACGAAGCCGATCGTCGAGACGGTGCCCGCGTCGGTCGCCGCGTTCCACTTGCTGCGGCCGTCGGCGTCGGGGCACTGGTGGTAGTCGGCGCAGATGTCCTTCGCCTGCCCGTGCTTCACGAGCGAGAAGAGGCCGGCGCCGCTGCCGACCAGAATGCCCACCACGCCGATGCCGCCCACGATGATCCCGGTGCGACGCTGCCCGTTGCCCGCTTCACGCGCCTGGTCGGCATCCGTGGGCGGCCCGACAGGCACCGTCGCGGCGGGCTCGTTCTCGAGCTCGGGGATCTTCACCTCGACGCCCTTGCCGTCCTGGAGCGAGACCTTCGTGTCGAAGGGCTTCTTGCCGGGCGCCGACGCAGCCACGGTGTGCGCGCCCGCGTCGAAGGGCTGCGCGCGGCTCCACTTGGCGGCCGCGAACGGTGCGCCGTCGACCGTGACCTCGAGACGGACCTCCGCAGCCGAAGGCGGCACGACGATCGTGAGACGAGGCGCGATCGCCTCGAGCGCGTTCGCTCGCTCTCGCGAGCTCTTCTCGCGCTCGCTCTTGCCCGCGGCCTTCGCAGCGTCGGCGACCTCGATGAAGAGACGGCGGGCGCTCCCCTTTCGTCCCGTGTGCTCGTAGCAGTCGGCGAGATCGAACTGCGTTCCGAGCGCGGGGTCGAGGCGCTGACTCTCCTCGAACTTCGGGCACGCGTCGGCGTACTTGCCCGCGCTGACGAGGGCGATCGCCTCGTTGAAGAGCTTCTCGGCGACCTGCTCGCCGCTCGGTTGCGCGCTCGCGCGACCCGCGACGAGCGTCCCTGCGCCAACGAGAAGAACGGCGAGGAGGGTCGGTCGCATCGGGTGGAGACGGAAGGTACTACCCATGCCTATCCAACGTAACGCCCGTCGGCGCGGTCGACTTCGGCGCGGGCGCGCTGACCGCCGGGACGGCGCTCGGCTTCGCGACCGGCGGGGGCCGCGGAGGCTGCGGCCTCGGCACGGCAGGCAGAGGCTTCGTGCTCGCGACGACGATGCCGGCGTCGGGCGCAGCGTTCGCTTCCGCAAGGCCCGTGCTGGACGGAGCCGACGACGCGGCCGTCAGCGCTGCGCTCGTGAGCGCGCTCGGCGTCGTGCCCGCCGTCGGCGCCGTTTCGCTTGCGATGGCGGGGCCTGCGACCGGACCGGGCACCGGCTTCATCTTGTGCGAGACGTAGAAGATCCCGGCGACGGACAGGGCCGCGAACAGGACGCCGCCGGCGACCCCGATGAGCACGTACGGGGGCTTCTTCTTCGGCGGGTGGACCGGATCGCGCTGCGTGTCCCACGCGACCTCGGTGCGAGCGACGCCCTCGGCCTCGACGATGATCGGATTCGAGCTGCTGTGCGGATCGCGAATCGAGATCCTCTGGCTGGAGGTCACGTTCGGCGAGCTGCTCGGAGTGAAGACCTTGAGGATCCGCTCGAGCGAGCCCGCCGCGGCCAGGGACCCGAACGGGGCCAACAGAGCGGCGAGCGCGGCGATGTCCGGAACGCGCTTGGCCACGTCTTTCTCGAGGCAGCGCGAGATGATTGCTTCGAGGGCCTGCGGCGCTTCGGGACGCTTGCTCCGCAGGAGCGGAGGCTCGGTGACGATGATCTTCACGGAGAGGTCGGGCAACGTGTCGCCCTCGAACGGCGGCGAGCCGACCAGCATCTCGAACAAGATGACGCCGAGCGCCCAGATGTCGGTCCGCGCGTCCACCGAGCGGAGCGAGCGCAGCTGCTCGGGCGACATGTAGAGGGGCGACCCCATCAACGTCGTCGACTTGGTCATCGAGTAGTCGGCGCTCGGCGTGATGCCGTCGGCGATCTTCGAGATCCCGAAGTCGAGCACCTTCACGCATTCCGTCCCGTCGGGTCGCGTGGTGAGAAAGAGATTCCCGGGCTTCAAGTCGCGATGGATCGTCCCCATCGTGTGCGCCTCGGCGAGGGCCTCGGAGGCCTGGAGCAGCCAGTCGACGGCGAGCGCGATCGGCAGAGGGCCGCGCGCCTCGAGCACGCGCGCGAGGTCGCTGCCGACCAGGTGCTCCATGACGAGGTAGGGCGAGCCCACCGCGGGCTTGCCGACGTCGATCATCCGACCGACGTGCTCGCTGCGGATCTTGATGGCGGCGCGGCCCTCGCGGAGGAACCGCGCGACGTACTCGGGGTTCTGCGCGATGGCGGGCAAGAGCAGCTTGATCGCCACGCGCTCCTCGAGATGGATGTGCGTCGCCGAGAGCACGACGCCCATGCCACCGAGGCCGAGCACGCTCTCGATTCGATACTTCTCCGCGAAGATTTCCCCGACTCGGGGGATCCCGGCGGGGATATCCGGGGGACTTTCCATCTCGTTGTTACGCCTCACGAAGCGTAAACAGTCTATCGTCTCGGGGCCGCGAGCTCCCAAAACAAGTTTGACGAAAGCCCCCATTTTCCGGTGAATTAGTCCGCTGGTTACGCGTCCATCCTCGGCTGAGTCTCGCGTCCTACCGACCCCCAAGGAGCTTGCAAATGCGCACTGTCGCCGTCGCTCTCGCACTCGCATCGTTCGCCATCGCAGCTCCCTCGTATGCGGATGTCCCCGCACCTGTCGCAGGCCAGCACGCCATACCGCTGGTGTGGTCGCCGGCGATGATCGCCAAGGTCAAGGAGCAGATCGCGGTGCACGAGGGTCGCGCCGCCGTGCTGCAGCCGATCGTCGCCCGCGACAACACCGCGCACGACTCGCTGATTGCCGACGCCAACGCCCTCGATCAGGCCGCGAAGGACGAGGCGCGTCAGTCGGCCGACTTCCGCACCATGGCCGCGACCGCGACGGACGAGAAGACGAAGAGGGAGTTCCTCGTGTTCGCCGGCGAGCTCGAGACCTTCGCCAAGCACAGTGAGGAGGCCGCTCGGACCCACCGTGAAGTGGCTCGCCGCCTCGAGGACACCATCAAGGCGATGCAGGCCGCCGTCACCTATCACCTCAATCTCGCCGCGAAGCTGAAGACCGCGCTCGCCAACAACAGCTAGCTCATCACTAGCCTGTCACCAGACCTCCGTCGGGCGTCGCGGGCGCGGAGCTCTCGTCGCCGGCGGCGCCTTGCGTCGCGGCGCGCGCGCGCTCCTTCGAGTGGTCCTTCGCGATGAGCACGTAGACGCTCGGGATGACGAGGAGCGTGAACAGCGTCCCGATGCTCATCCCGCCGACGAGCACGCGGCCGATCGCGTTGCGCGCGATGGCGCCCGGACCGGTCACGAACGTGAGCATGAAGTGACCGGCGACCGTCGCCACCGTGGTCATGAGGATGGGCCGCAGGCGCGTGGTGGCGGCGGCGTGCACGGCGTCGACCTTCGACTTCCCTTCGAGCTGCTGGACGTTCGCGAACTGCACGATGAGGATGCCGTTCTTCGACACGAGCCCCACCAGGGTGACGAGCCCGACCTGCGAGTAGATGTTGAGCGTGGTGGTCCATCCTTCGGTCAGGCCGAAGTGGACGCCGGGCGGGCCTGCGAACTTGAGGAACGTGAAGATGAGCGCGCCGAACATCGCGAGCGGCACCGAGCCCGCGAGGATGACGAACGGATCGCGGAACGAATCGAACTGAGCGGCGAGCACCAGGAAGATCAGGACGACGGCGAGGCCCATCGCCGGCAAGAACTTCCCCGACTCCTGGCGCAGCTGCCGCGACTCGCCTGTGTAGTCGACGTGGTAGCCAGGCGGCAGGATCCGCGCCGCCGCGTCCTCGAGGACGCGCAGGCCGCCGTCCAGCGAGCGCGGCGCGACTCCGGAGATCTTCACCGCGTTGAGCTGCTGGAAGCGGTTCAGCGTGCGCGGCTCGACGGCCTGCCGGATCGACGCGACGGCGCTGAGGGGCATCAGCTGCCCGCCCGGTCCGGTGATGTGGATGTCCTCGAGCTGGTCGGGCGTGAGGCGGCCGATGCGCTCGATCTGCGCGATGACCTTGTAGCTGCGCCCGTCGATGTCGAAGCGATTGACGTAGTTGCCGCCCAGCATCGCCGAGAGGTCGCCGCCGACGTTCTGCATGGTGAGCCCCATCGACGCGACCTTGTCGCGATCGACCACGATCTCCGCCTTCTCCTGATCGATGCGGACGTCGGTGATCGGCGGGAACGAGAACTGCCCGCTCTTCACCGCCTCCTGGACGATCTGCTCTGCGAAGCGCATCAGCTCGTCGTGGCTCGCCGTCGACGCGATGACGAACTCCACCGGGAAGAGCCCGGCGCTGGGCAGCGCCGCAGGGAGGATCGCTGGCGCGCGGACCCCGGTGAGGGCCGTGATCTTCCCGGCGACCTCCTCCTGGATGGGAAAGATGCTCCGCTTGCGGTCGTCCCACGGCTTGACGATGAGGCCGCCGAAGCCCCCGGTGTTGAGGGTGAGCTGGAAGCTGTGGTCGTACTCGGGCACCGAGGTGAACACGCCCTGGATCTGCGTGGTGTAGGGCGTGAGCTGCTCGATCGTCGCATTGGCCGGCGCGTCGATGGCGCCGAACACGACGCCCTGATCCTCGTTGGGCGCGAGCTCCTTGGGCGAGAACATGTACATCGGCACGATCAGGACCGTGAGGACGCCCCACACCAGATAGACGACCCCGCGTCGTGCGAGCGTCGCATCGAGCACGCGCGTGTAGCCCTCCTTGAAGCGCTCGAAGGCGCGTTCGCTCGCGCGGCCCAGCCAGCCGGGCTCGTGCCTCTCCTTCAGCAGCCGCGACGACATCATCGGTGAGAGCGTCAGCGCGACGGCGCCGGAGATGGCCACGGCGCCCGCGAGCGTGAACGCGAACTCGCGAAAGAGCGCGCCGGTGAGGCCGCCCTGGAAGCCAATCGGCGTGTACACCGCCGCAAGCGTGATGGTCATCGCGATGATCGGCGACGCGAGCTCACGCGCACCGACGAGCGCCGCTTCGTACGGCTTCTTTCCCAGGCGCACGTTCCGCTCGACGTTCTCGACGACGACGATCGCGTCGTCGACGACGAGACCGACCGAGAGCACGATGGCGAGGAGCGTCAGCAGGTTGAGCGTGAAGCCCATCACCTGCATGAGGAAGACCGCGCCCACCAGTGACAGCGGGATCGCCACGACGGGTATGAGCACGCTGCGAAACGATCCGAGGAAGAGAAAGATCACGACGATGACGATGACGATCGTTTCCATCAGCGTCTTGGTCACCTCGTGGATCGCGCTCTCGATGTACTTGGTCGAGTCGTACGCGATGCTCGCGCTCATGCCCGTCGGAAGCTCACTCTGGAGCGTCGTGATCTCGCGGCGAACGCTCGCGATGACGTCGAGCGAGTTGGCGTTGGGGAGCACCCAGACGCCCATGAAGACCGCCTTTTGTCCGGAGAATCGAACGTCCTGATCGTAGGTGTCGGCGCCCAGGACGACGTCGGCCACGTCCTCCAGACGCACGAGCGCGCCGTTCTGATCGCGGAGCACGAGCTTCTTGAACGCGTCGGCCGACTTGAGATCGGTGGTCGCCGTGAGATTGATCTGGATGAGCTGACCCTTGGTCTCGCCCACGGCTGCCAGGTAGTTGTTCGAGGCGAGGGCTTGCCGGACCAGCGAGGGGCTGACGTTCAGGGCCGCCATGCGCTCCGGTTTGAGCCAGGCGCGAACCGCGAACGTTCGCCCGCCGAGGATGTCGGCGCGCTGCACGCCGGGAATGGCCGAGAGACGCGGCTGCACGACGCGGATCAGATAATCCGTGACCTGGTTTTCCTCGAGGATCGGCGAGCCGAACGACAGATACATCGCGGCGAATTGCGAATCGGAGGGCTCGATGTTGATGGCGGGGATCTCGGCCTCGGGCGGCAGGTCGGCGCGCACCTGGTTCACGCGCGCGCTGATGTCGGAGAGCGCGTTCGACGCCGGGAAGTTGAGCCGGAGCCGCACGTTGATGGTCGAGAGCCCCTGCACGCTCTGCGACTCGATGTAGTCGATGCCGTCCGCAGCGGCGATCGCGCGCTCGAGCGGCGTGGTGATGAAGCCCCGCACCAGATCGGCGTTCGCGCCGGTGTACACGGTCTTCACGGTGACCGTGGCGCTCTCGAGCTTCGGGTACTGGCGCGCGTTGAGGGTGCGGATCGCCTGGAGGCCGGCGATGAGGATGATGAGGTTGACGACGATCGCCAGGACCGGCCGCCGGATGAAGATGTCGGTCAGCTTCATGGCGCTTCACCGATTTTCGGGGTGCGGCGACAGTTGCGGAGCCGGGCGGACGTCGGGCTTGATCACGATCTTCATCCCGTTGCGAAGCTTGAAGGCGCCGGCTGTGACCGCCTCCTGGCCCGGCTTGATGCCTTCGAGCACGGTGACGAAGTCTCCGCGTGACTCGCCGAGACGTACGAACTGCTGGCGGACCTTCGCGTTCTCGTCTTGCTTCTCCTCGACGAGGAACACGGAGTCGCCGTACGGCGCGTGCAAGATGGCCGTGGCAGGCAGAACGACGACCGGCTGCTGCGCCGGCAAGACCACCGTGACGTTCACGAACATCCCCGGCCGCAGCCGCTCCGCCGGGTTCGGCACCGTCCCGCGCACCCGGATCGTTCGGGTGACCTGATCGATCGCCGGATCGATCGCGGAGATGGTCCCCGCAATCGGAGCGCCGCCGGCGCCGGCGAGCTCGACGCGAACGGGCATCCCGACGTCGAGCGATTGGAGGCGCTGCTGGGGCAACGTGAAGTCGACGAAGACCGAGTCCGTCGCCTCGAGGGTCGTCACCGGCGCTCCCGCGCTCAGGTACTGCCCCAGGTTGACGGCACGGATGCCGAGACGCCCGCGGAACGGCGCACGGACGACCTTTCGCCCGATCTGCGCCTCGATCGCGTTCGCGTCTGCCGTGGCGCTGTCGAACGCCGACTGCGCATTGTCGAGGTCCGATTGTGCGATCGCGTTGCTGTCGACGAGCGCGCGGGCCCGCCGAAGCGATACTTCAGCCAGCGCGCGTCGGGCGCGAGCTGAGGCGAGCTGCGCGCGCTCGACGTTCGACTCGAGCTCGACGAGCTCGTCCCCCTGGCGAACGAGCGCGCCAGACTCGAACAGGATGCGCGACACGGTGCCCGACGCTTCGTTGCTCACCGAGACACCTTTGACCGCGACGATGCTACCGACGGCCGAGAGCGTTCCCTCCCACGACTGCTCTTGCGCGACGGCAGTGCTCACCGCTTCCGGCGGTGGACCGGATTTTTGGTACTGCTTTCCGATCGCCATGAGCGACGCGATCTGCGCGCCCTTGACGCCCGCGAGTGCGCCGACGAGCACCACAACGCCGAGGACGACCGCGACGGAACGCATGCCCCGTTCGATGCAAACAACGCGCTCGCTTGCCGGGTGCGGCGCGTCGGCACCACGGAGCCGCGCCGGCACGCTCGGGCTTCTGGAGCCGCGTCGGATGTAGCCTGGCTAGGGCGCGGCGAGTCGCCCGGCGAGGTCTTCGCAGTCCTTCGAGACGAGCGCCACCACCATGTCGTCGTGACGGAAGCGCTCGTGGTCGCCGCTCACGTAGCAGAGCGATGCGCGCGGATGATTCGCGAGCTCACGCACGTACGATTTTTCGCCGCCGAGCTCGCGCGTCACGTCGCCGTAGACGAGGAGCAGCGAGCGCGTCTCGTCTCCGTCGAGCCACGCCTTCGCGATGCCGCCGCTGATGCCCGAGCCGCCGAGCGCACTGGCGCTGTCGTAGGTCGGATCGATCATGACGACCCGGTTCATGCCCTGAGCGTTCGAGGCCATGAGCCTGAGCACCGGGATGCGGCCCAGGCTGTAGCCGGCGACGAGCGCGTCGATCTTCGTGTCGAGGAAGGTCGTCACCGTCGAGGCGATCGGCGCCTGGATCTGCGCGTCGCTCATGCTCGGCGCGAGGAGCGTCTGCATGCCGAGCCCGGCGCGTAGCGCGTCGTGCGAGAAGCCCAGATGCGACATCCCGTGGAAGTAGACGAAGCCCTCGCGGGGATCGGCGGTCTGCGCCGAGGAGCCGGCGCTCGTTCCGTCTTCACCCTCGCCCGGCGCGGCGCAGCCCGCGAGGCCGACCGCCAGGACCAGGGCCGCGGCCGCAAGGCGGAGAGGTGTGGCGGCCATCATTCCGCGGAGTTGGAGCACGGAGTGTACCAGCGGAAAACTCCCACATTTCCGCACAGGACGAGGTCCAGCCGTCCGCGCGAGGCCCCGGACGATCCAGGGTCGTCACCCATGACGCCGTCGAGGCGGCGCCGCGATGCGAGGGCTCGACGTCTCGTGATCTGGGTCGCGACGGCAATCTGACGTTACCGCGCGCGCTCGCGATCCACGTCGCGAGCGATCGCGAAACTCCGTTCGAAATGGCCCTCGGGCAGGCCTCGCGGGCGCCCTCGGTGCAACATTGCGCTTCGGGCATTCGGCACGAGAAGTGAACTCTCGCCCTGTCATGAAGAGCCTTCTTGCTGCTGGTTTGAGCATCGCGGCGACCCTCGTGCTGTCCGGTTGCGGCAGCACCGACGGCGCGAGCGACGACGAGCAGGGATCCAGCGCGGACGCCCTCAGCGTGACCAGCTCGTTCACGTCGAAGGCCACCGGCTACTACCCGAACGGCTCGGCGCTCGAAGGCG
>Ga0182021_10012493_pt1 | contig 10091 bp, 10 predicted proteins | sample 612E3MmetaG_FD_120493 | JGI IMG/M metagenome (GOLD analysis project Ga0182021, IMG submission 120493) | Permafrost microbial communities from Stordalen Mire, Sweden - 612E3M metaG (Illumina Assembly) | ecosystem: Environmental > Terrestrial > Soil > Wetlands > Permafrost | place: Sweden... | reverse complement strand
TTCCGGTTTGGTCGCGGCTCCGCCCTCGTTCCCCGGCGCAAATAAATTTGCGCCGGCCAGGGCGTTTCGCACAAATAGCGGCCATGCGCATCCTCCTCTCCGGCGTCTGCGGCTTCGTCGGCAGCACGCTGGCCCGCACCCTCGCGCAAAGCGGCGCCGGTCACCGCCTGTGCGGCTGCGACAATTTCATCCGCCCCGGCAGCGAATCCAATCGCGCCGCACTGAAGCAGCTCGGCGTGCAGCTTTTCCATGGTGACCTGCGCGCCGCCAGCGATCTCGAGACGCTGCCCGCCGTCGATTGGGTGATCGACGCCGCGGCCAACCCCAGCGTGCTCGCCGGCGTGGACGGCAGGACCAGTTCGCGCCAGCTCGTCGAGCACAACCTCGCCGGCACGGTGAATCTGCTCGAATACTGCAAGCAGCACCACGCCGGCTTGATCCTGCTGAGCACGAGCCGTGTTTACAGCATCGCTCCGCTGGCCGCGCTTCCCGTGGAGCCGTTCGAGGGTGCGTTCCGGCCGGCCCCGGGCAAAAACCTGCCGTCCGGTCTCACGGTCGCGGGTGTCGATGAGACGTTTTCCACCCTGGCGCCGGTATCGCTCTACGGGGCCACGAAGCTGGCCAGCGAAACGCTCGCCCTTGAATACGGCGAAACGTTCGGCCTGCCCGTCTTCATCAATCGCTGCGGCGTGCTCGCCGGCGCGGGCCAGTTCGGCCGCCCCGACCAGGGCATCTTCGCGTACTGGCTCAACTCTTGGCTGCGCCGCCGGCCGCTTGCCTATCTCGGCTTCGGCGGCGCCGGTCACCAAGTGCGCGACTGCCTGCACCCGCGCGATCTCGTGCCGCTGTTGGAAAAACAATTCGCCGCCCCGCCACTCCCATCCGGCGACCGGATCGTCAACGTCTCCGGCGACGCTGCTTCCGCCATGTCGTTGCGGCAGCTCAGCGAGTGGTGCGCCGCGCGCTTCGGCCCGCACACCGTCAAGGCCGACGGCACACCCCGCCCCTTCGACATCCCATGGTTGGTGCTCGACCACGCCAAGGCCACGCGCGGGTGGGGCTGGCGTCCGCAGACGCCGATCTCCGCCATCCTCGACGAAATCGCGGTCCACGCCCAGGCGCACCCCGACTGGCTCGATCTCTCGGCTCCGCTTTAAATCATCCGCGCCGCGATGAATGGCTCCGCTTTCACCCCCCAGCCGTCGCCGCTGAAGCTGTTCTCGATTGTCATCCCGGCGCGCGACGAGGAGGCCGCCCTGCCGCCCACCCTGCGCGACCTCCACGCAACCTTGTTACGCGAAGGCGTGCCCCACGAATTCATCGTGGTCGATGACGGCAGCGTCGACCGCACCTGGGCGGTGTTGCAGGAACTGCGACGGGAGATTTCCACCCTCGAACCCGTGCAGAATCCCGGCCCGCACGGCTTCGGTCGGGCGGTGGTCCGCGGATTCAACTGCATGCACGGCGACGCCTGCGCCGTGGTGATGGCCGACGCCTCCGATTCGCCGGAAGATGTCGTCAAGTACTGGCGCCTGCTCAACGACGGCTGGGAGTGTGTGTTTGGCAGTCGCTTTATCCGCGGCGGCCGCGTCGTGGACTACCCGCGGGTGAAACTCATCGTCAACCGGCTCGCGAATCTTTTCATCAAGACGATTTTTCACATACCGCTCAACGACACGACCAACGCCTTCAAAGCCTACCGCCGCCACGTCATCGAGGGTTGCCGCCCGTTTCTCGCCCCGCACTTCAATCTCACGGTGGAGATCCCGCTCAAGGCCATCGCCCGCGGCTTCACCTGGACCGTGACGCCCATCTCCTGGCAGAACCGCCGGCACGGCGAAGCCAAGCTCAAGATCAAGGAAATGGGCAGCCGCTATTTTTTCATCTGCATGTATGTGTGGCTGGAAAAATATTTCAGTCGCGGCGACTACCGCCGGAAATAGCTGGAAACCCCCGGCCGGCCCGCCTCTGTTTACGCCCGGATGAAAGTCACCACCTGCGACCTGCAAGGTCTGTTGATCATCGAGCCCGATGTCTTCGGCGACAACCGGGGCTACTTCATGGAATCCTGGAACCGCCAGCGGTACCGGGAGGCGGGCATCGATTTCGATTTCGTGCAGGACAACTTCTCGCTCTCCCGCCGCGGCACGCTCCGCGGCCTGCATTTCCAAAATCCGCTGGCCCAGGGCAAGCTGGTGTCGGTCCTGCAGGGCGAGGTGTTCGACGTGGGCGTCGATATCCGGCGCCGCTCGCCCACCTTCGGCCGCTGGTTCGGCATGACCCTGACGGCCGAAAACAAACGGCAATTCTTCCTGCCGCCGGGTTTCGCCCACGGCTTTCTGGTGCTCAGCGAAATGGCGCTGTTTCACTACAAATGCACCGACTACTACTCGCCCAAGGACGAACAGGGTTTCCGCTGGGATGACCCCGACGTCGGCATCAAGTGGCCGGTCGCGAATCCCATCCTGTCCAAACGCGACGGCGCCGCGCCGCGCCTCCACGCCATCCCGTCCGAGAAATTGTTTTAACCACTTCGCGCTTCCCGACGGCCCGACGCGAGGCCTTCACTTTCCGCATGCCTCTTCCCAAAATTCTGCTCTTCGGAAAAATCGGCCAGGTGGGCTGGGAACTCCGCCGCACGCTCGCGCCGATGAGCCGCCTCGTCTGCATCGATTATCCGGAGGTCGATTTCACCCAACCGGATTCGATCCGCACGTGGATTCGCCAAACCGCGCCGGACATCGTCGTCAACGCCGCCGCCTACACGGCCGTGGACAAGGCGGAGACGGAAACCGCCCTCGCCCTGAAGATCAACGGCGAGGCGCCCGGAGTGATGGCCGAGGAGGCAAAAAAACTCGGCGCTCTGCTGATGCACTATTCCACCGACTACGTGTTCGACGGGACCAAGACCGCACCGTACGTCGAGACCGACGCGCCCAACCCCCTCGGCGCCTACGGTCGCACGAAACTGGCAGGCGACCAGGCGATCCAGGCGGCGGGCTGCTCCCACCTCATCTTCCGCCTCTGCTGGGTGTACGGGGCGCGCGGAAACAACTTCCTGCTCACCATGCAGCGGCTGGCACGCGAACGCGAAAAGCTCCGCGTGGTGCGCGACCAAATCGGCTGCCCCACCTGGTCGCGGATGATCGCCGAGACCACCGCCCTTGCGCTCCGGCAGGCGGACACCGCGGAAAAAGCCCGGGCGTTGGGCGGCGTTTACCATCTCTGCGCCGCGGGCCAGACGAGCTGGCACGGCTTCGCCAGCGCCATCGTCGACCTGATGCCTGCGGAGGAGAAAAAATGCCGGGAGGTCGAGGCCATCACCTCCGCCGAGTATCCGACCCCCACGAAGCGTCCGGCCTACTCCGTCATGTCCACCGCCAAGCTGGAACGCATTTTCGGCCTGCGCCTCCCCGACTGGCACGACAGCCTGCGGCTGGTGCTGGAAAAGGGCGGAAGGGAATGAGGGAATAAAGGAGTGAGGGAGTGAGGGACATACCGCGTGGCCGAAAACGACAAATTGCATCAGTACGGCGCCTACCGGAAAGCCTGTGAGCTGTTCGATCTCGCGGTGGCCGATTTATCTCCGCTTGCGCGTAATCCGCTTTGCAGTCGGCTCGTGTCGCAGCAAATGGCTAGCGCCGACTCCATCGCCGCCAACATCGAAGAGGGCTATGGTCGACGCAGCCGCAAAGATTACACCCACTTCCTTGTCATTGCCCGCGGCTCGGCGACTGAAACGCGCGGACGTTACGAGCAACGCCTCAAGCACTGGCTGCCGCCGGAAACGGTTGCCGCGCGTGTCGCTCTCTGCGAAGAAATCATCGCCATCCTCAGCGCGACCATCCGCACCCTCCGCCTTACCTCCTAGCCCCTCACTCCCTCACTCCCTCACTCCCTTTTCCCTTCCCTCCTCCCTTCCATGAATCTCCTCGTCACCGGCGGCTGCGGCTTCATCGGCAGCAATTTCATCCGTCAACTCCTCGCCGACTCCGCCCCCCCCCCGCCTGAAGCGTCCGGCCCGGCGAAGCTCGTCAACCTCGACGTGCTCACCTACGCCGGCAATCCCGCCAATCTCGCCGACCTCGCGGGCAATCCCCGCTACGTTTTCTCGCGGGGCGACATCGGCGACGAGGCCCTCGTCGCCCGGCTGCTCGCCAAGCACGAGATCGATGCGGTGGTCAACTTCGCCGCCGAGTCGCATGTCGACCGTTCGATCGATTCGCCCGAGCCGTTCATCAAAACCAACGTCGTCGGCACCCTCCGCCTGCTCAACGCCGTGCGCCGTTACTGGGTCTTGCTGCCGGAACCGCGCAAGAGCGCGTTCCGTTTCCTGCACGTTTCGACCGACGAAGTTTACGGTTCGCTCGCTCCGACCGACCCGGCCTTCACCGAGGAAACGCCGTACGCGCCGAACTCGCCCTACGCCGCCTCGAAGGCCGCCAGCGATCACCTCGTGCGCGCCTACCAGCACACCTACGACCTGCCCACGCTCACGACCAACTGCTCCAATAATTACGGCCCCTACCAGTTCCCCGAAAAACTCATTCCGCTCGTCACGCTCAACGCCCTCGAGGGCAAGCCGCTCCCCGTGTACGGCGACGGCCAGCAGGTGCGCGACTGGCTCTACGTGGGCGATCATTGCGCCGCCATCTGGATGGTGCTCCAGCGCGGCCGCGTTGGCGAGACCTACAACATCGGCGGCCTGACCGAAAAACCCAATCTCGAGCTCGTGCAGACGATCTGCGGCCTGCTCGACCGCAAGGCCCCGCGCGCCGACGCCCAGCTGTATGCCGGACAAATTCAATTCGTCGCCGACCGCCCCGGCCACGACCGGCGCTATGCGATCGATTGCGCCAAAATCCAACGCGAACTCGGCTGGGCGCCGCGCGAGACCTTCGCCACCGGCATGGAAAAGACCCTCGCCTGGTACCTCGCCCACCGCGCCTGGGCCGCGGACATCACCGCCCAGAAGTACGCCCGCGAGCGGCTGGGGACGGGAACCCAATCGCCGCAACCGGCCAAGTCTAAGTGAGGAGTTGAAGTTGAAGTTCGAACCGCAAGACGACGACTCGTTTGAAAAGCTGGCGGTGTGGCAACGCTCGCAGGCACTCGCTGTGCGTATCTATCGCTTGCTCGGCAATTGTCGCGACTTTGGTTTTCGGAACCAGATGACGGATGCGGCCAACAGTATATCCAACAATATCGCCGAAGGCGCCGAACGATTGAGTCGGGCCGAGTTCAAGCAGTTTCTCGGCTACGCAAAGGGCTCTGCCGGCGAGACGCACTCTCAGACCTATACCGCCGCCGATCTCAGCTACCTCCCGCTCGACGAAGCGCTTGCCGTGCGTCGCGAATTGAAGGAGATCTCCCGTATGATCAATGGACTCATCCGCAGCCTCGACCGCGGCGACAATACCCCTTCAACTTAAACTTTCCTCTTCAACCCGCCTCGCTGCCGCCTGCATGCCTTCCCCTAGACCTAAACCTTCGACCTCAACCCTTATGCCGCCGCCCGCGCGCCGCGGCATCATCCTCGCCGGCGGCTCCGGCACCCGGCTCTACCCGCTCACCATCGCCGTGAGCAAGCAGCTCATGCCGGTGTACGACAAGCCGATGATCTACTACCCGCTGTCGGTGCTCATGCTCGCCGGCATCCGGGAGATCCTCGTCATTTCCACCCCGCAGGATCTGCCGCTGTTTCAACGCCTGCTCGGCGACGGCGCGCAATTCGGCCTCCGGCTCGCCTACGCCGAGCAACCCAAACCCGACGGGCTCGCCCAGGCGTTCCTGATCGGCGCCGACTTCCTCGCCGGCGCGCCCTCCGCCCTCGTACTCGGCGACAATCTTTTTTACAGCAGCGATTTCAGCAAGGCCCTGGCCGCCGCCGATGCCCGCACCGTCGGCGCCACCATCTTCGGCTACCACGTGGCCGATCCCAAATCCTACGGCGTGGTCGAATTCGCCGCCAACGGCCGCGTGCTCTCCATCGAGGAGAAACCCGCGCACCCGAAATCCAACTACGCCGTTCCCGGCCTCTACTTCTACGACCGGGACGTCGTCGCCCACGCCCGCGCGCTCCAGCCGTCGGCGCGCGGCGAACTCGAGATCACCGACCTCAACCGCCGCTACCTCGAGGCCGGACGGCTGCACGTTGAACTCCTCGGCCGCGGCACCGCCTGGCTCGACACCGGCACCCACGACTCGCTGCTCGATGCCGCCCAATTCGTCAACGTGATCGAAAACCGCCAGGGGCTCAAAATCGCCTGTCTCGAGGAAATCGCCTTCGGCCGGGGTTGGATCAATCGCGCCCAGCTCGCCGCCCAGATCGAGCGCCTCGGCAAATCGAACTATGGTGCCTACCTGCGGCGCCTGCTGGCAGCGGAGAAGGAGTAAGGGAATAAGGGGTTGAGGGTATAGGACAAAAGGAAGATCAAAGTCGGACCGGCGGACAATGGACTCCCCTTCTTCCCTAATTCCCCCACTCCCTCACTCCCCGGCACCACGCGTGAGCGTGGTCGTCCCCCTCTTCAATGGCCTGCCGTTCACACAGGCGATGGTGGCGAGCCTGCAGGCCACGCTCCCGCCCGGACTCACCCACGAGATCATCCTGGTCGACGACGGCAGCACCGATGGCACGCGCGACTGGCTGGCGACCTTGGGCGACCCGCCTTTTCGCGTCGTGCTGAATCAGCACAACCTCGGCTTCGCCGCCGCCAATAATCGCGGCGCTGCCGTCGCTCGCGGTGAGTTCCTGGCACTGCTCAACAATGATCTCGTGCTCACCCCGGGCTGGCTGGAGCCGATGCTCTCCGCTTACGCCCGCCTCGGCCGGCGCGCCGGTCTGGTCGGCAACATCCAGTATCGCGCCGATGACGGTGTGCTCGACCACGCCGGCATCGGCGTCACGGCCCAGGGGAAAATCGAACACCTCCGCGCCCAGCCCTCCCCCGTCGGCGGCCTGTGCGAGGTCTTCGCCGTCACCGCCGCCTGCTGCGTCGTGCGGCGCGAAGATTTTCTGGCTGTCGGCGGGTTCGACGAAGGCTTCGTCAACGGCGGCGAAGATGTCGATCTTGCGCTCAAACTCCGCGCCCGGGGCAAACGCACGGTCGTCGCGCTCGGGAGCTCCGTGCGCCACCGGGTCAGCGCGGCCCGGGGCCCGACGACGTTGCGCGACGAGCAAAACAGCCGCCGGCTTTTCCAACGCTGGCCCGCCGAGCTGGAACACGCCATCGCCCAGGCGTGGCGCCGCGCCAGCCTGTGGTCCGCGATTTTCGGCCGGCACCGCGCCCGGCTCCTGGCGCGCAGCGCCCGTTTCCGGGAGGAGGCCCGCTGGGCGGCGCTGCTCGACGGCGCGGGCGACCCGCTTGCTGCCGCGCGGGCCGACGACTTCGCCCTCACCGGTGTTGCGCACGCCGATACCTGCGTTACCGCCTGGCTGCGGCACCCCGCCACGATCCTCCTCCCCGCCGGATTTCCGCGCCGGAATTTTTTCCTCGCCGGCTACGTGCGACCGGTCGACCCGGCGCGTCGCTGCTCCGCCGGCCCGCTCGGCCTGCGCGTGATCGTCAACGGCCTGCAATCCGCCGAGATCTACCCGCTGCCCGAGGGAAATTTCAATTTCGGGCTCGATGCCCCTGCCGTGTTGCCCGACCGGCCCACGCGGATCGAAGTGTTCTTGCTGGGTGTCAGCTGGGGCCATCGGCTCAGCACGCTCGGACGTCTGGCGTTCTCCTGGCTGCTGCAGCCACCCTGGCGCGCCCGGGCCGACGAGTATCACATGCGGGCGCTCGATCGTCGCTTGCGCCTGGCCCAGATTGTCGCCGACGACCGGGTGATCTTCGACTTCAGCCACCACCCGCCGTTCCTGCGCCCCTGACGCCGGCCCGCCCTCCCGAGTTTGTCACGCATTACGTGACAAACCCCTCTGGGGACGGCCTCGAAAACTTGTCACGTAATACGTGACAAAGGATTTGGTTGAACCGGGCGGTTGCGTTCGGAAAGCAGCCGCGCCGGTTACGGTGCGGCAGATGCCGGAATCGCCGGGCGGCGGGGGCGACAGCTCAATTTTCACCGCCGAGTCAGCGGCCGCCGGCCGGTCAGAATCAGAAAGAGCCCGCCGGCGAAGATCCGTGTTCCACCGCCCGCACGACCGATTGCGGCCGCTGGTTCACGGTAAGAAACATCCGGCCGATATATTCGCCGATCAGCCCGAGCAACACGAGTTGCGTGCCGGAGAATACCAGCAGCGCCGCCATCAGCGAGCCCCACCCGAAGAACGGCCCGACGTCGCGCACCCACAACCAGGAGACGTAGCCCAATCCGGCCAGCCCCATCAGTGCCATGGCCAGGCCCAACACGGTGGCGACGCGCAGCGGCAGCACCGAAAATCCCACCCACGAACTCAGCCACAACCGCATCAGCCGCCGCAGGGTATAACCGCTCCGGCCGGCGCGCCGGGCGACATGCTGCACTTCGATCGATCCGATTCGTTGGGTGATCTGCAACAGCAGACCGTCGATGTACGGATACGGCCCCGCGTGCCGCGCCGCCTCCCGCGTCGCGAAGGCGCTCACGCACCGGAAACTCGAAAGATAAAACCCCTTCGGTTTGTCGAGCACCCAGTCGGTCATGCGGTTGGTGAACCAGCTGCCGAAGTTACGCCATGCCGCGTGCCGCTTCTCCCGGTAATGGCCGAAAACTACATCGAGTCCCTTCGTCCGGGCCTCCTCCCACAATCGCACCGCCTCGGCCGGCGGTTGCTGCCCGTCGTCATCGAGGTTGACCACGTGCGCGCCGCTGGCGTGGCGCCAGCCGGTCAGCACGGCGTTGTGTTCGCCGAAGTTGCGGGCGTGTTCGACGTAGGTCATCGGCACGCGCGCCGCGCCGAGGAGCTCGCGGCACACCTCGGCGGTGCCGTCGCGGCTACCGTCGTTCACCAGCACGATCTCGTGCCCGCCCGCAATCGCGAGCCCTTCGATCTCGTGCACCACCGCCGCGATCGTCTCCGCGCTGTTGTAGAGCGGGATGACGAACGAAAGCGCGGGTGCGGGAGTGCTCATGCCCAGCTCCAACCAAGGATGGTGGTGCAAACCCTGTCAACGTCCGCCAGGTCCAGACCTGGGTGGCACGGCAGGCAGAGCACTTCGGCGCACGCCCGCTCGGTTACCGGCAAGGCCAGGTCGGGCTGGGCGTAGGCGGGCTGGCGGTGCGCGGGCACCGGATAAAGCACGCCGCAGCGGATGCCGAACTCGGCGAGATAGGCCAGCAGCGCGTCGCGGCGCGGCGTGCGCACGACAAACTGGTGCCACACGACCTGCGCTCCGGGCGCGACGGTCGGCAAAACCAATTGTCGGGCGGGGTCGCCGATCCCCGCCGAAACCGGGGCGGTATCATCCACTCGCTCATGCTCGCGGCTACTCGGCGGGATTGGGCGATCCCGCCCTACGGCGAACCGGTCCAATCGTTCCAAATACCGGACGGCGATCCCGCCGCGCCGGGCGTTCTCCGCGTCGAGGTATTTCAGCTTCACGCGCAAAATCGCCGCCTGCATCTCGTCGAGCCGGCTATTGCGCCCGGCGCTCTCCGACACATAGCGCTGCCGCCAGCCATACTGCCGCAAAAGCCGCACCCGCCCGGCCAACGCCTTGTCGCGCGTGAATACCGCGCCCCCATCGCCGATGGCGCCGAGATTTTTGGTCGGATAAAAACTGAAGGCCGCCGCCGCGCCCCACGTGCCGATCCGGCGGCCAGCCACGGTAGCCCCATGCGCTTGCGCGCAGTCCTCCACCACCGCCGCACCGCGGCTTGCCGCCAGCGGACAAATCGCCGGCAGGTCCGCCGGGTGGCCATAGAGATGCACCGGCACCACCGCCTTGATGCGACCGCCCCCGCCGGCGAAGACGTCCGCCAACGCCGCCGGCGACATCGTCATCGTCGCCTCGTCGATCTCCACGAAAACCGGGCGGGCGCCGATCTCGGCGATGGCGGCGACGGTGGCGCTGGCCGTGTTGGCCACGGTGGCCACCGCATCGCCGCGTTGCACGCCCACGGCGCGCAACGCCAGCTCGAGCGCCTCGGTGCCGTTGGCC
>Ga0182021_10012492_pt1 | contig 10091 bp, 10 predicted proteins | sample 612E3MmetaG_FD_120493 | JGI IMG/M metagenome (GOLD analysis project Ga0182021, IMG submission 120493) | Permafrost microbial communities from Stordalen Mire, Sweden - 612E3M metaG (Illumina Assembly) | ecosystem: Environmental > Terrestrial > Soil > Wetlands > Permafrost | place: Sweden... | reverse complement strand
GCAGCACGCCCAACAGTCGCCGGTTGCGCCTGGATCGAAGCTGCTGCGTCCTCATCTGGTCACCACTTCCAGTTCGCGGCGGCGAAGGTGCTCAGGATCATCCATGCTGCCGCGAGGGCCACGGCAACGGCGGTCGGTACGAGCATGCTGCGCAGCTGGCCTCCGCCACGGCGGGAGACCTCTACTCCGACGGCACCGCAGGCGGTCATCAGGCCGGCCGAGGAGAACGTCTGCGAGGCGTTCCAGCCCAGGAGCAGCTCGGCCACCAGAGCCAGGACGGCGAAGGGCAGGATGAGCAGCAATCCGTTGGATGCCGCTTCTTCGACGGCGTCGCGTCCCAGACCCGGATGGGCCAGGGTGATCGCCCCGACCAGCAGGTACGTTGCGCCAAAGGCGAATGCCGCCCCGACGATGAGGCCGACTCCGGACGAGAGCGGACTGGCACCCATACGCCAGCCGACCAGGGCACCGAAGGCGGCAAAGGCGAGAACAGGCGCAGTCCAGTGAGGCAGCACCAGCGGCGTAGCCACAGGCAACGCCGCGGGCGTGCCCTGCACCGGCCTGGTGGGGACTGCGCCCCCTCTAGGTTCCAAGGTATGCCCAGCCAAGGAGTGTCAGACCACCCAGGATCGTTGCCAGGATCACGCTCGGCCAGATCTGGCCCCCGAGCATCTCCCGCAGGGTGGCGATCATCGGACCCAGGGCCCACAGGACACCTGTTACCCCGAAGGCGAGGGCCGTGTTCCAGCCGAAGGCGACGTTCATGACGATGCCGAAGGCCGCATACACAAGAGCCGGGCAGTAGCCCAGGGCGAAGGCCCGCACAGTGGCTTCCAGGGTGAGCGTGGCGCCCAGAGGTCTCGTGGCTAACCAGGCGATCGTGCCCAGGAGGGCCACACCGAGCGTGCCGTACACAACTCCGAGCAGGCACAAGCCGACGACTCCGGCATTGCCGCTCATCGCGAACCGAGGCAGCGTCTGCGCCCCGACACGCGCCAGGTCGAGTCCGGTCTGGAGGAAGAAGAGGCCAAAGGCGACGCCGGACACACCCAGGGCGATCTGGACCGGGATCTGGGAGAGAGCGCCCTTGAGGGCTCCGCCGGGGTTCACGAAGATCAGCAGCGCGGCCTTGATCTGGTCGGGGCGGGTCCGCGCCGGGGCCACGCCGGCCGAGGCGTCAACCGGAGAGGTCCCCGGATCTACTGTGGCGGTACTGGCCATCCCTACCCCGCAGACCGTCGCGAACTTCAACCTGCCCCGGGCGGCGAGAAGGGACGTTCTGCCGCTTGCCCGAGCATGCTACGGGCCGACCAAGGCGCCGTCAACGGACTTGTGCCCGCCGCGGCGCCTAGCCTTGTCGACACCCAGGTTCGGTATGCCTGAAGAGGTCGGCCCTGAATCGGGTCGGTCGAGCTACTCCTTGTGGGCAGCCTCGACTTCCTTGCGATGGGCCTCGATCACCTTCTCGGCGATGTGCGCCGGAACGTCCTCGTAGCGGTCCAGCGTGGCCGTGAACGTGCCACGCCCGCCTGTCAGCGAGCGCAGCTCCGTGGCGTAGGTGAACAGCTCGGCCTGGGGCACGCTGGCGGTGATGACCTGCATGCCGTCCTTCGTGTCCATGCCAAGCACCCGGCCGCGGCGACCGTTGAGATCGCGGTTGACGTCGCCCATATAGATCTCGGGGATCCGGATCTCGACCGTCATGATCGGCTCCATCAGAGCCGGCTTGCACTCGAGGACACCCTGCTTGAGAGCCATCGAGGCCGCGATCTTGAATGACAGCTCGTTCGAGTCGACCGGATGGAATGATCCGTCGTAGAGCGTCGCCTTGAAGTCGCTCAGCGGGTAGCCGGCCAGGACGCCTTCGGCCGCCGCCTCGCGAACGCCCTTCTCGACGCCCGGGAAGAAGTTCTTGGGCACGGTGCCGCCAACCACGTGCTCGGCGAACTCGACGCCGCCGCCCTGGTTGGGCTCGATCTCGATCCAGACGTCGCCGAACATGCCGTGGCCGCCGGTCTGCTTCTTGTAGCGGCCGTGGCTTTGGGTCTTGCCTCGGATCGTCTCCTTGTACGCCACCCTGGGCGTCCTGGTCACGATCGCGGCGCCGAACTTGCGCTTGAGCCGCTCGCCCAGAACGGCCACGTGGGCATCGCCCATCGATAACAGTATCTGTTCGCCGGTCTGCGACCGCTCGACCAGTGCCGACGGCTCTTCCTCGAGCATGCGCTGGAGGGCGGTGCCCATCTTGTCGAGGTCCGCCTTCGTCTGCGGCTCGATCGCGACCTGGAGCGTCGGGATGGGGAACGACAGCGGCGGCAGCGTATAGGCCTGCTCCCGAGAGGTTGAGAGCGTGTCACCGGTGGCCGTTACGGTCAGCTTGGCTACGGCGCCGATCTCGCCGGCGTGGAGCTGGCCCACCGTCTCCTGGTCCTTGCCGTGGATGAAGAGCAGCTGGCCGACACGCTCGGGCTCGTTGCGAGTGGCATTCCAGGCCTGACCCTGACCCTGCAGGGTGCCGGTCAGAATCCGCAGGAAGGTCAGCCGACCGACGAACGGGTCGGCGGTCGTCTTGAAGACGCGCGCCACTACCGGACCGTCCATCGACACGGGAAGCTTGACTTCCTTGCCCTTGGAGTCGGTGACGGCGATCTCGGTCTCCTCGGCGGGGGAGGGGAGGTAATGCACGATCGCGTTCATGAGCGCCCGAACGCCGATGTCCCTCGAGACGCTGCCGACCAGGACCGGCGCCACCATGCCGGACCGAACGGCTTTGTGCAGGCACGCCTCGAACTCCGCGTCGGTGATCTCCTCGCCTTCGAGGTACTTCGTCATGACATCGTCATCGGCCTCGGAGGCAGCCTCGAGGAGCTGATCGCGGCGGGTTGCGACCTCGTCGGCGAGATTCGCCGGCACGGGAATCTCGACTTCTTTGGTGCCCTGGAGCTGATACGCCTTGCCGTGCAGCAGGTCCACGTAGCCACTGAACGAATCCGCGGCTCCGATGGCCACATGGAGCGGCGCAACCCTCTGACCGAACGACGTTCGGAGCGCGTCCAGGGCCTGACCGGGATTGGCGTTCTCTCGCTCGCACTTGTTGAGGAAGAAGAGGGCCGGATGGTTGCCGGCGCGGGCCAGGGCCACGGCCGACTCCAGGCCGGCCTCGACGTGTCCGGACGCGTCCATCAGCAGGACCGCCGCGTCCGTCGCCGCGAAGCCCTCCACGACCTCGGCCGCGAAGTCGGCGTAGCCGGGGGTGTCGACGAGCTGGATCCTCGTCCCCTCGTAGTCCAGGCTCGCCACGGCGAGAGTCAGGGACTGCTTGCGCTTTTGCTCCTCGGGCTCGTAGTCCAGGCTGGCCGTGCCGTCATCAACGCGGCCGAGCCGCGTGATCGCGCCAGCATCGAAAAGGAGGCGCTCGGCCAGCGTCGTCTTGCCGGCCCCGGCATGGGCGGCCAGGACGACGCTGCGAAGGTGGAGGAGGTCGACACTCTTGGTTGTCATCGGCTCATCGATCCTCTGGTGGCGTCAGATCGCATCGGACAGGCGGCGCAATTAGGGACGGCCGCCGCCCGGCCATGATAGCCCCGCGCGTGCCCGCGGACGAGGACGAGGCGACGCACTCCGGGCTTGCCCGACCTCCGGACGGACTCATCGCCGGATCGCCCGATCCGGCGGGCTCGGAGACCGCGTCGGGCGGTATACTCCGGCCGATGTCTGGACATTCCAAGTGGTCGCAGATCAAGCGCCAGAAGGGCGCCAACGATGTCAAGCGCGGCGCCGTCTTCACCAAGATGGGCCGCGAGATCAGCGTCGCCGCGAGAGCCGGCGGCGGCGACCCCGACGGCAACTTCCGTCTTCGCCTCGCCGTCGAACGAGCGCGGGCCGAGAACATGCCGCTCGATACGATCAAGCGCGCCATCGAGAAGGCAGCCGGCGGCGGCGAAGGCGAGCAGTTCGAGGAGATCACGTACGAAGGCTACGGCCCGGGCGGCGTGGCGATCCTCGTCGAGACGGCTACGGACAACAAGAACCGGACCGCGGCCGACATTCGCTCCGTGTTGACCAAGGCCGGGGGCCAGCTGGCCGCACCGGGCAGCGTGGCCTGGCAGTTCGAGCAGCGCGGCGTGATCCTCCTGGCGCCGGGTGGGAACGCGGAGGAGATGGAGCTCCTGGCCATCGATGCCGGCGCGGATGATGTCGACTCGACGGGCGAGCAGGTCGAGGTCTACACGAAGCCGACCGACCTCGAGGCCGTACGCCGGTCGCTCGAGGCCGCCGGCGTGAAGATCGAGTCGGCCGAGCTTTCGATGACCCCCAAGAACACGATCGAACTCGACGAAGGGAAGGCTCGCCAGGCTCTCCGTCTTGTCGAAACGCTGGAAGACCACGACGACGTGCAGCGGGTGACGTCCAACTTCGAGATCCCCGAGGCACTCCTGGCCGAGGTCGGAGGGTGATTATTCTCGGGATCGACCCCGGGACGGCCATGCTCGGTTACGGCATCGTCGAGAGGACCGGCCCCCGCCTGCGGGCGATCGACTACGGGGTCATCAAGACGCCCTCCGATCTTTCGCTGCCCGAGAGACTCGAAGTCATCTACCTTGCCCTTACGGACCTCATCGACCTGCACGCGCCGGTCCTCGTCGGCGTGGAGCGGCTCTTCTTCACCAAGAACGTCCAGACGGCTTTCGCCGTCGGCCAGGCCCGAGGCGTCGTCCTTCTGGCCGCCGCGCTCCACGACCTTGAGATTCGCGAAGCCACCCCGAACGAGGTCAAAGTCGCGACCGCCGGCCACGGCTCCGCGTCGAAGGAGCAGGTGGGGCGCATGGTCCAGGCGATCCTGGGACTGGCCGAGATCCCGACTCCCGACGACGCGGCCGACGCCCTGGCCATCGCCATCTGCGTCGCCAATCGCGAGCGGTCGGTGAATCGCATCTTCACCGGCGCCCTGGACCGATCCGCGCTGCAACCCGCACCGGGTGGAGTCACCCCGTACGAGAAGGCTGTTCGTGACGCGTTGCGCCGCGAGCGCCTGGGACTCGGCCCCAACGAGCAGGCGGCACGTGCGCCGCGTTCCAAGACCGCCTCGCTATAGTGCAGTGCGCGCGTGATCGCCTCGCTTGACGGCATCGTCGGGGCCGTCTTCGCCGATTCGCTCATCGTCGAGGTCGGCGGCATCGGCTACCGCGTGTTTGCGGCGCCGTCCGTCCTCGCCGCCGCCAGAGTGGGGGAGAGGTTCAAGGTCTTCACCCACCACGTCGTCCGTGAGGACCTCCAGGCGCTGTACGGCTTTCAGACCCCCGAGCAGCTCGGCTTCTTCGGACTGCTCCTGACGGTAACCGGGGTCGGGCCGAAAGTCGCATTGGGGATCATTGGCTCGCGGCCGGTCGGGGACCTGCAGCTGGCGATCCTGTCGGACGATCTGGCCCTCCTCACGGCAGTCCCGGGCGTGGGCAAGAAGCTGGCCGCCCGCGTCGTCCTGGAGCTCAAAGAGAAGGTCGCCGCGGCGGGCGTGGCCGCGGGAGCTGCCGGCGGCGGGGCGCCGGCGGGTGAGTCCGAGGTAATGGCCGCGCTGCTGGCGTTGGGCTATTCCGCGGGCGAGGCACGCCAGGCGTCGCGCGAGGCGCTGACTGACCTCACCGTCGGCACCGGGCTGGAGGAGCGGGTCAAGGCCGCGCTGAGGACTCTGGTCAGGGGATAGGTCTGGCTGCGATGAACCGAACCGCCGCGCGCAAGAACTCGATCGCCTGGCTCTTCCTGGTCCTGGCCGTCGTGGCGTGCGGTCAATCGACCAAACCCTCCGCCACCGTGCGGAAGCCCAGCCCCAGCCCCACCGCGGCGCCTACTCCAACTCCCTCGCCGACGCCACGTGTCGGCAGGTTCGTTGCCGCCACGTCCATGACCACCGTTCGGAGCGATGCCACCGCGACCCTTCTCAGCGACGGGCGCGTCCTGATAGCCGGAGGCACCGCCAAGGGCAAGCCCCTGGCAACGGCGGAGATCTACGACTCCAGGACCGGGGCGTTCACCGCTACGGGGTCCATGAGCGAGCCGCGCGCCGGGCACACCGCCACTCTTCTGTCCGACGGCCGGGTTCTGATAGCCGGCGGCAGCGGCGACAAGTCGGTCGAGATCTACAACCCCGGGACCGAGAAGTTCAGCCGCACCGACTCGATGTTCAACAGCCCCATCTTCCAGACTGCGACCCTGCTGAACGACGGCAGGGTCCTCATCGCGGGTGGCGGCAACGGGGGCGGCTACTCGTCCAGGGGACAGACATACAACCCGTCTCGAGGGAGATGGAGTGGCACGCGACCGCTGAACGACGCTCGGGAGAATGCCACCGCAACCACCCTCCAGGACGGACGCGTCCTGATTGCCGGCGGAGACCGGGGCATCACGGGCCCAAACCCCCTCGTCCTGGCATCGGCCGAGATATTCAACCCGTCGACCGGTCAATTCACGCAAACTGGATCGATGGCGGACCCGCGTTCCCACTTCACGGCCACGCTGCTGCTGAACGGCCGCGTGCTCGTGGTCGGGGGCGACAGCCTCACCAGTACCACAGGGCTCCTGGCCACGGCTGAAATCTACGACCCGGGAACCGGCAAGTGGACTGCCACCGGATCCATGACGTTCGGCCGCTCCGACTTCACCGCGACATTGCTGTCCGACGGCCGAGTCTTGATCGCCGGTGGCGGCGACAACTCGGCGGAACTGTATAGCCCTGCCACGGGCACGTTCAGGATGGCCGCACCGATGTTGCTGCCGCGCGAGTTGCAGACCGCCACGCTGCTCAAGGACAGCCGGGTGTTGATCGCCGGCGGCAACGACTCCAAGCTGGCCGAGCTGTACCTGCCCTAGCCGGCTGTAGAACGCCCGTTCTGTCTGGTATGATCCGCGCATGAGCGATGGCCCCGTGACGGACATCTCGCGAATACTCGTCCCCGACGTGGAGGACGAGGCAGAAGTCGCGGTCGATCGTTCGCTGCGGCCCCACACGCTGGATGAATACATCGGCCAGCGCGAGCTCAAGGCGAACCTTTCGATCCTGTTGGGAGCCGCCCGCCAGAGAGGGGACGCGGCGGATCACGTCCTTCTGCACGGCCCGCCCGGCCTGGGCAAGACGACCCTGGCCACGATCATCGCCCGCGAGCTTGGCGCCAACATTCGCTATGCCAGCGGGCCGGCCATCGAGCGGGCAGGGGACCTGGCCGCCATCCTGACCTCACTCGACGAGCGCGACGTCCTCTTCATCGACGAGATCCATCGCCTCAACCGCGCCGTCGAGGAGATTCTCTATCCGGCTATGGAGGACTTCGCCCTGGATGTGATGATCGGCAAGGGGCCGTCGGCACGGAGCCTGCGCCTCAGCCTCAAGCCGTTCACGATCGTCGGGGCCACGACTCGCGCCGGTCGCATCTCCAGCCCGCTCCGAGACCGTTTCGGGGCAACGTACCGGCTGGACTTCTACGACGTGGCGGATCTCACCGCCATCGTTGTGCGCTCCGCCAGGTTGCTGGGCGTAGTGCTGAGCCCGGACGGCGCAACGGCCATCGCCAGACGTGGCCGTGGCACGCCGCGCGTCGTCAACCGCCTGCTGCGCCGCGTCCGCGACTACGCCCAGATGAACGGCGACGGCCACGTGAACGCGGCGACTGCGGACAAGGCCCTGGCGGCGCTCGAGATCGACGACGAGGGGCTGGACGGCACGGACCGCAAGCTTCTGGCCGCCATCGTGCAGAAATTCGGCAGCGGGCCGGTAGGAGTCCAGGCGCTGGCCGCGGTACTTGCCGAAGAGCCCGAGACCGTCGAGGACGTGTACGAGCCGTTCCTCCTGCGGCTCGGCTTCCTGGATCGGACGCCGCAGGGGAGAATTGCCACGGACGGCGCCCGAGCCCACCTTGCCCGGCTGGGCTACGAGGTCCCGGCCGCGCGACGGGGCGACGCGGACCAGCCGGCGTTGTGGGACGCCGCGGCCGGCGCGGCTGCGGGCCCGGATGACGCCACTGCTCCGGGTTCGGGCGCTCCGAAGCCCTGATGCCGACCTCCGAAACCCAGCCCTCCGATCGCTTTCCGGCCGCTCAGTTCGAGGTTGTGGTGCCGCCGCCCGCCGACGGCTCGACGCGCGCCCGGCTCGGCCGGTTGACGCTGCCGCACGGCGTCGTCGAGACGCCCCAGTTCATGCCCGTCGGCACCAACGCCACCGTCAAGGCGCTCGATCCGGACGATCTGCGCGCTGCCGGCGCGACGATCATCCTGGCCAACACCTATCACCTCTACCTGCGCCCCGGCCACGAGCGAATCGCCCGGCTCGGCGGTCTGCACCGCTTCATGGCCTGGGATCGCCCGATCCTGACGGACTCGGGCGGCTTCCAGGTCGTCTCGCTGGGCGAGCTGCGCAAGATCGACGACGGCGGCGTGACGTTCCAGAGCCATCTCGACGGCTCATATCATCGCTTCACGCCGGAGCTGTCGATCGAGGTCCAGCAGGCGCTGGGCGCCGACATAGCGGTCGCCTTCGACCAACCGGTGCCGCCGGCGTCGACGAGCCTTGCGGCGCTTGCGGAGGCTACGGCCCGGTCCAATCGCTGGGCGGCCCAATCTCTCGAGGCGCACACCCGCCCCGATCAGGCTCTCTTCGGCATCATCCAGGGAGGTCTGGATCCGGACCTTCGAGCCGAATCGACCCGAGTCGTGGCCGGCCTGCCGTTCGACGGCATCTGCATCGGCGGTCTGGCCGGAGACGAGTCGGCAGCGCAGCGCGAGGCGACGCTCGATCTGGTCGTCGGTCTGCTCGAACAGGATCCTCGGCCACGCTACCTGATGGGACTGGGATCGCCCGCCGACCTGCTGGAGGCGGTTCACCGCGGCGTCGACATGTTCGACTGCGTCCTGCCCGCTCGCGTCGCCCGAAATGGCCAGCTGTGGGTACCGGGCGGGCGGCTGAACATGCGCAACGCCCAATTCGCCGACGACCCGCGGCCGGTTCAGGAAGGCTGCCGCTGTCCTCTCTGCCGCGACTTCTCGAGGGCATATCTGGCCCACCTGTTCCGCGCCGAGGAGCTCCTCGCATACCGCCTCGCGACTTGTCACAACCTGACCTTCACCCTAGACTTCATGGCCGAAATCCGCTCCGAACTGCGCTCCGGCACGTTCACCGCGCGCCTGCCCGAGCTTAGGGCCGGCGCACCGCTGTCAGCCTCGAGTGCATTGGCAGTGCAGTCGGAGTGAAGAGCCCACACCTAACCTGTCGCATGCGGAGGCACACCCGATGGCGAGCCGAGATCGCCCCTCTCATCAGGCGAAGAAGAAGCCGAAGGATGCCTCGCAAAAGGGCATCAACAAGATCCAGCCCTTGATGGAGCCCCCCACCAACGTCGAGGTGTGGAAGCCGAAGCGCAAGCCGAGGACCGAAGAGACCGAGAGCTAACTCGCGGGCGGACGCCAGCAGGCGACCCGTTCCGCCAATCCCAAGTCGTTCAAGCGATCGAGGACAGGAGCGAGGAGCAGGTGGCGATGACCGAGCGCGGGGCCGAGATTCGAGGCACATCGGCCGAGAAGACCAGCGAGCGCAGCAAAGCCGTCGACGCGGCCATCATGTCGATCGAGAAGCAGTTCGGGCGTGGCTCGATCATGCGTCTCGGCTCGAAAGAGCGGCAGGCCGTCGACGTCATCCCGACCGGCTCGATTGCCCTGGACCTTGCCCTGGGCGTCGGCGGCATTCCGCGCGGCCGCATGACTGAGATCTTCGGCCCCGAGTCGTCGGGCAAGACCACTCTCTGCCAGCATGTCCTCGCCGAGGCCCAGAAGAAGGGCGGCGTGGTTGCGTTCATCGACGTCGAGCACGCCCTCGACCCCGCCTACGCCCGAGCCTGCGGCGTCAACGTCGACGAGCTGCTCGTGAGCCAGCCGGACACGGGCGAGGACGCCCTCCAGATCACCGAGACACTCATCCGGTCGGGCGGCGTGGACTGCGTCGTCGTCGACTCCGTCGCGGCGCTCGTTCCCAAAGCCGAGATCGAAGGCGACATAGGGGACTCGTTCGTCGGCATTCAGGCTCGCCTCATGAGCCAGGCGCTGCGCAAGCT
>Ga0182021_10012490_pt1 | contig 10092 bp, 11 predicted proteins | sample 612E3MmetaG_FD_120493 | JGI IMG/M metagenome (GOLD analysis project Ga0182021, IMG submission 120493) | Permafrost microbial communities from Stordalen Mire, Sweden - 612E3M metaG (Illumina Assembly) | ecosystem: Environmental > Terrestrial > Soil > Wetlands > Permafrost | place: Sweden... | reverse complement strand
TCTTACAGAGCTTGCTGTGGAAAAAGGTGCAACATCAATTCTTATACCGCTTAATGCAAGAAAACAATTAAATGATCTCTCAGACGATATGATCACAAAGATTAATATTCAATATTACGTCGATCTGAAAGATTGTCTTATAAAAGCCTTGGTTGAATAAATTTTATTCCCAAAATCTGGTATAACATTTAAGTCATCCAATTTTATGCCTTTTCATATTAATGTAAATAAAAATCAAATGTTATGAAAGACTTCGAAAAGAGGACAAAGGATTATCAAACAAATTGGAGATCAGTGCATTTACCACAAATAATTGGAAATGGTAAGCAGAATGGAATTTCAAAACCTTATATTTTACCTAATAAGAACTTTCGACAAAGCTTTTTCCCTGAAATAGTGGACTCTTTATTTGAAGAACCAGAGGGATATTTAAAGAAATATCATGTTAAACCTCATACTGGCATTCATAACCTTATGAGTTCCTGGGTTCTTTGTGCCAATATGTACTGGCCTTTCAGAAACTCCGAAGGTTTTAAGCTCTTTGCTAATTTCTTAAAGCAGGTGACAGGTCTTGACATTCATGAAATAACAGATATGGATCTAGAATATGAAGATGACGTCAATGATTTTAAACCTGGTAAACTACTAGGTGAAGATGATGGAGGTATGAGGGGAAGCGGACAGACCTCACCTGATCTTGCAATCAGGTTTAGGACAGAAGATGGTAAAAATGGAATAATACTAATTGAGTCAAAATTTTCTGAACATAGTTTTTATAGTTGTTCTGGTTACAGTAAAACCAAACCAGGGAAGCCAGTTAATGAAAAAAAAGAAAGGTGTTTGAATCCATCGCTTATTGTTGATTCGGACTTTAATGAATGCCACTTAACGTCATGGAATAGGAAATATTGGGATTTGCTAGGAAATGAGCTTGACAAAGTCAAGTTTTCATCATTAAAAAAATGTCCAATGAGTTCATCCTGTTATCAGCTATTTAGGCAGCAGGCTTTAGCTAAAGGATTAGAGAAAAAATATGATATCTCAGTCTCAGCAGTGGCAACAGACTCAAGAAACGAAGAACTCAAGAATTCATCTGTGAGGAATGGCATGAAACCTTTTCCAGAGGGATGGAGAGAACTATTTCCAGACCTGAAATTATACTGGTTCACCCACAATGAGTGGTTTACATTTGTGAAGCAAAACAACCCAGGCGGAAGATGGGATGTATGGTTGAAATACATATTGGAACGATATAATTATTAGACTCCGGTATAACCTTATTTAGTATTTTATTTCAAATCTGATTTATCATGAATACTCTTTCAGCAATTCCAATCAAAGAACCGTTTATTGATATGATACTTGATGGTGAAAAAACCTGGGAAATAAGAACCAAATTCACCAAGAAGATAGGTTTAGTAGGGCTTATCCGATCTAAATCTGGAACAGTGGTAGGCACAGCTACTCTTTCTGAAGTTATACAGCTCACTCAGGAACTGGCTTACGAAAATACTGCCTTAATGGGTTTTAGACCCTTAACCTGGGAGGAAGCGAAAGATCTTGTTGGACAATATGCATGGGTCCTAAAAGAAGTCGTACGGTTTAAATCACCCGTTCCTTATAAGCACCCATCTGGAGCTGTAACATGGGTTACATTGGATGAACCCACTACAAAAAAGGTATTGGCAGAGGCAAAACGATCTAATAAATAATTCTTGTTTACTTTTTCTGAAAATCTTTTTTTACAAAGTTCAAATATTCATTCATTGTTTCTGCATAAAACTTCCTCCCAGCGCTTGGCTGGTGTGGAAATGGAAAGAATGACCTGCCTAAATTATTGTCAATGCACTTCTTAAATGCATTTCCGCTAATCCCTTTTTTATAGTCCCAATACTCTCTGACTTTGTCGCCTGTTTTATTTGATAGTAATTGTAGAACAGGTTCTCCGAGCGTAATTATTGGTATATCAGGAAAAACCAGTAGTTCTTCTTTTAAAAGCTTAAGATTTGGATTAAGATGACTATGTAATATGCTCGGCGTCCTAGCTGGAGGATCCCTATAAAAATATTTAAAGACATTCGTTGCATATATATTTCCGAGTTTTATTCCAAGTGATTCGCATATGCCAGTGATATATGTCTTTAAGCTTCCTCCTCTGTTAAGATTCAGGGTCGTTTTTATTTTTACCCTCTGTTTTTCATTTTTAATTGTTGGATCCTGCCCAATGATAATGAGTTTAATTTCATCAGACCCTTTAAAAGGATAAATTGGATCAAGACTCATATTGATAGGATTTTCCTCTGAATCCATACTAGCTTTTAGGATTCCTCTGATCTTCAATGCTTCTTCCATAAGGTTTGTAATGTTCAAATTTTTATTATTTTCTTTTCTTCATCAATTCATCAAATACGCTGACAAAATCATTTAATATTTTTTTCTCCGAATGAAATAGAATACAACTTTCATTTTTATACTCTAAATAGCAGTCCTTTGGATCAAGAAAATCAATCCGGTAACTCCCAACTCTTCGCAACCCAGATTCCCTTAATAAAAAAACTAAATCCCTGATTATTCTAACTTTATCTATTGAATCATTTGGATTCCCGTATAGGTAATAAATATACTTTAATTTAATTTGTTGATCGAAAGGTGAGAGGCCAGTAATTAAAGCGGTTACCTTAGATATATTTATTCTTGAGTACTTAAACTCAAACTTCATAAGTTTTGAATTTGAATCTTCTACTGTTAATTCATCGCACTCAATTGGTTTAACATATATTTTTCCTTCATACCCAAGTCGTCTGCGTTCTTTAAAATACTCATCTACCTGTGCCCATCTTATCCTATCGTTTTTATCTCTTATTTTTCGCAAGTCAAGTCCGGTATCAGGGGCAAGTAACAAGTCTTTAATATCCGGTGTGATAAAATTTTTATACCACCTGAAGGGCTCGTAGAAGAAGTAATGTATTTCAAATATCGGATATTTCTCATCCGAAATGTCCATAAAATAATCATAAGAGTCCACCTCTAATGGAATCCAGTAGGGTCTAAAAAACTCTATCTCAATCGGATTGTCAAATTTTGAGCATAACCAGATCCACTCATTCTGAGCATCATCAAGATTAACAGGATTATGAATCTCCCCAAATTTCAGAGTGTTTAAGACCACTGGATATGTATTCAGATAGCTTAATATATGTTTGGCATTTTTAAACTGCATGCCCCACTCCTGGTTAAAAGGGATCCAGTCCGTATCAGTTCTCGCCATGGTTTTCATTCCAAAGTCCTCTGTTGTTTTTTCGTGCTTTTCGTTCTAATTTAACAAATCTATCAGCATACCTGACATTCGGAGGAATTGTCATCACCATTGCATACCCTCTTTTTACCAGTTCAGCATTTACAAATGTGCCATCACTCAAGTAAACATAGGCAAGTGTTCGGTTATATTGATCCTTTCTCCCAACATCGTATTCAAGACGAATCTTTTTACCAGTAAGTAGTTTTATAAGATATTCTTTTGATTGTTGCCCATAATACCCAATTATCTTTCTGCCAGTGTTTCTTGTTTCAGGAGCATCAACACCAATAAGCCTTATCTTAACTCCTTTCTCACTGCCGTCATCTGCCCAGAAGGTATCACCATCAACAATTTTGACAACATTCATATATTCGATAATGCCAACATGTTTACCGGTCGATTTACATGAACATACAAGGATAGCTAGAAATATCAAATGCAATATTCTGTTCATAAAATGACATATTAATATCAAGTTCCTTCTGTCAATTAAAATGCCACAGTTACAAAATGCTGATTATCTGTATCAATCTTATTTGTCTTATGTCATTAAGTAAAATAAAAGATCATTTATTGACATAGTGAAAAAATAACACATTCAATGGTATTACAAAATTGAGAGAATCAGGAAGATAATCAAAAGTATTTTATGGTACTTTTATCTATCAAACAGTTGATTTAAAAAATAATAAGTAATGAACAATTTGGATCAATCGAAGTATTCTATAAAGAATATTTTTGAAAAGCAAATGGCCAATTCTACGGCGCAAAAGCTTCTGTTTAATCTTAATGAAGAACTCACGCATCAATTGGATAAAGAACACCTGGCCTTTATTGCCCGAACTCATTGTAGAGGAATCACTTATTTATGTAATGATCAAAAAGCCTTCTTGTTTGTTAATGTGAGACAAAAGTTTATTTCCATAACTTTCTTCACAGGGAACAGCAGGATTGATGGTTTGAAAAAAGCCAATTGGGGAAAATGGGAAGATAATACAGGTAGCGAGACATTTAGAATATTTGATAATCCCTCTCTTAAACGTGCAGTTCTCTTTGCCATGAAGGCTTATAAAATTGCACTGAGCTGTTCCAGATAAATGTAGGGTTGAATCATAATTAAGTTCAACAGACACCCTTAGTAATTTAAACGATGACTCTTTAACTGCAAATTTGATTATTGAACATATTATAACTTCTTCATGATTCAATTTCTGGAATTTTAGAAAAATGATGGTCTATAAAGGAGCACACGAGCGAAGTAACAAGATTGCAGAACTACTTTTCGATTCATTTTCTTTCGGAGGAATTCTTGGACGAAATGACATGCCCGAGGACACTTTACCCAGTGGAGTTATCAAAGGTTCATTAGAACATCTTCTATTTATCACTTTTACTGTGGCGATCGACTACCAACGCGATGCCACTACTCTTTGGGCTAATTCGAGGAAAACATTTGAAGATCTTGAAACAAGGTATCTATTCTTTCCAGACCGACTAAATGAAACTGGTTTCGATAAGATTGTCAGAGATATGCAAAAATACGGGCTCTCAAAAAAATTTCACAGGGATGCTCTGATCTGGCAGACTTTAGGTTTGACTTTCTTCAGGAAATGGGATTCCAATCCGGTTAACTTCCTTGATAGCTCTCAATGGGATTCACTTCTAATCCTGGAACATTTGAAAAATGATATTCACTTTTCAGATGGAAAGTATGCATCGGATTTCCCAAATCTTCGTGGAGCAAAAATAGGCCCCTTGTGGGTCAGGATGCTTCGAGACAATGTTGGTATTACAAAATTATTGAACTTGGATAAGGCTCCTATTCCTGTAGACATACACATTGCGAGAGCAACATTGGCTACTGGAGTTGTCAGAGGTCAATATGAGGGCATGTTAGAAGAGTTGTATATGGATATCCGAGAAGCCTGGTTTGAAGGAGTGAAAGAACTCAGAATTAAGAACAGATCTATGATTGCGCTAGATGTTGATGAACCACTATGGCATTTGTCAAAGTATGGCTGCTCGAAAAACCGTGATAAATCTACTGGTTATTGCTCAGTTATAAATATATGTGAAGCCAGAGACTTTTGTATCGGGGGAAAGATCAAGATAAAAAATAATTTTGTAGAGTTGGATACATGAAAACCTTATGTATTGCTCCATGCGGAGACAGAAAAATCTGGAAGAAAATTCCGGATGCCGGTCCCCAGAAAGCCAGGAATGTTTACACAGGACCTTATGCAGGAAAATGTATTCAATATGCAGAGAAATTTTATCCCTCTTCGTGGTGTATTTTATCAGCAAAATATGGTTTTTTATTCCCTGATGATGTTATTCAAGGTCCGTATAATGTTACTTTTAAAAGAAAGAATACAAATCCTATAACCATTGATGAGCTATTAATTCAGGCTGACGAAAAAGGCTTAGAGGGATATGAAAAAATAATAGTTCTTGGGGGCAGGGAATATTCTAATATGGTTGAAAAGATTCTATATGGTAAGAATATTTATGTGCCTCTCAAAGGTCTTGCAATGGGCCAAAGCATAAGTAAACTTAAAGGTGCAATTACAAAGGGAACACCACTATAATCTTCACAATTTTTAGGATAAATAGTATGACCTTTTTTTCTCTTCTCTATGGATTTATAATCCTTTCTATTTCATCAACTACCTCCGATAGTTGGAAATCGGTAGCTCCCGGTATGGATTTTCAGATCCTTAAGATAGAAAAGCCAACCTCTACTGCCAAATCACAAATAACCGTGGTGCGAATTGATCCAAAACTCTGGGAATTAGTTTTCATATGTATAAGTCAAACGGGGGAAACATCAGGAAAAACTGCCCGTGAATGGTGCAAGAGCTATAAGCTCACTGCTTCCATAAACGCTGGGATGTTTGATACCAACAACAAGACTCATGTGGGATATCTTCGATACCAGAAACATGTAAACAATGGTCAGGTTAATAATTACAAATCAATTGCTGCATTTAACCCTAAAAGAGATAAAGAACTTCCCCAATATAAGATCTTCGATCTGGATGTACCCGGAGTTACCATAAACTCCATTCTAAAGGACTATAGCTCAGCAGTTCAGAACCTAAGGTTGATCAAAAAGCCTGCTACGAATGTGTGGAATCAACAGAACAGGAAGTGGAGTGAAGCAGCTATCGGGGAAGACAATGCTGGTCGAATTCTTTTCATTTTCTCCCGGTCACCATTTTCAATGCATGATCTAAATGAGGAATTATTGAAGTCTGGTATTGGGATTGTCGCCGCTCAACACCTGGAAGGGGGGCCTGAAGCACAACTTTACCTTAACGTCGGTAATGTGGAACTTGATCTGTTTGGAAGCTACGAAACGTCCTTCAAGGAGAACGACGGGAATAATACAGCATGGCCAATACCGAATATTATCGGGATCCGACCAAGGTCATCGGTGAATAATGATCGATGATGTCCATATCTAATATCTTAAAACAAATACTGATCCCTGGTTCCTTTTTTGAATTTCGTCTTTTGGTGACCCGATAAAAACATATTCTGAATTCAGCCCTATCGAAAATCCAAATCTGTCGCAATTCCAGTCCCCTTTAAACATTAATCTCCGAATATCCTTACTCCCAGACAGAAATTGGGCAATTTTAAGACATTCTTTCCCTTTGATCTGGTAAAGCACCACATTCGATGTTGTTCCTGCATTATCAAAAAAATAAGGAGCTTCCATTTCCGAAATTAATAGTTTGTCATCATAAATTTTCAGGTTCTGTATCTCATTATTAAAATCTCTTATAATAATCGGATCCATCCCAATTGAGTCATTATATAATTCATATATAAAGATTTTGGGCTTCACTTTTATGATGTCTCCTTCAGAGGACACTACGACCAAATATCGCTCATTTGCATCAATTAAGTCAACATATCCGAATGTCCCGATATCACATTTATGCTCCCACTTTGAATTTTTAAAATTCAAAACTCTTACAAATTTTAAATTGTTTTTACCCTCATAAGTAAGGAATGCAAAATTATTTGTGACAGCAACTGGGTTAAGATCAAAGTCTTTACAAGAGTCTACATCAATTTTGCCAGTTCTCTTCCACTCATTATTCTCTTTGGTATAGATCAAAATCCCAGATATATCTGAAACTGCAGGACATGTTGGTGAAAATCCTAATATCAGATGCCTGTTTGAAATGTTGATATTTCCATTTAATTCTTCATAATCGGATTCTGTATTTTCAAGAAGCAGATCTTCTTTTAGGGATCTATCCATAATCTGCAGAACTTTGATAATTGTTTTAGCTGAGGAAGATAAGTAACTGATTGCAATATATTTATTTGACATTGCAGTATTCAGGGTATATCCTACATTAATTTTTGTAGGATCCTCTTCCCATATGTCATCCGCTTTTTTAAAAAGATAGGTTTCTTTATCATATGATGTAGCGACCAGATAGTTTTCGTTGGCCGAAATTGAACATCCAAATCCCATATCCTCATAATATCTTTCAGGACATAGTTTATTACTGCTCGCATTATAATTAAAAGAAGATTGGTCGCTGGAACAGGAAACTAAAACATATGGAATCGTGAGAATTATCAAGATTACAAATGGTATTTTTTTCATTTTTTGAACCTTTAAGAGATTATTTGATTTCTTTATAGAGCGAAATACTCTTATCATTAATCTTAATAATGTCATATTTTCGGACTGTATAGGTAACCAAACTATCAATATGTGGAGATAATTTGTTGAACAATAAAACATGATATGGTTTCTCTGTTTCAGCTTCTTTTATAGTCAGAATTGTCTGGTTAAAAAGGGTGAAGCTTCCAGATACTTTACCTCTAAGAACGATTGTCAGATTTTCGTTTTTATCCGTTTTACTTTTTTCGTATGAATTAGGACCATTACTTACGGTATATTTTGACTACAAAAAATATCCGATAAATAAAATAATTGAAATTTTTATAATTGTTTTCATAACTATAGGATAGTTTAATAAACGTTTGATATTTAAGCAATTTGTATTTCAGGAATCAGGATGTAGTCATCCAATTCAGAATTTGCATCAACTTTCTCCAATCCAATTTCAAGTTTTTTCCTGATACTTTCATTCATGTATTCTGATACCATATCATACTCATTAACTGGCGAGAGTAGTTTAATGAGAGAAGGAATTAATTCGAGCAGGATAAAGAGTAAAGAAAGTCCCCAAACCATCATCCTGGATTGATTTGATTTATCCTCTTTTACAAGCTTATGTAATGCTTCATTTTTTGACCATAAATCATATGAGGAATTTGGTTTGTAAGTGTTAAAATCCTTTTGCATTTGTGCCAGTCTCTCAGATTTGTATTCTTGTTTTTCGTTGATTTTTTCTTTCAGATCATTAATAATCTGGCTATAATTGTTAGCATTTGCTTTTGCATAACTGAAACGAATTCCTTGCCCGGCAATACCTGACAATTTTTCTCCATAAAAACCCAAATCTTCTGCCTCCATCCTTTTTTGTTCATCATTCTTCAATTTTGTATAATAATTTATTTGCAACTCAAGGTCATTGACTGTCGAATCAGTCAATTCAATGAACTTATCCTGCTCTTTCTTAAATGGCAGCATTCCGGCTATTTGCTCATCCTTTATTTGTTGGTTTATTCTTCTTTCCAGGACTTTAAGTTTAATTGGGACCGATATAATGATCCCTATCATGATTGCAAGCGGAATCCTTAGTAATGCTGCATTTTTGTTTTTTGATGAGACAATCTCTCTGTCAATTAATCCAATCATAAGTGCATATAATAATGCACATGTCCCAACCAAAACCTTATCTTTTATTGCCATTACATAGGATTGGGAGAATTCATCCCAATCACCGAAAATTGTTGTTAAAGCATAGTAGCTTGATAAGAATGCAAATAAAGAAGTAATCAGAACAAAAAGACCCAACGTACTTTGATGCATTCTTGTCCTGCTATTACATTTTGTTGCCATAATGTAATCTGTTTTTGATAAATTATAAAGTATATTCATGGCGTCAGTTTTTAGTTTGTAAAATCTTCAAAAAAGTTAGAAACCTTATTTTTAAATCCTTTTGGATTCAGATGTTCTTCAAATACATTTTTATGATTGCCATGGGCCTTAATTATCGGGTCATTATATGCATAACTAAAGATGATTTCCTGAAGAAATTTTACGAGCCAATTCATTAGCGAGATATGACTCTTGCTTCTTCGGGCAAACTTTTGTTTTTTATTGATAGTTGCAGCAATTCTTCCGGCATAAATTCCAATAGTCTTTTTATTGTAAAGCCTTTCATCTTCCTGGACAATTAAGAATTCTATTTCGAAGTTGTTCAGTGATACGGCAACATGGCAAAACTTTTCAATATATTCAAATGGAATCCATGCATGTCCGACAAATCCCATATCATTGTTATGTGCCCACTGAGGTCCCCAGCTGTTTCTTACCAAGAACAGTTTTCTCTTTTCATCATAACCACATATTGCCATGGCATGATAACCAACAATAGCTTCTCCAGGAAGTGGCATTGTGATCCACCCAGTATCTGCTGTGTTATAGCTGAAGAATGATTCATGAATTGCCACGCCAATAACTACAAGACAAGTTTTCCCAACCGCTTTATGGCTAGTTTTGTCATGAGCCTTACAGTTAAGCAGATACATTATGTCTTCAACTTTTTTGTTTTCTCTTGCAAAAACAGGTTGGCTAGTAGCGCAAATTCGTTTAGTATTAAATGCTTTTTCAGGAGGAGGACCCTGGTGGGTTG
>Ga0182021_10012489_pt1 | contig 10092 bp, 10 predicted proteins | sample 612E3MmetaG_FD_120493 | JGI IMG/M metagenome (GOLD analysis project Ga0182021, IMG submission 120493) | Permafrost microbial communities from Stordalen Mire, Sweden - 612E3M metaG (Illumina Assembly) | ecosystem: Environmental > Terrestrial > Soil > Wetlands > Permafrost | place: Sweden... | reverse complement strand
CCAAAAGTCGGGGCAATATGTACTATTCCTGTACCATCTTCAGTAGTTACAAAATCGCCGGTTAATACGCGGAAAGCGCCTTCTCCCGGATTCACCCAGTCAATAAGCTGCTCATAGTTAATGTCTTGCAATTCCGAACCGCGAAATTCCCCGAGAACTTTAAAAGGTATCTTTTTGTCGCCTGGTTTATAGTCTGAAAAATCAAGTCCGGAATTCGATTCCGGGAACATTGAATTGAGTAATTCTTTGGCTATTATAACTGTGAGAGGTTCACCGGAATATGGATTGAAGCTGAGTACCTTTATATATATGATATCTTTTCCTACTGCCAGTGCCATATTTGAAGGTAGAGTCCAGGGTGTTGTGGTCCATGCCATCATGTGAACAGTGGAGGAATCGGTATTATCAAAAAGGAATTGTGATTTTTCATCACGGATAAGTTTAAAAAGAGCGATACAGGTAGTATCCTTTACATCGCGGTAGCATCCGGGAAGGTTAAGCTCATGTGAACTTAATCCGGTTCCTGCCGCAGGTGAATAGGGCTGAATGGTATAACCCTGGTAAAGATATCCTTTAATATAAAGTTGTTTCAGGAGCCACCAGAGAGTTTCAATATATCTGTTATCGTAAGTTACATAAGGGTGGTCCATATTCACCCAGTAGCCCATTTTCCGGGTAAGTTCTTCCCACAGATCGGTGTATTTCATTACATCGGTCTTGCAGGCTTTATTAAAATCTTCAATGGATATTTTTGTACCGATATCTTCTTTTGTAATACCGAGCGCTTTTTCAACCTGAAGTTCAACCGGCAATCCGTGAGTATCCCACCCTGCCTTACGTTTCACCTCAAATCCGCATTGTGTTTTGAAACGGCAGATTGCATCCTTAATGGTACGTGCCATGACGTGATGAATACCCGGTATCCCGTTTGCTGATGGAGGACCCTCATAGAAAACAAACTCACCTTTACCGTTCACCTCACGGATACTTTTGTGGAAGGTGTCATTCTCATCCCATACTTTCAGAATATCTTTATTTACCTGCGAAAGATTAAGACTTTTATATTCTGGAAACCTTTTCCCCATTGTATCAAATAGTTCTTAATAATGTTCTGAAAAAAATTCTGACAAAGATAGTAAAATCCACAATAATATAAAGAAAGGGAGAGGGGGAGAAAGGGAGAACGGGAGTATTAAATCAGACGGAGCTTAAGATCAGTGTAAGCAAATTTTGCTCCCTCGCTCACAATCACCTCATTCTCACCCAAAGGCCGTCAACCTAAATGATAAGAGGTTATTGATTATTTAACAATTCTGCCACGAATGTGGCAATATGTTAATAACCCCCGGCGAAACCGGTGGTATTGACTAACTCTCTGATCTCAAGCCCTGAAGGGGCGTAATAAAGTTGGTAATGATCAAGAGTTTTTGTAACTTGGTCAACTCTCGCTGTATTACTGATTTAAAAATTTACAAAATGTCAAGTTATCATCAACTTCTGCATCACCTTGTTTTCAGGACAAAAGACAGCCTGCCAACCATTAAACAGGATAATGCTGATCAACTTTATGCCTATATTACTGGTATAATAAAACACAAAAACAGTCACCTGTATCGTATAAATGGTGTTGAAAATCATCTGCATATACTCACTGATCTGCATCCATCCATTGCACTTGCAGATTTTATAAGAGAAGTCAAGGTATCATCCTCATTATGGATGAAAAGTAGTGACCTATTTCCAGGATTTTACGGATGGGCAGATGGTTATGGTTCTTTTACCTGCTCATATATGGATTTAGGAAGACTCATTGATTATATAAAGAATCAAAAGGAACATCACAAGAAAAAGACATTTGAAGATGAGTACAGGTTCCTTCTGATGGAGTCTGGAATAACGTTTGATGAGAGGTTTTTTCCGTAACAGAAATCTTCAGCTCCTTCAGAGCTGATAAGTGTAGTGCGGTTTCATAACCTCCGGTTGCGCCGGAGGTTATTCAAATTTAGCTCTTTCAGAGCAAGTTTATGAGATATATTGTAGCTTCAATGTAAATATGAAACGCAAGAAATAACAAGCTATAATCTGTATTTTATCCGGTCACCTTCGCGTAGATATCTTATATGTTTCCTTTTTGTTATTTATTAAAATCCAAAATATTTCAGGTTATCTCTTAAGTTGATGGCTATGCACCTCTCCCCCTCTTAATATTAAAACATAAGTCTTACAGCAATAATTTATATATTTACTCCACTTATCAATTTACTTATTATTAATGAAAAAGCTTGTCATCCTTACCGGTGCCGGCATGAGTTCTGAAAGCGGGATTCGTACTTTCAGAGATTCCGGCGGGTTATGGGAAGAGTATGATATCAATGAGGTTGCAACTCCCGAGGCCTGGAGGAAAAACATGGACCTGGTATTGCGGTTTTATAACGAGAGGAGAAACCAGCTTGCAGGATGCTCGCCCAATGCAGGTCATATTGGATTAACTTATCTGGAAAAGTATTTTGATGTACAAATCATAACACAGAATATTGATGATCTTCATGAGCGGGCCGGGAGCACAAAAATTCTGCATCTTCACGGGGAACTTACAAAGGCAAGAAGTACCGCCAATCCTTCTCTCATCAGCTATATAGGCTATAATAATATAAATATTGGCGATAACTGCACAAAAGGAAGTCAGCTCCGGCCGCATATTGTCTGGTTTGGAGAAGATGTACCAATGATGGATGAAGCTGTGAGACTTGCCGGGGGAGCAGATATTTTTGTTGTTATCGGGTCATCTCTTAATGTGTATCCTGCAGCAGGGCTGATCTACTATGCTCAGGATAAGGCCTCATTATGGCTTATTGATCCCAATGATGTCACCGTTCCGGGGAACAGGCATGTTGAGATAATAAAAGAAAAAGCATCTACAGGAATTGCAGTTCTGACTGAAAGATTGTTAAAGTTATATTTCAATCTGCCCCGGACTGAACCAGCTTCAGGGAATGCTCCATTAACTTCCTGAATTAATCCTGTTGTTTTGTACATTCTCTTCGTCTGTCCCAATTGGTTGAATCCTTCCATAGGAGGTTTTGTTATAAAAAGAGAGTACAATAATCACTACTTTTACAAAAACTATTATAATGAACGTTTCATCTTCGAAAAACAGGAAAATAATCCTTGCTGTTACCGGAGCCAGCGGATCAGTTTACGCGAAGCTCCTTCTGGAGAAACTTTGTCATTCAGAAATGCCTCCTGCAGAAGTTGCAGTGATTTTTTCGGAAACGGCGAAGGAGATCTGGGAAGCCGAAACGGGTCAGAAATATGTTGCATCTTTCCCTGAGAAGGAATTCAGCAATAAAACATTTTATGCTCCATTCGCATCAGGCTCCTCCAATTATACTACCATGATTATATGTCCGGCATCAATGGGTACGATCGGACGAATTGCAAACGGAACCTCCGATGATCTGATTGCCCGTGCTGCCGATGTAATTCTGAAAGAGAGAAGAAGACTGATTTTAGTACCCCGCGAAGCGCCCTATAACCTGGTACATATCAATAATATGAAAACACTTACTCTGGCAGGTGCGATTATTTGTCCGGCTGCACCATCTTTCTACAGTAATCCCAGGACTATTGATGATCTTGTGATGACTGTGGTTGACAGGATCATAGATCTTGCCGGTTTTGAAAGTAATGGTTTCAGATGGATGGAAAATGATTGACAGCCGGATCATACGTTTCTTCAGGAAACATCATGTGCTTACAATTGCCACTGCGGTAAACGATGAACCCTGGTGTGCCAGTTGTTTTTATGTTTATCTTGAAAAAGAGAACGCACTTGTTTTTACAACCGATAACGGGACCCGTCACGGGAGTGAGTTCAGGAAGAATCACCTTGTCGCCGGGTCTGTTGTTCTTGAGACCATGGTTACAGGAAAGATCAGAGGAATACAATTTCAGGGAATTGTTTCAGAACCCGATGAGGAAATGTTACCGAAGGCGCGATGGGCCTATCTTAAAAGATTTCCTCCTGCTGTCCTGATGGACACACATTTATGGATTGTAAAGCTCACCTTTATCAAGATGACAGATAACAGGCTGGGATTCGGGAAGAAACTTATCTGGCCATAAAACCATCAATATATCGTAATCCTGAATTTAAAAATTCCCCCTATAGGGGCCAGTGGGATGTAAAAACGAGATCAAAACGAAAAAGTGAAAAAGTAAATGGGATATTGGTCAACCTCCCGGTTAGAACAAAGACTTATACTAAAAAACCTTATTTTTGCATCGTCGGATAATTAAAACACAGAAACCATGTTCTCAGGAATTATTGAAGAAGCTGCCAGTGTGGTAAAACTTGAAAAGGAGATGGATAACCTCCATATAACCATGAAATGTTCATTTGCCGATGAGCTCAAAATAGATCAGAGTGTTTCTCATAACGGAGTTTGTCTCACAGTTGTGAAAAAAGAACAGGGGACATACACTGTAACCGCAATAAAAGAGACTCTTGAAAAAACAAATCTTGGATTGCTCAAACCGGGAGATAAGGTCAACCTTGAACGCAGTACCAGGCTTGATGGCCGCCTCGACGGGCACATGGTTCAGGGACATGTTGATCAGACTGCCATTTGTACAAATGTAAAAGAAGCAGGGGGCAGCTGGTATTATACCTTTGAGTATGAGCCTCTGCAGGACGATTATATTACCGTGGAAAAAGGATCCGTAGCTGTAAATGGAGTCAGCCTTACGGTTGTTAATTCAATGCCCCGGTCATTTGAGGTAGCGATTATTCCTTTTACATGGGAAGTTACCAATTTTCATCAGATCAAAAAAGGAACGGTTGTCAATCTTGAGTTTGATATACTTGGGAAATATATTGCTAAGATCGTGAAACAGCAGCTGGGGAAGTAGTTCTTTTAAGTCTTTTTTTATCCACAGCCATTCCCTCTTTTTTCCAGGCTGTGATCCCCCCCTGAAGGGAATATAGATTTCTGAAGCCCCTGTCGTAGAAAAAAATTGCCACACGTTTACTCCTGAAACCGGAAGTGCAATAAAGATAAAGAGCGCACTCCTTATTTATTGTATCTGATGAAAATCCAAGGTTCCCCGATGAAGGAATATTTACGGCATTTTTCAATCTTGTTTTCTTAAACTCAAAGAATTCCCTGACATCTACAAGCAGAGCTTTTTCATCATGCTGGTATGCCAGCTGAAAATCCTTCGGCTGAAGAAGTTTGAATTTAGTTGAATCAGGAACCTGTCCGTTTACTGAACTGCTAAAAATCAGTATGCAGGCAATTATGAACGGGAATAGTTTCATATCAGATCTAATTAAGTCCGTCTCCCTTTGTACCTTGCAATGAATCTATGGTCTTTGTTAATGCTGTCTCGCCGCAGCTGATAGTTTGCAGTGCGTTTACTTTTGTTTCATTTTTGCATCCATACTTAATGTAGCATGGGGCACCGCTCTTAGTCTTTCTTTAGAAATAAGTTTTCCGGTTTCACGGCAAATGCCGTAAGTCTTATTTTCAATTCTGATAAGTGCTGCCTGGAGATGTTGAATAAATTTCAACTGACGCTGAGCCAGTCTGCCTGCTTCCTCTTTTGATAATGTTGTTGCACCCTCTTCCAGTACTTTAAAGGTAGGAGAAGTATCCATAGTATCATTGCTCTCTTCATGAGTTATGCTGGACTTAAGTATTTCATAATCTTTTCTGGCTTTATCCAGCTTCATGAGGATAATTTGTCTGAATTCCTCAAGCTCATCATCCGAATATCTTGTCTTTTCAGCCATTGTTTTTGCTTTTTATCGCGCAAAGGTATTGTTTTTTTATTTACTTCGTGCATTCCTGAACAGTATATTATACCACGACTTCCAGAAATAGCGAAAATCGGTGATCAGCGGATGCTTATCGTATGAATCAAGATATTTCATTTCCGAGGCCTGTATTCCTTCAAGACCGGCAGGCATATCAGCATAATAGGGGGGGATAAGTCCCGGTTTATATTTTATCCTCCTTTCTCTTACATTTTCATCATATAATTCGAAATATTGTTTACTGAGGGGTCTGACGCCAAAAAGTTTCATATCCCCTTTAATAAGGTTGATGAACATTGGCAGTTCATCCAGCCATATCTTTCTGCATACGGCACCCCAGGTAGTTATACGGAAATCATTCCTGAACTTCCCTCCGTCCTGAAGCTCATATAAACTGTATACATAGTTCTGGATGTACTCGGAATAGGGGTGCATGGTACGAAATTTATAAACCTTGATCATATTACCTTCTCTTCCAATTCTTGGCAAGGCAATCAGGGGGCTGGCAATGTTTTCATTGACTGGTAAAGGTTCGCTTGCTTTACATGCTTCAACACAGAGTAAATTTCCAATGAATAATTCCTGTTTTATAAGGAATCCTGCCCTCGACAGCCTCCCCAGAACTTCCGCTCTCGAGAGGACAGCATTTCTTCCATGGGTTATGAAATAATAAATTCCGTACGTTAACTTTAATTTAGGAAGCACACGTTTCAGAATGAAATCAAAAGTATAATATATATAATTCACAATCGGGGGAAACTTATTTAAAATCCTGCTTTTTCTCTGGTCTTTCGTTTCACAGCAGCAGAAAAAATATCCCTTAAATCCCAGTTTGCTGTTAACAGCATTCAAAAAATCATCAAGCTTCAAAATATCATTTACTCTGCGAAGGTTGATTATGTAATCATATTTCTGATTAGGAAGGCCTGAGATATTAAAAATCGTTGTAGTTGACAGCACAGCCGTATGATCGGTAACATTACGACAGGTCATCTTAATAATTTCCCTGGTTACTTCAGGTCCGACCTCATTTTCAATTTCCCTGATAATATCGGAATTTACTGTAGTTGGTTTATTAGTTTGTACACCATTTCCGTTTGACTCTTTGACCAGTTCAATTTCATCAGGCATTGCAGATCTGACATAATTATGAGCATCCTCATAATTCTGTTCAGATGCTCTCTTAACAGCTAAAAAAAGTGAGCCTGTGATTAATTCCAGAATGGTTGCAATCAGGGCAGTCCCAAGGACAACTACCCTGGGATGGTAGAAATCCCTGAAAATGAACATTAATAGTGCAATGGTTGAAACAATAATGAAATTGCAACTTAATACTCTTGTAAAAAGAGAAGTTAAATCAATGATTTTCCGGATGAACAACTTGCCGTTAATCAAAGACAACAGGATCCATATCCCTGCTATTCCCGAATAAAATGGAAGTTGTGCCGGGAAATATGATTTAAGACTGACATCTTTAATCCAGATAATTGTAAAAAAAGATACTGTCAATAATAAGATATCGACAAATATTATGATTGTTTTTAATTTTTGACTTGCCATTTAAGCCCTGCATTCTTACCACATATTATGCAATTTAAGAAAAATTTATTCAATCTTTTAAGGTGGTGGGTCAAATATTATACGGAGGAATGTTATTTAGTTACAGGTAAGGGGTTTAACGGCTTAGCGGCTCAATGGCTTAACGGCTCAATGGCGCAACGGTTTAATGGTAAATTTGTATTGCCCTTGCGCCGTTACGCCTTTTTCCTAAAACCCAAACGTAACTCCCGCATTCAGCGTCCTCTTTATACCATAAAAATAAGGCGCAGTCCATCTCTCATCTCCACTCACATCACTGTACAAAAATGATAACCATACATAAAGATCATTCACCACCTGATATGTGGTCTTCACTCCAAATGAGGTGTTATGCCAGTTGACAGTGGCTAAGGGCGGATTCCCGATACGGGGCGTTCCCAGTTCAGTGTAATCCGGACCGCGAATTGCATCAGAAAACGAGAGGTTGATATCCATAGTCCGTAACGGACGATAATCAAATGCCAAATACCACTCCCTCGAGTTATCCCTGAGGTAATATCCGAGATTATAATCCATCGTCTGAAAGGTAAGAGTAGGGACATAATGTTGATAGGTGAGTGGATATGTATAAGTGAACTCTGAGGTGAACGAAAGATTTGCAATGGGAAAATCAGTTATTCTGAACCCGGTTTTATAACTGAAGAAATTCCATTGATCTTTGCTTGTAAACCTGCTTACTGACAGTTCATCGATAAACATCGTGGCATAGAGATGCAGGTTTTTAATCTGCCGTGAACTGATATCAAAGAACATCTGCGAATTCATATTATCAATTCCGGAAGTCAGGGAATGATCGACCGACTTGTAAAAGAAAAGCGGCACCAGATATGCAGGATTTATATTCTCATCGGTGTAAACAATGCTGTTTCCGGCGGACACATTAAGGTTTTTGAAGGGAGTAAAGGTGAACATATTGGCTGCTATGAACTTTTTATGGTACGATTCGCGGTAACTGGTGCCATAACTGTTCGTGACCCAGTAGGAATTAGAGCTGTCCACCACCATTGAGTTTAACCAACCGTGGAAGTAGTTGAAATCAAACCATTTAACAGGAGATATATTCAGTTTTACCTGCACGAATGTCGGATTGTTTCCACCGAAAATATTAGCCCCGTTATAGTTGTTGCCCCATTGCAGTTTCTCCTTTACCAGGCCGATATTACCCCAGCCCCATGAATATGTGATTCCTCCCTGCATTTCGCTCCAGTCGGTGTTCCCTTTCAGGTGTCCTCCTTCTCTTTTTGTCAGATATTCAGGTTTCCCAAGAAGCGGTTTCTCATGGTTGTCGCGAAGGGAGGCATAAAATCCCCACTTCTTAATATATCCCCTTGCTTCCGCTCCATTTCTCCAGTAAGTTGCTCTTCCTGAGGAGTTGGAGAAAATCTCTCCTCCGAGGATAGGATTTATTGTAAGTGAAAACAGATCATCTTTGTAATAAAAGAGGTCCTTGCGTCTTTTCCAGTCTTTCCCTTCGTTTAGCTCCTTACCGAAATCCATGAGATAAAAATCCAGCTCTTTTTGCTGGCGCGGATTTAACAGATCCCTTTTTCCATCAGCCTCTTTCAAACGGCGGGCTATCAGAAGACGTGAATAGGGTTTTATGGCAGAATTAATTGCAATTATCTGAATATTTGCCAGTTCATTTAGGAAATCGTATACCCCTGTATTATTGACTGATTGAGGTACATCCTGGCTTCGGAGAGTTGATGATGCTAAAAAGCAGAAAAGTGAAAGAAAGAAAATCTCCTTTTTCAACAACATATTGATGATTTTATAAGCAAATATATAACTATTTGTTGTCATATTACCGATAAAACTCATGCATAGTAATTGTCTCTCCAGCTCCAAAAAGGTTCATTTTAACCTGAAAATGTATTTAAGTAAACAGGTATTTATATAATCTGTTCCTAAAAAATTATCTTTGAATCCGTTTTAATTTCATATCATGAGTGAAGGCAAAAAAGATACAATTAAAAAAAGCACTAGCAAATGGTATGCTGTTTACACCCGACCAAGGGCGGAAAAGCTCGTTAATGAACGGCTGAAAGAGGTGGAAGTTGAAACATTCCTCCCAATGCAGAAGACCTACAGGATCTGGAGCGACAGGAAGAAACTGGTAGAAAAACCTCTGCTTTCATCCTATATTTTTGTCAGGACGACCAGGCATAATTTCCCGAAAGTTTACAAGATCCCGGGTGTAGTCAAATTTGTTACTTTCGAAGGTGTTCCGGCATCAATTCCCCAGAAGCAGATCGATAATCTGCGACTTATTATCAACAGTGATGCAGAGATTGAAGTCACATCAGATAAATTCGAAAGGGGTGATAATGTTGAGGTTGTCAGTGGCTCTCTTATCGGATTGACGGGGGAACTTATCAGAATAGGAACCAGGAACCGTGTTGTGGTGCGTATCGATAAGCTCGATCAGAATCTGATATTGAAAATTCCGAAAGCGTTTCTGAAGAAGATTTAATGAAGCTAAAAGTGAACTCATTTTACTTGAAACCATGAACTCACCCCCTTCTTTTCCCCCTCTCTACTTCGTAAACTAATCTCTATACACATCTTTTTTTGTCAGGTATTTTAAAGCAGTTTGGAAACCGTCGGCTTTATCGTAGAATCTTTCAAGGCCCTCTTTTATAGTAATATATCCAGGTGGACCTTGTGATATGTAT
>Ga0182021_10012488_pt1 | contig 10093 bp, 7 predicted proteins | sample 612E3MmetaG_FD_120493 | JGI IMG/M metagenome (GOLD analysis project Ga0182021, IMG submission 120493) | Permafrost microbial communities from Stordalen Mire, Sweden - 612E3M metaG (Illumina Assembly) | ecosystem: Environmental > Terrestrial > Soil > Wetlands > Permafrost | place: Sweden... | reverse complement strand
CCGGAGGCAAGGAATTGCCATCCTGGTCGCCATGGCGCTGATATTCGCGGTATTCCTCGGTTTCTGCATCTGGGCCGAGTCGAATGGAAATCCGTCCCTGACAAATATGGGGGTATCGCAGACCTTTACTGCCATTCAGCCAGGGGGCAACATGGAGGGGAAGGAAGTGAGGTTCGGGGTAGTTCCTTCGGCCTTATTTGCGACCGCAACAACGGCCACCGGTTGCGGGGCGGTCAATTCGATGCACGATTCCTTCACGTCTTTAGGAGGTGCGGTCCCGCTCTTCCTCATCCAATTTGGAGAGGTCGTGTTCGGCGGTGTAGGCTCGGGCCTGTATGGGATGCTGGTCTTCGTGATCATAGCGGTGTTCATAGCCGGACTGATGATCGGCCGTATGCCCGACTATCTCGGGAAAAAGATCGGCCCCTACGAAATGAAGCTGTGCACCATCATCATACTGATACCGATAGTCACGATACTGATCGGAACGGCGATCGCCGTCATGATCCCGGAGGGGCGGGCGGGGGTTCTAAATCCCGGCCCTCATGGCTTCACCGAGATACTGTACGCGTTCAGCTCTGCGGCCGGAAATAACGGCAGCGCCTTTGCCGGTCTGTCGGCCAACAGTCTGTTCTTTAACATAGCCTTGGCGATCGCCATGCTCATCGGACGCTACCCGGTGGCCGTGCTCAGCTTGGCCTTGGCAGGTGCGCTAGCGGAGAAGAAGTCCGTTCCGGTGAGCCCAGGCACACTCCCTACTCACACAGCGTTGTTCATCTCTTGGCTGATCGGCGTTGTGACCTTGATAGGAGCGCTGAGCTTCTTCCTGACATTGGTACTAGGACCGATCGTCGAGTCCCTTCTTTGGGGTGGATGACGGATGGAAAAGGACCGAAGCAGACCTAACCCCGATGAGTTGCTCAAGCAGGTGGAGGCTGAGGAGCGCAAGCAGGTGCGGGGCAAGTTGAAGGTGTTTCTGGGCTATTCCGCCGGCGTCGGGAAAACGTACACCATGCTGGAGGAGGCGCAGCATCAGAGAGGAAAGGGGATCGACGTTGTCGTCGGCTGCGTCGTATCTCATGGAAGGAAGGAGACCGAAGAACTTCTCGCTGGTCTAGAATCACTCCCTCTCAAAGAGATCGAGTACCGCGGGATCAAGGTCAGGGAGATGGACCTCGATGCAATACTGGTCCGACACCCTCAGTTGGTATTGGTTGACGAGCTCGCTCACACCAATGCTCCGGAATCACGACACCCGAAGCGTTATCTGGACGTTCAGGAATTGTTAGATTCTGGCATCGATGTCTTCACCACGCTCAACGTTCAACACCTCGAGAGCGTGAACGACGCGGTGGAGCAGATATCCGGGATAAGGGTGAAAGAGACCATTCCCGATTCTGTCCTGGACGAGGCCAATGAGATCAAGATCGTGGACCTGCCGCCCAAGGAGCTCATCCAGCGTTTCAAGGAAGGCAAGGTGTATGTGCCGGACAGGGCCAATGTCGCCCTGGAGAATTTCTTCAACGAGGGAAACCTGATCGCCCTCAGGGAAATGACCCTGCGTCGGGCCGCGGAACATGTCGACGAACAAATGCTTGCCTACATGCATACCCGTTCGATACCTGGGCCATGGCCGGTCGGAGAAAGACTGTTGGTCTGCATCGGCAATAGTCAGACCCTGAATGAACGGGTGGTGCGTACCGGCAGGAGACTGGCGGACGAGCTCAAGGCAGAATGGATCGCTATCTATGTCGAAACACCAGCGCATAACCGCATGTCCAGGAAGGCCAGGCAGGATGCGATAAAAGGGATCGAGCTCGCCTCTTCATTGGGGGCGGAGACAATCACCAGTTTTGGCATTTCCATCGCGGACGAGGTCATCCGCTATGCCAAGAAGAACAACGTGACCAGGATCATCATCGGTCACCCTGTTCACGCCCGTTGGAGGGAACAGATATTCGGTTCTGTCGCGGACCAGATCGTACGGATAAGTGGCGCCATAGATCTCATCATCATCAGCGGACTGAAGCCTTACGGAGAAGATGACGGTGAAAGGGAAGAACCGCGAAAAACATTGTTGAAACGCAATCCTTATTGGTTCAGCATATGGCTCATCCTCCTGATCTCCATTTTCTGTTCCTTGATCAGGACGTTCATATCGCCGACGAACGTGGTCATGTTCTTCCTCATCGGGGTCGTGGTGGCAGCGATCAGCTGGGGATTGCGGCCTGCCATATTCACCGCCGCGATGAGCGTTTTGGCATTCGATTTCTTCTTCATCCCGCCGGCGATGACGTTTCGAGTGTCAGATTCTCAGTATCTCATCACATTCGGTGCCTTCCTTTTCGTTGGAGTGGTCATTAGTTTGTTGGTCGTTAGGGCAAGGGACCTGGCCTTTGCTGCCCAAAGGAGGGAGGAGTACACCTCGACCCTTTATGCCCTGAGCCTGGACCTGGCCTCATCGGATGATACCTATAACATTCTGGAAACGGTCGCAGCTCACGTGTCACGTTCATGTCACTGCAAGTCCGCTTTTCTTCTTCCGCATGACGGCGAGCTCCAGATCGACTATATCAGTATAGGATTGAACCTTGATGAGAAGGACATGACTGCGGCCACATGGTGTCTGCGGTCGGGAATGGCTGCCGGAAAGGACACGGATACTTTGTCAACAGCATCGCTCAAGTACTACCCCTTACGGACAGTAAATGGTGTGATCGGAGTGATGGGGGTTAAACCGGAAGAGCAGGAAATTTTCGTCAAGATGGAACAAGAACGATTGTTGCAAGCCTTCGCCAGCCAAGCAGCGATCGCGTTGGAGCGGGGGCAATTGTCGGACCAAGTGTGTAAGATGGGAAAATAGTCTGGGCCGATATTATTGTCATGTCTCTTGGGATGCTAATGGTATTAGAATGGTGTAGTCGCATTTCACCACTTGATCCCGTGGCGTTGATGATACGAATGCTCGCCGGAGTTATTATTGAGGTTTTTTTCCTGTGGAAAGGTCGCTTAGGACGATCTGGGTTCTCTGCAAACCTTGTCTTTTATGAATGTGAAAGCTTGTTCGGCGAGCTTGGGAGGCAATCTTATGGAGTCCATCGATTCCCCGGCGCTTTTCACCTTGAGCCTGACCATCGACCTCATGAATCCCTTTTCCAGTCCCACGCCGATAATGTCCTGATATCTGTAGATGGTGAGATCGGTCTTTGCTGCATTTGATGGCTGGCGTCGAATGATGATACGTTCGTCGGTGATCATCAACGTGTCGATGGTGATTTCAGGGCAGGTCTCACCGTCAACGAATAGTATGATCGTTTCTTTTGGTGTCATCATCTTTTGAATCTCAACAGGTAGGTCCATTATTATCAACCATTTATATTATTATTCTCTGATGCATCTTTAGTGGTTTATTAGTTGATAGTTGTTATGTTACCAGTTCCCCACTTTGAAAGGCGCATGATTGTTGCCTCACAAAATACATTCAATATTATTAAATAGCGACCTTCGTATGCCTTTTTCGCCTTATCCTGGATGATGGGGCCAAAGATCAGAACACCTTGTTAGGTGAGGCTACCGTACAAACATAGGCTGCTGCCCAGAAACATCGAAAGATGCCAACGGGTAAAAAAGGCACTGCCGGATTAAGGCTTTGCTCGAAGCAGCTGAGTGACCGGTCCCCGGCCATTCACTCTACGTTCTACGGTGCCAAAACTGGACTAGGAGCGTGTTCTGTCAATAGCCAAGCAACATTGGCCGTTCCCACACACCCCGAGTCTCCCTTTCAAAACAGGTGTTCTCAATCCAAGCCATGCGGGGCAGAGATATGTGGGACAAAGGAAAGAAGGAACGTAATCGGGTCAGCCAAGCCGGGGGAACAGGCAGTTCCTCCTTGTCCTACGGGGCGCGTTCCTATTACCGCTATCGCAAGTTCGTCAAGACACTTCAGATATATCTCTTGCTGGCCGGCCCCGGAATAATCGTAATGGTGGCAGACAATGATGCTGGCGGAATAACCACTTACTCTGTGACAGGCGCACAATATGGCTACAGCCTGATATGGTTCCTGATCCTTCTTGGCCCGATCGCTTATTTTGTGCAAGAGATGACCGTTCGACTGGGGGCGGTCACCAAACGAGGGCACGCCGAAGCGATCTTCGACGCCTTCGGCTCATTCTGGGGATGGTTCTCCCTGGCCGACCTTGCCCTTACCGACTGGCTCACCTTGATAACAGAGTTCATCGGCATGACGGCCGCGCTAAGTATTTTCGGCATACCTCCGATCCTGACGGTGGCGCTCGTTTCGGTCTTCATGATCCTGCTGGTCATCAATGGCAAGTACTGGACATTTGAAAAGATCGTATTGTTGTTGTGCGTGCTCAATCTTATATACATACCAGCGGCACTGCTCGTACAGCCTAACGTTTCTCAGATCTTCTGGGGCATTATCCCTAATCTTCCTGGCGGTCCGTTAGGCACATTATTCTTCTTGCTGATGGCCAACATCGGGACCACCATCGCCCCTTGGATGCTGTTCTTCCAACAATCGTCCGTAGTCGACAAGGGCATGAAAGAGAAGGACATCCCGTTCGGAAGGATGGACACGGCCATGGGGGCCGTTCTGACCGTGGTCGTGGCGGTCTTCTTGATCATCGTGACCGGCTCGCTCCTCTATGGGCAACACATCGAGAGCGCCGCTCAGGCAGCTGTTTCCCTACAGGGGATCAACTATTGGGTCGGGACCTTCCTGGCGATCGGGCTGTTCGACGCCGGTCTGCTCGGGGCGATCGCTATCTCATTGGCAAGCTCATGGGCTGTCGGAGAGGTGTTCGGTTGGGCCCACTCGCTTAACCACAGGATCCGCGAAGCTCCGTGGTTCTACATATTCTACTTCTTCATGCTGATCAGCGCGGGAGGTATGGTCCTGATCTCGACCCAGGCCACATTGGTGGTGGTGACCCTCTTCGTCCAGGTGATCGCGGTCACGTTGCTTCCCGCTGCCTTGGTGTTCCTTCTCCTCCTTCTGAACAGCGAGGAGCTCATGGGCAAATACAAGAACACCAGGATTCAGAACATCATCGGGTTCAGCATCGTAGGGATGATAATATTACTGTCAACACTGTATGCTTTGAGCGTTCTTTTCCCGTCTTTGCTGGGAGGTGGGTAAGGTGGGTGGGGGAAAAAAACCGGGCACGATCAGGAGGTTCCTGGGGAACCGATTCAGGCCTTTCATGGAGATCACAGAGAAGTACAAGACACCGAGGATCAAAATGACCCGCCAGGTCAAATGGGCCCTGCTCTTTCTCAGGCTGTATCTGATCATCATGCTACTGATCTTAGGTTACAAGTTCTTTACTACGATAGGAGGTTAGATCGATGAACGATAACGGAGTCAGGTCGCAATCGGATGTCATCTTCAATCTGAGTGAGATCCTCGGTCATGTTGTGGAACTGAACGGTCACAAGATCGGGAAGCTCAACGATCTCATCATTGGCGGGAACGGAACCCTTCCAGAGATCTGTTCCATCGTGGTCAAAAGACCTTTCGGCAATCCCTCTCTGCTGATCCCCTGGGACAAGGTCGGATCATTCGGCAGCGACAAGGTGGTCATCAATGTCGATGATGTGGAAAAATTCCGGGGCGAGCCGAAGGAAGATGCCTTTCTCCTCAAGGAGCACATTTTGGACAAGAAGATATTGGACCTGGAGGACACCGAGGTCGAAGTGGTCTATGATCTGCAGCTGGTGATGCGGAACAAGAAGATGTACGTCACCGCGGTCGATTCCAGTCGTTATGGCCGCCTGAGACGTCTAGGTTTCAGGAGGACCGCGGACAGCAGGCAGGCGGCCGACCAGAAGCACGAGAACATGATCCCCTGGACACTGGTACAGCCGCTACCTCCGAACATGACCGCGTTCAAAGGGGAGGTCAAGCTTAAGATCCTCAAGGATAAGTTGGCGGAGATGCAGCCCGAGGACGTCGCCGACATCCTGGAGGAACTGGACAACTACCAGAGAGTTATAGTGTTCAACCAGTTAGAAACGGAGCATGCTTCCGACACGCTGGAGGAGATCAATCCTAATGTCCAGAGGGACCTGGTCTCCTCTCTGCAAAAGGATCGCGTTGCCGAGCTCATCAATCAGATGACATCCGGCCAGGCTGCTGATCTTCTGAGCGCGTTACCACATGATGAGACTGAGACGCTGATATCCAAGATAGACAAGAACCTCGCTGCCAAGGTGCATTCCATCCTAGAGAAGGTCGAAGAGAAGGCCATCAATTACGCGACCTCCAGATTCATAAGAGTACCTGGTGATCGGACCACCGATGAGATCCAGAACGACTATCCCAAACTGGCGAAGGGAAAGATGGTGGTCATGTACTTCTACGTCGTCGACGAGAATGACAAGCTCCTTGGTGTGCTGGACATCAAAGAACTTCTGGAAGCGCCGGACGAGGCACTGCTCCGGGACGTCATGGTGACCAACATAATAGCCCTTGGTCCCGATAGTACCTTGAAGGAAGCATCTGAACTGTTCTCCCGATACGATTTCCGAGCGATCCCGATAGTGGACGAGACAGACAAAATACTCGGAGTCGTTCCTTACCGGGACGTTATGAACTTGACACACCACTTTGTTGATTGATCCATGTTCAGGCTTTGGCGGTGAGGATCCGGCCAGATCAATAGCGCACAAGACATAATCGTCTGTCCGAAGCCGAAGAAAAATAAAACTGGTTGAAACCAAGGGTTACAGGCCTTCCTGCGTCGGCCTCCCGCCTACCGCTTCCGGAAGAACAGGAAGTATACCGCGACGGCCGCTGCCACTGCCACCACTACGATCACAATTATCAGGGTCATGTCCCCCGAACCAGATCCACTGCTGGTGGAAGCGTCGGCGGCCTGTAGGACGATGGAATCGAGATTGGCGTTCTGACCGGAGGCGGCCGTCACATTCTGCGTTATGGTTGAAAAGCCATCCTTGGTGACGGTGAGACTGTAGTTCCCCGCCTTGACCCCTAAGAACACGAAGAACCCAAATTCGCTCGTAGTGACGGCGGTGTAGTTGCCGAGAGTGACTGTTGCGTTCGCGACCGGGTTCCCTTTGATATCCAAGGCGGTTCCATCGACCGCCACTTCCACTGGGGGCAGCTTGACGATGACGGAGGTCGAGTTCTGCAGGTTCCCATTAGTGTTAGGGACGACAATAGTGAAATTGTATGACATTCCATTCGTCAGGTTACCGATCTTGACCGAGTTGCCGACCACTCGCTCGACATAGATGCCATTCTGATAGACCTGGTAACCTATGCTCGATATGCCAAAGGAGCCGCTCGGGGCTTCCCAGGACAGGCTCACGCTGCCGTCTCTTGGCACCGCAGTAAAGTTCTGGGGGGCTTTAGGCGAGGTCATCTGGTGGACCTTTACTCCACTCCACGACGGGTCGGTGAATCCGATTGCTCCTTGATAATAGTAGACGGATATATTGTCGCTGCATCCGGTCTTCCAGCCACTCTCCGTTGAGAGTTCATTGCCGTAAAATCTGATCGACGACAGATCGTAACAATCAAAGAACGCACCTGTCCCTATGCTCGTGACACCTCCGGCAATAGTCGCCGAGATCAGGTTGTAACAATTGCCGAACATATAATCGCCCAGGCGCGACACATTGCTAGGGATCGTGACAGAAGACAGAGCGTAGCAATTATAGAAGGAATAGTTGCCAACATTTATGACACTGACGGGTATGGTCACCGAGGTCAGGGCGTAGCAGCCCTGAAAGCAGCGATCCTCGACCCTACTGATGCTCTCAGGTATGACGACCGTGTGCAAGCCGCAGTTATAGAATGCACCAATGCCGATGCTAGTGACGCTGTTGGGTATGGTGACATAGCTCAATTGGTAGCAGTTCCCGAACGAATAGTTGCCGATGCTGGTGATGCTGACGGGAATCGTCACTGAGGTCAGGGAATAGCAGTCGAAGAATAGATTGTCCTCAATGAGCGTCATGCTGTTAGGGATGACGATCGAGTGAAGGCCGACATCGCATAATGCGCCGTCCCCTATGCTCAAGACGCTGTTCGGGATTGTAAGGGATGTCAAGGAATAACAGTTTCGAAACGCCCCTGCCCCAATTGTTATGACGCTGTTGGGGATGGTAACTGTCGTCAAGGCAGTACAATTGCAGAACGCGCTCTCACCAATGGATATTACAGGTTCACCGACGATGACGCTGGGAATGACAAGGCTAGTGCCTGTGCCGTTGAAACCTGTGATCTCGACCGCAGTTCCGTTGTTGATGAGTGAGTATTGACAATTGCTGCTGACCGCCGCAGAAGCTATACCGACCGATGGTCCAAGACTTACCATGGCGATAGGTGAGAAGAGCACGAGAATTGTCAGGAAGGCTGTGATTTTCTTAAGATTCATGATATACCATCGTTTTTCAGAGGATGCTATGTAGGTTTGCAGGGGTTCTCCTATAATAGAAAACTAGCATCAGAATGTCATAATTGATAATGAACGGACATTCTCTTTTTTATCCGGTTCTCAAAAGTATTTTCATAGTGTGCCAGTTCGTATTGGATCGCTCGAGGACCGCTGGACGTTTGGAAAGAGCAACCGGTGAGGATGAATGCTCAAAACACCGCAATTAACGGGTTTGACGGTTTTACTGGATATGTTTATTGTTGTGGGTTTCCCGGGCTTGCGCGATGACCATCAAGTCGGTCGCGTTTCAAGGTTCAATAAGGCCTTTTGGGGGATTCTTGGAACTGAAACCTCTTCCATTTCTTTCTCCGTTCCGACAATGTATATTTGTCGGTACCGAGATTTATTCGAAAGGTGGGCAGGGGAGATGAAACGCAATCTCGCGATAGCCGCCTGCGTTGTCATGGCAGTCATTCTCATCGCGGTGTACATTCTTTACGTCGGTCAGTTGCAACAAGGTAACAGTGTGCCGGTTACAAACCCATCAACTGGTGCTCTTATGGTGGGCGATTATCTGAAATATGGGGGTGATGGGACCAACCTCACTGTTGTGGCCGTCAATGGAAGCGGCTATGACAGCAGTTGCACTTGGAACAACGGATATCAAGATCAATCATATACCGCGCAGCAAATTGGACCGATTCCGTCTTTGGACTTCTTGGTGTTGATTTATTAAACTCTAACATGGTATGATTGAAAATATTTCAGATGATCTTGCAATGATAATTTCTTTAAATAAAAAATATAAGAACTCATCATCACCATGGTATCATCAGGGAAATAATTTGAGCAAGATACTGTTCATCAGCGGGTCAATCGGAATGGGACATGTGACGAGAGACCTGGCCATCGCAAGAGAGTTCAGAAAAGTTCAACCCAACGCCGAGATCATATGGCTCGCTGGTGAACCGGCAGTTACCGTTCTAAGGAACGCGGGAGAGAAGCTTGCGCCAGAAGCTGGCGAGTACAATCTGGAAACCGACAATATATTGACTGATGCATCAAATTTCTCATTAAATTTAGCCCATCACATAATGCAGGGAGGAACTATCTGGAAAGAAGCCTACAAACAGTTCGAAATTGTTGCGAAAAGGGAAAAACCGGATCTTGTGGTCGGAGATGAAGCCTACGAGATCGCGGTAGCCTTCTCCAATGGCCAATATGTCAATATGCCTGAGACAATAACCATATTCGATTTCGTCAAGTCATATCCAATGAGCCACAGTCCAAAAGAGATGCTAGTCATATGGATGGTGAACCGGTCCTGGCATAAGGCCATTCACCGTCTTCCTTCGAAGGGTATCCGTAACGCGTTCGTTGGAGAGCCTGAGGACGTCCCAGATGAGAAACTTGGTTTATTCCTGTCGAACGCCAAGGAATCCATGAAAGGGATGACATTCCTAGGTGAGATCCTAAGGTTCGATCCAAAAGACTACACAGACAAAAAAAATGTAAAGGCCAAGTTAGGTTATGGAGACGGACCTCTGATCGTTGTCTCTATCGGAGGAACGGCGGTAGGGAGGCCTCTCCTGAAACTTTGCGCAGAGACATATCCACTACTGAAGAAGGTCATACCAAATCTCCACATGGTACTTGTTGGCGGT
>Ga0182021_10012487_pt1 | contig 10093 bp, 9 predicted proteins | sample 612E3MmetaG_FD_120493 | JGI IMG/M metagenome (GOLD analysis project Ga0182021, IMG submission 120493) | Permafrost microbial communities from Stordalen Mire, Sweden - 612E3M metaG (Illumina Assembly) | ecosystem: Environmental > Terrestrial > Soil > Wetlands > Permafrost | place: Sweden... | reverse complement strand
GACGAGCCAGGGAAGTATTACTATGACGGCACCCAGAACAAACAAAAATGTATATTGAATAACTCTTTTAATTCTCTTTTGTTTAAAGCCCTCAAATAATTTTTTTCTATTAATAAAAAGAAATAGCGGTAGCAAAGCCAGAGATATTGAAAACGAAGACCTTACAAGAACAGCATACCCCCAGACCAGTCCGACGAAAAATATTTTTGAATCAATATTTTCTCTTAAGCAATAATATAAAAGAATACAAGCGAGTAATCCAAATAACGGTTCAGTTAGTATCGTCTGTGAAAAAACAAGATTTGAAGGAAGGAACGTAAATATCGCAAGAGAAACTATAGACCATTTCACTTTAAAAAATTCAAGCGATATTAAGAAAAATAAAAAACCAGTTAATACTTCAAGTAACGACTGAACTATTCGAACCCATAAGTCACCCGCACCAAATACTTTGTAAACAGCCGCAACGAACAATGGATACCCGCAGGAAAGTGTAGCTGTTGGTTTCCCTTCGAATGAATATTCTCCGAGTTTGATAATATTTTTTGCAATCGAATCATAAACCATGCTGTCGGAGCGAATTTCTGCGGAAAGTGTAAAGGCGAAAATTAATTTTAAAATTAATGCAAATGCTAAAATTAAAAATATTATTTTTTTTTCTTTGCCCGACATGTCTTTAAATTTGTACATTAATAATTATTTTTATAGCTCTCCTTTGCAGTTAAGGCTTTTCGCTCTTAATATGCAAATTAAATTTTTTCAGCAATTACTATCACTCCGGTTCCTTCTTTATTTTCAGTACTTACATCAAGCCACATTAATATCAGTGTGAGCCATAATGTAAATAAATAATAAAACGGAAGAAATAAAATTAAAAGTTTTAATTTTCCTACCATTAAAATCGGATATTTTATTCCTAATCTCCAGGAAATAGTTCCGTATTTTCCATAAGAGTATTTGAAATCCGTTACCTTTAATCCTGCTCTTTCTAATTTTTCAGTAATATCTTTTTTCGAATATCCGACTCTTGCGTGCTCTTCTATAAAGCTTTCATCATCATCTTCGTGTACATCGCTTCCGCCTAAGTCTGAAGGCGTATTGACAAGAAGCTTCCCGCCTTTTTTCAGCGCATTCGAAAAATTCCTGAATACTATTTCATCTTCAACAATATGTTCCATTACATCCACAGATAATATGAAATCAAATCTGTCTTTATAGTCTATTTTTGTCAAATCGGCAATCTCAAATGCTGCTCCGTCTAATTTACATTTTGAAAAGAAATATTTGCAATCTTCAACCTGCTCATCTTTAACGTCAACAGCAAAAATTTCCGATTTCGAATAATATTTAGACATAAAATATGAATACTGTCCGTAACCCATTCCAGCATCGAAAATTTTTATATTGTCATTCCGTCCGAATAATGTTTTTATTTCTTTTCTTACATGCCAGGCTCTTAGAAATAATATATCAAGAATTTTATAAAATATTTTTCTCAGAAATACATTTCTTGCAACAAGGTTACCGAATATTTTTTTTATTGGATCGTATTTCATTTAGTTAATTATAATTTTATATATTCATCATTCCCACACTGGAGCGTGGGAACGAGTTGAAAGAACAAATTCGCAGTCTAAAGTTCCGATAATTCGAAATCTTCGACCTGCGGCTACACGAGCATTTACGCAAGCTAAAGCTTGCGACTACGAGTCAAATTTTCGATATTTAAAACGAACGTCTCCCAGCTATATTTTTCTTTTTTAACTTTTATATTTTCCGAAAATCTTTCTTCGAGGTTTTCATTATAAAATCGTAAAACTGCATCAGAAATAGCTTTTGAATCTCCGGGTTTAATTAAAATTCCAGTCTTATCGTTTACGATTACTTCAGATAAACCCCCGACGTCCGTAGCTATAACCGGTTTATCATAAAAATATGCAATCTGAATAATTCCGCTTTGCGTTGCATCCGTGTAAGGAAGCACAAGACAATCGCTTGCCGAGAAAAAATATTTAACTTTATCATCAGGCATAAAATCCGAAAGCAGGTAAACATCATTTTCAATTTCCAAAGATTTTATTTTATCTCTATAAGGCTTGTCATCATCATAAAACTCCCCGGCAACAATTAATTTTATCTTTTTATTTTTTAAAATCTCCGGCATAGAATCGAGCAAGTACATCAAGCCCTTGTATTTCCTTATAAATCCAAAAAACAATATAACATTATCATTCGAAAGATTTATATTATATTTTTTATTTATATATTCACGTGCCGATTCTTTATCTACCTTTTCTCCGAAAATATTATACAAAGGGTGCGGAGATAAAACGTAAGGTTTATTTTTTTTATTGAATAATTTTAAATCATTCTCGACTGTCTTAGACTGAACAAGAAAAAAGTTAACAGTCGAAAAAACTAATTTTGTTAAAAACTTGTCGCCGAATCTTTTTTCGTGCGGAATCACATTATCGCATATAAAAAGAACTTTAGTCTTCGTAAATAATTTTACTAAAAACGATATTGTAAAAAAACACGGGGCAAAAAAAGGAATCCAGTATTTATAAATCAGTAAATCCGGTTTTTCTTTTCTTATTTTCAATGCTGAAAAAATCCAGTTGAAAGGATTTATCGAATCCACTGCAATTACATTTTTTCCCTCGGGAATTTTATATGCAGGTTCGCCCGTTTCAAACTGGGTTTTTCCGGGGAATAAAAATTCTGGATATTGTCTCTTGAACGAAAATAATTTGACATCGTGTTTTAAAGAAAGATACTTAAACAGGATGGAATTATATTGTGCAATTCCGCCTCTCATCGGATATGCCGTACCAATTATAACAATTTTCATCCTTCATTCCCGATTAATTTTATAACAGATTTATAAACATCTTCGGGATATAAAAAATCCATACATTGATATTCTTTATTAATACATTTCGGTCTGAAAAAACACTTGCATTCTTTTCTCGGTTGTATAATTTCACCGTTTCCATAAAGTTCGAATTCCAGAGGATTAAAAATATTGTTCATTAAAACGAGTTTTTTATTAAGCCCGATTGCAATGTGCATAGTCATTGTAACCTGCGTTATTACCAAATCACATTTGTTTACAAGGTTCAAAAATGATTTTACAGGAAAGTAGCCGAAATATTTTGCTTTGGAATTTTCGGCAAAAAATTTATTTTTCTTATCCTCCTGCTCGCCGCCGAGGAGTATTACTTCGAATCCCGAATCTATCAGTCTTTTTATTAATTCAATCCAGTAATCATCTTTCCAGAGCCTCGATGTCCAGCGGCTGCCGCATCCGGTATTTAACCCGATTACCTTTTTTGAAAAATTTATTTCCGCATTTACGTTATGATTTTCGTCTAATTCCATTATATATTTCTCGCCTTTGAACTCGTAACCGCACAATTCAAATATTTCCGCGATATAATTTTTTTTATTTGCAATTGAGATATTATCAAATGTCCCGGTTAAATATTTATGTTCAGCAAGGATATTCGCAGGATAACAAACACCATCATTTAAAATAAAACCGAATTTCTTTTTTGATTTAAGTGAATTCATCAAAGCAACTGCTTCCCTGTCCTTATCCAGATTAATAATAACTTCAAATTCAATTTCTTTTAAATAAATTACATTTTGCAAATTGAATTCCAGAGCCTCATCTACGGAAACTTCCGAATTGACAGGCAAAAGATCTGTAGAATATGTCAGCCAATAAATCTTTGAGCGGGGGTATTCCCTTTTCAAGGGATACAGCAAAGGTGTGGTTCTTATTACATCTCCCGCAGCAGCTAATTTTATGATTAAAATTTTTGAATCGAATTTATCATAATATTTGCATTTTGGGCAGATTACATTATATTCTTTGTTCGGTTTACAGGGAATATCACCCCTGAAATGCCTGCAATCAAATTTAATTTCATTTATTTGAATCATAAAAAAATTTTATAAATATAGAATTATTAGCTATTAAAAGTAATTCATTAATTAGATACGATTTCTTAACAATCAGGTAATAAATCATTATTACATTATTAATGTTATAATTCTAAACAAAAGCTTGAATTAATAAAAGGATTTTTTTATCTTAATACAAAAGGAGTTATTATAAAAGTGAAAACTTTAAAAACCTTTTAGGTGACAGAAGGTTATTATTCGCAAGAAAAGGAATGACCGTCTTCGATTTATCGAAGTTTATGGATTTGCATAATATTGGTGCTGTGCCCATTCTTGATTCAGAAGGCAAGTTAAAAGGAATTTTTTCCGAAAGGGATTTAATGAGACGATGCATTGCAAAGGAACTTGATTTGAAAACCACTTTGGTGGAAGAAGTCATGACGAAAGAAGTAATAGTAATCGAATCTGAGGATACTCCCGAATACTGCATGCAGATTCTGAAACAGGAAAAAATAAGACACATTCCGGTAATTGAAGAAACAAGGCTTATTGGAGTAATTTCCATTGAGGACTTGTTGCTGTATGATATGCAATTAAAAGAAGAAAAAATTGAAATGCTGAATTCATATATTCAGTATTACGGATAATAAATTTAATAAAATTTAGAAATGACCCGCAAAATATTATTAATATCTGAAGATGAGAAATTCATAAGTTTCGTTGAGATATCCGCTTTAACGCTTTCCAAATTAAATCACCAGATAGATTTGATTCGAAAGTTCGACGTAAATGTAGACTTAGCAATAATCGATTTTGATGCAATTGATAGCCTGGAAGTCGTAAAACTTTTTCGTAATGATGATATTATTAGAAATAAAAAAATTATAGGTGTCTATACTTTGGATAATAATATAAACAGGAATGAAATATTTGAAACGGGATGCGATAGTTTAATGTCTAAATCTGAATTTGAGAAAGCCTGTAATAATATTCTGATGTTTTAATAAAATATGTTCCGCCAGAGGAATAATTAAAACAGTAGTACTGACGAAACATAAATTCTTCTCCTATAAGCCTGCATTAAGAACACATTAAGATTCATTATAATTGCATTTATCTTTTAATGTGATAAATTTTATTCTTTCCAGCTTAAATAATATTTTTCGTCGTTCATTTCTTTTGCCCAACCGGTTAATTTAACAGGCTTGAAAGTATCCATCATAACTGCTGTTTCAATTGTTTCCTTTTTCCCGATAGCGGCTTCAACCGTTCCGGGATGCGGTCCGTGAGGAATTCCCGAAGGATGCAGGCTTATAGAGCCGGCTTCAATTCCTTTTCTGCTGAAAAAATTTCCGTCAACATAATAAAGCATTTCATCACAATCCACATTACTGTGATGATAGGGAACGGGAATAGATAAAGGATGGTAATCGAGCATTCTCGAAACGAATGAACAAATTACAAATCCGTCACTTTCAAACGTCTGATGTACAGGAGGCGGCTGATGAATTTTCCCCGTAATAGGCATGAAATCTTCTATGTTGAAAATCCAAGGGAAATAAAATCCGTCCCAGCCAACAACATCAAAAGGATGGAAACTATAATGAACCGAATATACTTTATCGGATTTTTTAATATTGATGATAAAATCTCCCTTCTCATTAAATGTCTTCAGGTCAAGAGGTATTCTGATATCCCTTTCACAATATGGCGAATGCTCGAGTAGTTGTCCGAACTCATTTCTGTATCTCCGTGGAGTTCTTATGGAACCCCGCGATTCGAAAATCAGAAATCTCGGTTCTGTTTTATGAATCAATCTGAATATTGTATTACGCGGCAAAATAATATAATCGCCCGCGCGAAAATTCATATAGCCTAAATTAGTCTGAATTTCTCCTTCGCCTTCGTGAACAAAAATAACTTCGTCGCAGGAAGCATTTTTGTAAAAATTTTTCATTTGGTTCTTTGGTCTGCATATACTTAATTTAACGTCGTCATTATACAAAATCACTTTTCTGCCGTAGATAAAATCCGAATATAAACCATTAGCTTTTGTTTTAAAATGGTAAGGTCTCAGTGGAGCATCGCTCCATTCACCTGTTTTAATGGTCTCAACTTTTATATCTTCGCTTTCAATTTGAGATGGCGGATATATGTGATATACATTCGAAAGTATACTATCAAAACCGAGAGTGGAAATTAATTCTTCCTTGTATAATTTTCCACTTGCGTCACGAAACTGAGTGTGGCGCTTTTGAGGTATTTCACCGAGGTGATGATAAAACATATTGTTTAAATTTTATTTTAAAAAACCTATTCGTTAATGCAGTAAACACAATATTTTAAACAAGTTATAAAAAAACATCGTTCCAAAAAAGTCTTTTGGAACGATGCTATTTATTAAAATTACAAATTATTTTTACATCATTTCAAGGTACATCTCAGCATCTTTTGCTGCCATGCAACCCGTTCCGGCTGCCGTAACCGCCTGTCTGTAATATTTATCCTGTGCGTCGCCGCAAGCAAATACACCCGGAATATTTGTTTTCATAGAAGATTTTTCCGTAATCAAATATCCCGTTTCATCCATATCGAGAATTCCTCTGAAAATTTTTGTATTTGGTTCGTGTCCAATAGCCAGGAATAATCCATCGCAGGAATGTTCAATCATTTCACCGGTCTTAACATTTTTCAATATTACCCCTGTCACTGATTTTCTTCCCGCTTCGTTTTTTCCGAGAACTTCATCTACAACTATATTCAGCATCATTTTTATTTTATCATGTTTCTTCACACGGTCAAGCATAATATTCGAAGCCCTGAACACCTCTCTCCTGTGAACAACTAAAACTTCCGAACAAATATGTGCAAGGTAATTTGCTTCTTCCATCGCAGTGTCACCGCCGCCGACTACAACAACTTTCTGATTCCTGAAAAAGAATCCATCACATGTCGCACAAGCTGAAACTCCTGCACCCATATATTCTTTTTCCGAGGGAAGCCCGAGATATCTTGCAGAGGCGCCCGTAGCAACTATAACCGTATCAGAGGTGTATTTTGTACCATCATCAGAATATAACTCGAAAGGTTTTTTTGAAAAATCTACTTTCTCGATAGTTTTATAATATGTAGTTGTTCCGAATCTCTGAACCTGTTTCCGCATAATATCCATTAAAGTCGGACCCGCAATTCCATGTTCGAATCCCGGGTAATTCTCTATGTCTGTAGTTATCATGAGTTGCCCTCCGGGCTGCGTCCCTTCAAATAAAACCGGATTTAAATTTGCCCGTGCAGTGTATAAAGCAGCTGTGAATCCTGCCGGTCCGGAACCGATAATTAGTACCTTGGAATGATTTTGGTTGTCTGCCATATTTATTTTTCTTTAGTTAATTAATAATATTTTTAATCTATCTTCCTTAATTTTTCTTTGATATTTTCGTTATTGGGATTAAGTTCGAGTGACCTCATCCAGTATTTCTTTGCATTCAAATCATCTTTCATTGCAAAGTAAACATCACCGAGATGTTCGAGCAGTACTGCACTTGAACCGTTTATTGATACTGCTTTCTCGATATAAACTTTTGCTGAATCATAATTTCCAAGCATATAAAATATCCATCCGTATGTATCAAGATAGGAAGGATTCAGAGGTTCTTTTTCGACAGTAATCTCAGACATTTTTTTAGCTTTCTTCAAATCTTCACCTCTTACACTCAGGTCATAAGCATAATTGTTTAATATCAGAATATTATTCGGATCTACTATTAATGCCTTTTCGTAAGTTTCATCGGATTCCCTGTAGCGATGCTGTGAATGGTATGCCATAGCAAGAGTTGATAAAACAGAAATATCATCAGGCGATATTTTTAATGCTTTTTCGAAAAACTCGATTGATTTATCCTCGGAACCCGCTCTTTGTAAAGTGATTCCGTAAAAATAAAACAACCTGAAATCGTCATTATATCTTTCAAGACCTTTCTCAAATATGGATTTCGCAATATCATTTTTTCCTAAACTAATATATGATAAACCGATTTGTACATAAGCTTCTTTCGATGTATCAGCATATTCACTTGCTTTATTGAAATTAAATTCTGCGTCAGTGTTATCTTTACCGTTTAAATCCAGTTGTCCGAGGTACATATATGGCTGCCATTTTTCCGGATATAAATTATTTAAGTAAATAAATATATTTTTAGCAATAGCAGTTGCCGAATTATCCTGTGATATCAGTGCAAAATATAATTCGCCTATCTGAAGTTTATCTTCAAAAGATAAATTTCCTCTGCCTGAAATTTTTTCAAATTCTTCAAACCCTTTCTTTGCTTCGTTGTTTTTAAAATAAATTTTAGCAAGTTCGGTTTGTATATTTTTGTTTCCGGGGTTTATAGCATATAATTTTTCAAATATTTTCTTTGCGTCTTCATTACGATTCTGTTTAGCATAAAGTGCCGCTAACTGTTCAAGATATAATGTGTTGTAAGGGTCTAATTGTAAAGCATATTCAAGCACCTTGATGCAGTTATCATAGTCTTTGAAATTGTAATATATATCGTACATCCTTTTCAATATTTCAAAATCGAACCCTACCTGATCAGTAATTTTTTCATAAATCAAAATGGCTTTAGAAGGCTGTTTCAATTCCTGGTAAATCCTTGCAAGCGCAAAAAGAGCAAATATATAATTTGAATCGACGTCCAGAATTTTTTCATATATTTCTCCGGCTTTATCGAGCTTGTTCAAAGTAAAATATATTTTCGCTTTCTGGTCGAGGTAATCGGTTTCATTTGAATCCAGTATCAGGGCATTGTTAATTTGTAATAAGGCATCCTGGTATTTACCAAGGTTATAATAAGCATTCGAAATTGCAGAATAAATTCCCGGGGACTTATCATAATTAAGTGCATAATTGTAAAATTGAATTGCCGTTGTGTAATCACCCTTTAATTCCGAGGATTTTCCCTCGATAAAGTTAGAAAGCGCCTCTTCCCTTCCGGTTTTATTTTCATTCAGGTTAACCTGCGCCGTTAAATCGGAACAGGCAAACAGAAGTATTAATAAAAATATTTTATTTGAAAAATTTATCACAATCAAAAATAAAGTTATATGTTATAACTATAAAGACAAAAAGAGAACTAATCCTTATAAAAAACAATGTTTTTATCTAAAAGGTTAAGTGGATTATACGAATTTTTAAACTTAATTTTAGAGCATAAAAATTTTAGATAAATGATTGGTAATAAAAGATAAGGAAGAAACAGAATGAGTTTCAATCTCTTATAGGGGATTGATGAAAAAAACAGAATATATGTTTTGTATCTGATTACTACAATTTAAAAATTAATTTATTGATCAAACACAAAGGAGAGACGCTCAAACGAAATTCACATTTAAGTAATTCTAATATATATATTTCTTTAGCGGAATTACAATAATTTATTTCTTTTATTTATTTAAATTCCTGATTTAGTAAATCTTTGAAAAGGTATCATTGCTTTATCGTGAAACTATACTATTTTTAGCTTAAATAGTTTTTTACGCAATAAGATAATATTTACAAAATTAAATAGATATTTATATTTTAAGAGAATATTAAATTTATTTATCAGGTAACATATTGCAATATAAACTTTTAATAAACATACATATATATATATATATATATACGCTAATAAATAACATTTAATATTAGTATCTTGACAATATAATAAATTATAAATAACTTATACCGGCAATAACTAAATTAGAAACCCGCTACAATAATTATTGCAGAATAACCCTTAGTAAAAATATTGTTTTTAAAAATTATTAATAAGCTATTTTCAAATGAGCAATAAATTTTTAAATAATATTTCGACTCTTTATTTACTCGTAATTATATATTTATTATTTTTTCAAAATTTGTATTCTCAGCCAATTATAGATTGGGTAAGAAGATTTAACAGTTCAGGCTCTGTCAATGATTATGTCGTTGATATGAAACTTGATAAAGAAGAAAATATTTTTATATCAGGTATTGCTGCAAATGATTCAACAAACAGCTTCTTAACAATTAAATATAATGATCTTCCCCCGATATTTTAGACAAATCGAACAGCGTAAATCTGTAGTATTTTTAATTTAACAATTATCATTTTTAGATTCAAATTCAAAAGGTGACAGATATCCTAAAGTAGAATGTTTC
>Ga0182021_10012486_pt1 | contig 10094 bp, 11 predicted proteins | sample 612E3MmetaG_FD_120493 | JGI IMG/M metagenome (GOLD analysis project Ga0182021, IMG submission 120493) | Permafrost microbial communities from Stordalen Mire, Sweden - 612E3M metaG (Illumina Assembly) | ecosystem: Environmental > Terrestrial > Soil > Wetlands > Permafrost | place: Sweden... | reverse complement strand
GTGATCGGTTTTGTCATCTCCGGCATAATCTATCTCATCTCCGCCGGGGACGAAGATGCGCAAGAAAGAGCCAAACGGGCAATGATATATTCCATCACGGGCGTGATCGTTGGCCTTGCCGGATTGGTCATTATTTATACCGCGGACAGTTTTCTTCGCGGAACCAACACTGTCAGTAGTCCCAGCAGTGCTGTCACCAACAGCGCTGCCAATTCTCCTGCCGCCGGAGCGAGCGTTCCCAAATAATTTTTTGATCTTAATCAGCTTATCTTTATAATATGAGGAAAAAAAGTTTTGCTATCAAAACGCTCGCGATACTTTGCGGTTCTGGAATGGCTCTTGCGGCCAAAGCGGATGTCGCGCTGCCGACGAGTGTCGGTTTGCCGAGCGGCACCCTGACCACTGTGATTTCCAATCTCACAAACTGGCTTCTCGGGATTTTCGGATTTTTGGCGATCATCAGTTTTCTTGTGAGTGGGATCATGTATTTTCTGGCGGCCGGTGATGACAAGGCGCAGGAAAAAGCCAAAAACCAGATGACTTGGTCAATCATGGGAGTCGTGATTGGGCTTGTCGGACTCATTGTTGTCTATGCGGTGGACGCGCTTTTGAGGGGAACAACAAATTTCTAAAATATTTGTGATATAAAAAAACAACCCCGCGACTGAGAGCTTAGCTCAAGGCGCGGGGTTTTGTTATCTTTGGTAGACGGCGATTTTTTCATCGCCGTTTATTCGAAGTTCGCCTTTGGAGAACAAGGCAAACTCATTTTTTCCGGGTTTGAATTCACGCAATTCTGGTCCGAGTCTGGTCAACCCACTCCCGAAAAGGTACTCCTCATTGTGCCGGATATCGTTGATCCGGTACCCGGCATATTGCGGGAGTATTTCCCGCAGGTGATAGTCAATGGAGGCATCGCCACTCTTGGATGGATCGCTTGCGAGATCAAAATCGTATATCAGCTCTCCTTCCGGTTCTGGCTTCACAATGATAGTCGTGAAACCGTCATTTTTTTCCACTCGCACTCCCCGGCTTTTCTCTCTATTGAAACTCAAGGAGTCGAGGCAAACGGTGAATTTTTGCAGCTCTTTTTTCGGTGCAACCGCTTGGGGAGGTAGAGCGGGAGTCCGCAGCGCGGGCAATCCCCAAATGAGGAAGACCACTGCGACGACCCCAATCACCGGCCATCCCCAACCGTAGCTTCTTTTAGGAGCAGGGGCTGGGGTGGGCGTCGTGGGAGGAGTTGGTGAAGTTGGAGGAGCTGTAGCCGTGGTTGTAGCAGAACCGGTTGAGGCTGGGGGACTAGGGGTCGGTGGAGAAGGCGGTCTATAGGCAAATGTTCTCTCCACGAACTTTCCAAGTACCCACAACAACACTATGATAAGGCATATAACACCGATAACAATCCATTTCATTTTGTTTCACCTCCGCCCATTGGCTGGAAAACTTTCGAAATGAAGCCTTTGAGAGAGTCAGAAACTTCTGGGAGAGAAATCACCATATTGCCGCTTGCCGCAAGAGCTTGGATTGTTTCCATCACAAGCTTGAATTTAGCGTCAGGATCCTTGTAGCCCTCACCCCTTATTTGCGCTGCGTCTCTGTCGCCCTCTGCTTCTTGCTTTTTGGCGAGTGCGCCTGTCACAGCTGTGATCATTTTTTCGAAAGTCTTTTGAACTTCCGGATCAACGGGGTCGATGTCTTCAACTGCAGCGGTTCTGATCAGCGTTCCCCATTCCGCGAAGATCATATGAGCAACTTTACCAGGGACGAACTTCGTGGGGTCTGTGATGGGCACCTCGTTGCCTCCAGAATCCCTTTCGGAAATACCTAAAGCAATTCGAAAATCGGGACTCAAAGTTAGGAGTTTCTTTTTCACCACGGCTTTGAAATCCTTTTCGAGGGTATCGCCGTATTCAAAAAAGTTAAAGGCTCCAATAACTTCTCTCCAAACAGGAACAATCATATTCAAGATGGCCGTTTTCCGATGACGTATATAGTACAATGCTTTAATCGGATTGTAAACAACCATATTGAGGATAAGAACGGAATAGACTTCAATCAAATCAGATGTTGTCATGCTTGGAACCGCGATTATGTCGTTTTTATCAATTGGACGAGAGTATTTGAAAACCTGTTCGTCCAAAGCCACAGAGTGAAGAGGCGGCACATTTGGATCATCTTCGTCTTTTTGCGTTTCATACCAATCCTTAACCTGATTTTTCCATGGTACGCCGATCCATTTTAATCCCTCGTGCACGCGTATTATTTTAATCTTGCCGTCTTGAGCAACATCGCATACTTCGTCATTTTTCTCGCAATCCGGATGGATTCTTCTCCAAACTTCATCGGTGCAGGAGACGAGAACCCAACCAAGTACTCTGTCAACCTCGATGGCAAGATATTTCATAAATGGGACGCGAACCCAAAATAAACCCTTGTCGGCGAGTTTGCGTACAAAAATCTGCCATGAGATAGCCAGAAAAATCAATACTACTCCAAATAGCACGAGCCACAAAACATTACCGATATCAAACATAGCCTTTTCCCTCACTTTTCTCAATTTTTAAAGAGCCCAAAAGGCTCCTTTTTGCCTTTCAAATGCTAACTTCAGCATCAGGGGATTATATCACTATTTTACAAACTTGTCAATGTGTGCTATTTTACCCAAGTTGCTATTATATTTATACGCCGGGGTGGCGAAATGGCAGACGCACTAGCCTTAGGAGCTAGCGGGAGAAATCCCATGGAGGTTCAAGTCCTCTCCCTGGCACAATGATCAAAATTATCTTCGAAAACAAGGACATTATTGTCGTTAACAAGTCAGCCGGCCTCGCTGTTCACGCGGGGGTGGGGACAAGCGAAAAAACCTTGGTTGATTTTTTGCTGGAAAAATTTCCGGAAATAAAAACGGTGGGCGATGATCCCGAAATTCGTCCGGGGATTGTTCATCGGCTCGACAAAGAAACATCGGGCGTGATGGTTGTCGCGAGAAACCAAAAAACTTTTGAATTTTTGAAAGACTTGTTCAAGAATCGCCAGATCAAAAAAAAATACTTGGCTCTGGTCCACGGTAAATTCAAAGAAAAAGAAGGCCGCGTTGAAGGCGAGATGGGTCGGTCAAAAAAAGACTTCAGAAAGCAAGCGCTGGTGCGCGGAAAAATATCCGTGAGGAAAGAAAGATATTCGCTCACTCGCTACAAAGTGAAAGATGAATTTGAAAACACAACTCTTTTGGAAGTTTTTCCAAAGACCGGCCGGATGCATCAGATTCGGGTTCATCTCCATTCCATCGGGCATCCGATTGTCGGCGACAAAAAATATACCTTCAAAGAATACAAAAAAATTTCCGCGCCAAGAATGTTTCTTCACGCCGCTTCCATCAGCTTCATCGGTCCAAACAATGGAAAATACTTTTTTGAAAGCGAACCGCCGGAAGATTTTCAAAAATATTTGGATCACAAAAGCGCCCAGTAGGGCGCTTTTGCTTTTGAGCGGGTAACGGGAGTCGAACCCGTATCTCTACCTTGGCAAGGTAATATAATAGCCGCTATACGATACCCGCCTGCCGTATTTGTATTGTGCCGGGTCCCAGAATCGAACTGGGCACACAAGGATTTTCAGTCCTCTGCTCTACCACTGAGCTAACCCGGCATATTAAATTTTCCTGTGGGCACGAGAGGACTCGAACCTCTGACCCTCTGTTTGTAAAACAGATGCTCTAACCAACTGAGCTACGCGCCCACGATATCCATTGTTTTTATTATTGCATTTCTGATCTTTCGACCAACTCCTGTTTTATAGAAATTTTCTCTTTTGAGAGCATCCGCTTTGCATACGTATTCTTCAAAATAGAGCATATAAAAAGGCTTATTCTCTTTTGCCCATTTTGTTAATCCGTAGTTATGTTCACTTAATCTTTCACTTGGATGCTTCTCTGTAAATCCAGTGTATATCTTTTTATTTTTTAAGCTCTTTATGAAATAGATATAAAACATATCTTTTTCTTGCTCTAGCCTCCGCCAAAGGCTGACCAGCCTCTGGCTGGAGCCAATGATTCTGGCTGAAGCTGCCTGTCCGCCTTTGGCGGAAGCTAATCGTCCGTCGCTGCAGCTTGAATAGTGCCGTGAGGGAGACTCGAACTCCCACGCCCTAATGGACACCAGCCCCTCAAGCTGGCCCGTCTACCGATTCCGGCACCACGGCGTTTGTTGATAGCGCTCAATATGAAAATCTATTCCTCGCTCTTGGCATTCTTGCTAGCTTCTTCTTTTGGCTGATCGGCTGGTTTGATTTCGACTTCCGGCTTCTTTGCCTCTTCTTCCGCTACAAATTTTGCGAGCTCTTTTGTTTTCAATTTTGAAATACGAATACCCTTGCCTCGAAGGTAATATAGTTTTGCCTGACGCACCTTGGCTTGTTTCAATATCTCAATTTTGGATATGGCAGGAGAATGGAGAGGAATCGTGATTTCCACGCCTGTTCCAAAAGATACGCGCCTCACAGTGGCCATGGGCGAGGAGCTTTGCTTTCCTTTTACGCCGACTACGATGCCTTCGAAAACCTGGATTCTTTCTTTTTCTCCTTCCTTGATCTTTCGGTGAATTTTGACGATATCCCCCGCTTTGAGATCCGGCCGCTTCAAAGATGTACGAACTTTCGCGTTGAACTTCTGAACTTTTTCCATTTTATTTGAGATTTTAGGCTTATTATTCCAAAAACAAAAACTGGCTTTTCGAAAGCTAATTCATACTATAATTTTTCCCCCAAATCGTCAAGCCAAAAGTTGTTTCACAGAAAAAACCCGTTGTTTCACAAGCACTTGACTTTCGCATTCAGAAATGCTATACTAGTCCGTTAGGTCCTGAAAAGGGCTTTTTTGCTTGCCTGAAGTAAAGATCTAACATTAACAATTTATTCATTCTGATGCGTATTTTGGCTTCACTTGTTCTTGCTATGATTGTTGCTTCGGCCATTCCTGCGAATGCGGCTGGAGCGAGTGTTGATCTCAACCAAGATGCCAAACAAACATTAGAAACAAAAAATACGAATACCTTGAACGACAACTTTCTGGTTGCGCTTTATGCGCCGAAAGTTGGCAACATGCAATTCTCAAAAATGTACAAAAACAAATTGCTCTCGGAAAACTTTATATTGCCCAAGGAAAGCTTCATTGTGAATGCTTCCGCCTATACCGCGGCGGCCGACGAGTGCGGCAAGTCCGACGGGATCACGGCCAGCGGAAAAAAGGTTCAGGCAAACCATACGCTGGCTTGCCCCAAGCAATACCAGATGGGAACGAAAATTGAGATTGACGGGATGGGAACCTATGTCTGCGAAGACCGCGGCGGCGCGATCAAAGCCAACCACTTTGACATCTATATGCCGACCAAGCAGGAAGCCTTCGCTTTCGGGCGCCGAAATCTTGTCGCGATGGTAGTTGAATAAAAATAAATAAAAAATACGCCCTCTTTATTGGGGGCGTATTTTTGTTGCTGAATCATTTTATTATCTTGTCGACGATGCCATATGCCTTTGCTTCTTCCGCGCCCATGAAGTAGTCGCGCTCGGTGTCTTCTTGGACTTTTTTTATTTTTTGTCCAGTATGTTTCGCCAAAATATCATTGAGCCGTTCTTTCATTTTGACAATATGCTTGGCGTGGATCGCGACATCCGTGGCCTGCCCGGTGGCGCCGCCCATCACTTGATGGATCAGGATCTCGCTGTTGGGAAGGCAAAATCTTTTCCCCTTTTTCCCGGAAGCGAGAAGCAAGGCGCCCGCCGAAGCGGCCAGTCCCACGCAGATTGTCGAAACATCGGCTTTGGCATATTGCATCGTGTCATATATCGCGAGGGCTGAACTCACGGAACCGCCCGGCGAATTGATATACATGGTGATGTCGGCTTTTGAATCTTGGCTGTCGAGAAACAAAAGTTGAGCGATGACGGCGTTGGCTGTGTGGTCTTCAATCGGCCCGCCGAGAAAGATGATCCGTTCTTTCAGCAGTCGCGAATAGATGTCATACGCCCGCTCGCCATAAGCGGTTTTTTCAATGACGGTGGGAATGAGAAATTGGTTGTTCATAATTTGATGATTAATAGTTTTTTACGGTTTGTTGTATTTGTGTCTCTATTCGTTCTATCCGTGTTTCTCAAGACACGAATTTTACGAACATTAACACGAATAAAACTAATTATCCTCAATTGTTCGCGCTATAAAGACTCCAATAGCTCAAATACTTTTTCATTAGCGAGGATTCCTTTTGCGTAGCTGAAGAGTCTTTCCATATCCACGTTTTTCTCCATATTCCCCACACTTTTATAGTACGCCAAAACTCTGTTCATTTCTTCCTCAACCTCTTTGGAGGGAACTTCGATTTCTTCAGATGCGGCGATTTCTTTGAGAACCAGCGCTGCCTTCACTCTCTTCTCAGCGGTTTCCTTCCAGCCTTTTGTGATCTCGCTCTTTGATTTTTTGATATTTTCAAGATAAGTTTCAAGCTGGAGTCCCATTGCAGCGATATTTTGCTCGAATTCTGCCATCATTTTTTCGAGCTCTTGATCAACAAGAATATCCGGAAGATCAATCTGGCTTTCGACGGCAATTTTTTCGATTGCTTCGGCGCGCCATTTTTCTTTGCTCTTATTCTGCTGTTCCAGTTCAATTCCTTCAGCGAGATTCTTCCTGAAAGCGTCTAGGTTTTCAAACTTCCCTAGGCTTTTGGCGAAATCATCGTTGATTTTTGGCAATTCTTTTTCCTGAACGAGGGTTATTTTCACTTTGAACTTGGCAGGTTTTTCGGCGAGTTCTTTTTGATGATAATCTTTTGGAAAAGCAAGCTCGAATTCTTTCTCTTCTTTCTCCTTCACGCCGACCAACTGGTCTTCGAATCCGGGAATAAAGTAGTTTTCACCGATGGTGAGCGGGTGGTTTTTGGCCGCGCCTCCCTCAATCAGCTTTCCGTCGACAAAGACCTCGAAATCGATTTCGACCCGGTCGTCTTTTTTTGCTTCGCGCGCTACAGTCACCAATTTTGCCCGGCTTTTTTGAATAGTTTCAATTTCTTTTTGGATTTGTTCGTCTGTTACCTTCTCCGCGGTCGATTTTTTGATAGTCTTTACGTCTTTGCGGTAGTTTGAGAGCAACACTGCCGGCATTACGGCGACAACAGCTTTGTATTCAAGATCGTTTCCAGCGGCGATTTTGGTGATAGTTATTTTCGGCTCCCCGATTGTTTCCAGTTTGTTTTTTGTGACTGCGTCGACATATGTTTTTTTGATGGCACGTTCGGCACCGTACGCCAAAATTTTCTCGGCTCCGACTTTTTTCTCAACAACACTGCGCGGCGCTTTTCCGGGACGGAATCCGTCGACTTTGAGATCTTTCGAAAACTCTTCAGTGGCTGCGTCAATGAATTTTTGAAACTCTGCCGCCGGAACCGAAATTTCAATTTCCACTTGGGATTTGGGAAGTTTCTTGATTTCCATAATGATATACGCGGGCGCGAATATTATTTCTTAAACTTTTCGTTATACAGCTCAACACTCCTTTTCACGGCGTCGATCGCCTTGCCTTTTCCTTCTACGCCGTCGATTGTCACCGCTTTCTCATCGATTGATTTGTATGTTTCAAAGAAGTGTTTGAATTCCTTGATTGTGTGGGGATTGATATCAGCCAAATCTTTTACGTTTTCCCAACGCGGATCTTTCACTGGCACAGCTATGATCTTATCGTCCGATTCGCCGCTGTCTGTCATATGCAGGATCGCGACAGGTCGCACAGTGACGAGTATGCCAGTGCTCAAGGGATAAGTAGTCAGAACCACGACATCCAAAGCGTCATTATCATCCCAGAGCGTCCGTGGGGCAAAGCCATAGTCGAAAGGATAGTCTTGGGAAGTCTTCATTGCGCGATCGAGCTTTATGAGGCCGGTTTCTTTGTCAATTTCGTATTTATTTTTTGATCCTTTTGGAATTTCAATTATGATATTGAATTCTTCAGGAGCTTTTTCTCCAAGAGGAGTGTCGTGCCATAGATTCATATTTTTGTAGTTAGTGTTTAGTATCTTGTATTTAGTATTTTTTATTCCGGTTTTTCCTCAACTGCTTCTTCTTTTTTCTTCGTGATTTTTTTCTTTTCTTTTTCCACTTCGCTTTTTCCGCCAGAGGCGGATCCGCCTTTGGCGGACTTTTTTTCCTCGATAGCTGGCTCATCTTTTTTCTCTTCAACTTCGACAGGAACTTCAATCACCGCCTTCTCTGCCGATTCTTTCGCTTTTATCTCTCCTCCGACGACATCTATTTTCCAGCCGGTAAGTTTTGCAGCCAAACGGACATTTTGTCCTTGTTTGCCGATGGCCAGCGAAAGCTGGTCGGTCGGGACAAAGACGCGAGCCTCCCTTTTTTCTTCGTCCAGCTCCGCACGCAAAACTTTCGCGGGCGAAAGAGCGTTTGAGATGAACTTGGCCGAGTCATCATGCCATTCGATGATATCGATTTTTTCTCCGCCCAATTCGTCAATAACGGCTTGCACGCGTGTTCCTTTCTGCCCGACGCAAGAGCCGATCGGATCAATACCTTCTTCACTTGAGGATACAGCGATTTTTGTGCGCGATCCGGCTTCCCGGGCCATGGCCTCTATTTTGACCGTTCCCGCGAAAATTTCGGGTACCTCGATCTCAAAAAGTTTTTGGACAAGCGCCGGATGCGACCGGGAAAGGATGATTCCCGGGCCTTTGGCATCGGATTCAACTTTCATCAAATATACTTTGAGGCGCTGGCCGAGGCGATATCTCTCGCCTTCCACCTGCTCCGAGGGGAACAAAATTCCGGTTGATTTTCCGAGGTCGAGAAAAATATTGCGGCCTTCGATCCGCTGGATGACTCCGCTCAAAATCTCGCCTTCTTTTTGCTTGTATTCTTCATACATCGAATCACGTTCCGCTTCTCGAATTTTTTGGATGATGACCTGCTTGGCGGTTTGAGCCGCAACACGTCCGTAGTCACTTTTGGCTTCCAATTTTTCTTCGATAATATCTCCCACCTTTGCATCCGGTTTTGTTTTCAGCGCTTCTTCGAGAGTCAAATCTCTTTCCGGATTATATCGTGGAATTTTTTCCTCCTCCGCTTCGCTAAGCGGAGCTTCGGAGGACAAGTCCTCTTTCGATACATAATTTTTGGCGGGCTTGCCCTCCGTAGCTTCAGCGAAGGAGGGTTCTTCTATTTCTTCTTCGAAAACGCGGGTCGTCTCGTCAACGACTTCTTTCACGAGATAGAAATCAGCACCACCGGTGACTTCATCGAACTCGGCGCGGATATGCTGTCCTCTTCGGCCATAATCTTTCTTGTACGCGGCTGCCAGCGCCGATTCAATCGCTTCGATCACTTTCTTTTTGTCAATTCCTTTTTCCTCGGCAATCTGCGCAATCGCGCTTCCAAACTGACCGAGACGTCCGGTTTGCGATTCATCAGTGTCAACGGTTTTCTTCATTTTTTTTGGTCTGGCCATAATAGTGTTGCTAGTTAAAATTAATATAAAATGCCCGTTCGCACGGACATCTCGGATCACTTCAGGTGATTACAATATAGCAGGCAATTATTTTCTTGTCAAATTTTTAAAAATAAAAATCCCCCGCTTTTGTAGCGAGGGATTTTTGGAAGATCCGTATCCTATGGATTCTGATTCTGGCCCGGTCCGATTGGAGTATTGGGCGGGACGGGCTGTTGGTCGCGCTGGATGGAAGACTGATTTTGGGTGGCTTCACCATTTGGATTTTGGCCACCCGTAGTTTGATCCAGTCCATCAAGAGCTTTTTTCCCGGCCTGAAGGTTGGCAACTATTTTTTTCACATCCGCATTGTCAGGATTCAGCTCGGCAATTTTCTGGAACTGCTCAAGCGCTTGTTTTTTGTTGTTTAGCTTGTCGTAGGTAAGCCCGAGGAAATACATAGCGTTGGAATAGTTGCTGGCCAGCTTCACCGTGCTCTCCAAGGCTGTTTGAGCTTGATCATATTTTCCGGTTTGGTAATAGAGGACTCCAAGCCGAAAGGAAATGCCTGCGTCTTGAGGATTCATTTTTTGGCTTGTCTCAAGCTGCG
>Ga0182021_10012485_pt1 | contig 10094 bp, 4 predicted proteins | sample 612E3MmetaG_FD_120493 | JGI IMG/M metagenome (GOLD analysis project Ga0182021, IMG submission 120493) | Permafrost microbial communities from Stordalen Mire, Sweden - 612E3M metaG (Illumina Assembly) | ecosystem: Environmental > Terrestrial > Soil > Wetlands > Permafrost | place: Sweden... | reverse complement strand
TTGGTGACTTGTGGGATACGCTCCTGCTGGATGGCACATCCAGCGTCTGGTGGCGCCGGATGTGCCATCCAGCGCGAGCGTGGCCGGGCAGTATGCACGCCCTACAGTTTTGCGTTATACCCGGTGCAGTGCTCCCGTCGCCGTGACAGATCGGATGCTGTGCAACCAGTGGTACAGCTTGCTTCGTCGCATCCTTCGACTGCACTATGTTTCGCTCACGCCGTGCCCGTGAAGCGGCGGCGCGCTGGGCGGGATGCTCCTCGCAATGACGGCGACGTAGTTTCCATCAGTTTTATAAACTCTTCAAATAGGTATCTAGCATCATGTGGTCCCGGTGCTGCCTCAGGATGGTACTGAACGGAGAACGCGCGCAGAGAAGACGCACGCAAACCTTCGACGCAATAGTCATTGAGGTTGACATGGGTGACCTCCACGCCTGGCGGCAAGCTGTCCGCAGCGACGGCGAAGCCGTGATTGTGACTGGAGATTTCCACGCGATTCGTGTCGAGATTCTTCACGGGTTGATTGCCGCCGCGATGACCGAACTTCAACTTGTAGGTTTTGCCACCTAACGCCAAGCCTAGCAATTGATGACCGAGGCAAATACCGAAGATCGGCACGCGGCCTAATAACTGTTTGATGTTGTCGATGGCGTATGTCACCGCGGCTGGATCGCCGGGACCGTTGGAGAGAAAGACGCCATCAGGATTCAGCGCTAGAACTTCGGAGGCGGGTGTCTGTGCGGGCACGATAGTCACGCGGCAATTGTGCGCCGTGAGCAGGCGGAGAATGTTGTGCTTGATGCCGTAGTCGTAGGCGACGACGTGAAAAATATTGCGTGGTGCGTGGTGCGTAATCGACCAGGCATACGAGTCAAGGCAGGTGACTTCTTTCGCCAGATCGAGGCCGTTCATGTCGGGGGCCGATCGGGCGAGGGTGATCAAGCGATCGGGTTGAGGGTCAACGCTGGAGAGCGCGGCGTTCTGCGCGCCGATCGTGCGAATGTGCCGCACCAGCGCGCGTGTATCCACATCGCTAATCGCCACAACGCCGCGCTCGCGCAGATAGTCAGCGAGCGATTGCGTGGCGCGCCAATTGCTGGTAAGCGGGCTGGCCTCGCGCACGACAAAGCCGGACAACCACGCGCGCCGTGATTCATCGTCTTCGTCGTTGACGCCGGTGTTGCCGATATGCGGCTGCGTCATCACGACGATCTGGCCGTGATACGACGGATCGGTGAGGATTTCCTGATAACCGGTGAGGCTGGTGTTAAAACAAATTTCGCCGGTGCGTTCGCCGATCGCGCCAAACGCGCGGCCCGGCCACAACGTTCCATCGGCCAAAGCGAGGAGACAGGGAATTACTGCTGGTTCGCCCAAAACACACACTCCCTTGTTTTGGCATGTCAGTATAGGGGTGATCGGTTAATTCGCCAACCAGTCAATGAGACTTGTTGTAACAACTATGCCTATTCAGGCAGCGCGATGTAGCGCCGATTGATCTGCTCAGCGCCCAGCCACGGATCGAAGACGATCTGCACCTGGCCCTCGCCCTGACCGATTTGCAGGATCACCCAACCTTCGGCTTCACCGCCCGGATACAGATACGCCTGCAAGGCCGGTTCCGGATCGACCACGGCCGGCGCGCGATACAGCACGTTCTTGTCGCCGATCGATTTGAACGAGCCGCTGTCGAGCATGACGAAGCGATCCTGCGGGTTGAGGTTCTTCACGCGTGCGCGCACCGCCAGATACTCCATCCCTTCAGCAGGCGGATCGTTGTATTGATTGACGGCCTGCGCCATTTCAAAGGCTTTACTGCCGCGCACGGCTTCCAACACGGTGAGCTGCCAATCGTCTGTGATCAATGTCTCGTTCAGGGCCGCCGGTTGTTTATGCGTACGACCGGAGTCGGTGGGCGTCAAAGCGTTGAGGCCAGGATCGACCGCCAACGCCGTGCCAGGTTTCAACGCAATGAATACGGATTGAGCTTCACTGGCGCTTAAGGGATCGAACTCCACCATCAACTGACCTTCGCCCTGTCCGATCTCGTAAGCGATCCAACCTGTGCTTTCGCCGCCAGAGAATAATTCGGCCTGCAGCTGTGGCGGGGGCGGCACTACGCCAACCGGCAGGTAGCGCGTCAAACGATCGCCGGTGAGCTTGAAATCGCCCCCCGAAATGCGATGCGATTGCCCATCGGTGTGCAGGCTCTTGACGCGCGCCTTGATCAGCAGATATTCTTTGCCGGCGGGCGCGGGGTCATTGAATTGATTCGCCGCGTGGATCAGCTGCGCGGCCTCCTCGCCGCGCTTTGATTCGAGCAGCTGCACTTGCCAGTCGCCCGACTGCACGATGGCATGCGGCGGCAGGGGATTGCTGCGGCTCTGGCCGGGTTCGGGTGTGGCGGTGGGGACGGGCGTGGGCGTGTCCGTTGGCAAAGGGGTGGCTGTGGGCCGAGGTGTCGCCGTCGGAATGGAGGTTGCCGTCGGTGGTCGGCGCGTGGGTTCCGGCGTAGCGGTCGGCTGATTGAGCGCCGTCGTTACAGTGGATGCGACACGACTCACCACCAGCACCGCCGCTCCAATGCCCAGGCAGATAAACACCGCGACCAGACCGATGATGATCAGTTCTTTGCGGGCCAATCCGAGGAGACGCTTGGGGTGTTGTGGAGAAGCCATAGGCACCCTCCATGAAGTGTAAAACGTAAGGCGTAAAATGCAGATGAAATATTCACCAGCTAAACTATTTTGGCCCAACTCGCGGCGCAAGGTCGGTCTTTAGCGTCATAGGCCCGCCCGCATTTGTTGCGAGGAATGAGATCACCCATGCACTCATTTCATTTCCGATCGGTGTACTTCCTCTGTCATACCTAGCCGTTCGAAAATCGCGCGCGCTTCTCGCTGCAGCCGTTCACTTTGGTCTTGTTCACCGCGCTGAGCGGCATACTTCGCCCAGGCTTGCAATGTTCGTGCGCGCTCTCCCTCCATCCCGGTTTCGGCAAAGACACGGGCGCTTTCCGTGAAACAGGCCACGGCATCATACTGTTCAGTGCCGACGAGGATCGGCTCGGTTAAGCGCGCTGCCACCAGGCCCAAGGCACGCCAGGCTGTGCCGATATATTCAGATGCTTCTCTCTCCTGTCCCAGTTCCAGCGCTCGCCGCGCCGTCTCCACCGCTTCAGCAATTTGGCCCTGCGCCAAGCACGCTTCGGTGAGAAAACAATATGTTTCGGACAAAGCGAACCAGCCGTGGGACACGTCTGCCATCTGAATGACCCGCCGCAATACGGCTTCAGCAGCGCTGTATTCTCCGAGTCCCACCTGTGCCCCGCCCAGATTGTTGAGAGATAGAATTTCGCCTAACCGATCCCCAATTTCGCGCGAAAGAGTCAGGGCATCCTGATACAATACCGTGGCCGCCTGATAATCTCCCCGCGCTCGAGCTACCTCGCCTAGATTGTTCAACATCGTCCGCACGCCATTCCGATCGCCCAGTTTTTGAAACAGTGCCAGCGCACGCTCATAGTAATGGCGGGCTTGTTCATAGCTTCCCTGCATTCCGTGAATACCACCGAGCAAATTCAGGATGTCGCCCAGAGTGTCCTCGACATTCAAGTTGACACTAAGCGCCAGGGCTTGCTCGCTTAATGCCAGGCTTGTTTTAACATCGCCCAGTCTGACCAGGGCAAAGCCTTTTTCATATAAAGCATTGGCTAACAACACTTCTGCCCCGAGCTCCCGGGCAGTTTTTTCCGCCTCTTGAGCACTGTCTAGAGCTGCGTGATAATCTCCCTGTACCTGGTGAACGCGCGATAGCCAAATCCAGGCTTGCGCCTGCGCCACGCGGTCGCCTGACGCAGAAGTGACGGCCAGCATTGTTTCGAACGCTTGTGTCGCCTCGGCAAAACGAGCTTGTCCGCGCAGCACTTCGCCTAAACGCCTGTATAGGTCGGCTTGCCAGACGGCCCGGTGCAAATCTCGATCGTTTTGGGGAGGCAAGAAAGTCAACGCCTGCTGGTAATAGCCAATCGCCGCATCCAGGGCAAAAGTAGCCTGAGCTTGTTTGCCTGCCTCAGCATACCATTCGGCGGCTAAGGCTTTTTCGTCGGCTCGTTCGTAGTGTGTGGCAATCACTGCCGCCCATTCCTGGACACGCTCGGCGGTGGCCTGTCTCAGCCACTCGGCCGAACGCTTATGGAGGACACGGCGCAGTTTTTTGAGCGTATATTCATACGATACGTCCCGCAATAAGGCGTGCTTGAAAAGAAATTCTTCTTGTCCCGGCAATTGTGAGCTAGGCTTGTGGAATACTAGATCGCGCCGTCTTAAGGCTTCCCAACATGCTCCTGGTATCTGACACTGCCCAATATATTCCACGGCGCCATTCCAAAAAGCTCGCCCCACGACCGAGGCCCATTGTAAGGTCGCGCGTTCCGTAGGCTCCAAACACTCTAAGCGTGCCTGTAATACTCCTTGCACTGTTCCGGGAACGCTTAACCCCACCAACCGTTCTGAGTTAACGTGCCACAGGCGAGTGGGCTCACGGGTATCCGTTTCGATGACGCCCTGCTCGATCAGCCAATTCACCAGCTCTTCAATAAAATAAGGATTACCGGTTCCCCGCTCTACGAGCAGCGCAACCAACCAATCCGGCGGAGTCGGTAATCTTTGTAGCAACTCGCGCGCTAGATCGTTCGCCGATTTATCGGAGAGCGGCGTCAGATCGAGACGAGTGTGATAGGCAATCGGGAGGGTGAGATCCGTTTGGCCCCACAGCACCGATCGTTCCCACAACGCCGGCCGCGCCAAACCGATCACGCAGAGTCGCCAGGCGTGCTGCTCCGCAAAAAGGTCAGCCAGCAGCGTCAGCGATTCTCCATCCGCCCAATGCAGATCTTCCAACAATAAGACCGTGGGGTGATCAGCGCACAGCTGCGCCAGATACGCGCGAAACAGCACGGCGGCGCGACCACGGATTTGGCGCGTATCTTCAGCGATGTGAACGATCCACCGGCTGTGCCTAAAATCCAAGCCGACGAGTTGCCCGATAAAAGCCGCGGCTTCTTCGCCCAGCTGGGGGCCAAGGACCTCCGCTAGCCCGGTCGTCAATTTGTCACGGGCGATGGCTAGTTCATCGCCATCCGTAATCTGAAATCGGGAGGACAGCAGGTTACGCAGCAGATAATAGGGAGTGTGTTCGGTTTGGGGCCACGCGCGGGCCTTGAAATACCAAATGTCTTCGGGGCGCAGTTCAATCCATTTTTCAAATTCATACAGCAGACGGCTTTTGCCGATACCGGCTTCGCCTGAAACAGTGACCCACTGCAAGCCGGCCCCCTCAAAAGCGCGCTGGTAAGCCGTCTGTAAAATAGACAACTCGCCATCGCGCCCGATGGTGCGGGTCGTCACGCCGGCCAGGCCCCGCGTCTGCATGTGAAAAGCGCGTGGTTTCTCTCGCAAAACAACGACGGTATGGACCGGCTCGGCTTTGCCCTTGACGGTCAATGGCGGCTGTGGTTCGACGTCAAACAAACCATGAATACGATCGTAAGTCTCCTGGCTGATCAAAACTCCATTGACCGGCGCCGCATGTTCCAGACGCGACGCCAGGTTAACCGCGTCGCCGATGACATTTCTTTCACCCGTTGAAACGACATGTGAAATCGAGGCCAAGCCCGTGTTGATGCCCACGCGCATCGCTAGAGCGATTTGCTGTTCGGCGCGAAACGCGGCCAGCTCGGTCTGCATTTCCAACGCGGCACGCACTGCCTGGATGGGATCCTGTTCGACGGCCTGCGCGAGGCCCCAGACGGCCATGACGGCATCGCCAATATGCTTGTCAATCTGGCCGTCATTCCGTAGGATCGCCTGATCCAAGTGAGGCCAGAGCCGGCTCAATAAGTCCTGCACTTCTTCCGCATCGAGTTTTTCTGAGAGCGCGGTAAAACCCGACACATCGGCAAACAGAACCGTGAGGAGTTGACGTCTTTCGCTATCTGCCTCCGCCGGGGGAGCGGCGGCCTGGAGTGTCGCCAGTTTTTCACGCAAAGGCGCTTGGGCCGTCTCAACCACCAGACTGCCCAAGATGGAACGCTGCGCTTCTAGCGCTGCAATGGTTTGCTCGATCTGCTCACGTTCGCTCATGCGGACTGGTGCCCATCCAGAGAGGAATCAAGCCGAGATACCGTGATTGAATCCAATTACAGTAAGGATTATAACAGCCCGAACTGGGTCGTCAAGAGAGAATGGCCTCTCCCTATATTCTATGATAGAATTCTTACGGGTGCACTCAATCAATCTGAGTACACTATTGCGCTACCACCATCACATCCTAACGTTAGCAGAACATTCCTCAATGCGTAGGTCTTGTCTATGAATTCTGGGGGGACACTCATAGGAGCTTGCGCGCCTCCAGTTTGACGGTTAATTCATTCTCAGCTAAGCGAGCATGGAAGGGAGGAGGTGTCTATCCAACAACGTGACTGTTACCGCGTGTCGTAAATCCTGTTATGCGTGGCAATCCAGGACAACAACGTCAACCAGCGATCTATGGTTCAGTCATCTGTTTGATTAACCCATCAGCAGATCAGTCATTCAATCAGGAGGCCAAAATGATTCGCAACCGACTCATGCGGTGGCTGCTGTGTCTTGCCGTGGTGTTATTGGTAATGATTACCATGCTGCGCATTTCCAGTCTGGCTGCCAAAACACCGCTGGAACCATCCGGCGCGGTCGATCCACGCCTTCAAGCAGTAGGCAACGATCTTCAAGCGCTACCCGTTTATCCCGCGACCGATACCACCCGCCATAGCGCAGCGAAACCAGTCGCGCCCGTGGAGGGACCAACGCCTGTGCCCGATAACACTCGCCGTTCGAACGGCTTCGCGTTGAGCCTGGCCGATCAACGAGGTTTCAAGGGGATGCCACGGCTTACGCTCAGCGCGCCGGCGGGCAAGCCCGGGGATGCTGTTCGGATCGTAGGGCGCGGCTATGCCCCCCAGCAACGAATCGATCTCTATTGGGATGGTGTCAATGTCACCGGACGCCAGGCGATAATCACCGAATGGGACGGAACCTTTGCCACATTGTTTGATATTCCTCACCCGATGACAAACGGCGTTCACACGATCAAGGCGCTTGAAGCACACGCAAGTGGTGCGTTGCAAGCCGCCTCCAGTCAGGTCAGTGCCGGCGGTCAGGCTACCTTCGTGGTGAATGGCGGGCTGCCCCCTGGCTCAGCGCTGCCTTCGTTGACCCCCGAACAAGTTCATCTATCGATCCAACCGGCGACAGACACGCTGCCCAACCGACCAGCCGCGGTTAAGGCTTGGACGTTTGCGGTATACCTGGCAGGGGACAACAGCTTGTCCGATTATGCCGATATCAACCTCCAGCAGATGGCGGCAGCCGCGCATACGAATCCGAATGACAACGTCAATGTCGTCGTGTTGGTCGATAAGAAGACCTTGCCCACCAAGTATTATCGAATTGACAGCACCGGCCTGGCTGATGTCACACCAGGGAGTGTCAGTGGAAACATTGACACCGGCAGCCCGCAGAAATTCGTAGACTTCATGACCTGGGTGAATGCTAATTATCCAGCGAATAAGTACGCGGTGGTCGTCTGGGATCACGGCGGCGGCTGGAAAGCCGTTGAATCGGACGATCCCACTGGCGACTATTGGAATATGAGTGAGCTGCGCACCGCCCTGCAGGGCGGGCTGGCCGCGCTCGGCAAACCCCAATACGACATCTTGATCTTTGATGCCTGTCTGATGGCACAATATGAAGTAGGGTTAACCATCAAAGACTACGTGAATGTGCTGGGGGCCTCTGAGGAAACAGTGCCGGGCGTTGGCACACCCTACGACAAGTACTTGCCGACCCTGTTGACCAATCCCGGTGTAACAGCAGACGCCTTTGGCGCGGATTTGGTCGCAAAGTATGGTGCATTTTATGGTCCGGCCGGGGCTGGCGCGTCTCCAGAGTATACCTTTAGCGCCCTTAAGCTGGAGGCGCCATTCGATTCGCTCCAGACTAAAGTAAACGCTTTTTCCAACGCGTTGTTGGTGGTCGGTCCAACTTCGGCAGGCGACATCCAACTGGCCCGCGATGCTGCCCGGAAATATCACGACGAAGACTTTGTGGACCTGGGCGATTTTGCGCTTCAGATCAAAAATCGCATCACGGACGCCGCGGTGCAATCCACGGCCACCGATCTGCTCAACGCCCTTTCACCTTCTGCCAGCGGCGTTGTGCTCGCCGAATCAAACGGCGCTAACTCGAGTGGCAGCCAGGGTCTATCCGTTTATTTGCCGTCGCCGGCCGGTCGAGCGTGGGGTGGACGGGGCTTTAGTCCAGCGTATGACGATCTTACCGTCAAGGGGACTTACTGGTACACGTTCACTCAGGCCTTCTATACCGGACAATACTCGAGCACTACGCCTGTATCGCCGCCGCCGCCACCGCCGCCGCCGGCCGCTTCTTCGACAAGTGACATTGTCTATGCCCGGCAGTTGAACACGACTCAGTTCGACCTTTACCGCATCCAGGCCGTGGCCTATCCCACCCAGACCGCCGATACCTTTGCTCTCTTGAGCGATGGCTATGCCAACTCTTACCCGCGCTGGTCAGCCGACGGCAAGCTGGTGGTCTATGCGTCCAATCGCGGCGGTACCACCGCCACCGATCTCGACCTCAATCTATTCCTGATCAAGGCCGATGGCACGCCGCTCGACGGATACATCGCCCCCCGGCAATTAACGAACGTCGGCGTGAACTGCGCCGGCGGCCCCGGTACGGGCGCCCCTTGTGTGATCGAGCAGGCCTATGATCCAGCGTGGGTATCGGACGCTCAGAATGCCAGTGTGGGCGTGCTATACACCAAATTGCAGTATGACTTGACCGCTACCGATCCCGGTTCATGGACAGTCAAACAAGGGATTCACTATCTTTATCCGATCACCAGTCCGACGCCGTCCGACATCCAGATTCTGCCGTCAGGTCCCTATAAAGACGACATCATGTTCGCCAACGCCGACTTTAACGGCAAATTCCTGATGTTTACTTATTCGGCTCCGGTGCTGCCGTGCAGTTACACAACCCTGCCCGACTTCTGCTACAACCACGTGGGTTTCGTCGACTACACGGTGAATCCGCCCGTGTTGCGGTACTTTGTATTTAACCATGAGGCCGATTACACGGCAGGCAACTACTTGTTGAGCGACTATCCCGCGTGGCGGCTCAACCGTAATGAGCTGGCCTTCCTTTACACGCGCTATGGGGATCCATTGGTCATGCAGGGCCTGGATCCACGCACGCCGCCTGCAGCGGGTGAACCGGAGAATCCCTATCCAACCTACGACATTGGACGGTTGACTTTTGGCAAGATAGGCGCTACCTATTACTACACGATGGAAACGCCCATCTGGCCATTTGCCCATCCCGACGAGGGCGAAGGCGCTAACTTTAGACCGAGTTGGAAGCCGGATGACAGCGGCAACCTGACGGCCTCCTATGCCCGGGATGGCTACACCTTCAATGTGGGCCTGTTCCTCAGCGCTGCCGATAATACGCCTGGCGATCGCGCCTTCTTGATCACGGCGGACGGTTACAGCGGCTTCCCGTCGTGGGGCAAAGTCTCGGCCGCCAATGTCCAAGCACGACTCGACATCAAACCTCAGTACCTGCAACCTGGAGCGTTTTCGAGCTACTATCTGGCTGGTGATGGATTTGGCGCCGGTGAGACCGTGCAGCTGTTGCGCAGCACCACCCCGACGGTCACAAGCGTGATCAGCACCGTGATTGCCGGCGCAGATGGTTCGTTCCAAGCGCCGTTCAAACTATCCAAGGGCAGCGCCAGCCCGGGACCGCTCTACTTTAAAGCCGCTGGACAGACGAGCAGCCGGCAGTCTAATCTAGGCATGCTGGTCGTTTTAGCGCCGCGGTCCATCGGCCCAAGCTTTATCTACTTGCCGCTAGTCCGTAGAAACAAATAGAAACCGCAGCAGTCACTCCTTCAAGCTTCAACTCTTTGGGGTGTGGCTAAATCTGGTTGAGCCGTAGGGGCGACCCTCGCGGTCGCCCGCATTTG
>Ga0182021_10012484_pt1 | contig 10094 bp, 8 predicted proteins | sample 612E3MmetaG_FD_120493 | JGI IMG/M metagenome (GOLD analysis project Ga0182021, IMG submission 120493) | Permafrost microbial communities from Stordalen Mire, Sweden - 612E3M metaG (Illumina Assembly) | ecosystem: Environmental > Terrestrial > Soil > Wetlands > Permafrost | place: Sweden... | reverse complement strand
GGCCAAAGCAGGTCCAGTAGACACTCCAGCAGTTGTCGCTCACTGACGGTGAGCCGGCCCAAGTACCACGCCACCTGATGCCCGCTAGCGGTAACGGCAAAGAGTCTCGTGTACCGATACCCATCACCATTCCGGTCATCGCACAGGCTGGGATGTGTCTTGGAGCCGCGGAGCACGTGAAGGCAGGCGATAAAACGCTCAGGCGTGCATCGGAGAATCGCCGTCAGGGATTCGATTCCTGAGGATGACGCTCTAATGCAGTGATTGTTGATGTTCGGACCCACGATACGCTTCTCCGGTTCAGCTCAAACACACATCGAGACAGCGCCTTCTGCACGGTCTCATCATCTTTCGCGATTCGTATTCGTGAGCCCTTAAGGGCTTTCGTATTTCTAACACTAAGACTATATCAACGTATTAGAACGATGTCAAGCGGAGGTGATAACGCGCTCAAGCTGACCGTGATGAGATTGGTCCGAAGGCTGAGTCACATGCGGACCCGAGTGCAGGTATCCCTGTGGCGCATGTGCGGTGAAGGCACACACGGACGGTGAGGATGCTGCCGGAGAATCAGGTTGAGGTCCTGTGTGCCACGGTATCGGTCACAACGGCACCAAAAAAATGGGGTCGGTTGTCGGCCTTACGGAAGGTTTCTCGGAAATCTTTTCTTTGCTCGTCGATACTCAACCCCATTCCGCCGCTCCGAAATTCCCCGTTTAGGGACACTATTTCACGTAAAAGAGGCGGCCAGTTATGCTCGTTTTCGGGGGTCAGTTATGCTCGTTCGACATCCCAGCCCGATCACCACAAAGACGGTACGGGATATCGTACCGAGCTTCGAAATCGGTGCAACTCATTGATAATTGAGGGGATATACCCGCATGTTCGGGCGGGTATGGAAGGGATGGTTGCCCGACCTGGACTTGAACCAGGACAAACAGATCCAGAGTCTGTTGTGCTACCATTACACCATCGGGCAGACGGTTCGCGGGCAAACACAAAAGGGGCACTGTAAGGCTCATCTGCGCCAAAAACAAGGTATTTTGCTCGCCTTAACGGGAAGTCGTATCGTATCCTAATTGCTTTCACGTTGAAAGGCGTTTGTCGGCGAAGCTACGCACACAGGAGAGGGAAACATGATGACGATCGAGCGACTGGTGAAGAATATGGCTGTTGTCACGGCGAGTTTTGCCCTGATCTGGACTTCCGGATGCAAAGCGGATCAGGAGTCCGCGGGGAAGAAACGGGAACCCGCCCCCAAAGCCACGACGAGCGCCCGGACCCAAGCGCCAATGACGGCCAAGGCGCCCGCTTTGCCGGTCCTCGCTCCCGCGACCGTGCTGGTGGACGTGGATGGCAACAAACTGACCGTGAAAGAGGCCGACGAGCAGATTAAGCCCATGTTGGGCGCGAATGCGGACAAGATGGGGGATGACATGATCGCGCGGTTGATGCCGCGCCTGAGGCAGCAGGCGGTCGAGCGCTTTGTCGTCCGCACCCTTTTGACTGCGGAAGCGGATCGAAAGGGAATCAAGGCCGAGGCCGCCGACCTGGACGACGCGATCGCGACGATCAAGACGCGGTTGCCGCCCGGCATGACTTTGAACGATGCATTGAAGAAGGAAGGCTTGACCGAGCCGGAACTCCGCACGAACCTCGTGACGGAAGTCCGGTTCAAGAAACTCATCGAATCGGAGGTGCCCACCAACAGGGCGCCATCCGACGCGGAGGTCTCCCGTTACTATGAGGAAAACAAGAGCAGGTTCGTGGCGCCGGAGAGCGTCGAAGCCCGCCACATTCTCGTGAAGGTGCCCGAAGAGGCCACGGCGGAGGTCAAGACGCAAAAGAAGGCCAAGGCCGAAGACCTGAGAAAGCAGCTTGTGGACGGCGCCGATTTCGACAAGCTGGCTCGCGAGAATTCCGATTGTCCCAGCAAGACGAGCGGCGGCAACCTCGGTTCCTTCGGCCGCGGGCAGATGGTGAAGCCGTTCGAGGACGCCGCCTTCAGCCAGCCCGTCAAGCAGATCGGCCCGGTGGTCGAAACCGTTTTCGGCTATCATATCATCGAGGTTCTCGACCGAACGGCGGCCAAGACCAATTCGCTGGACGAGGTCAAAGCGCGCCTGTCGGAAACGCTGAAACAGCGCACCCAGATGGAGACGGTGAACAAGTATCTCGTCGCTTTACGCGCCAAATCCAAGATCGCGTACGACGATTCGGTGAAGCCGGCGGCCGAAGCGCCGGGCGGCGAAGCCGAGTAAGGGGCTCGGCGGAACGAGATCCCGCCGATTCCGATCAATGCGACGGCGACGCGGTCGGAGCCGCGCCCAGCAGGCTGGCGACCGCTTTCAGCAAGTCGGGCGGTTTATTCCCGGCCACGATGCGATCCACGTGGGGGAACTTGGCGTCCCCCCGGAGAACTCCGCTGCCGTCGTACACGATGACCGGGATATCCCGGGCGGCGGGCGAGTCGGATAGTACGGCGGCCAGAGCGTGTCCCTTGGTGTTCGCCAGGATTTCCTTGATCAGGACGGCATCGGGTTTCTTCGCATAGGCCTCGTCGAGAAGGGAGCTGCCGTCGGGAATGGAGATGACCTCGTATCCCGCGGCGTGGAAGAAACTTCGGAGCCTGGCGCTCAGTTGGGGCTCATCCTCCAGGATCAGCAAGCGGCGGCGGGATCGCTTGCCCTCAGACTCCGCGCGATTCGCCCGCCGCGCCTTGTCGAGGATCCTTTGAATTTCCGACAAGAGGTTCGAGGGGTCGCTGGTTTTGGCGAGAAACCCATCCACTGAAGTTTCCGTAAAGAATTGTTCCATGTTGGAACGCGCCGTGAAAATCAGCACGGGATAACGCGGCCGGCCGTCCGGCATGGAAATCTTCTTGAGAAAGGCCAGGCCGGTCATGCCCGGCATGCTGATGTCGAGAATGATGAGATCGGGCGTCACCGATCGCAGGACTTGAAGTCCTTCCTCGCCGCTGGCCGCGGTGACGATTTCATACCCCTCGATCCGCAACCGGTCTCCGACGGTCAGCAGAACGGACGGATCGTCGTCTATGAGCAGGATATTGGGCCGCGAGTTCATGTTTCCTTCCCTCCTCCGATCCAGTGGAAAGCGGTCATTCCGATCAAGGCGTTTTCAATGGCGTCGAGAAGCGCGCCTTGCGGCCATGGCTTCGGCAAGGCGGGGATTCCAAACCGGGTGAGGATGTCCAGCGTGCCTTCATCCACGGCGCCGGCGGTGACGGCCAGAATGGGCAGATACCGGACTTTTGCGGATTGTTTAAGGGCCAGGATCACCTCCCGGCCGTGCATATCTTTCAGGATCATGTCCAGGATCACGGCGTCCACGTTCCCGGCCTCGATTCTCCGCAGTCCTTCGCACCCCTCCGCGCAAGTGTCAACGGCGTAGCCGCAACCGGTCAGGTACTCGGTCAACAGGCGTTGGATGGCCTCGTCGTCGTCCACGACCAGGATTCTCGGCGCTTTCGCGAGCGGCAGGGAGAGGCTTGCCTCGGTTCCGTTGGTTTGGCCCGGCGCGGGGCTGGCGATGCGCAGAGTTCCTCCATGCAAGGCGACGATTTCCTTGGAAATCGCGAGGCCAAGTCCGGAACCCGTGGCGTGATTCCCGGCGCGAAAGTATCGTTCGGTCACCCGTTGCAACGACTCGGGGGGGATGCCGATCCCGGTATCGCGGACCGTGATGCGCGCCCTGTTTGCCTCCGACGGATCGGGGCCGGCGGCAATGCGAATCTTCCCTCCGGCCGGCGTGAATTTGATGGCATTGGACAGCACGTTGTGAATCACCCGGAAGATCATTCCGGGATCGCAGCGGACGAACCGGGTTCCGTCGGCGAACGACACGTCGAATGAAAGGCGCGCGGCTTCGAACTGGACCCGGATGGCGTCCACGCTGCGATGGATGAGGCGGGCCAGAGGCACGACCACAGGCGAAGGAGTCAGGGATTGGTTGTCCAATTTGCCCATGTCCAGGATGTCGCTGATGGTATTGACCAGCCGCTGGCATTCGGAGTCGAACATCTCGAGGTAACGCACGGCCTCGCCGGGAAGCGGGCCCGCGATGCCGCGCAGCAGGTTCCGGGTGCCGTACATCATGGAGGTCAGGGGGGTCTTGAGCTCGTGGGACACGTTGGCGACGAACTCGGATCGCTCCCGGTTGTGCTTTTCGAGTTTCACGACGGCTTCGCGGAGCTGCTGCTCGGCCTCGGTTCGTTGCGCTACTTCCCGTTGAAGGGCGGTGACGGCTTCCGCCAATTCGGTGGTATGTTTCCGGGCGCGCCGGCGCTCGATGGCCTGGAGGATGACCCGTTCCAGCAGATCGGCGTCAAGCTGGCCTTTGACCAGGTAGTCGTCGGCCCCTTCCTGGATCGCCCGAAGGTCCATGTCCGTGTCGCCCAGCGACGTGAGAACGATGATCGGCGTTTGGCATCCGGCTTCGCCGGCCTGCCGGATCAACTGGAGGCCGTCACGTTCGTCCAGGTAATAGTCAATGAGGCCGGCGTCGTAGGCATCGGTGGCGGCCCTTCGAACTCCCTCCGCGAACGACGGCGCCCAATCCACGTTGAAGACTGCCCGTTTGGCGGCGGCAAGCATCCGCCGCGCGAGGAGGGCATCGTCCTCGCTGTCGTCCACGATCAGGACTCTCACTGTTTCCGGGGTCATGGCGGCGCACCCACCCGTTGATGTCACCCAAAGCCAACGTTACCAATAGAACCTGGCGCCCCAAGCCGTCAAGCCTATTTCCGTGAAAGAAGAAAGAGAAGACAGGGGGACGCAGACCCGAGTCCGGAAAGCGGAGGAGGCGCGGCTTTGCCAGCCGCTATCGGTAATTCGTTTTCGAGGCCGCCGCGGGCGCGCCGGTTTTTGCCGGAGCCGCCGCCGGGACGGTGGGTTTCTGCTGGGGCGGCGGCGCGATGCTTTTCTTGGGCAGGGGAACGATTTCGTAAAGCCGCATCGTGGCGGGTTCGTACTGGTAGTCGCGATCCCGGGACATGGAGAACTTGTCGCTGAGCACGGTGTTCAGCCGATCCATTTCCATCTGTTTCTCGCGGATGACCAAGTTGAAGACGCGCAATTCCTCCAGGGTCAGCTTCTTGCCCGTCATAAGAAGCGCCAGTTGTTTGGCCTCGTCGGCGTCCTTGAATTGGCGGTAGACTTTCTTCTCTGCTTGTTGGGTGGCGGTGGCGGCTTCGCCCGCGGGTGTCGGATCCGGGGCGGCGGGCGCCTTGAAGGTGACCTCGTAAAGCGTCATCTTGTCCTGATCGAACGAGTAGTTCGAATCCGTTTTCATGCCGTACTTGTCCTGGAGGTCTTTCTCGAAGCGCGCGAGCTCGGAGGATTTCTCCTGGGTCAGGTTGCGCATGACGAGAAACGTTTCCGAGGTGGCCCGTTTCTGGGCGAACAGCGTCAGCAGTTCCTTCTCCGTGGCCTGATCGGGGATACGCATGTGGTAGCGGCGCGTTGCGTTGGTGGGACTGGCGGCATTCGCCGAGGCGTCCTTGTCGTCGCTTCCCCAGTTGAACAAGCCGGCCTCAACCTGAAACGCGGCAACGGCGATAGACACACAGAGGGCAAGACGAAGCACGGTTTTCTTCACGGAAGTCTCCTTTTTGGGGCTGCACTCAGGCTCGTATGTTGGCACAAGGGAGCCCCTGCCACAATTCAATTATGAATCCAATTATGAATCCCGCAGAACTGCTGGAAAGAATTGCCCCCGGCTTCCGCCTTCTGTAGTCTTGGCCGCCGCATGACGTTTTACGCCGATCTGCACGTCCACTCGAAGCACTCTCGCGCCACCAGCCGCGAAGCGGACCTGGAGCATTTCGCCCTATGGGCGGCCCGCAAGGGGCTCGGGGTGGTCGCCACGGGCGACTTCACCCATCCCGCCTGGCTCCAGGAGCTCGAAGACAAACTGGCGCCGGCCGAACCGGGACTGTTCCGGCTCAAGCCGGAACTCGAAGCGGCCGTGGACGCCCAACTGCCGCCCCTGCTGCGGTCCGAAGCGCGTGGCCCGACGCGCTTCATCTTGGAGGTCGAGATTTCGACCATCTACAAACGCGACGGAAGAACGCGCAAAGTTCACCATATCGTCTTCGCGCCGGATCTCGAAAAGGCGAAGGCCCTGAGGGCGGCCTTGTCGCGGATTGGCAATTTGAACTCCGACGGCCGCCCGATCCTCGGGCTCGACTCGCGGGACCTGCTGGAGATTACGCTGGACGCCGGCGACGGCTGCTTCCTGATCCCGGCCCACATCTGGACGCCCTGGTTCTCCGCGCTCGGTTCGATGTCCGGCTTCGACGCCATCGCGGATTGCTACGCCGATCTGGCCCCGCAGGTGTTTGCCGCGGAAACGGGCTTGTCCTCCGATCCGCCCATGAACTGGCGCGTGTCGTCCCTGGATGGTTACCGGCTCGTGTCCAATTCGGATTGCCATTCGCCGTCCAAGCTCGCCCGCGAAGCCTGCCGTTTCGACACGGCGCCGGACTATTTTGCGATGAAACGCGCGTTGGAAACCGGACAGGGCTATGGCGGGACCGTCGAGTTCTTTCCCGAGGAAGGCAAATACCATCTCGACGGGCACCGCAAGTGCAACCAGCGGCTCCGGCCCGAGGAGACTCGAGAACACAAGGGTCTTTGCCCGGCGTGCGGAAAGCCGCTCACCATTGGCGTCATGAACCGCGTGGAAGCGCTGGCGGACCGTCCCGACGGCGTCCGTCCCGATGGCGCCGCCCCGTTCGTCTCTCTGATCCCGCTGCCGGAAGTTTTGGCCGGACTTCTGAAGTCCGGCCCCGACAGCGGGAAGGTGACGGCCGCCTACGAAGCGCTACTGGCGGCGCTCGGCCCGGAACTCCCCATCCTCGGCGATCTGCCCACCGACGAAATCGCCCGCCGCGGATCGCCGCTGCTGGCCGAGGGCATTGCCCGAATGAGGCGCGGCGACGTCACGCGCGAGGCCGGCTACGACGGCGAATACGGCGTTATCGGCCTCTTCACGGCGGATGAACTTGCGGGCGGTCACGGGACCGGGCTTCTGCTCGATGTGCCCAAAGCCGGACGCCGGAAACGTCCGCCGGAACCCAGCCCGTCTGAAGACGCGTCCGCCGCGGCGGCCAGGCCGAAGACCGTGAAGGAGCCCCGGCTTCCTTACGGCTCCCTGAGCGCCGTGGGACTCGATCCGGAGCAGAAGGCCGCCGTGCGCGCGCTGGCAGGGCCGCTCCTGATTGTGGCCGGTCCGGGCACGGGTAAGACCCGCACGCTCACCCACCGCATCGCCGCTTTGATCGAGCGCCGCGCCGCCCTGCCCGGGCAATGCCTCGCCATCACGTTCACCCAGCGCGCGGCGGCGGAAATGAGGGAACGGCTGGAGAAGCTGCTTCCCGATCAGGCAGAGAAGATTCCCGTGCTGACGTTCCACGGGCTCGGCTACCGGATCATCGTGGAAAACGCCGCCCGGTTTGGAATGCCGGCGCGTGTCCGCGTCGCGGCCGAGGCGGAAGCCGCGAACCTGCTCGTGGACCGCCTGGGCCTACCCGTCCGGAAGGCCGAGGAGTGGCTTCACGCCTTCAGCCGGCGCCGCCACGGGTATGCCGGCAAGCCCCTCGACGATCATGCCGCCTGGGCGTTCGAAGTGTATCGCGCCGAGTTGCGCGAGCGCGGTCTTGTGGATTTCGACGACCTGATCCTTCTGCCCATGGAGTTGCTCGAAGGCGACGCGGCGCTCGCGGACGGCTATCGCCGGCGCTATCCCTGGATATCGGTGGACGAGTATCAGGACATTGACGCGGCCCAGTACCGTCTCCTCCGGCAACTCGCGCCGCCCAACGGGAACCTCTGCGCCATCGGCGATCCCGACCAGGCCATCTATGGATTTCGCGGCGGCGACGTGGGGTATTCCAAGCGATTCGCCGAAGACTTTCCCTCGGCCCGTGTCATCCATCTCAAACGCAACTACCGGTCCGGCCGCCGCATCGTGAAGGCCGCGCTTCAGATGATCGCCCCCGGCTCGCTCGTTCCCGATCGCGTCCTCAAGGCCGAGGCCGATCACGACGTGAAGGTCGTCATCCACTCCGCGCCGAGCGACAAGGCCGAGGCGGAATTCGTGGTCCGAGCCATCGAGCAATTGATCGGCGGCAGTTCGTTTCATTCGCTCGACAGCGGTCGGGCCGAGGCCGAGCCTCAGGAGGACGGGCTGGCGTTCTCCGACATCGCGGTTCTCTACCGGACGGAAGCTCAATCCGACGCCCTGGCCGTGGCTTTGGACCGGTCCGGGCTGCCGTTTCACAAGCGCTCGCATACGGCGCTCGCGAAGCGCGAGGCGGTCCGGGCGCTGCTGGATGCCATGGCGGAACAGCCGCCGGAGACGCCGCTCCTCGATCGCTTGAACGCGGCGCGCGAATCGCACAAGGCCGCGCTCAAGGGCACCGGCATTGGCCGGGCCTTGCGCCGGGTCGCCGAGGAGTCGCGCGATTTCGACGAGTTCCGGTCCCGGTTGGCCATGGGCGTTGACGTGGACCTGCTCGATCCGAGGGCGGCCACCCTCAAACTTCTGACCCTGCACGCCTCCAAGGGGTTGGAGTTCTCGGTGGTGTTCGTGATTGGCTGCGAGGACGGGATTCTTCCGTTGCGCTGGCCGGGCTCGGACGAACCGGACGTGGCCGAGGAGCGCCGGCTGCTCTTTGTGGGCATGACCCGAGCCAAACGCCGGCTCTATCTTTCCTACGCCCGCCGCCGCCTTTTGTGGGGAGCGGTGCGGGACATGGACCCGTCGCCTTTCCTGAACGACATTCGCCGGTCGCTGGCGCACCGCGAACACGCCCGCCACCGTCGTTCCGCCAAGCCGGTGCCGCTCCAAATGAGTTTGTTCTGAGCGCAAGGCCGTCCGGGGCCCCGCGCCAATGCCCCGGGATTCTCATTTTGGCCGCTGGCGGCGGGAAGGTTTCGAGTACTCAACCCTTCCTGCCCTACAGAATGCAGGAAGTTTGCGCCACCACGTGGCGTCCAGATTCCTCCCCTGGATTCACGTCTTGAATTGGGGCGGCGCCGACTGGCGATCCAGACGCGCTATTTCCGATTTCGACAGGCGCCTGCTCTCGGTGACTTCCACGCCGGTCTTGAGGAATTGCGTTTGCCGAGCGAGTTTCTCGCGGAGGTCCGCCATTTGTTTCTTCAGCCACTCGACCTCATGTTTGAGCACGAGCACCCAAAACAGGAAGAAGAGAACGACAACGCAAAAGAGTGGCGTTTCCATAGGATATGACCCTCACCCTACCGCAAGCGAAGTGACTCTTCAACACCAGACCGAAAGCTATTCCAAATCCTTGCGGGGCTTGAAGAAACGGTCCTGGATCTTTTCCATGTAGAGATAGATGCCGGGCGTCACGAACAGGGTGATGATCTGGGCGAAGATCATGCCGCCGACCACCATCAACCCAAGCGGGATGCGGCTCGAACCATCCCGACCGTAGCCGAGGGCGATCGGAAGAATGCCGAGGATGGCGCACAGCCCGGTCATCAGAATCGGCCGGAATCGCACGAGACAAGCGTCGTAAATCGCTTCGTAGCTGTTCATGCCTTCGCCCTTCCGTTGGATGGCGAAGTCCACCATCAGAATGCCGTTCTTGGTGATCAGTCCGATCAGCACGAAGAGTCCGATGTAGGCGTAGATGGACAACTCGCGCCCGAAGAGGAAAAGCGTGAGCAGTCCGCCGAACGCGGCGACCGGCAACGTGGTGAGAATGGTGAACGGATGGACGTAGCTTTCGTAGAGCACGCCGAGCACGATGTACTTCAGGAAGATCGCGATGAGCAGGAGGATGCCCAGGCTGGCGATCGAATTCTGAAACTCGCGGGCATCGCCCGTGAACCGGCCGGTAACGCTGGCCGGCAGGATTTTGGCCGCCTTCTCTTCGACGACCTTGGTCGCCACTCCGAGCGGGAAGCCGGGCGGCAGGCTGAAGGACAGCGTGGCCGACTCCTGCTGCTGGACGTGCGGCACGGACTGGGGCCCGGCTTCCTCTTTCCAGTGGACAACCGATTTCAACGGCACCAGCGACCCGGTTGCAGGCGAGCGCAGAT
>Ga0182021_10012483_pt1 | contig 10094 bp, 8 predicted proteins | sample 612E3MmetaG_FD_120493 | JGI IMG/M metagenome (GOLD analysis project Ga0182021, IMG submission 120493) | Permafrost microbial communities from Stordalen Mire, Sweden - 612E3M metaG (Illumina Assembly) | ecosystem: Environmental > Terrestrial > Soil > Wetlands > Permafrost | place: Sweden... | reverse complement strand
TTCAACCACCAACTTTTTCAAAAAACTCGAAGGAATTATTGGATAATTGAATGACCAGAATAAATTTCAAAAAAGTGAATCACTGCTGCAAATTAAAGTGAATAGAGAATTTTTTATTGTGTCCGTTCTATCGCAATCTGGGGACGCCACAGCGGCGGGGACAAACCGAAGGCGAAGTCCCCCGGAGCGTACGAGTGATTAAGATCATTCAACAAAAACGATGTTTTTAGTCGCTGGAATGGGACTATACCCGCAAAAAAATTAATCCGGTTTTTTTGGCATAAGAATAAACCTTGTTTTTCAAGGCAAATGAACCAAATTTTAACGAAAAATATAGTCCACACTCGCTTGAGAATCCGCAACAGGGTGCTCAATATCGAGCACAGAGCCGATCTCTTTCGAACAAGGGTATCATCGGGGATTGTGTAAAAAACCCGGAAGGATTTTGCTCAATGAGGATAATCACGACAGATATCCAACAAGAGAGCGGGAGCAAAAAAAAGTGGTCGGAAAAAAAAGAACCCCCACTTCGCTTACTGCTTTTTCCCTTGAAGGAATACCAATAGCAGGCCGGCAAGAGACAGAGCTGCAATCATTGTTAATGGGGAGAGGGGGGATTGTGTTGTCGTGGGCAAAGGTGTGGTTATCGTTGTAAGGGTTCTGGAGGTGAGTGCCGCCGATGTAGGGACCGTTGTCGGAACAGACGTTGCCGCGGAGACTACATTGAATGTTTTGATTCCAATAAAGCCATTCGCGTCTGAAAATGTCACGTCATAGGCCCCTGGACCAGGCACGGCTACCTGCTGGGTGAATTCCCCGGACCCGTCCTGGATATGAAGTTTTGTACCGATCCATTGGGGTCCGAAGACAACGCCATCGGGTCCCCTGACCTCAATCTCAACCCCATCATTTCCCTGTTTTAGTAATGATCCCTCGATCCTGAGGGGTGTGCCGGTGGTCTGGGATAAAGGAGAGGTAATCGTTATGTTACTTGACCGGTCAATAAGGATAGGAAGCTGCAGGGTCACTGAGCTGGTAGAAAGTCTTCCCTCATCAGCACCGCTGAACTGAATCTCTACCTTGTATTGTCCGCCGGGAAATCCTTTTGTATCGATTAACTGGTACTGGGTTGCCTGGTTATCCTGTACGGTAACCGTCTTGCGCTGGAGGGGCGTGGCAGTGTATCCGGACTGGTACATCACGACATCAAATGTAGTCCCGGCAGGCAAATTGGTGTCGACTGAACATTTTAATGGCAGACCTACCTGAACAGAATCCGGACAGCTGAGAAAGAACGTGTAAGCTGATGCAGAGCCGACAAGACACATCAGGCATAGTGCGACAAGTATGATATGTTTCATATCTACAGCTAAAATGGCCGTAATTAAAAGGTTTCCCCTGATGCACGATGGAAGAGAGAAATAAAGGGAAGCAGTCAGGGATTAATCAAAGCATACCTATGAAGTTACTCAACAGTAAAAGACCAATCGCGCCGCTCTTTTCCGGGTGAAATTGGACCCCATAGGTATTGTGGTTGCCTACCGAGGAGGCGAATGGACAGATATACCGCGTTGTAGTTATGGTATATTCCCGGGCAACATCAGCGTAAAAAGAATGAACAAAATAGACATACTCATCAGGACCGAACCCGGTAAAGAGCGGGTTGTCAGTCTGTTCGATCTCAAGGGAGTTCCACCCCATATGAGGGACTTTTTGCCCGGGAACGCGGGGAAACCGCTTCACCTTCCCCGGAACGAGACCGAGTCCCTTATGAATCCCGTGTTCCTCGCTGGTATCCATAAGCATCTGCATTCCAAGACAGATCCCGAGCAGGGGGACATCGCGCGTAGATTTAATAACGGTGTCTTTCAGTGTGCCCAGCTGTTCCATTCCCTCGTGAAATGCCCCTACACCAGGGAGCACGAGTCCGTCGGCGGCTGCGATTTCTTCTTTGCTTGAAGTGATAACTGCATGTGCTCCGGCTTTTTCAAGACCACGGATAACGCTCCGCAGGTTCCCGAGCCCGTAATCAATAATGGCTATCTTCATTATCCGCACAACCTTCTTTCAAACGCCATTTACCATCAGAAATCCATGCTTCGGGAAGTCCGTGGGCCCGCTGCCATTGTTCAAGGCGGGTGCGCCAGGTTTCCCAGAGGGCGGGATACTCTGCCTCAATCATGTGTATCAGTGCCATGTCACTCGACGGGCACATAAAACATCCGATCCGGTCAAGCCGACGCTCATACAGGACATTATAGGGTGCATCCTCCCGCATCAGGTAAAGCCAGACATGCAGGGCAGTCCAGTTATGAATCGGAGCTGCAGAGAGTTGGGAGGGGACGTTTGAGTTTCGCCAGACCCGGCTGCTTTGAGCCCGGGCTGCCGATTCGTATCTCCGCTGGCCGATAAAGGAGAGACATTCCCCCCAGTGTTCGCCAATCAGGTGTTCTACCGGCGTCAGTTTGCAGACCCGGCAGCACCAGCGGGCATTAACTGCCGGAGGCCCCTGGCGTTCAAATGTTTCCCCGAACCGCGTTTTTCCATCAGTTCTTATAATCTCAAGCCCGTACCGCCGCGAGGCTTCTTCAACATTGGCATAGGTTTCAGGAAATTCCATCCCCGTATCTGCAAAGAGCATCGATACCTTGCCGAGGGCCTTTGTTACTACCAGCAGGGTAGCCAGGCTGTCTTTTCCTCCAGAGTATGAGATATTTGCCTCAAGATCAGGGTGCTGCCCTGCTACCTCCCGAACAAACTGGAGTGCAGAGGATTCTGTATATTCAAGCACGTCTGCATTAGCCTTCACCGCATCTTCCCAGGTTGCCTCTCCGGGTATAATCAATGATGCAGTGTTTCTCCGGGTCCTGACCAGCGAACCTTTTTTCATCGTCCGCGCTGTGACAGCATCAGTTTTTGCCCGGCCGACACCGGCACATGAACCATCTTTTGCAAGGATAAACACTTCATCGCCTGCTGAAACATTGTCATCGATCCTGACGAGCCCGGGTGCAAGGACACTCATGCCCTGATCCCGGATGAAGGGGATTGCATCGTCATCGACAACGACTACCCGCTTAGCGGGTGAGAAAATTCTGCATGCCTCAGGCCGGGGGATAGGTTCCCACCGTCGCTTCTGAGGGAAATACCGGACAATACCAGCTATTCCCCCACCAACAATAATCTCTTCCATACGGTCATGGTCCGGTACTTTATTCAGGAGAACAAGGTGTCCCGGGGGTATCAGTTCCGCTCCAAAATGTTCTTCGTAAATATGGTTAATCAGCGAAATATCGGCCGGAAATGCCGGGCGGGCATCTCCCGGGGGCGTTACAGGGACTTCCCGTGTCGCAGATCCACAGGTACAGTTTTTTGAAAGCACTGGTGCATGGCAATGGTCACACCATCGCAAAAGGATCTTTCCCAGATAGGACGGCCGCATCTTCATAACTCTTTCTTTCCAGGGAATAAAAACTGGAGGGACACAAGTCTCATGCCTATGGAGATAATAATGAGGGATAACATGTATTCAGCCCCAATTTAAAGTGTTTTGCGCTCATTGGGGGCTTTTGCAATACTTCCGCCTCCGCCGCTATGGTAACTCCAACAATACAATAGACCGGAGGAACTGCTTCTGTAACAGGAAAAAAACTGTTCCCAGCCTCGGTTACTTTTTCCATTTCTGCCCGGTAACAAAAATTTTTTTTAAATAGTGTTGCAGGAACAAAAAAATTTGGGGACCAGATAATTACATTACCCAAAAAAGAGTTCCTTTTTGAAATAAAGGGATCCTTGTTGTTTTGCTCCATTTTTCAGACAAAAAGATACGCTTTGATCGGGAGGATTGATAAATACCTGCTCTGAATACTGTACTGGTTACATGATTGATACCTGGTTTTTTGCAGCAGTCTGCCTCGGCTTCCTGTCACTATGCACCGTCCTGCGGGTCATCCCCGGCCCAACACGCGATGATAGGCTCATAGCAGTCACCACAGCGTTAACAATAATTGCCGGAGCGGCACTCGCCCTTAGTATCTCCTGGGGAAATCTGCTCGTAATGGATACGTTTATTGCCTTTGTTGCACTCTGCTACGCGGGAACCATCGCGATTGTTCTGTATGGACAGGGAGAAAGCGTATGAGCAATCCACTCATCGATGCCGTAATCTTTATCCTTATCGGACTCAGCGTCGGTTTTGCGATAATAGGCATGATTGGACTTTTCCTCTTCCCCGATATCCGGAGCCGGATGCATACTGCATTCCGGGCAACACTCATCAGTCTTGGTTGCCTTTGGACATCGGTGACCGTCTTTGCGCTTTTCATAGTTCTTTCGAGGGTAGGTGATCAGTATATTATTTTTGTTCTCCATTCAGTGGTTCTCCTGATCATCGTCGTATTTGCAAATGCTGTGCTTTATAAATTATTTCGTGAAAGGACAAAAACAACATCCGTCTGCGGTCAGTCAGATCAACAAAAGATCGATAATAAGGAAGGAAAATAACGAAATGAATTTTTTTCACTGAGAATTTAATAATCTCCACTATTAGCGCATGGACCCCTTTTAAGCAAAAAGGCAGGCGTTGTGAGAGAAATTAAAACCTCATATCAGGTTTCATTTTGAAATCGGATAAAAATTTAAAGAATTGCGCATTTCAATCAATATTACTAATAATATTGGCTCTTGGTCAAATACTGCCATTTTACTGGGAACTAACGGGTGGTTAGTATAGATTCTATGCATAAAAACGACATTGAGACCAAAATATTTATTAATTGATAGATTGAAGAATTTTATAACCCTTTCCGGTAGGAGGTGGAATACACATGGCAGCAGCAAAGAAGGCAGCGGCAAAGAAGCCGGAAGCAAAAAAGCCAGCCAAAAAGGCGGCAGGAAAGAAGAAATAATCTTCACATACTAGTAAACTATTTTTTGAGTATGCTTTTTTAATAAAAATGATAAATTTTGATGCCACACATTTCCTATTAAGACGACGTGACGAGCCCAGTCAGAATCCGGTCTATTTCAGAACTCCCGGTTTCAGACATCTTCGGATGATTCTTCATTCTTTTTCATTTCAGTAATATCCCGTATTGTTTCTATAGCTCCGACTAAATTCCCCTGGTCATCAAAGAGTGGCGAGGCCTTCCCCCAAAGGATTGTTTTTTTCCCTTTTGGTTGTGGCAATGTCGTCTTGGCAATAATGGTATTTCGTTTTTTATGGATGATCTCCGAATAGCGCCCGGCAATATCCTCGTCAGATTTAAAAATAAGATCGATCAGGATCGGCCTTCTCTCCCGGTAGAAAGGTATTGCGTATTCAAAATTACCTTTTCCCAGCATATCCCGGGCCCCGACTCCGGTCATTTCTTCAATCGCCCTGTTCCATGCGATTACTTTTCCATTCGGGTCAATAACAAAGGTTGCATCCGGAAGGTTGTTGATGATATCTGAAAACCTGTGTTCCGATTGTTTCAAATTTGCTTCCATATTCTTGCGATCAGTGACGTCGATGATCTGCAGCACATACTCAATCGGAGTACCCTGAGAATCCCTGATGAGTTCCCACGACTGTGAACCATACCAGATTTCGCCGTCTTTTTTTATACCTTTGAACTCTACGTTATTTCCATTGACCCGGTTTTCCAGTGTATCGTTAAACAGGGCTTTCATTTTTGGTGTATCATCCTCATGTACCCACCAGACGAATTTGCCGAGAAGATCTTCCGGGGTATAACCGGTGATATGCCTGCAATTAGAGCTGACGTAAAGGTTTTTTCCCTGTAAATCACAGATAACCAGCATCCCGGGGGCAGTCTCCACGATTGTCCTGTACAGCTGTTCATTTTTCCGAAGAGCTTCTTCGGCATTCCTTCGATCAGAAATATCTGTTATCATTGCAAAAGACCCAACAAAATCATTCTGCTTAAAGACAGGTGTTGCCGAGACAAGTGTCCAGAGCCATGTCCCGTCCTTCCGGAGATAGCGCCGTTCGTAACGGTCTCTTGCCCCTTTTCGCCGGACTGAAGCATGGAACTCATGATCGGGGAGGTCTGACGGATGAATAAAATCAGTTACTGGCCGCCCTCTTATCTCCTCGGCGGAGTATCCAAGCATGTCTCCCATCCTGCAGTTGACCTGAATTATCCGGAACTGGCTGTCAAGCACCCACATGCCATCAAATGACATTTCTACGATTCGGCGGTAATTTTCTTCACTTTCCCTCAGGTTCTGCTCTTTTTTATCCAGCTCATTGTAATTTTGCCGCAACTCTTCTTCGGTGGCGGCAATCTGTTCATATGCAGCGTGGAGCTCATCATTTTTCATACGGAGTTCTTCTTCAGAACGCTTCTTATCGGTAATATCCCGACCAACGGACTGGTATTCAACAATCGTGCCGTTATCATCAAAAATTGCCCTGTCACTCCACTGCTGCCAGCGGATCTTCCCCTCCGGCCCGATAATACGGTGGTCGATCGTATGAACCGGGTGTTCCTTTGTAAGGGACAAAAAGGATTGCCTTACAAATTCCTGATCATCGACGGGAATAACCGGCCTGAATTTTTTTCCAAGTATCTCGGCTCTCTCTTTTTTGAAATAACGGCAGTACGCCTCATTCACGAATACGTGAGTACCATCGGGAAGAAAGCGTGAGATGAATTCTGTCTGGTCTTCGATAACATTCCGGTAGCGCGTTTCACTCTCCTGCAATGCTTTTTCCGCTTCCCTGCTCCGCACAGCAGCACAGATCTTATGACCCAGTTCTAAAAACTGGGGAGTGGGTTTTCCTCCCTTCTGGACGTAAAAATCAGCCCCGTGTTCAAACGCCTCGATCACAACTTCTTCCCTGCCTTTTCCGGTAAAGATGATAAAGGGAAGATCGGGAAAATCAACACGGATAGCCTTCAGAAAACCGATCCCATCCATATCCGGCATCTGGTAATCGGAGACGATCGCATCGTACGTCCTGGATTTAATTTTTTCAAGGGCTTCAATGGCCGATGTCATGGTGTCAACACCAATACGCCCTGATTTTTCCAAAAATAGTTTGCCGAGTTCGAGAAGCCCTTCTTCATCATCTACGTAGAGTACGGATATCATCTATGCACCCAATAAATAATTGAACAAATTATGACAATTATATGTAAAAATTAATATTCTTTTAAGACTATTCTTCCTCGACGAATCGGGTTTATTATCTGGCCAGGTTCTTTGGTGAAATTCACATCCGTGAATGAAAATTGTAGATCTCGTTATTTATTTATCACGGCTGTTCAGATTCATCGCAGCGATTAACATTCGTCGACAAAATGAATGTTTCTTTTTGTTCCTGAATGTATTTTCATGGATTCTATCTCCAGTATTGAGTATAGCTCAAGGCAAAGTGTACCAGACTTAAGGGATTTCTTTTTTTCGCGGGTTCGTGATTTCGGAGAATTCCTTCTCTATAGCTCTCTTTTCCTGGGTTCAGCTGCGGCAGGTATGGGATATACCTCGTGTTTCGTCCAGGGAATTTCCTGGACAAGCCACATCGCAATCGTCATGTTCCTTATTGTATTTTCAGTTTATAATTTAAACCGGAAAACGGATGAAGCGGAGGATGCGCTCAATCATGAGCGACGCTTTCGGATCACTAAAAAGTTTGAAGACCAACTTTTTATCGCTGCAATTGGCGCATATCTTACCGCACTGGTTATTGCAGCGTTTCACGGCGTTGTTGCTTTCCTGGTTGTCATGATACCGCTCATAAGCGGAATATTCTATAGCCTTCCAGTACTGCCCAAATGGAGAGGATACCGGCGTTTAAAAGAGATCCCGGTAATGAAAAATCTCGTGGTTTCCACGGCCTGGGCACTTGCATTTTCATTAATTCCGGTGTACTTTGGCACATCGACACCCGGTACCGCAACAATTGTCGTATTCCTCTTCATATTCTGCTGGACTTTTGTTGCCTCGGTACTTCCCGATATCAGGGACCGAAGCGGAGATTCTGCAACCGGTGTTGCGACCATTCCGGTTCTTGTCGGGGTAGTCCGAAGCAGGAACATCCTCACGACAATAAATATTGGAGGGGGAATTCTCATTCTTGGAGTAGGAAGCTCAGTCATTCCGGTGCCGGCCTCTGCCATTATCGTTACTTCCCTTATCTATTCCCAGGCCTGCATCCTTTCAATCGATCGGACGACAAAGAATGATCTTCTCTGTGATATTTTATCTGACGGACAGTTCCTGACCATTGGAGGATTATGTATCCTTATATCAACAGTGAATTTCTGGCATTACTAAAAAACGGAATTATTTTTAAGCAGAAAAAAATTCCATAATATAAAAGTGCACTTAACGAAGAAATATGAGGTCTCGTGAGGAATGTATCTTGATATGGATCCAATCAGAATGTATGAAAAACACCTGAAACTTATCCATTCTATTTACAGTTCACGACTCAAGATCCAGACGCTCCTCTCATTAAACCAGAATAACGCATCACTCGGCCGTTTGCGGGAAGTAACGGGAAGCACCTCCCAGGCATTAATTCCTAAAATCCGCAGCCTCGAAAAACAAGGACTTCTTGAAGTCGTTAATCACGAGTACTGTTTAACCCCATTGGGCAGGGTTGTAGCGATGAATGTCGAAGGATTTGTACTCCTTATCGGAGGAATCGACCAGCACCATACATTCTTCACCGACCATGACTTGTCCGATCTTCCGGTTACCTTCCTTACACGGATCGGTGACCTCTATAATTCGGAGCCAAAACAGGATACAACAACGGATATGTTTAACGTCTATTCTCACTATCTCGAAATCCTGAAGGATGCAGCATATATTCACGGTATATCTTCTGTTACCAGTCCGGGGCTTGCCCGGTTCATTGCAGAGAAAGTAGTCACAGGTATTCCGGTCGAGCTTATAGTTAATGATGAAGTTATCGGACTTTTATCAAAAGAGCCCTATGTATCGAATGTACAGGAGATTGCGGGATTTTCTAATTTCTCTGTATGGGTAACCGATGAGAAACTCCGGGTCGGGTTGACAGTTACTGAAAAATACCTGTCACTGGGTCTATTTAAGAAAGATACTCACCTTTATGATAGCTCCATTGACCTGTTCAGCAGCGATTCCCACGCTGTGGCATGGGGCGAGAACTTATTTCAGTACTATAAGGAACGGTCCACCAAACTGGACCTTGCAACATTATTCAAAGAAAAATAGATAACCGGGCTTTTTTTTCGTAGTTGCTTTTCTTTAATGTCACCAGGCTCCGGCGCAACGCAATTAACCGTGGCGAATATGACGTGACGCAGGCTATGAAGTAAAGGAGGTACAGGAAGCCCGATGAGGAGAAGGGGCAAAACTATTACATTAGTTTTGTTTCACACCAGGTCGGGGCGATCGGAACCCGGATAGAGGTTGATTTCTTTCAAACACAGACCCCCTGCCTTTCAGGTATGTTCCCTCAAGAGATGTATGAATAAAGGAAAACACCCTGTATTCTTTATAGCCAACTCAACCTGCTGAGCTGACGCCGGAATTAACTACCAAAGTCAGTACCTACCCTGCCATATCAGCTACTTATATTCAGATAATATTTCCATAGTCCTTCCAAAACCCAAATTCTGACTTTTTATCAAAAGAAATTCATTTTTTTCATCCTGCTGCGAATCAAAATCCGGGGTAAAAATCGTTGCTGCAATCGAAAAAGATGGATACGGTATCCCCATTCACCTTACAAGGTCGTTTCTCAAGGGAAAGGGTACCAGTTGACGGTGAAATTAATGATCCAGGAAAAAGAGAGGGAGTTTTTGAGTCTTATTGCACTTGGAGGTCTTCTATCACAGGATTTTCATAATTATAGTTATGGCCATAAGCAAAATAGAGAGACAGCCACTTTGTTGTGCGTTCCCCAGCTCCGACGTTTTCCTCTACCCTGCCCCTCGCAGAATCTACCATTTTGATACTTGTTGAGTAATCAATATAGCTATACCCGGACCTGATTACCGCAGACATCAGGTGGTCTTTTGTCGAAGGATTAAAAAACTCCACATTCACGGAAAGAACGTCTCCGCTCTGGTAATATTCAAGGATTCGCGCAG
>Ga0182021_10012482_pt1 | contig 10095 bp, 7 predicted proteins | sample 612E3MmetaG_FD_120493 | JGI IMG/M metagenome (GOLD analysis project Ga0182021, IMG submission 120493) | Permafrost microbial communities from Stordalen Mire, Sweden - 612E3M metaG (Illumina Assembly) | ecosystem: Environmental > Terrestrial > Soil > Wetlands > Permafrost | place: Sweden... | reverse complement strand
CCCCTGCTCCGCCCTGCTTCCAACCATAAAGCCTGTAACATCCTGTAAGAACACGAGAGGAATGCGTTTCTGATTGCAGTTGAGAACAAACCGTGCTGCCTTGTCGGCGCTGTCGCTGTAGATCACACCTCCGACCTGGAGCTCTCCTTTTGCCGTCTTCACAACGGATCGCTGGTTCGCGACGATGCCAACAGCCCAGCCATCCACACGGGCATACCCGGTAATCAATGTCTTGCCGTACCCGGCTTTGTATTCATCCAGGTTGCTGCCATCGATGATGCGCGCAAGAACTTGATACATGTCATATGGCTTGGTCCGGTCATCGGGAAGAATCCCCGACAGCTCTTCCGCGGGATACGCCGGTTCGACAGGAACATCCCGGCTGAAGGAGGCTTTATCCGTCGCACCGAGCTTCGACATAATACTGCGAATCTTGTCAAGGCACTCTTCGTCGTTTGCTGCTTTGTGGTCCGTGACGCCGCTGATCTCACAGTGGACCCGCGCTCCTCCCAGGGATTCGTTGTCGATCTCTTCACCAACGGCGGCCTTGACAAGATGCGAACCGGCCAGGAACACACTTCCGGTCTTGTCAACTATTAACGCCTCATCACTCATGATGGGCAGGTAGGCACCTCCCGCAACACACGGCCCCATAATTGCCGCGATTTGGGTCACTCCCATTGCGGAGAGAACGGCATTGTTGCGAAAGATCCGGCCGAAATGCTCACGGTCAGGGAAGATCTCGGATTGCAGAGGAAGAAATACACCCGCAGAATCTACGAGATAAATGACGGGAATGCGGTTCTCCATCGCAATCTCCTGCGCCCGGAGATTCTTCTTGCACGTGATCGGAAACCATGCGCCCGCCTTCACTGTCGCGTCGTTGGCCACAATCACTACCGTACGCCCATGAATCAACCCGATACCAACTACCGTGCCCGCAGCCGGTGCCCCCCCATACTCCGCGTACTGGCCCTGACCCGCCAGGAGACCAATTTCAACGAAGGTCGAGCCGGAATCAATCAGTTTCTGAACCCGTTCGCGGGCAGTCAGCTTCCCCCGCTCATGCTGCCTGGCGTGCGCTGCCTCCCCACCCCCCTTCTCCGCTACCGCACCCGATTCTCGCACGGAGGCAAGCAATGTCAGCGCATGGCTTGCATTCCGTTTAAACGTCTCGTCGTGCTGTATCCTGGATCCTATGAGCGCCATACGTTGCTTATTGCCGTAGAAGTTGTTTCGCGATGACCATCCGCTGCACTTCCGATGTGCCTTCACCGATCGTCAGGAGTTTCGCGTCCCGGTAGAACTTCTCCACAGGGTAGTCTTTCATATATCCATACCCACCGTGGATTTGGACAGCTTCATTCGCGACTTTCACCGCGACCTCGCTGGCAAAGAGCTTTGCCTCAGCTCCCGCGAGGGTTACCTTCTCTCCTGCTTCTTTCAACATTGCTGCGTGGCGTGTAAGCAATCTCGCCGCTGCTATCTGGGTCGCCATGTCGGCGAGTTTCCACTGGATCCCCTGGAATTCAGAGATCTGGTGGCCGAATTGTCGTCGTTCAAGGGCATATTTCAAAGACGCTTCGTAAGCCCCCTGAGCCAGCCCTACTGAAAGGGCGGCAATCCCGAACCGGCCGCTGTCCAGGACCGACATCGCCTGGCGAAAGCCGTCACCCTCAGTGCCAATCATGTTGGAGGGGGGAACACGAACGTTTTCGAAGATTAACATCGCAGTGTCGCTCGATCGCATGCCAAGTTTGTTCTCTTTGCGCCCTACGGAAAATCCCGGCATGCCCTTTTCGAGAATGAATGCCGAAATACTGTTGCGTCCGTCATAGGAGCCTGTCACTGCCATAACGACAAATGTCGATGCAACTGATGCATTCGTAATAAATATCTTCGACCCATTCAATTCCCACGCCTCACCGTCGTACACTGCAGTCGACCGCATTCCGGCAGCATCGCTCCCGGAGCCCGGCTCTGTTAACGCCCATGCACCAAGTTTCCTTCCGGTACTGAGGGGAGGAATGTACTTCCGCCGTTGTTCAGCGCTGCTGAACATCAGAAGATGGTTGACGCACAGGCCATTGTGCGCACAGATCGTCAGGCCGAGTGACGGGTCAATCCGGGAGATTTCCTCCACCAGACACGTAAACTGAAGTGGTGTCAGTCCCGCCCCATCGTATTCTTCCGGTACCATCGCACCCAGGAATCCAAGTGCGCCGAGCGGGGCGATCAATTCCTCAGGAAATTCCTGGAGTTCATCGTATTTCATTACGAGCGGCCGAATCTCCCGCTCGGCAAACTCCCGCGCCAATTGCTGCACAGCGGCAAGATCACTCTCCTCCGCTGTCTCGAATCTTGTCCTGCTCACGTTCCTCCTTCTCTATTCATCTGCCGGTCCACTGCGGGGTTCGCTTCTCCAAAAATGCCTTGAGCCCTTCGGATCGATCTCTTGTTGTAATCAATGCCCGGTAGGCCGCACGTTCCGCTGCGAGCCCCCTCTGCAACGCATCTCTTCGGGCAGCCCGCAATGCATGCTTCGCCTGGCGCAGTGCAAGAGGTGCCCCCACGGACAATTCTTCAAGGATACGCTCGCAGGAATCTGAGAATTCGTTGGCGGGGACAACATAGTCTACGACACCATCCCTCAGCGCAACAGCGGCAGTCGCACGGGAACCTGTCAAAATCCATCTGTTCGCAGTGGATGGTTGGGTACGGGCGGTCAACAGCTGCGTCCCACACGCCGCGGGAATGATGCCCAATCGCACCTCGGGAAAACCAAGCGTGGCATCATCCGACGCGATGAGGATATCCCCCGCAAGAGCCAATTCGAGCCCGCCTCCAACTGCACCGCCGCGTATGCCCACCACCACAGGCTGGGGAAGGTCATACCACGCAAGCACCATTCGTCGAATTGCCCCGACGAACGAGGCAACCTTCAAAGGTGGAAGTGCCGATCGCTCTTTGAGATCGGCACCTGCGGAAAAATGGGAAAGGCCGGTTGTCAGGAAGACAACCCAGATATGCTTGTCACGCCGAAGAAGCTTTGCCGCACTGTGCAATTCGGCCACCAGCTGGCGGTTCAGCGCATTTACCGGCGGGCGGCGGAGTGTAACCCGGACTGTGTGCCCGGATCGTTCCATTGTGATGTGAGAAAGGTGTTCTACCATGATACCGCAATGGATACGAAAATATCTCCTTAGATCAAAGCACCGCATACGGGAACATGAATCCCGTCTGGTTCACGAACTCGCGGAGTCGATTGCGCTCGGAGAGAAGAAAGATGATCGTGCGGTCACCGAGATGCAGGTGGCAATCCTGCAGAACCCATACAACCTCTATCGCCTTGCGCGGGCCTATGATTCTGAGGCGAACAAACAGAAGGCCGCAGACACTCTGCGGCAAACCGCCCATTTCAACAGCCTCCCCGCCCTCAACTATGCATTCATCCGATTGAAGGCGGAGCAGCAACTCGTGAAGTTTTGGTGAAGTCCCGACCGGTCAGCTGAGCGCTTTGCGCACGGCGGACAAACGCCCGGCCGAACCAAGCTTTTGAGATTTGTGTACGATGAATGCCGCGTATTCCTTGACAAATATCTCACCCGGCTTGCGGAAGTCGAAGTTCTCCGGGAAGTCGCGGAAGTTTTCGCGATGAACGCGGGTCCAGACCAGACGACCGTCAGTGTCAATATTCACCTTTGTCACACCCATAGAGGCGGCGCGTGCGAACTCGTTTTCGTCAACGCCACATGCCGATGGATCGAGCTTTCCACCCGCGGCATTGATACGGCGCACTTCCTCGACAGGGACTGAACTGGATCCATGCATGACCAGCGGAAAGCCGGGCAACAACTTTTGTATCGCCTCGATAACGTCAAAATGGAGGGATTGGTGCCCCTTGAATTTGTAGGCGCCATGGCTGGTGCCAATGGCAACTGCCAGACTGTCGCAACCGGATCTCTTTACGAAGTCCGTGGCCTCATTGGGATTCGTCAACCGGGCGTTCTTTTCATCAACTTTCATGTCCTCCTCCACGCCACCCAGCGGGCCGAGCTCCCCCTCCACCGAGAGTCCGCGGGCATGAGCGCGTTCCACAATGCGTCGCGTCGTTGCGATGTTCCCCTCAAACGGTTCGTGCGAGGCATCAATCATCACCGACGAATAGAATCCGGAATCGATGCAATCATAGCATGTCTTCTCGTCACCATGATCGAGGTGTACAGCATAGATTGCGTCTGGAAACATGTTTTCCGCGGCACGGATGATGGCCTCGATCATCGGAATGCCGGCGTATTTTCTCGATCCCTTCGAAATCTGTACGATAAAGGGTGCTTGAGCATCGAGGTGCCCCTGGAAGAGACCGAGAGCCTGTTCCATATTATTGATATTGTACGCCCCGACAGCGTATTGGCCATAGGCGAGTTTAAACAATGCTGACGTAGTGACAATCATATGCCGTAGCTCCCGTGATAGAAGAAGGTGGATGACCCGCATCCGGGTTAGAAGCCCATGGGAAATGTACTACGATTCGGCTGGATTGTCAATGCATGGGGGTCTGAGCCCTTTCGCTACTGATGGCAGCCACAATCAACACGATAAGCATTATCTCTTTGAGTCTCATTGGGTCTTCGCTTGAATCCTTGTGCGAAGGGAAATATTGCGGGAAGAGTTGCCCATCAGTATTTCATACTCTCCCGGTGCGACGACCCAACTCTTCTTTCCCTCGTCGTAGTATGCCAGGGCGCGATCATCAAGCATAAACTCCACGCGCTTCCTCTCCCCGGGGGAGAGCAGGACTTTCCTGAACTCTTTGAGCTCTTTCTCCGGACGATCGATAGGAGAGGCAACAGGATGAACATAAAGCTGGACGACTTCTGCTCCACTACGACTCCCGGTGTTCTGCACGTCGAGTGACACCATGTATCTCCTGTGTCCGGGGTAATCGGCAGGCATGGCGGCAATATTTGATAGCGCAAATGTCGTGAATGAAAGACCGTGCCCGAAGGGGAAAGAGACGTCTACGTTCCTGGTGTCGAAATGGCGGTAGCCGACATAGATGCCTTCCGCGTACTCCACTGCCGACTTGCCGGGGAAGTTGCCGAATGCCGGGGCGTCCTCCCATCGCTTTAGGAACGTCATAGGAAGCTTGCCCGATGGGTTGACATCGCCGAACACTACATCAGCGACTGCCGTGCCGCCTTCCTCGCCGGGGAACCACGCCTCCAGCAGAGCCGGAACAGAGGCGCTCCATCCCTCAGTCAGGACCGGCGCACCGCCGTTCAACACTACGATGGTGTTCTTGTTGGCTGCGGTAACCGACGTCAGGAGTTTCAACTGCTCTTCGGGCAGCACCAGGTCTTGCCTGTCAAACCCTTCGCTCTCGAGGAATTCATTCGAACCGAGACAGAGGAGGACGGCGTCTGCCTTTCGTGCTTCGTGCACGGCCTCGGTCAGCAAGCTGTTGGATCCGCCGCTCCAGCCGAATCGCACAATTGCAGCCCCCTTGCGGTCGAAATACTCAAGACGGACCGCATACTTCTTCCCCAGTTCAAAGTCCACAACACACTCCTTGGTTTCTGCTGCGTGATCGGTCCAATCATCGATCAAGAGGTTCCCGTCAACGTACAATCGGACTCCGTCGTCGTTGATGGTCCGGAGCGTATACCGCCCAGTCGCCGGAGCACGCAACGTCCCGGTCCACCGGACTGAGAAGCTATCCTGCGGCAGCACCGGCGCAGGAGAACCATGCCCCCATCCGAAATCGACGGTGGAGTCGACTCGCGTGAGAACGGGAGCGCCTTCCAGATTGATGTTGGCAAAATATTCACCCTTCAGGCCGTGCCTGCCAGGGGATGCATCGGCCGGGAGCAAGAACGCCGCACCAATGGGTTCGAAATCCCCGGCGCCGCGGCACCCTGCGGCATACGTAATGTGGACAGCATTCCCCAGTTTCTTTTTTAAGGCATCCAGAACGCTGACTGCATAGAGCGGATCAACCTTCGAACTCCCGCCACCTCCTGTCCGGGCCTTCGCGGCATTCGGTCCGATTACCGTAAGCGTCTTTGTCTGTATGCGCTGCAGGGGAAGGAGATTCTTTTCGTTCTTAAGGAGCACGATCCCTTCCCGGGCGACATCGGCTGCCAGCTGCCGATGCTCCTTTGTATCCAGAGATCCCCGGTCTTTGTCCGACCCGTCCAGGAGCCCGGCCCATATGATCGTCCGCAACAACCGGCGCACCTTGTCGTCGATCGTTGCCACACTGACCTTGCCTCCCTTGATCGCAGGAAGCAAGCTGTCGGCATTCAAGTAGCGGCCCGCAGGCATTTCCACATCAAGACCGGCATTTGCCGTCGGTACTGTGCTATGGACAGCCCCCCAGTCGGAGACGACAAATCCCGGGAACCCCCACTCGTTCTTCAGTATTTCGGTGAGCAACCGCGGGTTCTCACTGCACCATTGACCATTGATCTTGTTGTACGCCGACATGATCGACATCGCCCCGCCCTCTTTGACCGCTGCCTCAAATGCCGGGAGGTAGATTTCTCTGAGTGCTCGTTCGCTTATCGTCACGTTTGTGAAGTCACGCTCGAATTCCTGGTTATTGCAGGCGAAGTGCTTGGTCGTGGCAACCACCTTTTCACTCTGCACACCTTTCACGTGCGCAACAGCCATGCGTGCCGCAAGAAACGGATCCTCACCAAAGCTTTCGAAGTTCCTCCCGCCGAATGGAGTTCTGTGAATGTTCACGCAGGGGCCGAGGAGCATCCGCCGCCCTTTGGCCTTGGCTTCCTGTCCCAGTGCAGCACCAAGTTTCTCGATCAACGCAGGATTCCACGTCGCTGCCATCATGACGCTTACTGGAAATGCGCTCGAGGGTTTCCATCGAACGCCAACCGGACCGTCTGTCATGTTGAGCGTTGGAATCCCCAATCGTGGAACAGGCTTCGTCTCAAATCCTGTTCCGCCGAGCAATGCTATCTTCTCCTCGAGTGTGAGCTGCGAAAGCAGCGGCTCGATCCTCGGATCATCTCTTTGCATAGCAACGGATGGGGGTTGTGCATGGACATTCAGCCGCAGCACAAAACATACGGCAAGGAGAATCACCGCTCCTGCCAGTGTATGACCTTTCATGGAACCCTCCTGAACAGACTGTTGGAAAACGTGTCGATCGCAGGCAGCGCAAAATTATACCCGCCGGTAAAACTCTGCGCTGCCCCATGGTACGAATACAAGGCGATCGATGATACGAAAGCCACACTAATCGAATGTCCGGACCGACGTGTCAATGGCGGAACCGCTGAACTCGTCTTTCTTGCACCCTGTCGTCATAGTCGCAACGCCAAGATAAGAGGCAATCGCGATAATCGCAATCCCCATTGTGCACCTCCGCTCTGTCATCATTCAAAAACCTCGAACCTTCCCACCAGCCCTTCCCCGGCATTGGGACCTACATACACAGTGAACATTCCCGGTTCGACACGACGCCGCATATCCACTCCCGTGAAGGCCAGATCAGTCGCAGGTATGGACAATGTCACCGACGTTGTCTGACCCGGTTCCAACCGAACACGCCTGTACGCTTTGAGTTCTCTGACCGGTCGTGTCAGGCTCCCCACTTCGTCACGAACATAGAGCTGCACCACCTCCTCGCCTCCCCTGGATCCTGCGTTCTTGAGCGTGATTCGCACCGACACCGAATCCGTCGCTTTCACTCTGGGCGAGACAATGGCGAGATCTGCATATGCAAACGACGTATAGGTCAAACCGAATCCGAAAGGATACAGCGGTGTCGATGGCACATCGAGGTACCGCGATGTGAAGTGCACGGAGTCGTCCGCCGGTCGACCGGTGTTCTTATGATTGTAGTAGATGGGAACCTGACCCGTAACCCGCGGAAAGCTCGCCGGCAACCTGCCGGAGGGTGCGTAGGAACCGAACAACACGTCGGCAATGGCATGTCCGGTCTCATGACCAAGGAACCATGTTTCGAGGATCGCCGGAAGATTGGCCGCTTCCCGGCTGAGGGCAAGTGGACGACCGTTCATCAAGACCAGCACCACTGGCTTGCCTGTCGCATGGACAGCCTGGACGAGATCTGCCTGCCGCCCCGGGAGTTCGAGTGATGAGCGGGAACACGCTTCACCACTCATATTTTCCGATTCCCCCGCGACAAGCAGAATCACATCGGCTTGCCGGGCAACTCCCACAGCCGCGGAAATTCCGGCTGTGTCTGTCCCGTCAATAGCACACCCGTATGCGAAGAGCACCCGAGATGCCGGAACAGCCGCGCGAACGCCGTCAAGAAGCGTCACAACATTATTGGTATCCGTCGGACCGGCCCAGGTGCCAACCGGATCCCGGTGATTGTTGGCCAGAGGACCAATGACGGCGATTGTTTTCACGTTTTTTGAGAGAGGGAGGAGGCTGTGTTCATTCTTGAGCAAGACAATGGCTTTCCGGGCCACATTCCGTGCCGCCTCGATATTTGCTGCACTCCTCAACGTCTTCGCCTCGCGTTCGGGGGTACATGCACGATAGGGATCGGCAAACAAGCCAAGCCGGAACTTCATGCGTAAAATCCGCCGGACCGCACTGTCCAGAGTTGCCGCTCTGACTTTTCCCTGAGTCACAAGGGATTCGAGATTATCGCGGTAGCATCTGGACTCCATGTCCATGTCGAGTCCGGCGTTAATTGCTAACTCGGCCGCGTGTGCCGGAGTGCCCGCATAGCCGTGAGGAATCAGTTCACCAATGGAATTCCAGTCACTCACCACAAACCCGTCAAATCCCCATTCGTCACGAAGAATGGTGGTCAAAAGGAAATGGCTGCCGGAGCTTGGCACGCCGTTGATTTCGTTGAACGATGCCATGAACGTGCCGGCACCGGCGTCAAGTGCAGCTTTGAACGGCGGGAGGTAGACGTCGCGTAACGTCTGTTCCGATATATCTACGGTGTTGTAATCCCTGCCTCCTTCAGCACCGCCATACGCTGCGTAATGCTTCGCACAGGCCATGATGGCGGTGGGGTCAGAAAGATTCCGTCCCTGGAAACCGCGGACACGCGCGGCCGCCATCACTGATCCAAGGTACGGGTCTTCGCCTGACCCTTCGGCAATGCGCCCCCAGCGCGGATCACGCGCAATATCCACCATCGGCGCAAACGTCCAGTGGATTCCCGAAGATGCCGCTTCTGCGGCACCGACGCGGGCCGACAATTCGACAGCCTCGGCATCCCAGGTCGCCGCCTCTGCTAATGGAATCGGGAACGTCGTCTTGAAGCCATGAATGACGTCGAGGCCAAACAGCAACGGGATTTTCGCTCGCGATTCCTCGACGGCAATCTTCTGCAATTCATGCGTCACACTGCTTCCGATGACGTTCAACAAAGAACCGGTCTTCCCTTCCTTGATGAGTGTTCGTTTCTCATCATTGATACGCCTTCCCGTCGGCCCGGTGCTCCAACCGCCGGAATATTGCACAAGTTGCCCGATCTTCTCTTGCAGGGTGAGTCCTGCAATGATGGAGTCGATCGAGTGTTCGATATCCGGGGAATGGGCAGGTTTCACTCCGCCTGCCGTCTGGGTAAGAGACAGATTCGAATTGAGGATCAACAGGAGAGCAAGGGACGCGGAGAAAATTGGTTTCACGATGGTCGATGTTGGAATGTGAATGAGTGGTTCCGACTGTTCAACGTCAAGAGGTCGCCTTGTGAAAAATGGTTATTTTGATTTGTAATCAACATTCAGCTCCGTCGTCCCCGGTGGGAGCACGGAGAGTGCGCCATTGGGTAGCATAGCTTCTGCGTTGACACCTTTCGGGATGGTGACCTTCATGGAAAATGCCGTCTTCGATTGCTTCCACTCTACCGCTATGAGCCCGGCAGGGCTCGCGAACGACGCCGATGCCGAGTCAAGATCTCCCGGATTGGGAGCAACCAGGATGCGCCGCCATCCGATACTCCCCGACTGTTGCCGGATTCCCGCGACATAGGCAAACTGCCACTCCATCAGATGACCGAGCATGAAGTGGTTCATGCTGTTGCCTGTGCCCGGACGGGCATCCCAGCTCTCCGGCAGAGTCGTCAAACCCTGT
>Ga0182021_10012481_pt1 | contig 10095 bp, 9 predicted proteins | sample 612E3MmetaG_FD_120493 | JGI IMG/M metagenome (GOLD analysis project Ga0182021, IMG submission 120493) | Permafrost microbial communities from Stordalen Mire, Sweden - 612E3M metaG (Illumina Assembly) | ecosystem: Environmental > Terrestrial > Soil > Wetlands > Permafrost | place: Sweden... | reverse complement strand
CGCATCGAAGACGTCTTCGCCGCGCCGAGGGCGACCGCGATCGAACTGGTAGGTCGCGCCGGGGCTGTGAAGATCCTCGAGCTTCACGCCGCAGGCAGGTGCGACGGCATCATCTCCTGGGCAGGATCGGTCGGGACCACGACGGCCACTCGGGTCATGCGGGCGCTGCCCTTCGGCGTGCCGAAGATCATGCTCACCGACATGGCCTCCAGCGACGTCAGCATGTGGCTCGGCAACAAGGACATCTACATCGTCAATCCCACGGCCGAACAGGGGATCAACGTCGTTACGCGGAAGGCGGTGGCGAATGCCGCTGCGGCCGTCGTGGCGATGGCACTCGTGCCCGAAGTCCCACGCGGCTCCAAACCGCTGGTCGCGATCACTTCCTACGGCACCACGACCCCGACCGTTCTGCGCTGTGCGGAGTTCATGAAGAGCAAGGGCTGGGATGCCAGCGTCTTTCACGCAGTAGGCGTCGGCGCCACGATGGAGGATCTGATCCGATCCGGGCTGATCACCGCGATCATCGACATCACACCCGGCGAGCTCATGAACAACCTGTTCGACAGCGCCTATGGAAACCCAAAGACGTGGGAGGGAGAGCGTCTGACCGCAGCCGGTGCGATGGGGATCCCCCAGATCGTGGTCCCGGGCGGCCTGGACCAGGCTGCTCTCGGTCCGATGCACACCGTGGCCCAGCGGTATCTCGACGATGTCAAGGCGGAACGGCGGAAGTCGTACATGGGCAGCGGATTGCCCTATCAGCACAACGCCGGCGTGACGATCCTGCTGCCGACACTCGAAGAGGTAGAGCAGGTCTCCATGGAGATCGCCAGGAAGCTGAATGACACTCTGGGACCGACGGCGTTCGTCATCCCGATGCGCGGCTGGTCCGCCTACGACCAGAGCGAGCAGCTGGCCACTCGAGAGCGGGGCTGGGCGGAGGGCAATGGAGACGGGCCAACGTGGCAGCCCGATCCGTCGCATCCGGATTGGTCGCAGCGCGCCACGCTGATGCTCTCCGTGCTGCAGAAGCACCTGAGCCAGAACAACCCGAACCTCGATCTCCTAGCCTGCGACATGCACATCCTCGACGTGGAGCTGGCCGACCTGCTGAACAGGTGCATGGGCGACATGCTCGACCACACCTGGCGCCGGGGCATGTATCGGGACGTCGACGGCGTGATCTACTAGAAGGAGAGATCGTGGGCCAGGAAAAGGACCGGATGATTCGGGGCGAACTCTATTACGCAGCCGACCCCGAATTGATCGCCGACCGCCTTCGGGCCTCGTTGCTCTGCGAGCGATTCAACGCGACCAGCTCCACGCAAGACGCCGAGCGACGCGACATTCTCGAGGAGTTGCTGGGGCAAGTCGGCGAGGACGTCACAATCCTGCCGCCCTTCCGTTGCGACTACGGCTACCTGCTCAGCATCGGCAATAGGTCGTTCATCAACTACAACGCCATCATCCTCGACAGCGTTCCCGTGAAGATCGGCGAGCGCACGTGGATCGGGCCAGGCCTGCAGCTGTACACCGCCTGCCACCCGCTCGACGCGGCCACTAGGACGGCGCCGCGGCCGCTCGAGTCGGCCGAGCCGATCACGATCGGCGACGACGTGTGGCTGGGCGGCGGCGTCATCATCCTGCCCGGCGTGACCATCGGCGAGGCGGCGGTGATCGGCGCGGGCAGCGTCGTCACCCACGACATCCCGCCGCGCGTTGTCGCCGTGGGCAATCCCTGCCGCGTCATCCGCCAACTTTGACTTCCGGTTCCGGCCGCCGCACCTCGGGCGGCTTCGAACGGATGCCCGCAGCGGACTATTAGGGTCTGGCCGGTCTTCCGAGCGAAGGACACCCTAGACGAGTCTCGCGGGTCTCATCAAAGACCACTCCGCGAGAAGCGGTATCGCGCATGCTCCGCGTTCCCCACTTCCGTACGAACCGGCTCGGCGGTTCGATCCAGCAGGCACTACGGCCGGACCCTGCCGTTTCCCGCCCGGATGAGAAGCTTGGCCGCGGTATCGGGCTCGATCGCATCCTCATGATCCTCGCCGCCGCCGGCTGGTGTATCAGCGTCGCCTGGTTGGCCTCCGGCGTCGGGGACGCCGCCGCCCGCCGTGCCGTCGCTGATGTCGGCGAGCCCGCCCTGGATCTGCTGGCGGCGGCGCTCATCCTGCGGGCCGCGCTCCATATCGGCGTCCGGCGGATTCGCCTGGGCTGGGGCGTACTGGCGATCGCCATGTTCGTCTACGCGCTGGGCGACCTGACCTGGGCCTGGTTGGACCTCGGCGGCCCAAGCACAGACTCTCCGTCGCTGGCCGACGCCGCCTACGTCGCCTACTACCCGATCGTCGTCGTTGCCCTCTTCATGTTCCAACGCGCTTCGTCCGCGCGGCGGGATACTCTCCGGCTCACGATCGATTCGCTGATCGTCGTCATCGGCGGCGGCATCGTCGTCTGGCATTCGCTCTTCAGGCCGGTCCTCGCGTCGCTGGACCCGGACCCCATAACCGCGGCGCTTGCGCTCGGATACCCGATCGGCGACCTCGTACTCCTGTTCGGCGTCGCCGCGACCGCGCTGCGCCACCCGCCGGAGATCGACTCCAGGGCGCTGGTGTCTCTCGTCGGCGGTCTCGGGCTCATGTTCGTGGCCGACGTCGGATACGGGCAGCTGAACCTGACCGGTTCATTCGGCCTGGAGCGCTGGCCCGACGTCATCTACCTCAGCTCGACTCTGCTGATGGCCCTCGCCGGATACTTCCAAGCCCATCCCGGAGCCACGTCGGAGGGCCGTGGCAAGGCTTTGAGTCGCTGGCTCCTCGCTCTCCCGTACGTTGCGCTGGTGGCCGGCTACTCGGTCCTGGTGACGCTCGCTCTTGGCAGGGTCACCGGCGAGCTCATCGAGGTACTGTTCGGCGCCCTGCTGTTGACCGCGGTGGTTCTGATCCGCCAGGAACTGGTACTGCGCGACAACAGCCGCCTGCTGGCGGACCAGGCACGCCGGGATTCGGAGGAACGTTTCAAGGCCCTGACCGCGAACAGTTCCGATGCGGTCGTTCTCGTCGATCGTGACGGCATCGTCACCGACGCAACGCCGGTAGTTGGGCGCGTCCTGGGAGTGGATGCCTCCAAATTGATGGGCCGCCCGATCTCGCGGCTGGTTCACGCCGACGACGCGGAGAGGATTCGGGCCTTCATCGCGGACGTGGCCGCCGGGCGGTCCGTGACCCAGCCGATCGAGTGGCGTCTGTGGGATGTCGCCGGTGTCTGGCGTCAGGTGGAGACGATCGCCGCCAACCTCCTGGACGACCCATCGGTCGGGCAGATCGTCCTGACGACGCGCGACGTTCGCGAACGCAAGACGCTCGAGCGCCAGCTCACCCAGGTCGCCCTGCACGACCTTCTCACCAACCTCCCGAACAGGACCCTCTTCCACGACCGGGCAGGCCAGGCGCTTGCGAGCGCGGGCCGGGCCCAGCAGGACACGACCGTCCTCTGGCTGGCCCTGGACGGCTTCAAGCGCGTGAACGAGAGCCTCGGCCACGCGACCGGCGATCGGGTGCTTCAGGAGGTCGCTCGCCGTCTGCGTGCCGCAATCCGCAACGCGGACACTTGTGCCCGTCTCGGTGGGGACGATTTCGGTGTCTTGATCGACGGCCACTCGACGCCGGAGGCTGCGTTGGCCGCGGCCGAAGGCATCCTCGCTGCGATTCGAGCGCCGATCGAACACGCCGACACGCCGATCCACCTGACCGCGAGCGTGGGCGTTGCCACGACCGCGCCCAACGGGGCCGACGCGGCCGCCCTGCTGCGACGAGCAGAAGTGGCGAGGTCGGTCGCCCAGAACGCCGGCGGGGATCGAGCCGTCGTCTTCGAGCCCGCGATGCAGGAAGCGGTTCAGACCCGCTTCGCGTTGGAATCGGAGCTGCGTCGGGCCATCGACCAGGCCGAGTTCGTGTTGAACTACCAGCCCATCGTCGACCTGCAGACCGGCGAGCTCGTCGGGGCCGAGGCCCTCATCCGATGGGATCACCCCACCCACGGCAGGATCGCCCCGACCGTCTTCATCCCTCTTGCGGAGGAGACCGGATTGATCGATGAGATCGGGACGTGGGTCCTTCGGACCGCCTGCACCGAAGTTGCGCGATGGGCTGCGTTGTCTCCCGGACGGGTGCCGCGCGTCTCGATCAACCTCTCGGCCAACCAGCTCGCCGACCCGCAATTCGCCTGGACCGTTCAGGCGGCCATGGCGCACGCCAGCGCGATCCCGAGCTGGGTCACCCTGGAGCTCACCGAGAGTGTGCTGATGCAGAACAGCTCGGCTTCTCTCGAACGGCTGCACGCCATCCGAGCGCTGGGCATCCAGATCGCCATCGACGACTTTGGCACGGGCTACTCGTCGCTGTCTTACCTCGAGCGCTTCCCCGTCACTCACATCAAGATCGACCGGTCGTTCGTTACTCCACTGGACGATCCGAGCCGGGGCGCCGGTCTCGTCCATGCCATCATCGAGATCGGGCGTGCGCTCGGCCTGGCGACGGTCGCCGAAGGGATCGAGACCGCGACCGAGCTCCGCCGGCTGCGCGAGCTCGGCTGCGGGTTCGGCCAGGGCTACCTCTTCGCGCGACCGCTCGAGCGGGACGCGATGGCGGACCTCGTGGCGAGCAAGACCGGTCCCGCCTTCGCCCGCGAGGTCGCGGCGGCGGGCCAACCTCGGCGCACTCGGGCGAAGAGAGCCCTACGCGGCGTCTAGAGCTGCGCTCGAGCGGCGCTCGCTCCGGGAACCGGTCGGCCGGGTGGCGAGCACCGAACCCAGGATGACCAGGCCGAACCCGACGCCCATCGCGGCCGTGAACGATTCGCTCAGAACCGCGACGCCGAGCAGCGTCGCCACAGCCGGGTTGAGGTAGGTGATCACCGTGGCCCGAACCGGACCGGTCTCCTCGATCAGCGCCGAGAACAACAGGAATGCCGCTGCGGTACAGACCAACCCGAGGACCGCGACCGCTTCGAGCACCCCTGCGCTCGGTAGCAGCGTGGGTCGCTGGACGAGAGCGATCGGGGCGTACACAAGGGCACACAACGACAGCGAGAGCGCCATCACGCCGACGGCCGAAACGCCGGCGAGCCGTCGAGCGAGGATCGCCGGGCCAATCGCATAGCCGACGACGACTACTGCCATCTCGAGGAACGCCGTCGCGCTCGACGAACCGAGGTTCACTCCGACGATCAAGGCGACCCCGGCGAGGCCGATCAGCAGCCCGAGAACTCCGATTGGCCCGACCCGATCGCGACCCCCGGTGCCTACCGCGATGACGGTGGCGACCAGCGGCACCCCGGCAACGAGGAGACCCGCCAGAGAGCTCGGAATGTGCTGCTCGGCGGAACCGAGAGCGACCCAAGGCAGCGCGATCTCGGCAACGGCGAAAGCGACGACCCAGCGCCAGCGCTCCAGCACGGAGCGGATGTCGGTGCGGACAAGGGCGATCGGCAGCAGGATCACTGCAGCCACCGTGGTTCGTGCGAATACCAGCGTCGCCGGCGAGACCTCCTCCACCGCGACCCGAATGAACAGGTATGGGATGCCCCAGATAAGGGACATCAGGCCGAACAGGATCAGTCCCCGACGTGTCACTGCCGCACAGTAGCAGCGTTCAGCGGAGCAGGAACGGGAAGGTCGGACCGGGTGGCTCGGGGATCGCGGCCAGGAGCGTGGCGTCCGAGCCGGCGTGGCGACGAGCCAGCTCGAGGCGCAACGATTGCTCGCCGCGGCCCATTGCCCACCGATGGTTCGCCGCAAAGAACGGCTTCGCAACGAACGACAAGCGCTTGAGCAGGCCCTTCTCGGCGACGATCCGCCAGTCGTATTCGACGCGGGTGCGCGGGCCGCCGGTCTCACCGGCCGCAGCCTCCGGCGTGATCGTCCAGACGCCCCGGCCGACGAAATCGCCGGAGGCTTCGATCGCGAACCCGCGCGGGGGATCGCTCTCGGTCACGCGGAACTGCCAGCGCAAGGTGTACGGCAGCCAGCCCTTCGTGTACAGGTCGACCACGCGCCCGAGCCCGCGCTCGTCGCCCGGCTCCAAGACCGTGACCTTGAGATAGACCGAAGGCCACCAGCGAGCGAGCGCCTCGGCGTCGCCGAGCACGTCGACGATCTCCTCCGGAGTTGCCGCGACCAGCCAGGTGGTGAGGAAGGCGTATTCGTTCGAGGCGGGTCGGCTCGAGCCGGGCGCCGAGGCGGCGGCCGACCCCTCCGCGGACCCCGCCACTCCCGCCCCAGGCTCAGGCCCGATGGCTGCCTTGAGCGAACGGTACGACGCCACGAGCAATCGGCGGACCTCGGGCCAGTAGGCCGCACCGAGCCCGGTCGGACCGTCGGGATCGGCGGTTGCGCCGCGATCGCGGACTTCCGCCGCGAGGCCCCGTAATCGGCCCGCCTCGGCAACGGCGGACACGGGGACGTCATACAACTCGCCGTAGAGCTCGGCGATCGCCGAACCGGCCGCGTCTCCCGCGGCTAGCCCAATCTCGCGCCGTACGACCCACCATCGGAGTTCCCGGCGCGCGACTTCTTCCGCGTCTACGTCTTCGGGGAGGCCCAGCATCCGGTAACCGCGGACGATATCCCTCAGGTAGGCAGCGTCGTCGCGCTCCGTGGCGTCACCCGTGAGCCCCGAACCGGTCCGTCCAAAAGCGACCGCAGCCCGGGCCAGGAGCGCGGCGGCGGCAGCGGCTCGAGGAAATGAAGCGCCCGCTTGCTCGCGGTTGGCCTTCACGAGCAGCGCGAACAGGCGGGCGGGCTGGCGCCGGTAATACGCCTTCCACATCTTGAACTCAAGAATGGCGAGGCGATCGGGATCGAACCCCCGCCCCCAGGACTCGCGCGGGCTGCTCATCGCCGGATTGTTGACGAAGGCGTGGGCTCGCCGGGCCTCATCTCACCAACGTCCCATCAAGCGGTGCCGGGTCGAAGGCTCGACTGCCAATCAGCCGGGACTCGACTGATGAGACGCGGCCCGACCGTTGGGTCCCGAGCAGGTCTCCCCGGCCGAAGATCGACCAATGACAGAGGATCGAAGTGGTCTCGCGGCGCTTGGGGCGCGGGTCCATCTGTTCGTGCGGCCGGAAGCTCGCGACCGATTCACCGCGCTCTTCCGGGACGTGCTCGACTGCGACGTCGTCGAACGGGACTTTGGGCTGCCTCACCCAATTCTGCTGGTTGCGTTTGGCGACGGGAGCGCGTTCAGCGTCGAGTTCACCGATCTCGCTCTCGAAGACGTCCCCGGAGACGTCGTGGACGACGCTTCTGCCCTCAGGGGCGCCTGGATCGAATTTCGAACGGCAGATCTCGCCGGGTATCGGCGCCGGTTGCGTGAGGCCGGAATCCGGGAGTTTCGTCATGCCGGTAGCGCCCACGTCTACTTCAGCGCTCCGGGCGGGCAGGTCTTCCGATTGCTCGACGTGTCCTACGATGGGCGGTGAAGCAGTCGCATGACTGAGAGCAGCGAAAGAGCCCGAAGATGCCACTCACCGGAGACTACGAACCAAGCAAATCGGCGTGGGCGCGAAAGCAGGCCGAGCTGTTCGAGGCGACGAACGGCGAGGAGGCCGGTGATCTTCGAGGGCGGCCCATCATCGTTCTGACCTCCGTCGGCGCGAAGACCGGCAAGCTCCGCAAGACCGCTCTCATGAGGGTCGAGCACGACGGCGTCTACGCGGTCGTCGCGTCGATGGGCGGCGCCCCGAAGCACCCCGTCTGGTACTACAACCTCAAGCAGAACCCGCATGTCGAGTTGCAGGACTGCGCGACCAAACGCGACTACACGGCGCGCGAGGTCACGGGCGGCGAAAAGGCCATCTGGTGGGAGCGCGCAGTCGAAGCGTGGCCCGACTACGCGAACTACCAGAAGAGGACAGAGAGGCTGATCCCCGTGTTCGTGCTCGAACCAGTGGAGTAGGGAACTGGCGGGAGCTCGGTTGCGCGGACGTCGAGTCTGCCCGGCAACCCGGGCCCAAACCCTAAGACAGACCCACCTCGAACCGGATGTCCGGCGATGGGCGTTCGGTCCTGATCCGGACGGAGCGGCCGAGGACCATGCCGACGACGTCGGCGAACTGCCCGACGCTCACGACCCTAGGCATCACCCGTTCGATCGTGTGGATCTGGTCGGGAAGAAGCGGGTCGCGGGTGACGATGTGGAAATGCAGTTTGCGCCACTCAAACGTCGCCACGCTTTCTGCGGACGCGACGCCTGGGACGGTCTGACTCGTGTGGGCCATGGTGCTCCTCGTCGGCCCATTTTACGCGGCAATTCGTGGATTAGATACTGCCGATCCCACCCGCTGCAACCAGCGATACCTCCCCGGTCGGGGCGGGCGGCCGGTTCCTGAGCACGTCTGGGCCGGCTGCCTCCTCGAGGGCGCCCGCTGAGGAGCCACCGACGGGTACCGGTGGCCTCAGTTCACTCGATCTCGCGTGCTAGCCGCGGAAGTCGGGTCGATCTAGGACTCGCAGCCAGGTGCCGTCCTGCTGGCGGCGGACCACCTGAGCTCGGGCGCCGGCCTCGTCGAGCGCCGGAGTGGCAGTGAGCGCCAGATCGCCGATCTGCAGTGTGGGGAGCGGCTTCTCGAGACTGAAATGGGGCTTGGCGGCGAGCATCTTCTCGTACAGGGCCTGGATCGCCGGCCGCCCGACGGTCATCTGCCCGGGCGGGAACGCCACCACTGCGTCGGGCTCGTAAAGCCCGGCCAGGCCTTCTGCATCCCCGGCATTGCCCAGTTCGACGAAGAGCCGGGTCAGGTCTTCCGGCTTGGTAGCTCGTTCGCGTTCAGCAGTCATCGCCAACCTCAATTCGTTGCTTCCGATTGATGTATCGCGTTCAGCCTGTGGTGCGAGCGGCCATAAGTCAAAGATCTGGTTCTTCTCAGTGCTAGCATCTCTGGTTATGGAACTCAGACAGCTCGAATACCTCGTTGCCGTGGCAGACGAAGCAAGCTTCACCAGGGCCGCCGCCAGGCTGCATGTAGCCCAGCCGGGCGTGAGCGCCCAGATTCGCCAGCTGGAACGTGAGCTCGGTCAGGACCTGCTGGACCGCTCCGGCCGGGGGGTGCGAGTAACTGAGGCCGGTGCCGCCGTCCTTCTCTACGCGAGAGCGGCACTCGGCGCGGTTGCCGGAGCGCGACTCGCGGTCGACGAGCTGACCGGCCTGGTGCGCGGCCACGTCGCGGTCGGAATGGTGGTCGCATGCTCGTCCTTCGACTTGGCCAACCTGCTGGCCGATTTCCATCGCGACTACCCTGCTGTGGAGATCGCCCTGTCCGAGAACAACACGGACGAGCTCGTGGAAGGGCTCAACGCCGGACGCCTCGATCTCGCGTTCGCCGGCCTGGGAGAGACCACTCCGCCCGGGATCGAGATCCAGCTCGTAGCCGACGAGCCGCTTGTTGCGGCGGTCAGCAAGGACGACGTGCTTGCGGCACGCAAGACCATCACCCTCGAAGCCCTCGTGGACCGGGCGCTCATGAGCCTTCCTCGAGGGACCGGCCTGCGGACCTGTCTGGACGATGCCTGCGCCCGGTCTGGGTTCGAACCGAACATCTCCCTCGAGGCCAGCAACCTCGGCATCCTCGCCGAGCTCGCGAGCCGCGGCCTCGGTGTCGCCATCCTGCCCGAATCCGTTGCCCTCGCCAACGCGGGCAAGCTCCACGCGATCGAGGTCACGCATCCTCGGATGCGCGGACGCCTGGCGCTTGCCTGGAGATCCGCCGGATCGATCAGCCCGGCGGCTCGGGCGCTCATCGGCCGCGCGCAATCGGGCTTCGCAACCCCGGCCGCCGGCCGCCAGCCTGCGGCGTAGGTCACCGGGGCCGAGCCAGTCGCCGAGCCGGTCGCCGCGCACGGAGTACAGTCAGTCCGCGGGCGGTTCGATCCGCTGCAGGAGGTTTGATGGATGTCGTCGAGTTCCAGCGTCTTACAGCTCGGGTAGTCGCGACTCGAAACTCGGAATCGCGCGCCTTTATGCAGGCGTTTGACCGTGCCCCAGGGGCGCTCATGGGTTGGTCGGAGCGAAGCTGCGCCAACTGGCGGGT
>Ga0182021_10012479_pt1 | contig 10095 bp, 6 predicted proteins | sample 612E3MmetaG_FD_120493 | JGI IMG/M metagenome (GOLD analysis project Ga0182021, IMG submission 120493) | Permafrost microbial communities from Stordalen Mire, Sweden - 612E3M metaG (Illumina Assembly) | ecosystem: Environmental > Terrestrial > Soil > Wetlands > Permafrost | place: Sweden... | reverse complement strand
TCCATCTCCCGTTGGAACTCGACGGCGCGGATCTCCAGGCGCGACTGCTGGGCCCAGGCGAGGAGTTTCGGGAGCTCCAAACCGACCGGAGAGGACGCGAGCTCGCCCCGAACGTCCATGAGCGTGTACAGTTCCAGGCCCAGCGTGTTGAGGAAGTCGAGGCGGGCCTTCTCCTCCGAGCGCCGCCGCTCCGCCAAGTTTCTCCGGAACCGCCCCTGGAGGGCCTCCCACACGAATCGGGCGCCCTCCGCCCAGGCGGGGGTCCGTTCCAGCACGGCGTCCACTTGCCGGGATGACTCTTCGGCCAAAGCCTTTTGCTCGCGGGCCAGCAACATATCGTAGAACGACTTGACGGCGTTTTGAATGACCTGCCGCCGGAGGTCCTCCTCCCGAAGGCGGGACTGCTCCAGCGCCGCCTTGGCGAGGCGCAGGTTGTCCCCCAGCCGGCCGCCGTTGTAAAGGACCTGCCTCAGGCCCAGGCGCGCGGCGTAGAAAGAGTCCGGGTCGCCGTTCCGGGATGGACGCAGGAAGATGGTCCCCAGGTCGGGAGAGACGACCGTCGGCTGGGAGGAGTTGTAGCGCGAACCGTTCATCTGCAAATCCACTTTGGGAAGGAAACTGGAGCGGGCCTCCCAAACGCGCTGCTCGGAAATCCTGACGTCCGTGCGGACCGCCAGGAGCCCGGGGTTGTTGGCGAGGGCCGTCCGGACGCTTTCCTCGAGCGTGAAGGTCCGCTCGACTCCTTCCTGGGAAAACGCCGTCCCCGCCGAAAAAAGCAGGGCCGCGATGAGCCCGGCGCGCCGCAGCGTGGCCGTCCTCTCGGCACGCCGGCTAGCGCCTCCGGCACAGTCATCCCGCCCGTGCTGTGCCTTCCCGGCCGCCAAGAGCACGGGCAAGATGCCCGCGCCACAAACCCCGAGACAAACCTTTGAAGATCGGATTGTCATGGATGAAGAGACTTCTTCAACATTCGGATCTGCCGCCTCACCTCGGACGGCGCCGTCCCGCCCCGGCTCGTGCGGCCGGCGACGGCCTTCTCCAACGACAAGGCTTCCCGCACCCAAGGGCCCACGAGCGGCGAATGCCGCCGCCACTCAAGCAACGAGAGGTCCTCCAGCGCCCGGCCTTCCTTCATGCACTGCCGGACGGCCGCCGCCACGACCCCGTGCGCTTGACGGAAGGGCATGCCCCGGCGGACCAGGGCGTCGGCCGCGTCGGTGGCCAGGATGAACCCCTGGCGGCAGGCCTCCCTGAGCCGGGCGGCGTTCAACCGCATCGTCTCCACCATCGGGATCGCCGAATCCAGCGAGGCCTCCGTCGTTTCCACGGCGTCGAAGACGGGCGGCTTGTCCTCCTGAAGGTCCCGGTTGTAGGCCAGGGTTTGGGCTTTGAGCAGGGTCAAGACCGCGACCAGGTCGCCGGTCACGCGCCCCGCTTTTCCGCGCAGGAGCTCGGCCATGTCCGGGTTTCGTTTCTGCGGCATGATGGAGGACCCCGTGACGAACGAATCCGCCAGGCTCACGAACCCGAAAAGAGGGTTGGACCAGATGACGAGCTCCTCGCCCCACCGTGACAAGTGCGTCATGACCAGGGACAAACCCGCCAGGGTCTCGACCAGGAAATCCCGGTCGGCGACGGCGTCCAGAGAATTCTCGATGATCCCGTCGAAACCGAGCCGCCGCGCGACGAACTCCCGGTCGATGGGGAAAGTCGTCCCGGCGAGCGCCGCCGCGCCCAAGGGGAGCCGGTTCGTCCGTCGCCGAACGTCGGCCAGGCGCTCCCGGTCCCGCTGGAACATCCAGGCGTAGGCCAGCAAATGGTGGGCCGCCAGGACGGGCTGTCCGGGCTGGAGGTGCGTGTATCCCGGCATGACGGCCGAAATGTTCGCCTCCGCCTGCTTCACGAAAGTCAGGGAAAGCCGCCGGAGGCGCTCCGCAATCTCGTCCAGGTGGTGCCTCACGTAGAGCCGGAGGGCCGTCACGACCTGGTCGTTCCGGGACCGGGCCGTGTGCATGCGCCCGGCGACGGGGCCGATCTCCTGGAACAGGGCCTTCTCCAGGGCGAAATGGATGTCTTCCTCACGGGGGGGGCGGCCGCCTTTGGCCCACCGGGCGGCGATGCGCGCGAGGCCGGCGATGATCTTTTTGGCGTCCGCCGGCGGAATGATCCGCCGCCGGCCCAGCATCTCAACGTGGACGGCGGAGGCGCGGAGGTCGTAAGGCGCCAGCCGCCGATCGAAGGCGAGGGACGCCACGAAATCGGCCGGAGAGGTCTCGGGGACCGAGGGAAACGGAAAAGGTTCGCGAGGCATGGGAACGGGGAATTACCTCTTCGGACGAAGAATCGCGTCCACCTTGAGCGGGAGGCCGAACAGGTTGATGAACCCCTCGGCGTCCTTCTGGTTGTAGAGGTCCTCCTTCTCGAAAGAAGCGAGCTTCTCCCAGTAGAGGGAGTGCGGGGATTTCCGCCCTCCCACCTGCATGTTGCCTTTGTAGAGCCGGACCTTCACCGAGCCCGTCACGAACCGCTGCGTATCGTCGATGAAAGCGTCCAGGGCTTCCCGGAGCGGCGTGAACCACTGGCCGTAATAAACCATTTGGGCGTACGTCGGCGAGAGGAGATCCTTTTGATGCAAGGTCTCCCGGTCCAGGCACAAGGTCTCCAGTTCTCGATGCGCGAAGTAGAGCAAAGTCGCGGCCGGGGCCTCGTAGACGCCGCGGCTCTTGATGCCGACGAGCCGGTTTTCGACGATGTCCGTCCGGCCGATCCCATGGCGCCCGGCGATCTTGTTCAGGGCTTGGATGAGGGGCACGGGGCCGAGCCGCTTTCCGTTGACGGAAACGGGAGTTCCTTTCATGAACCCAATTTCGACAACTTCGGACCTTGCCGGCGCCCGCTCAGGAGACACGGTCATTTCGAACATGTCGTCTTTATACGGGTTGTCCGGGTTTTCCAAGATGCCGCCCTCGTAGCTGATGTGCCACAAATTCGCGTCGGAGGAATACGGCTTCGCCTTCGTCACCGTCACGGGGATCTTGTGCCGTTGGGCGTAGTCGATCTCGTCCTGCCGGCCCTTGAAATCCCACAGCCGCCAGGGCGCGATGATCTTCAGGCTCGGCGCCAGCGCCTTGAACGTCAACTCGAACCGCACCTGGTCATTGCCTTTGCCCGTGGCCCCGTGGGCGACGGCGTCGGCCTTTTCCCGCCGGGCGACGTCCACGATCTTTTCGGCGATGAGGGGCCGCGCCAGGGACGTTCCGAGGAGGTACCGCCCCTCGTAAACGGCGCCGGCTTTCACGGCCCGGAAACAGTAATCCCGCGCGAACTCCTCGCGGGCGTCCACGACGTAGGCGCGCGACGCGCCCGTGGCGAGAGCCCGCTTTTTGAGCCGGGCGTAGTCCTCGGCCTGGCCGACGTCCACGCAGCACGCCACGACCTCGCAGCCGTAGCGGTCCTTGATCCATTTAAGCATGACGGAGGTGTCCAACCCTCCGGAATAAGCGACGACGACGCGCCGAACGGTCATAGATGAGAGTTCCTTGTTGGAGAAAATCAATGCAACATTTTATCGCTTTACGGAGGGGGGGGTCAACGGTCCGTTTCCCCCCTCGATTTTCCTCCTTTTTCGCGCTATTCTTACTGGGCAATTCATTAGTCAGGGGGTTTTCCATGAAACGCCTTTCCATCCTTTTGACGTTGGCGCTGTGCGCGGGTCCGGCTTTCGCGCAGGGGAGCGGGGATCCCTACGAGGACATGGCGACGAAACTGTGTACCCAGGCGACCAAGAAGCTAACGGAAAAGAAGATCGCCGTCCTATCCTTCGATTACGTGGACGGGCGCTCTTCCACCGGCGGGCGGGTCGTATCGGAAAAATTGACCAACCGCTTCGTGGAACTGGGTGAGTTCACCGTCATCGAGCGGGGCATGGTCGAGAAGGTGATGAGGGAGTTGGAATTCCAGAACGCCGGCACCGTGGACCCCGAGACCGCCAAGAAACTCGGGAAAGGCCTGGGCGTGGAAGCCATCGTCACCGGCTCTCTCCAAGACATGTCCTACGGGAACGTCGAGATCAACGCCCGCGTCATCAAGACCCAGACCTACGAAATCATCGCCGCGGCCACCCAGAAGGTCAAGAAGACCTGGAGCGACGGGCCTCCCCCGGCGGCGGCCTCCGCGCCTTCCGCCGTCGAGACCCCGGCCGCCGCTCCGGCCCCATTCCGATCTTCAGGTCCGCGAGGGCCCAACCACGGCTTCCTGGACCTCATGTTGGGCGCCAGCAACGGCAACATGAGTTACACGAGGACCACCTATGGCATCACCGGGTCGGCGAACTTGGTGATGGGATCTTCGCCCTTCTTCGGAATGCGTGTCGGCGGCTTCAGCGATTTCATCGGCGGGGATTTCGAGTTCGGCGCCTTCAACCACGGCACTTTGCGCCAAACGTTGACCATCAACGGCCTTACGATCCCCGGCGGCTACTTGCCGGAGGACTTCCTCCACGTGAACACCTTCGAGATGTCGGGCGACCTCATGCTGCGTCTGCCCACGGGGGAGAAGGTGGTTCCCTACTTCGGCGTCGGGCTGGGGCTTTCCATCAACAACGTGACGTCCAATTCCAACGGCTTCTGGCTGACGAGTTACCCCGGGACGACGAGGCTGAACCAGACCGTGCCCGGCTTCCTGTTCCGCGTGCCCTTCGGGGTGCGGTTCCATGTGGCCGACCCTCTGGACCTCTTCGTCGAAGGACGGTTTTGGATGAACACCTTCTCCTTCAACCAGGGCTTCGCCAACATCAATAACACCGTTACCCAGCAGGGCTTCCAGTTCCTGGGAGGGGTGGGGCTGAGCTTCTAATCAGCGGCTCCGAGAACAGCCTAATCAGCGGAGCTATGCGAACGGCTTAACGGAGTAAAACCCAGTAAAAAGGCGCTCCCCCGCGGGGGAGCGCCTTTTTTATTCCTGGACGATGAAATAGCGCGCGTCGGGGTGGTGGAAGACGAGGGCCGACACGGACGCCTCCGGCTCCATCATGAAGCCTTCCGTCAGGCGAACGCCGATGTTCTTTTCGGGGTCCAATAAACGGAAGAGTCCGGCCTGGTCGTCCAAGCTCGGGCAGGCGGGGTAGCCGAAGCTGACGCGGATTCCCCGGTACCGTGTTTGGAATTTCTCGGCGATCGTCATGTCCTTGGCGTCCGGAAATCCCCACATGGCCCGCAGCCGCTCGTGGAGCAGTTCGGCGAAGGCTTCCGCGCTTTCGACGGCCAGGGATTGGACGGCGTGGGACTTGAAATAATCGCCCTTTTCCCTCCATTCCCTGGACAACTCCAAAATCCCTCCCCCGCACGTCACCACGAACATCGCGACGTAGTCGTCCCGTCCCGATGATCCCGGAAGGACGAAGTCGCTCAGGCACAACCCGTCGCCGCCCTTCTGCCGGGGGAAGTCGAACGTTTCCAGAATTCGAAATTTGGGGACACCATACTTATTTCCTTCATTTGTTGGAGCATGGGGAAATAAGTATGGTGTCCCCAAATTTCCCAAGATGAAGATCTTGTTCCCCTCCGCTCGCGCCGGGAAGAACTTCCAAACGGCGCGGGCCTGGATCAGCTTCTTGGCCAAGATCTCCGCCTCCAACTCCTTCAGGGCGGTGTGGATCTTGAGCGCCTTCTCGTCCTTCTTTTCCAGCAGGTTTTCCAATCTCCCCCTCAGTCCCAAGTGCTTGCCGTAGAGCATCATCGGGTTCACATAGTGGAAGATGTCCTCCACGCTGAAATCTTTGACCACGTGCAGTTTCAAGTCCGGCGGGAGCGGCGGCTCCACGTCCCGGCGCACGGCGGCCGCTCCCGAGGGAGGTCTCGCCGCCGGGGCCAACCCGGCCCCCCGGAGCCGCGCCTGGACTTCCTCGTTCTTCTTGAGAAGGGCCTCGCGCGCCGGAGGGTCCATGAGACGGTTGGCCAAGTCCAACCCCGTCATGGCGTCCTTGGCGTAGATGACCGTTTTCCCGTATTGCACGGCGATTTTCGCGGCCGTGAATTTCTCGGACAGGGCCGCTCCGCCCACCAGGACGGGCAGGTCCACCCCAGCCGCCTTCAAATCGTCAACGGTTACGACCATTTGCTGGGCGGACTTGACGAGGAGCCCGGACAGGCCGATGAGGTCGGGCTTGTGCTCCTTGACGGCGGCGATGAGCGTTTCCGGCGGGCACTTGACGCCCAAGTCCACGATCTCGTAGCCGTTGTTCTTCAAGATGATGTGGACCAGGTTCTTGCCGATGTCGTGGACGTCGCCCTTGACGGTGGCCAGCAGGATCTTTCCCCGCGCGGCCCGGTCCGCCTTGTTCATGCGGGGCTCCAAGCGCGTCACCGCCGCCTTCATCACCTCGGCGGACTGCAGCACCTCGGCCACGATCATCTCGTTTTTCCCGAAGAGACGCCCCACCTCGTCCATGCCCTTCATCAAGGGGCCGTTGACGATGTCCAGGGGGGCGCGCCCCTCGTTGAGGAGAGCGTCCAGGTCCTCGATCAAACCTTCCTTGGACCCCTCGATCACGTTCCGCGCCAACCGCTCGTCCACGGGCAGGGCCGAGCGGTGGTCGGCCCGGACCGCCGTTTTCCTCTCCCGGAAACGGGCCGCGAAGGCGTCCACGGCGGCCCGGCCCGTCTCGGCCGAGGCGAAGAGCAAGTCGTCGGCCAGCTTCTTTTCCTCGTCGGGGATGGACGGGAACCGGGCCAATTTCTCGGCGTTGACGATCGCCAGGTCCAAGCCCGCCTCCACCGCGTGGTGGAGAAAAACGGCGTTCAACACCTCCCGCCCCGCCTCGGGCAGGCCGAACGACATATTCGAAATCCCCAGCACCGTCTTGACCCCCGGCAGGGCTTTCTTGATCAAGCGGAGACCTTCCAAGGTCTCGCGGGCCGCCCCGATGTAGTTCTTGTCGCCCGTGGCCGCCGGAAAGACGAGCGCGTCGAAGACGAGGTCCTCCGGGACCAACCCGTATTTCCCCGTCAGCAGGTCAAAACTACGGCGAGCGGCTTCCAGCTTTCTTTCGCGCGTAACGGCCATGCCCTTTTCGTCGATGCACCCGACGACGACGCCGGCGCCGTAGGCTTTCAAGAGCGGCGCGACCTTGGCGAACTTTCCTTCCCCGTCTTCCAAGTTGATGGAATTGACGATGGACCGCCCGGGAGTGAGCCGCAAGGCCTCCTCCACGACGCGCGGGTCCGTCGTGTCGATCATGAGCGGAAGCTTGACCTTTCGCGTGGCGAAATCCAGGAACCGGACCATGTCGGCGGCTTCGTCCCGGTCGGGGTTGGCCAGGCAGACGTCGATGACCTGGGCCCCCGCGCGCGCCTGCCGCCGGGCGACTTCGGAGGCCTCCTCGAATTTCTCCTCCACGATCATGGCCTTGAAGAGCCGCGAGCCGATCACGTTCGTCCGCTCGCCCACCAGGACGGGCCGCGCCTCCTCCGTGACGACGAAAGGCTCCAACCCCGAGAACGCCGTCCGGCGCTCCGGGTGCGCGGAACGGGGCTTCTTCCCCCGGACCATGTCCGCCAGGAGCCGGATGTGAGCGGGGCCCGTGCCGCAGCAGCCGCCCACGAGGTTGATCCAGCCCTCGCCGACGAAACGCTCGAGGGTCGCCGCCACGCGCTCGGGCGTCTCGTTGTAGCGGCCCTCTTCGTCCGGCAGGCCGGCGTTGGGGACCGCCGCGACGGGGAAACGGCTGATTTCGGACAGGGTGCGGATGTGGTCCGTCATGAACTCCGGCCCCGTGGCGCAGTTCAAGCCGATGTAGAGGAGGTCCCTTTGTTGAAGGGAGTAATAAAGCGCCTCGACCCCCTGCCCGGCGAGGGTCGTCCCCATGGCCTCGATCGTCGCCGACACGGCGACGGGGACTTGCTTCCCGGCTTCGGCGAAGGCCTTGTCCGCGCCGATCAACCCCGCCTTGATGTTGATGGAGTCCATGCAGGTTTCCAGCAGAAGATAATCCGCCCCGCCCTCCAGGAGGCCCAGGGACTGGACCCGGAAGGATTCCACGAGCTCGTCGAACGTCACGTTCCGGCCGATGAAGAAGCTCTTGTTCGTGGGTCCCATCGAGCCCGCGACGAAGCGGGGTTTCCCGGGCGTGGAGTATTTCCGGGCCAGGTCCTTGGCCAGCTTCGCTCCCGCCTTGGACAATTCGAAGGCCTCGTCCCGCAAGCCGTATTCGGCCAACACGATGGGGGAGGAATTGAAGGTGTTCGATTCGAGGATGTCCGCCCCGGCTTTGAGATACCCCTCATGGATGGACGCGATGACGTCGGGCCGGGTTTGAAGGAGGCGCTCGTTGCAGCCCTCGTACTGCGCCCCGCCGAAATCCTCCGCCTTCAGCCCCACTTTTTGAATGGACGTGCCCATGGCTCCGTCGAGGACCAGGATTTTTTCTTTCAACAGTTCACGAAGGTCGTTCGTCGTCACGGCAAGCCCTTGAATGAAGAGGACACCTCGGTCCTCACTCCAAGGAAGCGCAGACGGCGCTCACGGTAACCTGCCGGGATGCCGCGCCCGCGTTGTTGGCGGAGACGTTCCAGCCGTGGTCGATCGCGTTCCCCTTGCCGTCGGACGGTTCCGATGAAAAGACTTTTACATAGTCCGGGGTCTCGATGTCGAACCCTCCCCCGAGCACTTTTTTTCCCGGGGGGCATTCCACGTGAACGTTGATGAACGCGTTGGGCGCCAGGATCTCCTTGTGGGCGACGATTTCGAGGCCGGCAAGCCGGAGAGAAGGACCCACTCGGATCCCCGACTGCTTTTTGCGCAGGCCCGCGCAGCCGGACAGCACGAGCACCCCGATGAGGAAACCGATCTTTTTCATATCGCCTCCATTTGATTTTCGCCGCCCGCTCAACGGCTTGACGACAACTCCGTTTCCGCGAACACGACGAGGATCAGAAGCATCGGCTGCCCCTTGTCCCGCGCTTCGCGCACGGCCAGACCGTACGGCCGCGCCTCCCGTTGGAGGAGGGCCGGAGGGACTTTGAACAACGCGCTTTCCTGCAAGGACTGGCCGTCCACCGAAAATCCCCTCAACCCCTTCACGGGATGTTTCTTAAGGTTCTCTTTGATCGATTGCCCCGCCCGCCGGAGTCCGCCGGAATCGAGCGGCACGGGCAGCCGGCGGACCTGATCGGCGGCGAGAGCTTCCAGGGGGCCGCCGGGCGCCAGGGTCCCCAGGCCCAGCCGCCCCCGGGCCGCGTTGATGATCCGCACGATCCGGCCACGGGCGGCGTCGGGGGATTCCGGCGTCCAGAGGCGCGCGAAATCCTGGGTAATGAGGATGTTGTCCGGATCGTCCACGCCGCCCTGGACGATGCCGATCCCGATGTGCGTCACGTCCGTCGAGGTGATGTGGGCGTAGTGTTTCGGGCTTTTCAGCAGCCCGTCTTCGGCCGTCCGGACATCGGGCGCGTCCGCCAGGTTTTCGCGGACGGTTCGAAAGAAGATCCCCGCCGCACTCAAGCGGTCCGACGGGGCGCCGTGCGTCGGAGATTCGTGGGCGAAGAAATGGTGCTTCCGCATGTCGGCGGAATGTCCCCGGGCCGCGTCCGCCAGCCGCTCATCGTAGACCAGAGGATAAAGCCCCCGCTTCGCCCGGTCCGCGTTCAGCCGCCTGAACATCTCCAACTCTTTATCATGGATCCCCGGACCCGGTTCGACGCGGAGGAGGGCTCCCCCCGACGTCGCCCGCGGCGCCAAACAGGCTCCCAAAAGCGACAAGACCGTCGCAACCGCCAGAAGCAGAAGCGGCCGGGTCAGGTCGATCAGCGTTTCCCGTTTCGCGGCGAACGTCGTCATTCGTGTCCATTGTAATATAACAGTCAGCCTGAGGCGGCGCGGGCGGCGAACTGGCGGCGAACGGCGCCCCCGGATTCCTTGTCGTCCAATCTCTATTCGTTGACGGCTTAACCGGGTTATCTTAGGATGAAGGCATGCGACGGATGGAGCGGTCACGATGACGGGCGGGGCCGGAGCGACCATGTCGTCTTCGCTTTTGGCGATCACGCTCACGGCCTCCGTCGGCCTGTTGGCCGGAAAAATTCGAATCCGAGGCGTCGG
>Ga0182021_10012478_pt1 | contig 10095 bp, 4 predicted proteins | sample 612E3MmetaG_FD_120493 | JGI IMG/M metagenome (GOLD analysis project Ga0182021, IMG submission 120493) | Permafrost microbial communities from Stordalen Mire, Sweden - 612E3M metaG (Illumina Assembly) | ecosystem: Environmental > Terrestrial > Soil > Wetlands > Permafrost | place: Sweden... | reverse complement strand
GGAGTCGTAGGGCGAGATGCGCACCAGGCGGTGCACGCCGGACTCGGTCTTGAGCCAGCCATAGGCGTTCTGGCCCTTGATCTGGATGGTCGCCGACTTGAGGCCCGCCTCCTCGCCTGCGTTGCTTTCGATCAGTTCGACCTTGTAGCGCTGCTCGTCGGCCCAGCGCATGTACATGCGCAAGAGCATCTCGGTCCAGTCCTGGCTCTCCGTGCCGCCGGCGCCCGCGTGAACCTCAAGGAAGGTGTCGTTGCCGTCGGCCTCGCCCGAGAGCAGTGCCTCCACCTCGCGGCGCTGAGCCTCGGCCTTAAGCGCGGCCAGCGAGGCTTCGGCATCGGCAACCACCTCCTCGTCGTGCTCCTCCTCGCCAAGCTCGATGAGTCCGGTGGCGTCGTTCAGCCGCGAATCGAGCTGGGAATAGGAGGTAAGCGCGGTGTCGAGATGCTGGCGCTCGCGCAGGACCTTCTGGGCGCGTTGAGGATTTTCCCAAAGTGCCGGGTCCTCGGCCGCCGCGTTCAGCTCCTTGAGACGGATCTGCGCCTTATCCCAGTCAAAGATACCTCCGCAGAAGCGACAGGGATTGCTTGATTTCATCGACGATGGCGAGTGTTTCAGGGCGCATTTCAAAGGTCCATTCGCGGTAATGGCCGGTGCGGACGCGGGCGTCCAACTCCAGCCAGTCAGAGAGCTTCGTTCCGATGAGGCCAAGGCCGGCTAGTACACGTCTCCCGTGCCCGGTGCCCGGCCGTAAGGCCGCGGATAGCCATTCCCGGGCGGCGGATAGGTATTGCCCGCGCTCGGCGGATAGGGTTGCGTCGAGCCGCCTCCCGTTGGGTAGGGCTGCGGGGAACCGCCGCCAGATCCAGAGGGCGTGCCGCTTCCCCAAGGGGCCGTTCCCCCATTCGGGTCTTCACCGCCCTCGGCAACGGGATAAGTTCCTTCCGCAGGCTCCGTGCCCGGCTTGAAGTACTCCTCGATGGCGTCGGGGTCGTTCCGTTCCGTCCTGAGGCCAGTTTTTTTATTCACCATCACCATCCGGATGTCGGGCGGCGTACGGAACGGAATAGCGGGCTTATCCTTCAAGGCGAGCTTGAAAAAGTCCGCGAAAATCGGCGCGGCGAGTTCGCCGCCGGTTTCGCCGTGGCCCATCGGCTGCGGGTTGTCGTAGCCGATGAATACGCCCATGGCGATGTCGGGCGAGAAGCCGATGAACCATGCGTCCTTTTCGTCGTTGGTCGTGCCGGTCTTGCCGCCCAGTGGCTTGCCAACCCTCTTGTGGATGAGGGCGCCAGTGCCGCGAAGCGCCACACCTTCCAGCATCGACGTGACCTGGTAGGCGGTCATCGGGTCGACGATCTGCTGGCGGTCGTCGGCAAGCTGCGGCACTTCCTGCCCACGCCAGGCATCCGCATCGCAATTGTCGCAGGTGCGGCCATCGTGCCGCCAGACGGTCCGGCCGTAACGATCCTGGATACGGTCTATGAAGGTCCATTTGATCTTCTTGCCGCCGTTCACGAACATGCTGTAGGCTGCGGTCAATCGCATGAGCGTCGTCTCGCCGGCGCCAAGGGCCATCGAAAGCAGCGGCGGCAGGTCGTCGTAGACGCCGAAGCGGTGGGCATATTCGCTCACGATGGGCATGCCCACATCCTGCGCGAGCCGGATGGTCATCAGGTTCCGCGACTTCTCGATGCCGATGCGCAGAGGCTGCGGCCCGTGCACTTGCTTGTCGTAGTTGGCCGGCCGCCACAGGCCTTGGTTGTTGCCCTGGTCGATGGCGATGACGGCATCGTTCACAATCGTGGACGGCGTATAGCCGTTGTCGAGCGCGGCCGCATAGACGATGGGCTTGAACGAGGAGCCGGGCTGCCGACGCGCCTGCACCGCGCGGTCGAACTGGCTTTCCGCGAAGCTGAAGCCGCCGACCAGTGCCAGAATCCGGCCGTTATGCGGGTCCATGACCACGGTAGCGCCGCCGATTTGCGGGACCTGCATCAGTTGCCACGGCGGCGGAATGAGCTTCGGCTCGCCCTTGGGCGGCTTGCCGCCGGGCGGGGTTTCCCTGACCTCCCTCACGGGCGGATCAAGCTCGGTCGGCGGTGAAACGTAGACAACGTCACCGGCGGACAGAACGTCGTTCACGCCAAGCGTGTTTTTGGGCCTGGCCTTGAGCTTCGGGGTGTCGAAAGCCCATTTGACGCCCTCGATTGGTAGTTCGGTCGTCTTGCGGCCCGCGTCGACCGTGCCATTCGGCAGCCGCGCCGGCTCCAGGCCGATAACGGCCTTGTCCTTGCCCGCTTGCAGCACAACCCCGAGACGCCATGGCTCGACATCCGACAGGGCCGGTATCTCCACGAGCTTTTTGCCCCAGTCGCCCTCCGCAACGTCGATGTGCGAAAGAGGCCCGCGCCAGCCGCCATGCTTCCGGTCGAAATTCACAAGCCCCGCGCGAAGCGCCGCGCGCGCCATCAACTGCAAGTCGGGATTGAGCGTGGAGCGAACCGAGTAGCCGCCGGTCAGAAGGCTTGAGTTGGTGGGATCGTTCTCGTCCTGGCCGTAGATGTCGACCAGCGAGCGCCGCACCTCCTCGGCGAAGTATTCCGCGGCAAAGGTAGACGGCCCGACCTGCCGGGTCGTCATCTCCAGCGGCATCTTCTTGGCGTTTTCCGCATCGGCAGCCGTGATGAATTTCAGCTTCACCATGTTGTCGATGGTGTCGTTCCGGCGTCCCAGCGCGCCTACGTAGTGCTTGGAACCAGGCCGCGCCGTGGTTAGCTGGTACTTCGAGGGCTCCTTGGGCAGCGCCGCGAGATAGGCGGCCTCATGGATTTCCAGCTCGTGCAGTTCCTTGCCGAAATAGCGCAAGCCCGCCGCCGCCACACCGTAGGCGCCGGCGCCGAGATAGATTTGATTGAGATAAAGGTCGAGGACTTGATCCTTGCTGAAGGTGCGGTCGATGCGGATCGCGAGGATCGCCTCCTTCGCCTTGCGCCAGTAAGTTTGCTCGCTCGAAAGCAGGAAGTTCTTGGCCACCTGCTGAGTGATCGTGGAGGCGCCTTCCTTCTTGTGCCTGATCAGGTTGTTGTAGGCCGCGCGCGCGACGCCCTGCATGTCGATGCCGTTGTGCTCGTAGAAGTGCTGATCCTCCGCGGCCAGGAACGCATTGATCACCATCCTGGGCATGACCTGGACGGGCACGTAGATGCGGCGCTCCTTGGCGAACTCCGCGATCAGCCTGCCGTCGCCCGCGTGCACGCGCGTGATGACGGGCGGCTTATAATTCCGCAGCCTTTCGTAGTCAGGCAAATCCTTGGAGACCTGCCATAGAAGATACGCCGCGCCGCCAGCGGCAGCGAGGAATACAAAAACGCCTGCGGTGAACGCGAAGCCCAAGAAACTCAACAACCAGTTTCTGCGCCGTCTTTTCTTGACGGGTGGCTTCACGGATAAATTGATTCGCATCAGTTCCTAGCCTGTTCATGCGGTAGGCGCCGCGGGGCCGGGCCGCGGCCGCGGACATCTACGCCAGCATCACGACCATAGCCGCATAGCCAAATTGTGACAGCACATTATGTTCGTTGCCGGCGGCAAATCACAAGTTGGAACCGGCAGCAACCGTAAGTTAACGTAACTTTCCGGTCAGCGCACCTAAAGCGTGCGCAGATCCTGTTGCCATTCCGCAACGCCGGCGGCCCCGCGTCCTTTACAACGGTATCCGGGCGATCCGCTCCGACATGAACTCGGACACGGCGGCGGCCAGCGCCGTGGCGGTTTTCGCACGCCACTCCGGCGAGGTTAAGAGCTTTTCGTCCTCGATATGGCTCAGGTAGCCGAGTTCGATGAGTATCGCCGGCACGCCCGCCGCCTTCAGCACGCGCAGATTGGCACTGCGCTGCGGCCGGAGATTGAATTTCATTTTGTCTTTCATGTGTTCGATCAGATAGTTGGCAAGTGCTAGCGACCTGTTCTTCTTGCCCCGGTTTTCAAGCTCGCCCAAAATGCTGCTGATCTCGGCCTTGACGGTGGCCGGCAGCGGCTGCTCGTTGCCGACACCGGCTTGCAAATCGGCCTTGTTCTCGTTTTGCGCGATCAGTTTTGCCTGCTCGTCGGACGCCGTTTCCGACAGGGTGTAGATCGTGCCGCCACGCACCTCTTGCACGTTCTTCTCGCCAAGCTTCTTCACGTCGAGCGCGTCGGCATGGATGGAGACGAGAAGGTCGGCCGTGGTCTCCGAGGCCATCCGCGCCCGCTCGTCGAGTTCCACGAAATCGTCGGTCGTTCTCGTCACGATAATGCGGAATTTCCCGGATTCCTCCAGTTTCTCCTTGAATACCTTACAAAATTCGAGCGTGACATCCTTTTCAGGCGTGTTCGTGGAGTGGCCGTGCGCGCCTGCGTCAACCCCTCCATGCCCCGGATCGACGACGATCACCGGCCTTTTGTCTCCCAAATCTCTTTTCTGCTGGGAGGCGGCCTGCCCCTGATTCCCGGACTCCGGTGGCGGCGGCGCCTTGATCTTGGCGAGGAACGCTGTGTGGGTCGATTTCGTAAGCTCGATCACCAGCCTGGCCGGCAACCCGTTTTCCGGCGGCAGCACGCCGGATTTCTCCACAAGCGCGGGCTCCGCCAGATCGATCACGATGCGCGACTTTCCCGCCGCGAGCCGTCCTGAGCGCGACGACAGCACGAGGCCGCGCCCGCCGGCCGGCACCTGGATATTGGCTTCGGGAAGATCGACGACGACCCTGTAGGGATCGCTGATGGAAAAGATGCGATACTCGGTGTTTTTCGAAAGGAAGGCCACATATCTCGTGTGCTCGCCGTCGCCACCGATCTCGGCAGTGACCGCGACCTGACCGGCGGCCGCCACGGACGCTCCGGCCGGCAGCAGGGCAAGCAGGATCGCCCCGCAGTATGCCAGCTTCCTGGCTTGGCCTCCAACACTTCCCATGCGCCGTCTCTCCACACCCGCTTGCAGCCTTGCGGTTATATCACTGTGTGGAACCGCGTCCAGAGCACTCGCCCCGGCAGCTACTTTTTAACATTTCGCAATCACCCGCTTAGGTCTTGCTTGCGAGCAAGGCGAACACAACGTATTAGTGATATGTCAACCCTCTCCGGGTAAAGGATGGTTCTAAGCTGAGCCATCGGGTAGTCCGGGATCAGCGGGTGAAAATTTGGCAATCGCAAGGCACCCCCGATTCGGATCGGTGTGAAGTGGCGGTTGCCGGAAAACGCAACCAGGATGCTGAGTCCTGTACGGAAATAAAAAAGGGTAACGCCGCCTCACCGGCCAAAACGGCCGGCGGGCAGACGGCGATCCAGAAAAAAACGAATGTCAACCTCGCGCTTCAACCCGCCTCGTTCGAAGAGTGCAAAATGCAGCCCGGCAACCGTGCCGGGGAACGGGAAGGCTTTTTCCAGCTTGACGCTGGAAGTACGCGGAACGCGCGCGATCAACAAAAGCGGCCCCCGGCACAGCGGCCCGTTCGATCATGGGATCATGATTGCGAGGCCGGTTTTTGCCTATGGCGGCCCAGAAAGAATTCGCAATGGGAAACAAGATGTTAATCGATGCCACCCACCCGGAGGAGACCAGGGTGGTGGTGACGCGCGGCAATCGGGTTGAGGAGTTCGACTACGAATCGGCGACGCGCAAACAGCTCCGCGGAAATATCTATCTCGCTAAAATCGCTCGCATCGAGCCCTCTCTGCAGGCCGCGTTCGTAAACTATGGCGGAAACCGCCATGGCTTCCTGGCCTTCGCTGAAATCCACCCGGACTATTACCAGATCCCGGTGGCCGTCCGCGAAGCGATGATGAAGGAAGATGCCATCGACCGTCAGAACGACGCTTCCAATGGCGATAACGGGCATTCGGCAGAGGCGGCGCATGCCGGGGTAGAGCACGCGCCGGACGGCGTTTCAGAAGAGTCGCACGAAGAGTTCGCGGATGACGCCGCCGCATCCCCCGAGGAGGCCGGCGAGGTGCAAGCCCAAGCGGCTGAGGAGGGGGACGGAACGCCTTCGCTGGAGGCGGTGCCCGAAAATACGCCGGAAGCCGGGGCAGAGCCGGAGCCCGTAAGCCCGGCCGCGCCCGTCAAGGCGTCCGGCAGGAAATCGCGCGAAGCTCCGATGCCGCTCGAAGCTACCTTGCCTGCCGTTATTTACGAGGAATTCACCGCCGCCGTGGCCCGCGCGGAAGAAGCCCGCGACGAAATCCCGGCGCATCCGGACGATGTCGAGACTCCCGAGGAGCGGGAGGCGGCGCAAGCCGCTTCCAGGCATGAGGATGCCGATGCTCCAGCCGCTCAAGAAGGGGAGCCGGCCGAAGCCGCCGCCGTCGCGCGGGAAACCTCTGGCGAGGAAGGCGAGCACGATCGCGGCGACGAGCACGAGCACTGGGAGCACCACAAGCGGGCGCACAGCGAAGGCGGCGGCGTGATCTCCGTGCCCGAAGCGCCAACCCCGGCCCCGGTCGAGGTTATAGGCTCCGAGGACGCGCTCGAAGAACTGCCGCAGCGGCACAAGAGGCGCTGGCGCCACTACAAGATCCAGGAGGTCATCAAGCGCAACCAGATTGTGCTGATCCAGGTTGTGAAGGAAGAGCGCGGCACCAAGGGCGCGGCGCTAACCAGCTATCTCTCGCTCGCCGGCCGCTACACCGTGCTGATGCCGAATACGCCGAGCGGCGGCGGCATCTCGCGCAAGATCACGGTCCCCGCCGACCGCAAGCGCCTCAAGGAGATCGCGCAGGAGCTGGAAGTACCGGAGGGCATGGGGCTCATCATCCGCACGGCCGGCGCCTCGCGCACCAAGGCCGAGATCAAGCGCGACTTCGAATATCTGCTGCGCCTGTGGGAGAACGTACGCGACCTGACGCTCAAATCGACCGCGCCCTGCCTCGTTTACGAGGAAGGCAACCTCATCAAGCGCTCGATCCGCGACCTCTATAATAAAGACATCGACGAAATCCTGGTCGCGGGCGACGATGCGCACCGCGAGGCCAAGGAGTTCATGCGCATGCTCATGCCGAGCCATGCGAAGAACGTCATCCAATATAAGGACCCGGAGCCGCTCTTTACCAAGTACGAGGTCGAGCGGCAGTTGAACCAGATGTTCAGCCCCGTGGTCACACTGAAATCGGGCGGTTACATCGTCCTCAACCAGACAGAGGCGCTGGTCGCCATCGACGTGAACTCGGGCCGCGCCACGCGCGAGTATTCCATCGAGGACACCGCGCTGAAGACGAACCTCGAAGCGTCCGACGAGGTGGCCCGGCAAGTCCGCCTGCGCGACTTGGCCGGCCTGATCGTGATCGACTACATCGACATGGACGAGCGGCGCAACAACCGCGCCGTGGAGCGCCGGCTGAAGGAAGCGCTGCGCCACGACCGCGCGCGCATCCAGGTCGGCCATATCAGCCATTTCGGACTCATGGAGATGTCGCGACAGCGCTTGCGCCAGGGCGTCGTCGAGGTCTCGACCATGCCGTGCCCGATCTGTCAGGGCGTGGGCCATATCCGCTCGACCGAGTCGGTGGCGCTGATGGTCCTGCGCTCCATCGAGGACCACCTGCGCACGCAAGGCGCGGCCGACCTCACTGTCAGCGCGTCGACCGAAGCCTCGCTCTACATCCTCAATCACAAGCGCGCCTATCTCCGCGACATCGAGATGCGCTATGGCGTGTCCATCGTCATCCAGATGGACGAGGATGCCCATGGCGGCACCTTCGCACTGACGCGCGGCTCATCCGCCAATGCGCCGGCTGTCGCCGAATCGCGCGCGATCCAGATGGAGCCCTCGCAAGCCGCCGGCGGCGAGGACGAGGAGGACGAGGAAGAAGCGGTGGCGGAAGGCGAGGACAAGCGCTCGTCGCGCCGCAAGCGCCGTCGCCGCCGTGGCGGACGCGGAGAAGCTTCGCACGAACCCGGGGCGTTCCAGGATGGCGCCGCGATGCTGGAGGCCGTGGAGGCAGCCGGCTATGAAGGCGGCGCGGAGGAAGGAGCGGAAGGGGAAGAGCATGAGGCCTCGGCCGGGGTAGCTGCCGCCGAAGGCGCGGATTCCGAAGAGGCCGGGCCGAGGAGTGGCGATCAGGACTTCCGCCGCAACCGGCGCCGGGGCCGGCGCGGAGGCCGGCGCCATCGCGACGAGATCGGCGGTGCGGAGTTCGGGCGGCCCCAAGGCGAGGCGATACCGGGCCTCGGCGAGCAGCCCGTGCTGGATTTCGACCTCAACTTCCCCAAAAGCGCGGTGCTGGGGCCGGTGAGCCATGCACCCGCCGCGCCAGAGCAGCCAAGTGCCGCGGAACCGGCGAACGAAAGCTTGGTTGAAGCAGCGCCTCAGCCCGAGCCGCAGGAGGAGCCGGCAGTTCCGCCGGCCGTGACCTTGAGCGAATCGGCACCCGAGCCCGCCATCGCTTTTAGCCCGGAACCGGAACCGGAAGCGCCCGCAGCCGCCGCGCCGGTTCAGGCGCCGAAGCCCAAGCCGGTAAAGGCCGGCCCGCGCCGCAAGGGCTGGTGGCAGCAGCGCGCCGGATAAAGGTCCGCGCCAGCACACTTAAGAATTCGAAGCCGGGGCCAAATACCCCGGCTTTTTGTATGGCCGCCGTCTCAGCGGTGGCCGAAAATCGCGGTGCCGACGCGCACCATGGTGGCGCCGGCGCGAATGGCGGTTTCGAAATCGGCGCTCATGCCCATGCTTAGCTCGGTCAGCCCAAGCCGGTTGCGCAGCGCGGCCAAAGCTTCGAAATGCGGCAGCGGCTCCTCGTCGAAGGGCGGGATGCACATCAGTCCGCCGATGGTGAGGCCGAACTCGCGCCGGCATTGCTCCAGGAACTTCTCCGCATCGGCTGGGGCCACGCCCGCCTTTTGCTGCTCAAGGCCCGTGTTTACCTGGATCAACAGTCTCGGTGCGCGGTTTTGCCGCTTTGTCTCCGCCGCCAGCGCCGCCGCGAGCTTGGGCCGGTCCACCGTCTCGATGCAATCGAACAGGGCCACCGCCTCGCGCACCTTGTTCGTCTGCAGCGGCCCGATCAGATGCAGCTCGATGGCGGGAAACAGCTCGCGCAAGCCCGGCCATTTGTGCATGGCCTCCTGCACACGGTTCTCGCCGAATGAAACGTGGCCCTGGCGCAGCACCGGCAGAATGTCCTCCGCCTCGAAGGTTTTCGTCACGGCAACGAGCTTCACCGCGGCCGGCTCGCGCCCGCTTGCCTCCGCCGCGCGCCAGACGCGCTCCTTGATGGTAAGGTAACGCCCCTCAACCTCACGCGGATGATCGCCATTAGTCATTCTGCGGCCTGCTCCCGGCCAGGATTCCGCTTATGCCGGGTGGCAGGTTCTGGCGGCCGGTATTGCTTCTGAAACAAGTATTTGTTAACCACGTTCTCGCGCCTTTCAGGCAAAAATCCCGCAATCCTGTCTGTCTACTTCATGGTCACATTATAACGAAAGACTCTTCCTAAAATCCTAAGTATTGCTAGTGCATTGATATCGAGCGACAAAATCAACAAGCGTCGTCTTGCCTCCAGTGCGGAATGCACCGTTTCATGGTTAATTTCAAATCCGCGGCTATATTTAACGGGTGTTTTGAAACGCAGGAATCGAGGCAAAGCGCGAAAAAAATCACGAAAAAGGGCCTGTGGAACACGTCCCGACTTGGCATCAACCATACTCGAATTAAGTGCGCCACGAGGGCGCGGATTACCAGTGGAGGAAGGTTCCACCCGGAGAGTAGTTGGTTAGCTCCAATAGCTGACGGGCGGCTTGGGCAGGTAACTGGCCGGGCCGAAGCCCCGTGACAAAGGCCGCCTTGGGCGGTCGATCAACCTGACGGGCCGTAACGTGAGTGAACTCTGAGCAGGCCTCGAAAGATTTAATGCGGACGCCGGCCCTCCTTAATTCAGGGGAAGGCTTGCACCGGCGGGGAAGCAACCAACAGATGCACCTGCTGGGTCCGCCGGGGTAGTGGAGACAGCACGCCGGGAAGGTAATCCGGGTAACGTGGGAGACCCGTGCAGTCGAGGCTCGCAGCCTAAACGCCAGCAGATGGCGGGCTGTACGGGAGTCGGACAGGTGCATAGTACTGACGAAGC
>Ga0182021_10012477_pt1 | contig 10095 bp, 5 predicted proteins | sample 612E3MmetaG_FD_120493 | JGI IMG/M metagenome (GOLD analysis project Ga0182021, IMG submission 120493) | Permafrost microbial communities from Stordalen Mire, Sweden - 612E3M metaG (Illumina Assembly) | ecosystem: Environmental > Terrestrial > Soil > Wetlands > Permafrost | place: Sweden... | reverse complement strand
TTTAAAGAATGCTTATGAGTTCGGAGTATACCAGCTTCGTTCAAAGCAGATGAACTGGCCATTCGACGGGGAAGCATCTTTGAATTTTGATACGTTTAAGTTCGGACTGGGATTTAGATTTTAAAAACAGTAGTAAGTAAATAGTAGTTAGTAGCGAAATGTTAGTTATCAATATTTAAAATGAGTTGATTTCAAATTATTGCTACTACTTACTATCTACTAACTACTTAAGCTCTTTCTCTTCAGATAATTTTGTTTCCATCACTTTTTCTTTTCTGAATTTAGATGCAAATCCCGAGAATTTTATTTTCCATCCGTCGAATGTTGCATAAACTACCGGAACTAATACGAGAGTAAGAAACATCGAGCTTAATAATCCGCCGATTAGCACAACACCAAGAGCGGACTTCATTTCAGAACCGGCCGATGTTGCAAATGCAATTGGCATCATACCCATCACCATCGCAAATGTAGTCATGAGTATCGGTCTTAATCTTACCTTTCCCGCTTCGACTAAAGCTTCGGTAGTATCTAATCCTTTTTCAAGTTTCATCTGGTTTGTACGGTCAACAAGCAGGATTCCGTTTTTCGCAACCAATCCTACAAGCATTATCATTCCGAATAAAGAAAATATGCTGATTGTTTTCATAGTTAAACCAAGAGCAAGAAAGGCTCCTATGATAGCAACAGGAATCGAAAAAAGAATTATGAAAGGATACAAATATGAATCGTATAATGCAACTAAAATCATATATACAAAAAGTATTCCCGCAAACAAAGCTAACAGCAGGTCTGTAAAAGATTCCTTCATCATTTTTTGTTCGCCGGTAAAAGAAAAATTAACTCCTGACGGAAGTTGAACTGTTTTCATTTTTTCTTTTATTTCAGTTGCAATATCACCCGACGATCTTTCGTATACCTGCGAATATAATAGTATTGCTGTTATTCTTCCTTCTCTTTGAAGTTTTGTTGGTCCCGCGCTGAGAGAAAGATTCGAAAATTGTTTTAGCTTTACTTCCTGTCCTTTATTGTTCAGGAAAGCGTATTCACCAAGCGACTGTGTTTGTTTTCTGTCAAATTCATCCATCCTGATTCTGATATCATATTCGTTAATTCCTTCCCTAAATCTCGAATCGTTATCGCCTGTCAAAGCAACACGTAAATTTTGTCCGACATCATTGATAGTTAAACCAAGCAGGGACATTTTTTTCCTGTCTATTTCTACTCTTAATTCCGGCTTTCCTTCTTCGGAAGATAAACGCACATCGGTTGTTCCTCTGATTTCTCTAATCATATTCTTCATCAGTGTTGCACCTTTATATACGTCTTCATACGTCGGTCCGGAAACGGCAATTGAAATAGGCGGTCTGTTGGAAGTTCCCCAGATGCTTGTTGGATTTACCCTTACAGTAACCCCGGGAATCTGAACAATTTTATTTTTAAGCTCCATTCCGATTTCATCAGTGGATCTTTTTCTTAAAATTTTATCGCAGAGTTTAACATCAATCTCCGATGTATTATTCGCATACAAGCCTACCATACCTTCGCTCGAAGCACCAACACTCGTAATAATTCTTTCGACTTCGGGAACTTCGGAAACCATTTGTTCAACTTTGAATGTCTGCAAATTTGTATTTTCAATGCTCATTCCCGGGTCATATTCGAGGACTATTGAAAATTCTCCTCTATCTATACCGGGAATAAATTCGGTCCCAATAAATCCAAACGGTATTAGTAAAAACGATGCAAGGAAAAGTGCTCCGGATAAAATTATTATTTTCCATCTGTTTCTCAACCCCGCTCTTATGATTACCGTATAAAAATCTGTTACCTTATCGTATATTTTTTCGAACCATAATCCGAACTTGCCCATAAAAGTTTTTCTTGTAATATTTTCAAGTTTAGTAAATCTTGAAGCAAGCGCCGGAGTAACTGTAAATGATACTATCAAACTCATAAGCGTTGAAAACACTACTACGAGCGCATACTGCCTGACCATATTTCCGATTATTCCCGTAATCAAAGCCATTGGAACGAACACAACAACGTCCACCATGGTTATAGAAAGCGCTGCAAACCCGATTTCATTTCTTCCTTTCAAAGCCGCATCGCGCTGTGAGTCTCCCATTTCAAGGTGCCTGTAAATATTTTCAAGCACCACGATAGAGTCATCCACAAGAATACCTATAACGAGTGACATTGCAAGCAGCGTCATCATGTTCATTGTAAAATCGAAGATGTACATCATAAAGAATACTGAAATTAAAGATGTAGGAATTGCAACCATAACGATTAAAGAATTCCTTATGCTGTGTAGAAATACAAGCATTACTAATGCAACAAGAATGATTGCATAAAGCAAATCCATTTTTACGGCATTTGCCGATTCCATCGTAAAATCGGAAGCATCCTGCGCAATTTCGAATTTCAATCCGACCGTAGAAAAATCTTTTTCAAGCAAACTTAATTCTTCTCTTACGTTCTTACTGACGGCAACTGTGTTTGCGTCGTTTGATTTCTGAACGAGCAATCCGAGTGATGGTGTGCCGTTAATACGATTTATATTTGTAATATCTTTTATTCCGTCTTCAACTTCAGCAATATCTTTTAACCTGATTTCACCACCGGATTTCGATTTACCTATAATAATATCTCCCATCTCTTCCGTATTTGTGAACTTACCTGCAACACGAATCACATATTGATTATCTTCGTCTTTCATATTACCTGTCGGAAAATCCAGATTCGATGCCTTAATGGAATTGGTCACCTGTGCGACCGATAAGCCGTATGAATATATTTTCGGAAGACTGAGATTGACATCAATTTCACGTTCTTCCCCTCCGAGAATCGCGACCTGTCCGACGCCTTCTCTTTTCGCAAGCCTCGGCTGTATCCTGTCTGTTACAAACTGGTAAAACTCTTTTGCTTTTAAGTTACTTCTTGCAGATAATCGAAGCACAGGGATTTCATCGAGTGCGATTTTTGAAATAATCGGCTTTCTTGCAGTGTTAGGGAATTTATCCTGTACTTCATTTACTTTTCTTGTTGCATCCTGCAGAGCAAGGTCTACATCCACGCTTTGCTCGAACTCAACAACAACCATCGACCTTCCTTCGTATGATGTGGAATGAATATCAGCAACTTTATCCATTCCTGAAACGGCATCTTCAACATATTTCGTAATAGATGTTTCAACTTCATTCGGAGAACCGCCCGGATATATTATTGTTATTGTGATTACAGGCGGGGTCATCTTCGGAAGCAATTCATATTTCAACTGGAAGTATCCGAATATTCCCATCACACCGAGAAATGCAAAGAATACGACAACAAGCGTCGGTCTTTTAATTGATAATTCGGTAATAGTCATGTTATTTTCTAAACTTTAATTTAATCTTTCTTAATAATATCTCTTTAAAAATTATTTAGCTTATTTGAAAATTTTATTTAAATTGAAAGCTTCTCAATTGAATTAAATTTTCAACCTCTCCCCTAACCCCTCTCCTACAAGGAGAGGGGCAGGGGTGAGGTATTATATCATTAAAAATTTTCTACAAATATTTGACTCCTATAGAGTAAAAAACTAAATTTACAAATTACATTTTTATTTATTCACTTGATGCTACTAGCTACTAACTACTGATTACTGTCTACTGCTCTTATTTGTCCCGATACATCGGGATGCAAATAACGCATTTTTTGTTTCTTGTTATTTGTTAAGAGCCTTGTTTTACAATTGTCACTTTATCATTATCCTTCAGGTTAGTTTGACCGTCGAGCACGATAACATCTCCTTCCGACAATCCGTTTATAACTTCAAGCTTATCTCCTAAAGTAAATCCAAGTGTAATGTCGCGGAGTTTAGCGATTCCGTTTTCTACTACATAAATCTGCGGATTCTTTGCACTCCCTACGAGCGCTGCTCTCGGAATAATCAAAGATTCAGAACGGGAAATATTATTAAAAAGTACTTTCACGAACATACCTGCGCGGAGAGGAAACTTAGTACTGTTTTTCATAAGCACTTCTATCGGAAACGTATGTGCTTCATCACCTTTTGCATTAATATTAATTATTTTTCCCGAAAATTTTTCATCGGGATAAATATCGGTTGTTATTTCAGCAATGTCGCCGATTTTCAATTTAAACGCATCGCTTTCGGGAACGCTGATTTTAGCTTTGACGTATGAAATATCGACTACAGTAGCAATCGGTGTTCCCGGAGAAACTATAGAACCTCTTTCGATTTTTTTCTCAGTCACTACACCTGACAAAGGACAATTTATCCATGTATCGCTAAGTTGTTTATATGCTGATGAATATTGCGCATCCGCTGTTTTATAAACAAGCCTGACAGCTTCAAGCTGAGCTTCAGTAACGGAATTTTCTTTGAATAATTCCTCGTACCTGTCAATATCTTTTTTTGCTTTTTCAAGATTTGCAGTGGCGTTATCGAGTGTATATTTCCGTAATTCATCATCAACCTTTGCGAGAGTTTTGCCGGCACCTACACGGTCTCCGATTTCAAAATAAACTCCTGTCAATTTTCCTGAAATCTCCGAGCCGACAATTACCTCTTTGTTGGGAATGAGTGTGCCGACGGAAGATACATAGTCATCAAGTTGTTGCCTCGATACCGTTGTAACCGTTACCGGGAATGATGTCATAAACTCCGTCTTTGACATTTTTTCCATCTTAGATTTGTTGTAAAATAAAAGCCCGATAATTCCAATCACCACAACAAGAACAATAACTACCGTTAAAATTTTTTTCATGTGTTTATTATATTTTATTTATAATTTTCATTTTAATTTTTATTTACAATAATTTCATCGTGTCCGGTTTAAAATTAATTCCGGATAAATAATGATATAAAAAATTTTTGTTAAACTCCTCCGGAGTTTAAATTTACACAAAATTTATATTCTACAAATATTAAACTCCTCCGGAGTTTGAAGCTAAATTTATTTATTAATTTATTTTTATTCTAACTACTAACTACTACTGCTCTTATTTGTTATTTGTTAACTGCTTTCTCCAGTTTTGCAAGCATTAATTCATAATCCACAATTGCGGTTGTATAATTTATATTCGCCTGTAGCTGTGTAGTTTCCGCATCTATCACATCTGAATTCAACACCAGTCCCTGTTTAAATTTTTGTGAAGTAATTCTCAGATTTTCTTCGGATTGTTTAACCGTTTCATCCGCGACAGGAATTTTTTCCTGTGCTTTAATTAGTCCAAGATAAATCTGGTTCACTTCAAGCGTTATACCATCCTGAATTTGTCCGAGCGCTAATTTCGATTGTTCAAATGACAATATTGCCTGGTCGGTTTGATGCGAAGTCACCCGCCAGTTCCACAAATCATACGATATCACCAATCCGATATCCCAGGTGCCTGTAAATTCATCTGTTGATGGAAATATTCTCTGATTAGGTCTCGAATAATAATAATTTGCTGCGGCGGAAATCTGAGGATACCAGTTTGAGCGAGACAGTTTTATTGACGACTCATTTACTTTTATTCTGTACTCCATAGCTTTAAGTTCGGGGCGGTTGTTCGATGCTTCTCTTATTAAACTGTCGAGTTTGAAAGTACCAAGAGGTTTCAGCTCCACTTCGGCATGTATAGTTGTTAAGTTGTTAATAGGATATCCGATGGCATTATTCAAACCAATCATAGAAATGTCAACATTGTTTTTAGCATCGAGCAGAATAAGATTGGTATTTGACAATAGCAGTTTTGCTCTCAGGACGTCGTTGTTTGTTGCGAGTCCCTGGTTCATTAAGTTCTCAACATCTTTTAAATGTGCCTCGACCTGTTTCACATTTTCTTCTATCGATTTTTGCAATTCAATTGATTTATAAAAATTCCAGAAAGCGGTTTTGATATCATAAACCACCTGGTTCTTTTCCTTGTTATAATCAAATTTTGCGGCTAAAAGATTTGATTCCATCATATCCGAAGTACTGGAAATTCTGTTACCCGTGAACATTGGCTGAGAAATAAGCAACCTTGTTCCGTAATTATCCAGTATCGAAGGAGATATCGTGAAAGTCTGATTAATAGGCGGCGGCATCGTAATTACGAACGGGTCAACTGAACTCAGACGCGTATATAAACCCAGAAATTTAACTGAAGGATAAAAAGCTGTGTTCACTTCCTTTAATTTCGATTCTGATGCGTCAACTTTGTATTTTGCAATTTTCAGCGACTTGCTGTTTTCAATTCCGATTTTAATGCAATCATCAAGCGTAAGGCTTTTATTTTCCTGTGCCCGGAGACTTAAATTTAAAAAAACCAAAATTGAAATTATTACTGTAAAATTTTTTTTCATAATATGTATATTTTAAAATCTTTTATTTACCTTTTCTTTTTTTATCTGAGTATTCATTGAGATTTTCCGAAATTATTTTTTTTCCTTTGTAATGTAGCGTGTATTTCTTAATCCATTCAAACCATTCAGGAAAATAATTGAAATTATATCGGAGTATTTATCGTAATATTTCTCATCTTCTAAAACTCCGGGAGTTTTATTTGACGATTTTCCGAATAAAAAATTCGAATAAACAAGACTTATAAATGCATGACTGATAATTATATGCACTGTTTTATCATAAATATGGTACCTTTTTTGTATTTTATTACCTACGTATTTCCTGTTCCTTTTTATAAGATTTAATTTAAAATCTGCAACCTCGGGCAAATCAAATGGCAGTTCTGACATGGCGACTCTGCAAAAATCTTCTTTTTCCCTCATTAATTTTGCAAATTTTCCTATGATTTTTTTAATTTCTGTTTCCGAAGGCAAGCTCTCATCTCTAATATCTTTTAATATTTCGCTAACGAGGTCAAAATAATTTTCTATAATTACTTTTAATATTCCCGCCTTACTTCCGAAGTAATAAGATATCATCGAAATATTTACTTTCGATTTTTTTGCTATTTCCCTTACACCTACAGCGGAGAACCCTTTCCTTGCTATAAGGGAAGCGGCTGTATCGAGAATATTTTGTTTTGGATCTTTTTTATTTGGCATGACGTAATTAAAATAAATCAAACAATCGTTTGATTAACAAAAATAAAATGTTTAAATTAAATAATCAAGTTCAAACAAAAATTGTGTCGAAGTTCCGATGAAGAGTCAAGATAAGGACCGTTGGGTTATGAAGAACACATATAGAAAACTCCCCGACACAAAGAAATGTAAGAGCATATGCACTTTACCACAGAGAAACGTACCGATATACAGAGTCCCGATATATAGAACATCGGGATGCAAAGAACGCAAATGGGAAAATAGAAAATGGTTTAGTAACATTAAAAGTTTATAATATTCTCGGAAAAGAAGTTGCAACACTTATTAATGAAAGATTGCAACCGGGTACGTATGAAGTTCAATTTTCCGGTAATCAACTATCGAGCGGAGTATATTTTTATAAACTTGAGGCAGGAGATTTTTCTGCGGTGAAGCGGATGGTGTTTTTGAAATAAGTTTTTGAATTTAAAATAGTTTTTGCGCAGTCTAAAGTTCCGATAAATCGGAATCTTCGATCTGCAGCTACAAATGTGATAAAGCTCTTGTTCTTGTAGCCGCAAGCTTCAGCTTGCGTTTTTGTTAACGAGCGCCAAAAAACGATGAATCGTTATTAAAAAAGGAAGCAACTTGTTACTTGGAAAATTTTGTATCGGGTGTCCCTTTGATCCCCGCTAAGAACATGCGGGGAGGAGACTCCCCGTCACAAAAAGTTGTTGTTTTTGTAGCAGCAAGCTTCAACTTGCGTTTTTGTTAACGAACGCAGTCTAAAGGCTGCGGCTACAGGGATATTACGCAGTCTAAAGGCTGCGGCTACAGGGATATTGCGCAGTCTAAAGGCTGCGGCTATAGGGATTTTACGCAGTCTAAAGGCTGCGGTTACAGGGAATATCAAGAATTCTTGATACTCAATGCTTAATGCTGTTTTTTCTAAATTCTAAATTCTAACTTCAATATACTTTGACTTTAACTTCTCAAACTTCCGCGTTCTTTGCGTCCCGATGTTCTTCATCGGGATTTAACTTCTTATCTTTTTTACTTTGCAAATTTTACAATTTCTTAACTTCGGTATGTTACTTTCCCGAAACTATTTGGATTGTTTTTATTTTTTAATATTCCAATATTATTTATTAAAAATTTCTTTGAAAAACTTTAAACCTTGAGGAAATATCCAATATGTCAAACCATCCACGCAATATGCGTACCTACGAAGAAGAAATAAAAAATTTCAATTGGGAAATTTCATGTAAAGAATTAGGATACAATGATGGCGATGTGATAAATATAGGCGAATACTGCACTGACAGAATCTGCAGAATGGGAAAAGCAGATAAGTTAGCTCTCATCTGGGAAGGACACTCAGGTGAAGAAAAAAGATATACATTCAACGATTTGCGGCAATTGACGAATACGATTGCTCATTACATCAGAGGTCTCGGAATAAATCCGGGCGATAGAGTTTGTCTTTTTATGGATAAAGTGCCCGAGCTTTATATAGGATTTTTAGGTGTTTTAAAATCGGGAGCAATCGCACAGCCTTTGTTTTCGGCGTTCGGTTCCGAATCACTTTTAACAAGACTCGACGATGCAAAGACAACGGCTATTATGACACAGAAAAAACATCTGCCGAAAGTCAGAAATATTCTGAAAGACCTTCCAAGTTTAAAACATATTATAATTGTAGATGATGACGGAAGCAAACCTTTAAGAGAATGTGAAGTTGCATTTCATATGGATACTGCAGAAAGAATTGACCATTTTGATATTTATCCGTCAAAAGCAGAAACACCGTCTGTACTTCACTACACATCCGGCACAACAGGAAAACCAAAGGGAGCACAGCACGTACACTATTCAATCATCTCTCAATATATTACTGCAAAATACGTTCTTGATATTCAGGATGATGATATATATTGGTGTACTGCAGACCCGGGCTGGGTGACAGGAACATCATACGGAATAATCGGTGCATGGGCAAACGGTGTTACGCAATGCGTTCTGGATGCGGGATTTAAGGCAGAGACCTGGTACAGGTTTATTGAGAAGCATAAAATCACAGTTTGGTATTCGGCTCCGACTGCAATCCGTGCGTTAATGAAAGAAGGAAATGAAGTCATTAAAAAATTTGACTTATCTTCACTCAGGCATCTCGCGAGCGTTGGCGAACCTTTGAACGCAGAAGCAGTTATCTGGTCAAAAGAAGTTTTTGGTTTATATTTCCTCGATACATTCTGGCAAACAGAAACAGGCTGTATAGTTGTAAGTAATTACCCCGAAATGAAAGTTAAACCGGGTTCGATGGGAAAACCATTCCCGGGAATAACCGCTACAGTTGTGGATTTGAACACGCACGTTCCTATAGAAAAAAAAGGTGTTGTCGGAATGATTGCATTGAAACCGGGCTGGCCTTCGATGATAAGAACATACTGGAATAACGAAGTAACTTACAAGGGTAAATTTAAAAACGGCTGGTATCTTTGCGGTGATAGGGCGAGCATAGATGAAGATGGATATTTTTGGTTTGTCGGAAGGGATGATGATGTTATTAACACAGGAGGACATCTTGTTGGTCCGTTTGAAATTGAATCGGCATTGCTCGAACATCCGCTCGTTGCAGAATCTGCCGTGGTCGGAAAACCCGACCCCGTTAATATGGAAGTCGTGAAGGCATTCATAACACTTAAACCCGGAACCGTTCCAGATAAAATGCTTGAACTGGAAATAATGAATTTCGTGAGAAAAAAATTATCTGCTCTCGCAATGCCGCAGGAAATTGAATTTGTAGATTCACTTCCGAAGACAAGAAGCGGAAAAATTATGCGTCGTGTGTTGCGTGCAAAAGAATGGGGTGAAGAGATTGGTGATATTTCGACTCTGGAAAATGATATGTAGCTCTTTTAATTTTAAATTTTAAATTAAGAGCGTTTTTCAGTATTAAGGGGTTAATCTCTTAGAAATAAAATTGAATCCTAATTGGCAAAAAAAATTATAGGTTACAACGCTGGAGCGTTGTAACCAGAACAAATTAAATGTTAAATTAAGAGCGTTTT
>Ga0182021_10012476_pt1 | contig 10095 bp, 11 predicted proteins | sample 612E3MmetaG_FD_120493 | JGI IMG/M metagenome (GOLD analysis project Ga0182021, IMG submission 120493) | Permafrost microbial communities from Stordalen Mire, Sweden - 612E3M metaG (Illumina Assembly) | ecosystem: Environmental > Terrestrial > Soil > Wetlands > Permafrost | place: Sweden... | reverse complement strand
TGCCGCGCTTTCCTGCTATTGCACCTGCAATGAGAAATGTTCCGGCTTCGATGCGATCCGGAATCGTTGCAATGTCTGCTGGATGCAAATCATCCACACCTTCAATTTCTAAACGACCCGTACCGACACCATGAATCTTTGCACCCATTTTCACTAAGAATTCTGCAAGCTGAACAATCTCCGGTTCTTGTGCTGCGTTTTCGATGAGCGTTGTACCTTTTGCAAGCACCGCCGCCATCATCACATTGCCCGTTGCGCCGACGCTTGAAATATCAAAAAGGATCCGCGCGCCGTGCAGACGTTTTGCCTTCGCTACGATGTACCCTGCTTCCAGATCAATCTCGGCGCCAAGTCTACGGATGCCTTCGACGTGTAAATTCACTGGACGCGGTCCCCATGCGCAGCCGCCAGGAAGTGAAACTTTCGCTTGACCGAATCTCGCCACCAAAGGACCTAAAACATAAATAGAAGCACGCATTTTCTTCACGTGTTCGTACGGTGCTTCATAACTGCTGATCAGTGTTGTGTCAATGGTCATTGTCTGGTCGACCGATGAGACAAGAATTCCCATTGTCTCAAGCAAACGCTTCATTGTTGTCACATCGCGCAGATCCGGCGTATTGGCAAGATGAGAAATGCCGTTCGCAAGAATTGTTGCGGGCATTAAAGCCAACGAAGCATTCTTCGCGCCGCCAATTGTTACTGTGCCGTTAAGAAATTTCCCGCCATTGATGACAAATTTATCCAAGACTTGCTCCTTTAACCTAAAAGGACTATGTTCATTCGTGAAATAAATATAGGCGTTAATGGACTGAAAGGCAAAGTAACATTATCTTCCTATTGATCGTTTTATACATACTGTGAGGTTCTTATGAATAAAGAAATGAGACAAAAAAAATATCCGGATGCAATCACTGTTATTCATAATCGCAAAAGTGTGAGGAATTTTACCGGTGAATCCGTCACACCGGATGACATTGAAATTCTCTTGAAAGCCGCAATGGCAGCACCAAGTGCGGTCAATTGTCAGCCCTGGGAGTTTATTATTGTTACGGATCGGATGACTCTCGATGCACTTGGCGATGCGCTCCCGTATGCAAAAATGATTTTCAAAGCGGGGGCTGCAATCATTGTATGCGGAGTGCCTGCACAAGCACACAAGCAGATGAATGAGTACGCTGTGGTCGATTCCACTCTTGCAAGCCAAAACATTTTACTTGCTGCAGAAGCACTTGGTCTCGGTGCACTATGGACGGCTGCATATCCGTATCCCGACAGAATGAAATCTGTCAAAACAATTTTGCACATTCCCGCAAATATCATTCCACTCAATGTTATTCCCATCGGTCATCCGACAGGAGAAGATAGTCCAAAGGAAAAGTTCAATTCGGGAAAAATTCATAAGGAAAAATGGTAGGGTGCAAATTACTTTTACCGGCTGTACATCGATGCTTGTCTTTGGTGGAATTTTTGACTAAATAGTTTTCGATACCTAACAATGCGCAGTCTATTTTCTGTGCTCGATGCGCAAGTGTCTATTATACAAGCAGTCGACTATTCATCTTGGTTTTTTTAAATTCACTATTCTCTAAGACTATAATCTCTCAATACTATGCCAGTTGAAATCATTCTCGGTGCCCAATGGGGCGATGAAGGAAAAGGAAAAATTGTTGATCACCTGAGCGAAAACGTTGACATCGTCGCTCGCTACCAAGGCGGAGCGAATGCCGGACACACCGTTGTTCTGCCGCCAAGCAAAGGGAAACCGGAAAAGGAATATGTTCTTCATCTTATTCCCTCTGGCATTTTTCATTCCCATGTCACCTGTGTCATCGGAAACGGTGTCGTGCTTGATCCAGTGGCGCTCATGACGGAAATCAAACAGCTGAAAGATGCCGGCATTAAAATCACCGGCCGGCTCCTCATCAGTCATAATGCGCACTTGATAATGCCTTACCACAAAATGCTCGATGCAGCACGTGAACGAGGCGAACAAAAAATCGGCACGACCGGACGCGGCATCGGTCCAGCATATATTGACAAGTATATGCGTACAGGCATCCGCGTCGTCGACCTGCTGAATCGCGATGTACTCTGCAAGAAATTGAAACGCAACATTGAGGCAAATAACGAAATCCTCAATAAACTCTACAATTCGCAATCGCTCGATGTCGACGAGATTATACATGAGTATCAGGAATTTGACAGGAAGCTGGATTCATATATAACCGATACTTCTGAATATCTGTACAATGCCCTTAAACATAAAAAGCGAATTCTTGCCGAAGGTGCCCAAGGCGCATTGCTTGATGTTGATCATGGAACGTATCCATTCGTGACCTCTTCAAATCCGACAAGCGGCGGTGCTTGCACGGGACTTGGTATTCCTCCGACCGCAGTAAATTCCATTGTTGGAATTGTGAAAGCCTACAGCACGCGTGTCGGCAACGGTCCTTTCCCTACGGAACTTGAAAACGATATTGGCGAGCGATTGCGTAAAATCGGCGGGGAGTTCGGCGCGACAACCGGCAGGCCCAGGCGCTGTGGATGGCTCGATGCGGTGAGTCTCAGGTATTCCATTCGCGTCAACGGCATCCAGAAAATTGCCATTACAAAGCTCGATGTGTTGGATGAATTCAAAGAAATCAAGGTTTGCACAGAATTCAAAGTTGGGGGGAAAAAATTAATTCATTACCCGACAGATTCCCAGACGCTCGAAGCAGTGGAGCCAGTGTATCATACATTTAAAGGATGGCAGACAAAAACATCAGACATCCAGAAATACGGAAAACTTCCGAAAGAAGCGAAACAGTACATCGAAGCGCTGAGTAAAATGCTCGATACAAAAATCTGGATGGTCTCCGTCGGAGCGCGCCGCGACCAAACACTCATTGTGCGATAACGGCATTCAATGAACATGAAAACAGCATCGCTCATCAAATCTGCTGCGACTGGCGCTGTTTCTCTATCCGGCCGGTTAAAGATTTTTTTGATGGTGTTCGCCTTCCTCATTATTGCCGGCACACTGTGGTACACACACGATCTTGTTCAGGCATTAAGCCAGAAAGAAAAAGAAATCGCTGATCTGTATGCCAAATCGTTTGAGTACATAGCAAACAGTAAAGCGGGCGACGTCGATTATAATTTTCTCTTCACAGAAATCATCAACACCATTGATTTCCCGGTCGTGATGACTGATTGGAATAACGAGCCGGAAACTCCCTATCTCGCCAGTGTTAAAAACATCCCGCTGAACACAAGTTTACCGCTCATCGAACAACGTCAATATTTAAAAAATCTCATCGCCGAGATGGACCGCTCTCATTCGCCCATCAGAGTCGCGTATCAGGACACAATCATCTTAAGTTATCTTCATTATGGCGAATCGACACTCGTTGTCCAGCTCCGCTGGCTTCCCTATATCGAACTTGCCGTTGCCGCACTTTTTATTCTGATCGGGTACATCAGTTTCAGTTATATTAAACGTAGCGAGCAAAGCAACATTTGGGTTGGGATGGCAAGAGAGACAGCACATCAACTCGGCACTCCGATATCCAGCATGCTCGGCTGGGTCGAACTGCTGAAAGAACAGTCTGAGGGAGACAAGAAAGCGACCGAGACATTGCTGGACATGGAAAGTGATCTTCACCGTCTCCAGAAAATCGCGGATCGGTTTTCAAAAATTGGATCCAAACCGGACCTCCATGAAGAGGATCTGACGGAAGTAATCGGTACAGTAACTGAATACTTCCAGAGGCGGATTCCGCAAACCGGCAAGAAAGTTCATCTTGTTGTCGAATCGAGGGAACCGGTTCATGCACGCATCAACCGGGAGCTGTTCGAATGGGTACTAGAAAATCTTACAAAGAATGCTCTCGATGCTATTGAGAATGGTACGGGAACGATTGCTTTTTCCATATCAGAACGCGGGAAGCACGCGTATGTTGATATCTCCGACACAGGCAAAGGCATCACGTTAAAACACCGGAACGATGTATTTCGCCCCGGCTTTTCGACGAAGAAACGCGGATGGGGTCTGGGCTTGAGTTTATCAAAGCGCATCATCGAAACATACCATGCTGGCAGGCTTTTCCTTAAAGAAAACAATTCGGGATTTAAAACAACATTTCGTATCAAATTAAATAAGTGAGGAACGTATGAAACGTTTTGGGATACTTCTCAGCATTTCCCTGTTTGTATGTATGTTTGTACAGGCACAGATGCCGCTCGAGGACGAATTATACGCTTATGTTCTTGGCATCGAAGGGAGAACGCACCTTGAACGCGGTGCGTTCATTAAAGAACAGCTGCATAAGATGAATGTTGGGTATGTCACGGCGCCATTCAAAAATATTTCTCTTGTTAAGAGAGACACGGTAATAATAGTAGGCGAGAATATTATTGTACGTCTTGGGAGTGGAACGAAGCGTCTTGTCGTCGGCGCACATTACGATGCATTCAAAGATTCACCCGGTGCCAACGATAACGGCAGCGGCGTTGCTGTTGTACTTGCACTTATCCAGCACTTGCAAAATATAGAATGGAATTACCCCATTGATTTCTGTTTCTTCGACCAAGAGGAAATGAATTTAATGGGATCAACGTATTACATCAATCAGTTTATCATTCCCAAAAAACATTTTGCAATGATCAATCTGGATATTGAAGGTACGGGCGAGGAAGTATTTATTGGGCCGGTTGGTAGAAATAACCAATCATTTATCCGCTATGTTTATGAGGCGGCACAAAAAACCGGATATCCATTCTTTGAGAGCGCAGAGTTCCCCGCTTCGGATCATGAATCTTTTGCAAATTTCAATTTACAGGATATCGCCATTTCAATCGTTCCGAAAGGTGACTCCGAACGGTTAAGTAAGTATGTACGTAACGACTATAAAGCTGATTCCATCAATATGCCAAAAGTCCTTGGTGTAATGCACGCTGCGGACGACCGTTCAAATCTTGTTTCCCCAGCGTCTTTGAAAATGTCGTACGAATTTACAAAAACGCTCCTGATGCTGTTGAACGGATCACAGAAATAGACAGAAGATTCCCGAAGTTTTCCTTTTGTATCTGGTGAGTAACTTCGGGAATCTTAGACTATCGCCACAACGATTCCTCAATTTCCTTCAACTTTGCATCTGCAAAAGATTCAATAAAATCTTTGTACTCGAGCGAGCTGCCAAACTGTGATAGAATTACGGCCGTATTAACATAACTTCCGATATCATCCGACACAGTAGATTCCCGAAGTTTTCCTTTCGTATCTGGTGAGAAACTTCGGGAATCTATAACGGATAGATATTTTTGATAACTTGAAAAGTACCAATCTTCCGCCTTACATACCAACTTCGCAAAGAGAGGATTCAAATGGATGTAGCGAGAGAGATGAATAAGATATTCGTTCGAATCTACACGCTTTATTCTGAATCTTCCTTCGAAAAGATGACCTGTCCTTTTATAACGTATATTTATTGCCTTCGCATAGGAGATTCCGAAATATTTCATTCGATTAGATATGTCAGTTTCATCGGGGATTCGAATGAGAAAATGATAATGATTCGGCATCAAACAGAAAGCATGTATTTCCGCAATATTCAAAGGAAAATATTTAAAGAATTTTCGCAAGAAGAAATCGTAGTTTTCACTCTCAAAGAAAATTGGTTCTTTGTTATTTCCACGATTGTAAACATGGTAGAACTCATTTAAGTCGAATCTCTCCTTTCGAAATGGCATACTCCCCTCCCTACGAAGAGATAATTTTCGCTTCTTATTTCGAAACTATTACTGCGACGGCGGCTGTGATGGGGTTGTCGGTTTTTTCCTGCCAAACATTCCGAAGCCAATAAGTCCGCCAAGCATGGAAAAAATTGGATAGAGGATCAAAGCATAAATAAGTGAGCGAAGGATCCCGCCTATTGTTCCCCCCTCTTTTATTGCTTGTTCAAATTGATCGCGCATATTGTCCATTGTGCCTGCGGGAAGAGAACCGCGGTCTTCTAATTTCTGCATCAACTTCTCCATGATGTTGCGCATCATCTGCGTTTCCACCGGCCCAAGAAGGAGAGAAATCGTCGCATTAAGGATTGTCGTAATCAATGCCCCGATAATACCTGCAGCGATACCCAGTATCAGCGCATCTGATGATTCCATCGGCGGCATTTCATTCGTGAATTCCTGCCGATAAAAATAAACCGACATCGCGCCGCCCAATAAAATTCCAGCGCAGCAGCAGCAATTAAGCAGATTTAAGCCCGGAATGCCTGAGATCGCACCGACAATGATTCCGCCAAGAAGTGCAGGACGAAGTTTACTGGGTTTTTCGAACATACTCACATACTCCAGAATCTAGTGATTGAATTTTCTTTTTATGAATTAATTGCGAACACGCTTCGATAAGAATCGGAACAATATACCACGGCATCGCGCCGCCGAAGAGAATGCCGGTTGCTGCACGCGTCATCGTTGTGCTCATGTGAAGACCTGTATCGTTCAACGCCACGTCAACCAGCATAGGAATCATGAAAGCAATCATCAGCATGGGTTTCGGAACTCTTATCCGCTTCAGCGCACCTGACAACGGCAGCAACAACAGTCCTGCAAGGAATCCAAAATAGATCGCGCTGCATCGAATGCACACTCCAAATTTTTCTCCTTCAACTTGAAATGAACGTGCGTCGTTCTGATGACAGATCCGTGAGAAGAAGGAATAGGAACTGTTTGCAATACCGGTAAAACCGGCATGGTGAAGCACAGGTGCGGCAAGAATTCCCGCACACCAGAGTGCAACAAGAAACGTGAAGAGAATATATATTCTAGTATTGATGGATGTCTTCATACTGTCGTTGTGATATTATCGGAACAAAAGCTGACTTTGTCAAGCATGGGGCAAGCGCTGGCCAAGCTTGCTTTTCCATCAGGTTTGAGATATATTGAAGCACAATTTTGGAGAAGGCACTATGGTAAAGGCACTCGATATCAAACGGAACTTTCTCGGTATCGAAAGACAATATTCTGCATTTGAAACATCAAAAGTCGTCGTTCTGCCAGCGCCGTATGAACATACCGTGAGTTACGGGACCGGAACCAAGAACGGGCCGGAAGCAATTCTGAAAGCATCGCATCAGGTTGAATACTTTGACGAAGAGACAAAACGCGAAATCTACAAGGAACATGGTATTGCGACTCTTTCCCCGCTTGTCTTCGAAAAGAAGAAGGATGAAACTGCTCTACAGCTCGTTTACGACACGGTGTTTGAAATGGTAGAACGGCAAAAGTTTGTGGTAACCCTTGGCGGGGAACATTCAATTTCATCTTCTGCTATTGCCGCTCACGCAAAATTATATCCCAATCTTTCTGTCCTTCAGTTTGATGCACACTCCAATCTCCGTACCGAGTATTTGGGAAACAATTACAGCCATGCATCGGTCATGGCGAGGGTGTGCGAATTCCTCGATCCGCGCCACCTTGTGCAGGTAGGCATCCGCGCACAATGTAAGGAAGAAGCGGAATTTATCCGTGATCATGGAATACATACATTTTATGCACACGAGATCCGCCGCGGCAATTACACAAAAGTACTGAAATACTGGGATGATTTTGTAGTGGAAAAACTTTCTGAGAACGTCTATATCTCATTCGATATTGATGCGTTTGATCCATCCATCATGCCGGCGACGGGAATGCCAGAGCCAAACGGTTTATTGTGGGATGAAGTGATGCAATGCCTGCGAAAGGTTGCACGCAAACGGCACATTGTCGGCTTTGATGTTGTTGAATTGGCGCCCATTAAGGGACTGCACCATGCCGATGTCACAGCAGCAAAATTAGTTTCAAAGATGCTCAACTACGCGCTGTAATATTGTGATACACCAACTCTTCATCATTTCTTACACAGGAAACAATGGAACAAAATTTTGAAAAACTTGAACGTACGAACGTTCCAGATTTCGATGCCATACTTGGAATTCCCTTCAAGGTGTTGAATGATGGCTTCGTACGTGTTATCGACTATATGGGATCTGATTTTTCCATTGTGCAAGCCGCACGTGTCTCGTATGGAAAAGGAACGAAGAAGCTCCGCGAAGATGAAGGGCTCATCCGCTATTTGGTGCGACATCATCATACTTCACCTCTCGAGATGTGCGAGATCAAACTGCATGTCCGTGTACCGATGGACTGCTGGCGGCAATGGATTCGGCACCGCACAGCGAGCGTCAACGAATATTCTACACGCTACTCGCTCGCCATCGACGCTGCCCAAGACACGAAACCCGATGCATGGCGTATGCAGGCAGTAAGCAACCGGCAAGGGAGTGAAGGATTTCTCGAACTTGACAAAGGGAAAATATTTTCAGCGCGCGAACAAGAATTGCACGAGCTTGCCCGTACGGTGTATAATGAACGCATCGAAGCTGGACTTGCCCGCGAGCAGGCACGCAAGGACTTACCGCTGAGCACGTACACTGAAGCATATTGGAAAACCAACCTACATAATCTTCTGCATTTTCTTGCTCTTCGAATGGAAAAGCATGCTCAATGGGAAATCCGCTCGTATGCAACGGCGATCGGCACCGAAATTGTCAGCAAGTGGTGTCCGTTGGTGTGGGAAGCGTTCAAAGATTACCAATTAGGTGCAATGGAATTATCGAAACAGGAGATTGAAATAATAACACGGTTGCAGGCCGGCGACAAGGATGGTGCACGAGCTTTAGCGGTTCAGTATGGGTTCCTTCCGCCGGTTAGTGAGAAGATAAAATTCAACCTTGAGCGCAGCGAGATTGAACAAAAGCTCGAATTGCTTGGCATTCGCCCGCCATGGCTTGAATCATAAGAGAGAAAAGATTCCCTCTCCTCGTAGGAGAGGGTCAGGGTGATGTCAAATAAAATAATGACCCCACCTTATTCCTCCCCTAAAGGGGAGGAATTTAATGCTGAAATTTTTGCTATCAAATACATACTTTGTAGCTACGATTATTGCAAATTGAGTTTTTAGAAATGCGCATAAATTAAAAGAATGAAGTTGCTCTACGTCCCAATTGATAAAACGATTAGGATGGGAATGACAACCAAATTATATGAAACTCATAATCATTGCTGCTATTGCCCACAATCGCGTCATTGGCAAAAACGGTGCCTTGCCGTGGTACATTCCCGAAGATCTTTCCAGATTCAAACAACTTACGAGCGGCCATACCGTTATTATGGGCCGCAGAACGTATGATTCTCTCGATCGACCATTTCCTCACCGAGTGAATATTGTCATCACTTCAAACGTCATCAACGGTGTAAAAAGTTATCCTTCATTAGAATTTGCCCTGCAGGCGTTAACGAACGAGAAAGAGGTGTACGTTATCGGCGGAGGGCGGTTGTTTAAAGATGCTCTTCCGTTGGCTGACGAATTGCGTTTGACCCTTGTCGATAGAGAAGTTGATGGCGATACATTCTTTCCCCCATATGTAGATTACCTGCAAAAAAATTTCCGGCTCGTTCATGAAGAAGACAATATTGGATTCTCGTTCGTCGATTATGTGCGGATAAAATAGCGGGTGGAAATAATATTTTTCAGACTAAAAAATTTTAGAAGCGATTGGTCAATGAATTCCTTTTGCTGCGCTGCCATCGACTAACAGATTCACGCCATTGATATAGCTCGCCTGCTCGGATGCTAAGAACGCAACTGTATTGCCGATCTCTTCAGGCCTTCCCAATCGTCCTGCAGGAATCGCACTCGCCGTTTCCGTAAGATATTCATCTAACGTCATATTCTTTTGTTTTGCACGGGAAATGCTCAGTTCTTCCTGACGCTTTGTAAGAATGTTTCCCGGGCAAATTGTATTAACAGTGATGTTGTCTTTTGCATGGAGGTTTGCAAGCACTTTTGTGAGCCCTAGAATTCCCGGACGAATCGCAGAAGAGAGAAGCAGTTCGTTGATCGGTTGTTTTGCCGCAATCGATGTAATGGTGATAATCCTTCCCCATCGCTGCTCGGTCATCATCGGGAGAACTTCTCTCGTTAACCGTACCATACTCATCAGTGTCAACTGGTGACCGTTGAGCCAATCTTCGTCGGTGAGCGATGAAATTGTCCCGGTT
>Ga0182021_10012475_pt1 | contig 10096 bp, 9 predicted proteins | sample 612E3MmetaG_FD_120493 | JGI IMG/M metagenome (GOLD analysis project Ga0182021, IMG submission 120493) | Permafrost microbial communities from Stordalen Mire, Sweden - 612E3M metaG (Illumina Assembly) | ecosystem: Environmental > Terrestrial > Soil > Wetlands > Permafrost | place: Sweden... | reverse complement strand
GCGACGGTCATAGACCGACGCTACAGCATGTTGTCCGCCGGTTTGTATTTGGCGGACGTTGATGGTTATTATAGATGTTTAGCAGGCGCGTTCGCACACGCCTGATGGACACCCTTTCCCACCGGGAAAGGCCCAAACTAAATTTGGAAGCAGCCGCACCCCCTGATCTGTGAACACCGCCCACAAATCCCGCGAGCACCGCCCGCGGTTGAGAATGTTTTTGCCGGCCAACGCACACTGCACCGCAGTGCGGTTGACGAGTTGTATATCTCACGCCAACTACAATTTGTCAAAGAGAAATCACAAGAAATATTTCGAGGTGGAAGCGAACGGCGGACTATGGACTGAACGAGGACGACAACATCCAACAGCGAACAGGCCGGCTGGAAGCCAGCGCTCCGGCAATCCAACCGAAAAACGGAAGTTCAAAAACAAAGCAACCAAGGCACAAAGGGGAAAAGCGGAAACTGATTTTTTAACCACGGATGGGCACGGACAAGCACGGATCCGGGAAAATATTTGACACAGATTTCGTCACCCAATGACAACCATTTTTTACGTTTCCAGCCAGACACTCGGCAACGCCGACGCGACGCCGGCCCTACGCCGCCGAAACCAGTCGCGCCGCCGCGAGCCGGGTTTCCACGCCGAGCTTGGCGAGGATGTGCTCCACGTGCTTGTGCACCGTCCGGAGACTGATGCGCAGCAGCACCGCAATCTCCGGATTGCTCTTGCCCTCGCCGATCCAGTGCAACACCTCCGCCTCGCGCGCCGTCAGGCCCAGCTTGCGGGCGCGGTCCGCCGCCAGCAATTCACATTTTTCCGTGAAGACCAGCTGCGCCGCCCCGTCTTGGACCGAATGGAAACGCACCGTCAAAGTCGAGCACTGATGATGCGCGACCAACGCCGTGGGTGCCTGGACCAAGGCCGTGCCGTGGCTTAACGCCTTCAATTGCGCCCGCAACCAGCGTTCAACGTCCGCGGGCAGACGATCCGGATGCTTTCGTGAATGGGGAAAATATAATTCCAGCCAGCGCCGCACGCGGGGCGTGGCCCAGGTGATCCGGCCCGAATGATCCACGAGCACCAAGCCCGCGGGCACCGTGTCCAGCGTGTTCGTGAGCGCCTGCACGCGGCTTTCCGCCGTGGCAATGGCGGCGGCGTTCTGCCGCGCGCGGATGAGGTGCGGACGCAGATGGTTCAGCACCGCCCGGTCCCGCTCGCTGAATTTCTTCAGCTTGCGGTTCAGGCCGATGCCGATGTCCTCCTCCGCCCCCGGCTCCGAGAGAAGGCACGTCAACTGATGATCCGTATCCACGTGCCGGTAAAAGTCCTGATAAATTCCCTTCTGCTGGAACTGGCGGAGCGAGAAAAAATCCGTCGTCTGATAGACCTGCCGGTCAGCGGACTGCCGGTAATGCTGGAGTTGCGGATGTTCGTGAAAGTGGGCTTCCAACTGCGGGCCCAGCGCGAACACCGCCGGCACCCACGGCTGCATCAGGCACACCAAGGCATTGTTCCGGGAATCAATCTCGTTGTAGCCGGCGTGCTCGCAGGGAATCAGCCGGGCCAGGCCGGACAACACCGTCTGCCGGAACGCCCCCGCTTCCGTCTGGGAATACAGTTCTTGGAGAAAAACGGAAACCTGTTCCCAATCCCCGTGGCTCAGGCGCATGACGGTCTCCTTTTATTGAAACCACGAAACACACGAATGACACGAAAAGGAAAACCATAGGAGACAGCGTGCTTGTCTCGCCGCAGCCGCGCGAAGGCGGAAGGAGTCTCTAAAATTTCATTAATTTGAGCCTCGTCACCTCGGCTGCTACAGCCAAAGATACCGGAGGTATTCGCCCTCCTGCTTTCGCGTATTTGGAATGTTTCGCGGTTCATCTCTCGGCCTGTTTTTAGAGCATTTCCATAAATCCTGGAGCGTGGCGGAATCAGATTTGAGAGCAGCGGTCTTTTTGGTTTTTGGCTTCGTTTCGGCTCAGTTGCAGGGTTTTCAAACCTGCGCCTTCGCCCAAGCCTTGCCAACAACCAAAAATCCTCGCTCCGCCTCGCCACATCATTTCTGTCAATGCTCTGGTGGCGGGAGTATGGCGAAAACCGTCCGGCATACGCAAGGATGCGTATAGCTTTTGCCGGGCGGCGGCTGGCATACTGCGGCGGTTCTGCCCGGCCAGTGCTCCGGTGAATTCGGTTTTATGGGGGTGGGGACGGCGGCTGGCCGTGGCAGAACCATCCGAACGGAAACCATGAAACGCCGAAATAACGTCCGCTTGCAGGAACAGCGCACTTCCACCGCCAGTTCCAGCCCGGCGATGGTGGTCTGGCTTGTTGGCGGATGCCCGTTTGCGGGCACCCGGCCGGCGGGCTTTTCTTGCCGTCTAGTTGGCAATTCCTGCGAAGCAATTTTGCGCGTCATTCGCCAAACTTCAGAACAAAATTAAACTGAAGATAGAAGAAAGCTGCCGGCGGCAGCGACTAAAGGACTTGTATGATAGCCAAAGTGTATCCCGCGTGTTGCTCGGCGCGTCGTGGTATAACGACCGTTCCGGCAACTTGTTGTCCTCGCCTCGCAACGACTACACGCCCGACGATCGCTGCGACCGCATTGGTTTTCGTGTTGTGTTGGCCTCTGGTTCCTCCCGCTACATTTGATGGTTGTCTTACATCGCTCGTCAATCGCTTGCGGAAATTCTTAGAGTCGCTGCGCCGCTCAGGCCTTTCGTGGTGCACAACCGCCTCCTGACTTCTAAACAATCCCAAAAACACTTGTCACCCGCGATGGACTTCCATTGGGCGTTCACGATGGAGCAAAACCCAGTCACCGTTTTCCACCAACCAAGGATTCATGACCTAATTCACGAATGATGGCTGACACGGAACGTCCGGCATCACTATCTAACTTGCGTGCCGCATACTGGAAAACCGACTTCATTTGATCATATTGTTTGGCTTCCAGAGGCAAGTGCTTGAGCTTTCGCAATAGCTCAGACACGAGCTGCGTGAAAAATGAATTAGCCGGTTAATTCACCGTTTCTGCACCAGCGACTCATCCACTTTCTTCCAGGCTTCCTGCAAGGCTTGGAACAGGCGGCGGGAGGCGGCCACTTCGGCGCTGTCCTGCACCGCCAGGGCATGATAAAGCGAGCGCTTCACCTTTTCATTCTTCAATTCCGCCTCCTTGAGCAAGCCCAGGCTCTTGAACGTGCCCAGGTGCTTTTGCACCGTCGCTTCATCCGGGTCCGGCAGGATTTTCACCCCGGCGGCCAGCAGCAGCGGGATGAGCACCAGATATGTGGTGCTGGTGGGTGCCTGCGGATTCTTCGGGTCCACCCAGCGACTCAGGCTGGCTGGGTTAATGTTGAGCAAACCGGCCAGATCGCTCCGGCTCATTTTGGAGTTTTCGAAATAGGCGGAGATGTGCTTTTCGGAAATTCGTAAACGTTTGCTGGCTTTGTTTGGCTCTTTCATGGCGATAAATCGAATTGTATTTAATTGAATTTGAGGCGTATGCAAAAATGTAACATTTGCGTATTGCAATTGCAAGACACATTCGCGTATATCTATCGCAACGTCATTCGGCTGGACCATCCGGCAGCCGGACCTGATGCAATAACACTATGACGCAACCGGTCAATAATCAACTCGGAACGGTCGGCAATGGTTCGCCAACACCGCCGGGCAATGCGCCCGAAGCCGCGCTGATGGCGGTTGCGCCGGTCAAAAAACCGGCCAGCCGCCGTTTTGCCATTGCCTCGGTAATCGTCGGCGCATTGGCGGCGTTGGGGTATTTGGTGCTGGTGGGAATCATCCTGACAGCCATTGCCGGGGTGAATGAAAGCACGCGCGGCAGCGGCAACCCGCTCCAGGTCGTCGGAACCGGGTTTGCCCTCGGCTACTGGTTCAGCCTGTATATTCTGCCATTTGCGCTCCTGTTTTTTTGTGGCAATTGTCTTGGATTCATTCTCAGTGCCGTCGCCTTGTGCCGGGCCAATGGGCGGGAGTTGGGCTTCGGGGGGCTGTTGTTGAACACCATGCCGGTGGTGATGTTTTTTGGTTTTCTCGGCACCATTCTGCCGGCGCACTAAGGAACCAACCAAAGGCAAGCCTATGGCTGAATCCTCACATCTGGCGGCGAATACCCGACCGCTCATCCTGATCATCGAGGATTTTGCTGAGCTGAGGGAAATGATCGCAGCCGCCTTGGAACACGGCGGCTATCGCACGCTGACGCTGAACTCAGGCGACGAAGTGCTCACCACGCCACGCCAAATTCTGATGGAAGCCAGCGGGGCCTTGGTGGATGACGCCTTTCCGGGCAATCTCAGCGGCCCGCAGACAGTGGTGCTGCTGCATTATATAAATCCCCGGCTCAAAATCTTCCCCATTTCTGGCCGGCCGTTCCTAGGTTGGGAAATTGAGTTGATGGAAACCCATTTTCACCGGTGCCTGTCCAAACCGTTTGGGGTTGCGGAACTGTTTGAAACATTGGCCGACGACGCGACTGAAGCATTGTTATGAAACAGGCATTCAATGACAATTGGTCGGAGAAGATCCGCACCGCCGCCGGTGCCGTCTTTCGCTACGGGCCTTTGGTGATCCTGTCCGGGAGCATCCTGTATATCGTGCTGCGCGAGCCGTATTACCGGGAAGCCTTTTCCCGGCCAGTGATGTGGCAACGGCTCGGCTTGGTGAGCGTGGCCGCCGTGGTTTTGACCGGACTGCTGTTCGCCATCACGGTGGGTGTTTTTGCCTTCAATCCGGACTGGCACACCTTCGATGGTTTTGTCGACCTGCTGCGCTGGTTGTTTTTCGAGGCGGTCGCAATTGGCGCTCTGGCCGGGCTTGTCTGGCTCGTCGCCACGTTGTTGACTGGGCTGACGAATCCCTGAAACCAGCATCATGAAATCCAGCCCCAATTTTGCCCGCCGGAATACTGACGTTCCAGGCAAATGGATAACTACCAACGCTTTGCGCATGGACACTCCTTGGCAATCATTGGCAATATCGCCAATATTGGGGTTGTCATGCCGCCAACAATTCGGCACCCTTTCGACGGGTATGTGCCGGCCCCGCAAGCCGTCCGCCATCCCACCGGTTATTTGCCGCCGATCATAAAAAGGAGACGCCCGCTCATATATGAAAACAAACCGTCCTATACTAAACTTTGCATTTTGCGCTTTGGCTTTATACCTCCTCCTAACCTTGACTGTTCTTGGAGCGGATAAAGCCAGGACGTTCACCATTACCATAAAACGAAGCGCAGGGACCGAAGGCAAGCTGTCTTGCGTAGAAGCGAAGCTCACGGATGTCCCGTGCTTTTGGAAAGCCAGTAAGCGCATTCCGGCGGGGACATATTCCGGAGGTTCCACCACCATCATGGAGACCAAAGGTTATCAGGCGGTGGAAATCCCCAATGTGCTGGGATTCAATGGGATTTTCATCCACCAAGGCAGCGGCCCGGGCTTTTCAGATGGGTGCATCGTAACGCCGAAGGAAAATATTGTGGCCCTTTGGGATGCCATTCCCAAGGATCAGCATAATATCACAATCATCGTTACTGACGAATGACCAAGATCAAATGTGGGGAAATTCAAAAAATCCGACAACAACCCCAAAATATGAATCTAAATCTCCGTTTTTCACTCAACCCTAAAACTCTGACCTGCTGTTTGGCAACTGCGTTCCTGTGCCTCAGTTCCGTTATTGCGCGGGCTGACGAAAAGACGCTGACCATTGCCCAGGAACTCGCGGCCAAAGATTTTGCCGAGTTCAAATACGGCAGCAACGGCATCCGAAACAAGCAGATTGACTGCGTTCAGTTTGTGCTGGCGGTGGTAGATGAGCGTCTGGGCAAGGTTAAATCCTCCACGAGGAATGACATTTTGATCGCGCACGGCTGGACCGCGGACGAAGAACAGGTAAAAGCAGAAGAAGGCACGGATGCAAATATTGCCGGCGTCCAGAAAGCTCTGGTGGATGCGGGAAAAGGCGTGGCGGTGGATAAAACAGACGTTCAGCCCGGCGACCTGATTCAGTATTGGATGAAACGAAAGGATGGCACTTGGTTCGGACACTCCGCCGTCGTCAAAAGTGTGGTTGGTAGCAAGGTAATCTTGCTAGGTGCCCATCAAAGCAAAGGCGGTATCGCGGACTTGAAACTCGATTTAAACAAGGCGACTCGCGTTTATTTGGTGCGCATCCGGGCAACGGACTGACTCGGTTCAAACACTCTAATTCTCATTTCGAATGAAGTTTAAACCAGTCCTACATAATTTGCTGATATTTCTTGCAGCATTCTGTATCGCATCAGCCGTTCAGGCGATCACTCCCGAACATTCTGGCCTAGCGAATTGCGAAGTAGGCAATATACCAACTTTGGTATCATGGGCTGGCCAGGGCACTTCATTTTGGCTGGAATCAAATCAAGTAGATGCTGTGTCTGTGGAGGTCTTACATGAATCCACCCCAAGTCTTACCAATGCGGGCATCACAATAAGGAACCACTTGTTTGAATACAAACCATCCGTAACCGACTGGGGGAAGATCCGCTTACGCTTCATCTCGTCAAATCCACAATTAAGCGCAACACAGGATATCAGCCTGCTCGTTTATCCGAAGGTGAAACCAGACTACATATGCATTACAAGCACGACACCTTTGCCAGATGAAGAAGGCCGAGACTATTGGCGAATAACCGAGCAAGCTGCAACAGGAGTGACACTGAATTACCATACAAACGAAGCACGCAATATAACGATTTCTGGCAAGAAAATTGTATTCGATAAAGATCATCCTCAATTTGCTGCGCTCAACGGCAATGAAGACATTCAGAATCTTATGATTTGTGGGGAAACGGTGGAGATACGAATGCCCCTATATTTTCCCCAGACACATGTCTCCATTTACGCGAACACCCTATCGTTTATTGATGCTAACGGGGATATAGCTTCTTGTATCGACACCACACCTGTTTCATTAACAAATCGCCCCGCCCCACTAGATTCATCATATGTGTCTTACAAAGCTGCCAATGGGCAAAACGGTTTGAACGGAGGTGATATTCAGGTGTTTGCTGGCGCGATAATCGGGACAAACGGCATCCGCTTTTTCCTAACTGGTGGTAATGGACAGCCTGCTGGGGTCGGAAGGGATGGAAATGCTGGAGCATGTATCAATCCACTAAATCTATCAAAGGATGACTACAATGGTAACATCAGTGTCCCCGGTTGGAATCCGATGATACTCGACCCTAATGGCGGAAAGCTTAAAAAAGCCCAATTAATGACTTGCGTTGGCATTCAGCAACAAGGGGGCAAGCTAGTCCGTGGGACTACTAGCTTCCCAAGTGATGGTGAAGATGCAGTGACTGGCGGGTTGCCCGGCAGTGCGGGTAATGCAGGTTGCGTATCTTCATCATTATATTTAGAGAATTGTTTTAAGGCTATGGATGGGATAGTTGGAGCCAAATCTACTACTGCAAGGGGAGGCCCTCCGGGAAGCCCGACGAATTCTGTCAAACTGACAATAGGCCCACCGATGGGGTTTTTCCCGAACGTATTAATGTCTGTGGAGCTTCATTCGACAAAGCCTGGAAAAGATGCGGAACCGCCCATTCCATCATTACCGCAAATCGAAGGTCATAAACCAAAAGTGCTGTATGTTACCAATGGACATTTGGCTTACATCCACCCGAATTGGATTCAGCATGTAATCGACTACGCAAAGGATGCCTGGTTGCGCGGGCACTCCGCTGATGCCGAACGAGCTTTTCAAGCATACCATCAGCAAGTTGCTGAATATCTTACTTTAAGCTGCATCACAAATTACCTCAACGATGAGGAGATTGCCAGGCTGGCTTTATTGAACCAAGAAACGACGCAGTTGCTCACCCGTTTGAAAGCAAATTTAGATTTTTACGGAAATCCTCCAGGTTGGACACCGATGGTTTCCTACGAGACGGCATCTTCCAGATATTCATTGAATGTTGAACCAACTCTTCGCCTCTGGATGCTATCTTCATGGTTCACCGAGCAAACAAAGAATCTATCCGACAAAAAGGCGAATCTGGCAGTATTAAAGCGCAACGAACAGGCAACGATTGAGACCGCCATAAAGGATTACAATGGCGCACTGGATACCATGCCTGAATTGTTTCAAAGAACCGATCAGGTCACGCATGAGTTGGAATCCAAAAGGCAGGAGTTTGCCGAGGCAGATCTTAGGCTAAAGCAGAATGCTCAGCGGAAGTATAACGAAGAGCAGGATAAACTGAATGAGAAAAGTGATTTTGAAGAGCTTGCTGGCGTTGCGAGTTTGGCGCTTTCCGTCGTGCCTGGCTATGCTGGGTTGGGAACTGGGGTGAAGGCCATATCGACATTGGATACCCACGATTCAAAGAAAATGATTGCAGGACTAAGCACCGCAGCGGGGGGCTTCAGGGACTTTAATGCTGCAGCGGCCAAAGATCATTGGCGCGAACTTGGTTCTGAAATTACAAAGGACGACAAGAGCCTAAACAAAGTAAAGTATTTTGCTAAGGAAGGAGCTAGCGTCCTAGAAAACTACTCCAAGGCCATCGCAGACCAACAAGCTGTGAGCGTTCCATCCACGGATTATGATTCAATTCTTTCTGAATTAATGGCATCTGATTCCAATTATCAGAAATTGGGGCAACAACTGGCAGAAGTTGCCGCTGAGCAGGAAGCTGCCATACAGGCGATGAACGCCAATGCGGCCAAGGTCGCATCGCTTAATAGCGAAATCTCCGCTGGCTACGCCACCGTAGTAGCCATCGATAGCGAAATGAGAAGCGCAAGCGCGAAAATCGACCACGAAATGGAACTCGCGCTGTCAGACATCAAAGCCAGAGCTTTTGCACGACTCCAGGAGCATCTTTATTACTCGCAGAGGGCATACGAACACCAGTATCTAAAACCGGCACCAGCGAATTTCGTCATGGACAGGATAGCCCCACGAATTGCTGAGACATTGAGACATAATGACAGCCTGGAGTTCTTTCATTCCGAAGCAGCTCTGCAACAGCTAAAGGCACTCTATGACGAGCAAGTAAACCAAATGGATAATGCAATCTACAGTGACATTGTTTCATCGTTTCAGAGCATGTCTGGAGGCACCAAAAAAGTGATACTTTCCGAATCCCAATTGGATGCCCTGGCAAGGAATGGAATCGTTTACATTGATTTGGCGGAACAGGCAAATTTCGCACTCCAACACGAAAACATGCGTCTAATCGGAGTGACCTCGGGGCTTATTGAGAATTCCAACACGCTCCCTTCACTCGAGGTGACGTTTGAGCATTGCGGGATCTCAAGAATCACGCAAGACGGATCCACTTATTTGTTTGATTACCGCGGCAAAGACCAAAGTCGGCCTTTTACTTGGAACTTTGAAGTCGTTAGCGGCAGGCTTGTCGAAAAACCTTCATATATGCCACGCATAAAGTTGCGAGGATCAACAGACGCATTGTATGTATACCCAGGGGCATTGACCCGAATCAAAATCGCCATCAAGAGAACACGGACGGGGTCTCATAGTAATTTGCCTCGTTTTAAAAGCTTCGGCTTTGAATTTGCTTACTGGTATCAAGAGGTCGCAAACGGAAGCAAGAATGCCACGCTTGAGATACTTCCAAACATCGTTGGTTTGAAACCATTTATTAACATTGACCAGCCGGACATCTCAGGTAATGCCTCTGGTTATGGCGCGATTCGTAGAAGTTACCTCCGTGATCAAATCGTCAAAATCAACTGCCCATCTCAGTATGGCCGGTATCATTTTAGAGGATGGAGGGATGAAGACGGGAATATCATCGAAACTGCGCTGCCTGACAAGGCGATCGAGCTTAAAATGGATGAGAACAGAAGTTTAACTGCCATTTACGACGAAGCAGTCCAGACGAAATAAATTCGCAATTGTATTTTTGCGGAAAGCCGGAGTTAAAGTCATTGGATTCAGTTTATTTGGAGCTAATATATATGAATACTCGGACATTTGCTTGTGCAGCCATTATAGCATTCTTCTGCGTGTCGGCTCAAGCCAGCGAGCGGCAGATCGCAAAATTAACTGG
>Ga0182021_10012474_pt1 | contig 10096 bp, 10 predicted proteins | sample 612E3MmetaG_FD_120493 | JGI IMG/M metagenome (GOLD analysis project Ga0182021, IMG submission 120493) | Permafrost microbial communities from Stordalen Mire, Sweden - 612E3M metaG (Illumina Assembly) | ecosystem: Environmental > Terrestrial > Soil > Wetlands > Permafrost | place: Sweden... | reverse complement strand
CGTCGGTAGAACTTTTTTATTCGAGATTGAACTTCTTTGGAATTGGCAATAAAATAATCGACTTTTTGCGCCTGTTTAAAATCATAAAGCCGCAAAAAATGTCCGATAATTAACGCATAAACTTTAACCGGCCAGTATTTTTGAAAGTTAACCGAAGTCGTATATCCATACAGCCATCTTGGTGGCGTGTGGCAATAACAAATCTCGATTGGCGACTTCTGACTTCTTGCACCGAATCCCTTCGCGATATACCAACTGGAAGAAGAAATAACTAAATCGTATTTCTTAAAGTTAAAACTACCCCAAATTAAAGGCGTCAGAAATCTTAACGGGCTATAAAGTTTGCTTTTGAAAAAAGGTATAAATTGTACCCATGACGCAATGATTTGCTTGTCTTTGAAGTGTTTATACGCTTGCGAGTTTTTGGCGCAAAAGGCTGTATAAATCGGCGCCTGCGGAAAAATCTCACACAAAACTTCTAAGACCCGCTCTGCACCACCGTATTCTTTTATGTAATCGTGAACTAGCGCAACTTTCATAAAAGTCCTAATTGTTCTTCTGCTTCTTTCTTTTCCTTACTTTTGGATTGAACTTTGATTACTTTGTGACTTTCTTTTGCAAGACGGTTTAACAAACTTTTAAAGTTTAACTCCTCAAAAACTTTCTTCAAAGCGGCTTTATCTATTTTAGTAATTTCCGCTTCGGTTTCGTCAAGTTTAACCGGCGCATCCAACACAATGGTCGCCAGTTTCTTCGCCAGTGCCGCCTGTTCGGCGTCTTGCGCCAGCTTTTCCTGAACTTGCGGCGAAAGTTCTCCAAGATGCTGGTAAATTCCTTCTAAGGTTTGGTATTTATTCAAAAGTCCGCTGGCGGTTTTTGGACCAATCCCCGAAACGCCCGGATAGTTATCTGAGGCATCCCCCACCAACGCTTTGTAGTCCACAATTTGCCAAGGTTCGAGTCCGTATTTTTCTCTAACTTTTGTTTCATCAAACAAAGTCATTTTGGTCATCCCGATAATCGGCGCCAGCATCAGCACTTTCCCGTTAACCAACTGCAATAAATCCCTGTCGCCCGAAACAATAATTGTTTGTAAGTCTTTAGCCTTAGCTTCTTTGGAAATGGTACCGATTAAGTCATCTGCCTCATAGCCGTCAACTTCAAAATGTATAATTTTCGCTTCGTCCAGCGCTTTATGAACAACCGCAAACTGCGGCGAAAGATCATCGGAAATTTTTGGTCTGGTGGCTTGATAACCGACATAGAGCTGTTTCCGAAAGGTCGGCGCGGCTTTATCAAAACAAACTATCAAATACTCGGGCTGCAAATCCTCAACGATTTTTAAAAGCATCATAAAAAACCCGTACACCGCGTTGGTCGGCATACCATCTTTATTATTAAGCAGTGGTAATGCATGAAAAGCGCGGTGAATAATGGCATTACCGTCAATTAGAACTAACTTCTTCATCTGAATTGATTATAACCTAGGCAGCTTTTGATTGTAAGAGGAGCTTGCGATAAACAAAAGTCGTCGCCAGCATGCTTAGAGGTACTGTTACAAATAATCCGATCAAAAGACAAAGTACCCCTAAAATATTTATTAAACCAAGTAATATCCCAAAAAAGAAAAGATTCCAAGCATTTCCTCCGGTTATTTTCCAACTGGTTTTAATCGCTTCAACCGGACCAAGCTTTTTATCAACGACTAAATAACTCGTAAATTGCAACCGAAGGGCAAAAAATATTCCCGGAATAATTAAAAGAATGAAACCTCCGACTACAATCAAACCTTCCAATAACGAAGCTAGAAAGTAATTGACAATTGGTTTGTAGTAAAAAAGATCTTTATACTTTGGCTTCTGATTATCTAAAAATTTAAGACAGATATTAATTATCCCAATGCCGATAATCAAGTTTACTACCATCTGCAAAAGCCAGAGGACAAAAGCGAATGCCGGCTCATGTGCAGATAGACCACTTAACACAGACATTGCTCCCGAAACTAACATTACGATTACAAATAGAACAACAAAGAAAAAGAGATTCTCTTTGGCAAGTTTAAATCCGTAGCTGATGGCTTCTTGTTTCGAGAAATGAGTTTTTACTAAATTCTTTGCCATAACTTATTATTGTATTGTCGGATTTAATTTGTCAATTAGGCTAACCCTGCAGCTATACTCGTTGCTGGAATAATACCTATTTGTCTCACAACTCCTGACAACTTTTGCGTTGGGATGTGAGCTTTTACATCAGCGTCTGTTAGATTAGTAAAATCCTCGGGTAAAGCTCTACCAGGAATTGAGACTTCAACTCTTAAGTTTTTCGACACTTTATTTTCATTTAGAGAAGTTCCCATCGTAGCTCCCTGAAAAGTAGCTTCACCTTCAAAAAGTTTTCCTTCATAGTCAATAAATCTCGCTAGGCCTGTCGCATATTTTTGGCCTTCAACCGGAGTACTTATTAGGAAATAACCTGTCTTTCCCGCATCGTCTCTCCACCAAACTAAGTCTCCTTGGTTTAAAGCAGCTACATCTACAAATGATTGAACTGCCACAACCTCACCAAATTCTCTTGCTGGAACAGCGGCATTTTTAAAAGCTTCCAGTGGGCTTCGTGAATTTAGAGGCTTAGGAGAAGCTATAGCCCCAGCAACTAACTCCTCTAATTTCGCTACTATCGCTGGGTCAATCGTTGTTTTCTGCGATCCGTCTTTATCTGCTTCTGCCATAAAGTTATGGTATTTTAAAAAACTACTATTGTCAATTAGGCCTTGACGGGAATGGTCGCGGGTTTTGAACCGATTAGTTTTTCAAATTCTTCCGACTCCAAAGTTTCTTTTTCCAATAATTCTTCTGCCAGAACATCTAATTTCTTTCTCAATTTACTAAGAATGTTTACTGCTTCTTTGTAGCCTTCATCTGTGATTTTTTTCACCTGCGCGTCAATTTTAGAAGCCATATCTTCTGAAACCGTTGATTGTTCATAAGGCGTTCTTGGATCTGACGCCAAATTCAAAGGGCCCAACTCACTCATGCCGTATTCCGTCACCATCATTCTGGCCACTTCGGTGGCTTTGGTAATATCATCAGACGCGCCGGTCGTCACTTCATTAAACACCAAACTCTCCGCTGCTCTTCCTCCCAACATCACCGCGATTTGTTCAATTAGATGGGTTTTTGTTTCGTGAATTCTGTCCATTGGCTCCATCATGGTATGGCCTAAAGACATGCCGCGCGATACTATCGAAATGCGGTGAACCGGATCCATGTGTGGCATAAACCAGGAAACTAAAGCGTGGCCAGCTTCGTGATAAGCCGTCATTTTGCGGTCTTCTTCTGTCTGCAGTCTTTTTTTCTCCGGACCCAACTTTACCTTGGTGGCTGCTTCTTCCAAATCGCTCATGTCAATCGCTTTTTTACCTAAGCGCGCGGCTAAAATTGCCGCTTCGTTTAGCATGTTCTCTAAATCCGCGCCCGAAAATCCGACTGTACGTTTAGCAATTTTCTCCCAGTTGACACCTTTAGTGAATGGTTTACCTCTGGCATGAATTGCTAAAATTGCTTCTCTACCTTTAACATCCGGTAGCTCCAAGACTACTCGGCGGTCAAATCTGCCCGGCCGAACCAGCGCCGGGTCCAAAACGTCTGGTCTGTTAGTTGCGGCAATTACCACCAATTGTTCGGTTGGGGTAAAACCATCCATTTCGACCAGGATTTGGTTTAGGGTCTGCTCTCTTTCGTCATGTCCGCCCATTAGTCCATAACCTCTTTGCCTGCCAATGGCGTCTACCTCGTCAATAAAAATTATTGCCGGCTGGGCTTTTTTGGCGGTGTTGAATAAATCCCGAACTCTTGATGCTCCGACTCCGACCAGCATTTCCATAAATTCACTGCCTGCCATGGAGAAAAATTGCACATTGGCTTCGCCGGCGGTGGCTCTAGCCAACAGCGTTTTACCGGTTCCCGATGGCCCGACCATTAATACTCCTTTTGGAGTTCTGGCTCCCATCGCTTTATATTTACCCGGGTTTTTTAAAAAGTCGACTACTTCTCTTAGCTCCTGCTTTGCTTCATCTACTCCGGCTACATCTTTAAAAGTAATTTTTGGCTTATCTTTATTAAAGATTTTAGCCTTTGACTGCCCAAATGAAAACACGCTTTCCTGCGCTCCCCGCGCTTGGCGGAAAATAAAGTAGAAAAAAGCCACCATTAAAAGAATCGGCAAAACTCCAGACAAAATATTAACCCAATTATTTAAAGCCGTATCGTCTTTGATGTTAACTTTTGTCTTGTCCAGCTTGACTCCGGCGTTTTGGAAAAGTTGGTAGACATCAGCGGTTGTTTCTTTTGAAGCTTCCACAATCCCCGTTTCTTCGGTGGCGTCGATTTTATTAGCAGAAACATCCAAAGAAGTTACTTTTCCCTGCTTAACATCTTGGATTAGCTGAGACAAAGGGACTGTTTTGGTGGTTTGGGTTTGATTAGTGCTTGGCTGGGCAATTCCTAAGAAAAGAAAACCGGTAAAAAGGATTAAAAAGGCGTAGATAATCAGGTTTTTCCAGGAAAGATTTAGCTTAAATCTCAATTGTCTGATTTTTTTTGGTTTCTTAATCTTCGTCGGGAACATAACTTTGGAATTATAACACAATTAGGCATAATGATAAATGATTAAGGATTAGTGATTTGCGGGGAGCTTACAAAATTTTCGCTGCTTTCCTTCGAATTCCACATCGAGGAGCGTGCGTTATTTTAGCATGAGCGGAAAGCTAGAAAATCTTCTGTAAGCGACCTCAGCAAATTCGAAGAAGAAGTTATAATCCGACCAATTCTTTTACTTTAGCCAAAGTTTCTGAAGATTTACCGGTGGCGTATTCCCTTCCCTCGTCAAGGATTTTTCGAAGTGTTGCCTCATCGGCTCTTATCTCCTGATATTTTTTCTGAATTTTTGAGAGTTTTTGAAGCAAAACATCCGCCAATAAAGCTTTGAATTCCGAATAGGATTTTCCGTCCAGTTCATTTAACGAGTCCACCAGCGATTGGTTTTTGAATGAAGAATAAATCGTTAGCAGATTGGAAATCGCCGCCGAGCCCTCGTCTTTGGAGATTTTTGAGCCGGAATCAGTGACGGCTTTTTTAATTTTTTCCCTAATCTGCTCCTCTGTATCCAACAAATAAATCGTCGCCGATTGGTTTGTGTCGGATTTGCTCATTTTAGAGGTTGAATCCTGCAGACTCATTATTCTGGCTGTTTCTTTTTGGATTACTGGAACCGGCAATTTAAATACTGCTCCGAATTTTGAATTGAATTTTTCCGCCAAATCGCGGGTTAACTCAACATGCTGTTTTTGATCTTCACCCACCGGCACCTCATCAGTTTGATACAAAAGAATGTCCGCAGCCATTAATACCGGATAATCGAACAGTCCGGCATTTTGCTCGTGTTTTTGCGACTTTTCCTTAAACTGCGTCATTCGCTCCAGTTGTCCAAACGGCGTGATGCAGTTTAAAATCCAGGCCAAAGTGGTGTGATCGGGGTTTTCGGATTGCACAAAAATATGCGCTTTCTCCGGATCAATTCCGCAAGCAAGATACAAAGCCGCCATTTCCAGCACTTTTTCTTTGAGGATTTTCGGATCCTGTGGGACGGTAATTGCATGTAAATCAACAATGCAAAAAATGGCGTTGGTTTCGTTTTGAATTTTAACCCATTGGCTCAGAGCGCCAATATAATTGCCGATATGTAAATTGCCACTTGGCTGAATTCCCGAAAAAACCGTTTTCATAAACCTATGATATCACACTTATTGCGGATTTTTCTTAAGAGGAATCTATTAAATAACACCCATTGTCTTAGCTTCTTCTAGTAATCTTTGCGGAGTGTATTCTGAAACCTGCAAACCACTCAACTGAACTTCTCCATATTCACCATCTACCTCTGGAACACTAAGTTCTATAACTCTATCCATGTGATCTGTTCTAAATAAACGATATAACGATCTTACTCCTCTATTAGATGCCGCTAATACTCTGCTTATTTCCGCTCTCGGTTTTTCTCCATCCATTGCTTGTGCCAAAATATGCATGCCTGATCTTTGTACTGTTGCAGTAATAGTTCCTCTATAATATGTTCCTGGAACCGTAAAATCTCCTGGAAACATATCTTCAACTCTATCTCTTAATGCTTTTGGAGCCACTTGTCCTATTTCCGCTTTGGGACTTTGATCTAGAACTGCTCCATCAGTCATATCTGGTGATTTTGACATAGCTTATCTTATAGCATTGACATACTTACTTGTCAAGCCAGGCTTTTTTGAGGTTTTGGAACTTGTTGTCTAGAATTGACTCGCGGATTTGTTTGGTTAAGTTGACTAAGAAATGAACATTGTGAAGGCTTAAGAGATTGTACGCAAGTAACTCACGGCAGCGAAAAAGGTGATGGATGTAGCCACGGGTAAAGTTTTGGCACGCGTAACAATTACAGTTTGAATCTAAAGGTTTTTGGTCTTTGGCATATTGCGGCTTATCAATATCGGTTCTAAATCTGTTCTTCATGCCTCCGATTGGAGGAGAAATGAAGAAGAAGCCGGTCCGCCCAATCCGGGTAGGGATGACGCAATCAAATGTATCAATCCCCCGCTCAATCAACTCGAATAGATCATCTACTTCCCCAATCCCCAGCATGTGTCTTGGTTTATTTTCTGAAATGTTGGCGATAGTCCACTGCACAATCTCGTGCATGTTTTGTTTATTTTTATGTGCTCCGCCTAAAGCAATGGCGTCAAAATGCTCGTCGTTAAACTTGGCCGAGCGAACTCTCAAATCCTCAAAAATCCCACCATGGGTTACGCCATATAATAGTTGCGAATTGCTCTTGTGGGTCTTTTTACTCCTTAAAAGCCATCTTTCGGTTAGCTCGAGTGACTTTTTTGTCTCTCCGTAAGTGTGTTTTGGCGATTCTAAGTCGTCAAACCCGACGATTAAATCCGCGCCCAATTTTTCCTGTATTTCAATTGAACTTTCCGGCGACAAAAACTGTTTTGAACCATCAATGTGGGACTGGAAATATACCCCTTCTTCCGTAATTTTGTTCAAACGCGGCTGAGCTTCGCCCTCTTCTTCCCGTAGCAATTTCCCAACTCCGTGCTCCATTGCAATTCCTAAAGAAAAAACTTGAAACCCGCCGCTATCCGTCATCGTCGGCTTGCCCCTCGTAGCTTTAGCGAAGTGGGGACCATCTTCCCAACTCATAAATTTTGCCAAACCGCCGAACTTTTTGATAATGTCTTCGCCCGGACGAAGATGTAAATGATAGGTGTTAGCTAAAACCACCTGCGCTCCTAATTCATGGAGCTGTTTTGGGTCAATTGATTTAACCGACGCTTGAGTTCCCACCGGTACGAAAATCGGCGTTTCAATCTCACCATGCGGGGTTTTGATAATCCCGGCTCTCGCCTTAGTCTTTTTATCTTTTTTAATAATCTGAAAACTTGGCTTCATAAAATATTGACTTTTATTATACAGTAATTTATAATCCTCGCCATGACCTCAGAAGTGGAGTCTCAAGTTGGGCGAGCGTCACAGCGAAGAATGATGGATTTACCTCCTCTCGGAATGCCCATTCCCTTAACAGGCGACAGAATCCTTAGTGATGACGACAGGACACGCCTATATGTTCGGGTAGCAACCGATGTACAAGAAGACTATAGAAAGGGACGCGGCCATTTACCAAATCCTATTCCTGAAACCAGAATGTGGAGCTTACCCTTACCTGGAATACCACTACCAGCAGGAAGAAGAATTCTTAGTGATTCCGATATTGCGCGACTGGAAGTCAGAGCCGCAACCGATGCTCTAAGAGATCTTGCCGAAGAACAAAGACAAACGCGTGTGAGATATAAACCATTTCCGGGAAGAGGCGATCTTTTTATACGCCCCAGGAAGGGCTAATTTCTTAGCTTATTAACTTCCTTCTTAAACTGCTCTCCGCGGTCTTTGTAGTTTTTAAACATGTCAAGCGAGGCGCAAGCAGGTGTTAATAGGACCACATCACCGGGAACGGCTAATTTGTAAGCTGCCGCAACGGTTGTCTGCATATCTTTGGCGCCTTCAATCACGGGAATTGGCGTATCAGATTTTGCAATTTGAGCATTGATTCTTTCCCACTCAACACCAATCCCGATGATTAATTTAACATTTTCTGATTTAGAAATAACTTTTCCAAGTTCGGAAAAGTCCGACCCCTTACTCGATCCGCCCAAAATTAAAACTTCCGGTTCCTTAAAAGCTTCGATTGCCGCAATCGCTGTTTCCGGTGTGGTTGAGAATGAATCGTCATAATATCTAACGCCGTTGACAGTCGCCACCAGCTCCAGACGGTGCTCCAACCCCTTAAAAGTTCTGAGGACGAAAGCCATATTTTCCACGGAAACGCCTACTAAGCCAGCTGCCATTGTTGCCGCGCAAACGTTTTCTAAGTTATGTTTTCCCGGCAGTAATATATCTTTCGTATCAACAATTGGAACTTCTCCGATTTCAGTTCTCATCCAAACTTTACCATCTTTAACGAAACTTCCTTCATTAGCTGCTTCCCGCTCTCTACTAACATGGTAAACTTTTCCTGACGTTTGAATATCCGATTCATTAGTCACCGGATAATCGCGGTTTAAAATTGCGAAGTCTTTTTCACCCTGATGTCTGACTATATTTCTTTTTGCATCGATATATTCTTCAATTGAAGAGTGCCAATTCAAATGCTCGCTGGTAATCATTAACATTACGGCAATGTGCGGGCTCTTTTTTAAATCCATCAACTGGAAACTGGACAATTCCAAAACCACTTTCGAATGAACAGTTAATTTATCCAAAAACTCAAACGGAGGAAGTCCGATATTGCCACCTAAATATGCATCAAAGTCCTGTTTTTTAAGCATTTCGTAAATTAAAGATGCCGTTGTCCCTTTCCCTTTTGTTCCGGTGACACCGATAATTTCTGCGGGACATAGATCAAAAAATATTTTTACTTGCGAGGTGATTTTTTCTTTGGAGATAAATTTTTCCAATATAGAGATTTTAATTCCCGGACTTCTGACAACCAGATCATATTTATCTAAATCTTTTAAATAATCTTCGCCTTGCTTCTCATCAAGAATAGTAACCTCAGCGCCTTTGGCTTTTAGCCACTTAAAACTTGACTGTCCCTCTATCCCCTCTCCAACGACGGCGATTTTTTTGTTTTTGAAAATATCCATGTGCTAATTATATTATTATTGAACTAATATTTCTCGGGGATTTTTTAAGAAGGCTTTTGACTGCTTTTGCGAATTTATTTTTATCTCCCGTTGTGTAATAAAAATCATCCGTTCTTTTGTTCCCCAAAATTTGATTATTGACTAGAATTGCTTTCGTCCTTCTGGCGACTGCTCCACCCGAATCAACCACTTGCACATTTTTACCCACGATTCTTTCAATTTTGTCTCTTAGAAACGGGTAATGCGTACAGCCTAACGCAATCGCGTCAACGTTTTTCTTGAGTAATGGTTCAAGCGACTGCTGGAGAATCTGATCAATTTTTTTATTGTCTAAATCACCTGTTTCGATTAATTCCTCCAAACCCGTCCCACCAATTTTATAGACTGTGACATTTGGCGCGAATTTATTAATTAATTTTGTAAGGTATGGACTTTTAGCGGTCGCCGGAGTGGAAAAAACCGCGGTTTGATCGGTCTTGGTGATATTGGCAATCGTTTTAACCACCGGTACTGTGCCAATAATTGGCATTTGATATTTCTCCCGCAAAAAGTCGATGGCGTAAACCGTGGCTGTATTACAGGCAATGATTACTGCTTTAACGTTTTTCGAAACCAAGAAAGCCATGATTTTATCTGCGTAAGACTGGAGCTGCTTTTGCGTTTTTCCACCATACGGAACATTTACTTGATCTGCGATAAAAATGAAGTTTTCCAGAGGCAGAAGCTTTTGAACTTCTATGAGGATACTTAATCCCCCAACTCCCGAATCAAAAATCCCAATCGGCCGATTGTCCATAGTCTTTCTATTTTAATTCTATTAGAGAACAAGAGCAAGAAGACTCTCTATTT
>Ga0182021_10012473_pt1 | contig 10096 bp, 7 predicted proteins | sample 612E3MmetaG_FD_120493 | JGI IMG/M metagenome (GOLD analysis project Ga0182021, IMG submission 120493) | Permafrost microbial communities from Stordalen Mire, Sweden - 612E3M metaG (Illumina Assembly) | ecosystem: Environmental > Terrestrial > Soil > Wetlands > Permafrost | place: Sweden... | reverse complement strand
TACTGCTTACTGTTTTCTATCTCCTCCCATCTTGCTTTCTACTCGGGGTTGGGCTAATTTTGATCCGACATTTTTTACTTATTTTCAATTCCAGGTGCTGCTGTGAAAACATTAAACAATATTATCGTCGCCTTCGTAAAACTTCTCCCTAAATCAATAGTTTATATTTTCGCTAAAAGATATATTGCCGGTGAGAAGCTGGAAGACGCTGTTCGAGTCGTGAGGGATTTGAATGCTAAAGGTATTTGGGCTACTGTTGATCTGCTCGGGGAAGATGTTAACACAAAAGAAGAATCAATACAGGCCAAAATTGAGTGTCTTGAAGTCCTTTCAGCAATTGAGAAAAACAAACTGAAAGCCAACCTCTCACTCAAACCGACACAATTGGGACTCTTGATTGACAAGGAGTTCTGTCTCGGACAAATATCCGAAATTCTCGACAAAGCAAAGTCGTTTGAAAACTTCGTCCGGATCGATATGGAAGATTCGCCTACAACCGGCTTAACCTTCGAACTTCATAACAGACTGAAAGAAAAATACTCAAATGTAGGTGTTGTGGTTCAGGCTTATTTAAAACGTTCATTCGATGATGTGCAGAAGCAGAATAAACTCGGAACCAATTACCGGCTTTGCAAGGGTATCTATATCGAACCCGAAGCGATTTCTTATAAAAAACGCGGAGAGGTTCGCGATAACTATCTTAAAATACTTGAGGCTATGCTCGGAAACGGAAATTACGTTGGTATCGCCACTCATGACGATTACCTTGTTAAACAGGCATACGCACTGATAAAGAAATTGGGAATCGCTAAAGATAAATTTGAGTTCCAAATGCTTTACGGCGTTAAGGAGGATCTGCGTGACAAGATTAATCGTGACGGTTATAAGATCCGAATTTATGTTCCCTTTGGTGAACATTGGTATAAATACTCAATCAGGCGTCTGGGTGAAAATCCCCAGGTTGCCTGGTATGTAACAAAAAGTATCTTTTCTTTCAACTGATGAATGTTATCGGTATAGAAAGTTCCTGCGACGAAACTTCGGTTGCCGTACTCTCGGACGATAAGGTAGTTTCCAATCTGGTTTCCTCGCAGGATATTCATGCTTTGTTTGGGGGGGTCGTGCCTGAATTATCGAGCAGGGCACACCTTCAGATTATTATGCCTCTTTTGAAAAAGGCCCTCTTCGAAGCGTCCATCCCCGTTGAAGAAATTGATCTCGTATGCGCGACGGCGGGACCCGGTCTGATCGGTGCTTTGCTGGTGGGACTCACTTTTGCCAAGGGATTATCTTTCTCACTGGCGAAACCATTCGTCGCGGTAAATCATATCGAAGGACATATCTTTTCCGGTTTTCTTATGGAAGCGAAACCCCTATTTCCCTATCTCTGTCTGGTTGTTTCCGGTGGGCATACACTTCTTCTTCTTGTTAAGAGCGATCTCGATATTGTTAAGCTCGGCTCTACAGTCGATGATGCCGCGGGCGAAGCATTTGATAAAGTCTCCAAGTTGCTTGGATTCGGTTATCCGGGCGGACCTAGAATTCAGGAAATAGCGACAGGACAAAGAACAGATTTTGCCGATTTTCCCGTCGCACGGTGCAAAAAGGAAATGGATTACTCATTCAGCGGCCTCAAAACATCGGTACTTCGTTTTGTACAGAAGGAATATGGTTCAGCCGATAAGATACCGCCGGAACATTTACCGTTAATAGCCGCCTCATTTCAGGATTCTGCCGTACGGGCTCTGATCCAAAACGCGGAAAAAGCGCTTAAAAAATATGATGTCAAGTCAATATCTCTGGTAGGAGGCGTAGCTGCCAATCGGATGCTGCGCGACCGGCTGAGCGATCTTTCGGATAAATATAAAAAAAAATTGGTTATACCTTCGATCGAGTTTTGCGGGGATAACGGGGCGATGATCGCATACAGGGGATATAAACTTCATCAAGCGGGCGTTAAATACTCCTATGAATTCAATGCGTTTCCGAGTCTCAGTGATTATTCCTTTATCAAATGACCGGATTCGCCGCGTTTATAATTCCACCGTTTCAAAAAAAAATATATATTCGCATCATTCTAATTGAGGTAATACTTGCTGCCTGTGAAAAATAAATTTAATCTTCTTTCAAGAAAAGAACTTTATATAACTGTTTCATTCTTTGGTTTTTTTCTTGGTCTCCTGATCTTCACTTATTTTACTCCCAACTATTTCAAAACGGGTGATTCAAAAACGGTTCAAATTAATCAAGGTTCCAATTTATCCCAGGTTGTCGATTCATTATATGTTCATAGCGTTATCCCGAATAAATTCAATATGAAGGTGATCGCTTTCCTGTTCGGCGCCGAAAGAAAAATTAAAGCGGGCCGGTTCATAATACCGAACGGACTAAGTTATATAAGACTGGTTGATATGCTTATCAATAACAAACTGGCCGAAGAGATTAAAGCTACATTTCCTGAGGGAATAAGTCAGACGGAAATAGGTCATATTTGCAGGCAAGCTCTTAATATTGATTCGGCAAGAGTTATTGAACTTAGCCGGGACCGGGAATTCATCTCTTCGCTGGGTCTCAATGCTGATAATCTGGAGGGGTACTTATTGCCGGAAACTTATTATTTTTATCCAGGCACAACGCCCGAATATTTGCTCCGGAAATTAAAGCTTCAGATGGATAAAATTTTTACTTCCGAAGTTGATAGTCAAATCAGTATAATGGGAATGGACCGGAAAAAAATATTGATAATTGCATCCATTGTTGACGGCGAGTCGAATTATGTACCTGAGTTTAAAACCATTGCGGGTGTATATTATAACAGGCTTAAAGCAGGAATGCCCCTGCAGGCCGATCCGACAATTCAATATCTGATGGGCGGAAAACGGAAAAACAGAATCCTCTTCCGGGATCTCGCGATTGACTCAAAGTTTAATACTTACAGATACGCAGGTCTTCCCCCCGCGCCTATTAATAATCCGGGAAGAGACGCGATTCTGGCTGCGATTTATCCCGAAAGAAATAATTATCTTTACTTCGTAGCTAACGGCAACGGTAATCATATATTTGCCAAAACCTTCGAAGAACATGAAATTAACGTGAGACATTACAAACAATGGCGAAAAAATCAAAATTAATATTTTATGGGTTGTGCCTGTTGAATCTTATCCTGCTGGCAGGCTGTGCCAATCAAGGCGCTCCGGGCGGGGGTGAAATAGACAGGATACCCCCTCAGATAATCGAGACTGTTCCCAGAAACGGTACGACGGAATATGACAAGGATTATATCGAACTTAAATTCAGCAAGTGGGTCGACAAGCGGTCCGTTCAGGAATCGATCTTTATATCTCCATTTATCGAGAAGGGGACTAAATTCGAATGGAGCGGTAAAACTCTCCGTATTAATTTCAAAGATACCCTGAAGCATAATACAACCTACACAATTACTGCGGGAACGGACATTAAGGATCTGAATAATGGTAATAAGATGACCGAAGCATTGAATTTTGCTTTCTCGACAGGGAAAAAAATAGACATAAATAAAATCAGCGGTAGAGTATATGATCAGAATCCCGAGGGTGTTATGATCTATGCATATCAGAAAAATGACGGAGATGTTGACCCCTCGAAACGAAAACCCGATTATATTTCACAGATCGGTAAAAACGGAAAGTATCTGCTGCTCGGCCTTGCGGACGGCGACTATAATGTTTTCGCCATACGTGATAAGGTTAAGGATCTCAAATACCAGAAAAACGAAGATGAAATAGGCGTTCAATTCAAGGACCTTTCATTTAAAGATAAAATCATAGAATTCTCGAATGCCGATTTTTTTATTTCGCTTGAGGATACAATTGAGCCGAAGATAGTTAATGTGAACATGAAGGACCGAAACCATATCTATGTCGAGTTCAGTAAGAATGTCGACAGTACGAAAATTCTTCCTTCCAATTTTATATTCTTCGATTCTACCATGAACCGGAAAATCGCTCCGGTCTATTTCTTCAAGGGGGATGCAAAGCCGAAGCAATTCATACTCGGACTGGCCGACACGCTCGATAAAAAAGGGGAATGGGTACTCATCTCGGAAAAGATTCCGGATCTGAAATCGAACTTTTCAAAGAAGGAAAAGATTTCATTTGTCTTGAAAAACAACCACGATACTCTCGCCTGTAAAATTAAAACTATTGCCGGTACAATGCCTGACGGAAAGATAGACGCGGATGATCCCTCCGTTATCGTTTCATTCAACGATGTGATAAATCTTTCCACAGTGAAAGAGAAAACCGGCATGAACGAAGAAAAAGGATCGGATATACCGGTTGATGTAAGCAAGATCGACGATGCAACCTTCTCTCTGCATCCAAGAGTGAAAATAAAACCGGGTACCGATTACAGTGTGAAAGTAAATCTGCGAAAATATTACGATCTCTTTGGAAATAAAGTTGATTCGCTTTTCCGGACCAAACTTACAAGCAGCAGCGATCTGGATTTCAGCGGGGTATCGGGAAGAATAGCGATTCCGGATACGTCCGATTATTACGTCCTTCTGCAGTCGGTTCCCAAATCCAAAACGGGTTATACTCAAAAAGTGGGAAAGAAGAAAAATTTCGATTTCAGGAAAATCATTCCCGGCAAATATCTTCTTTGGAGTTATAAGGACAAGAACGGGAACGGAAAGTACGATTTCGGATCTGTGAAACCGTTTAGTCACTCCGAAGAATTCAGTTTTTACCCCGATACGCTTAATCTCAGGGCCCGCTGGCCGGTGGGGGATATCAACATTAGCTTCGATAAAGAAAACGATTTAAGTGAAAAGTTAAAAGTGAACAATGAAAAGTGATAGGGAGGTAAAGGAGGAGGCCTGGACTGTAACAACGATCCTTTAGCAAACGCAATATCTACCTCCCCAAAATAAATCATATTACAGACGATTTCAGATGTAGATCGAAGCGAAGCCTCAATGACAGATGATATGCTCGTGCCAATAGATTGAACTCATTACGTGTCACGAACTTGCCAAACGAAGTCCGAAGGTCTTGTCCACCGAAATCCGAAGGATGTAGGTGAACGAAGGCTGTTTACGGGTATATGTTACAACCTAATGTTGTTATTATTTTTCCCAGGCCAATCTGTCGAAACCTTGCTGTTTCTGAGATTTATTTTAATAGGACTGGTTCCCTTGTAATCATTAAGTCTATGTTCCTGAATAGGTGGGGGAAGTGGGTGATGGCCCGGACATGGCCTTACTGACGCCGAACGATGGCCCATCAAAGGCCGAACATCAAGTCTGTTCGGCCTCTGTTCGGCCTCTGTTCGGCCTTTGCCTGGCCTACACCCGGCCGATCATCATAGCATGAACAGAACCATTAATAAACAACAGGTTTAATTGTTGAAATGTTGAAGAGTTGAATAAAGATAAACGATTAAACAATTCAACAAATAAACAATTTATTGTTCACCGATTGCTGCTTACCAATATTTCTTTACCATATAAACTTCGCGATTCCCGACAATCTTTGCAAAGATTTTTATCGATTAAATTATATACTGGTAAACCTCTTTTGTTTAAATTTGTTCAAACAAAAATATAATTTATGTTAACTCAAAAAGACGGAAAAAAAATGAAAAATTATTATCTGTTATTAATCATTCTTACCAGCATTTTCGTAGTTCCTGCATCTGCTCAAAGCATTTCAAATAACAAATCCGTACTGCAGGAACGGATCATTAATCTTGACTTTAATAATATCAAAGGGAACTTCAATGAAATGTTCAAGGAATGCATCGGTGCCGGCCGAGCGAACGAGGGATTAAGGGCGGATTGGCAACAGCAACTGGCTTATGTAAAAAAGGAATGCGATTTCAAATATATCCGTATGCACGGACTGCTAACAGACGATATGGGCGTTTACAGAGAAGATAAGAATGGAAAACCGGAATATAATTTTCAGTACATCGATGTTCTATACGATTACCTTCTTAGTATTGGGATGAAACCTTTTGTTGAATTAGGATTCATGCCGGAAGTATTGGCCAGCGGCAAGCAGAATATTTTTTGGTGGAGAGGGAATGTTACACCGCCAAAGGATTATGAAAAGTGGGAAGACTTGATCCGAAATCTTGTTGCTCATTTCACCGAACGCTATGGCGCAGAGGAAGTAAAGACCTGGTATTTTGAAGTCTGGAATGAGCCGAACCTGCACGCATTCTGGTCGGGAACGCAGCAGGAGTACTTCAAGTTATATAAATATAGCGTGGAAGCAATAAAGAGTTTGAATAAAGAATATCGCGTCGGCGGACCTGCTACTGCCGGTGCTGCCTGGGAACCTGAGATGATCGATTTTTGCAGCAAAAATGAACTCCCTCTCGATTTTATCAGCACACATTCATACGGAGTCAAACAAGGATATCTCGATGAATTTGGAGTCGCCGGTACAGTTCTTGATAAAAATCCAATGAGCGTCAGCGGCGATATCCTCCAAACCCGCAAGGAAATTGCGAATTCATCAATGCCAAAGTTGGAATTGCATTATACCGAATGGAGTTCATCCTATACACCGACAGATCCTATACATGACAGCTATCATCAGGCAGCCTATGTGCTTGAAAAAATAAAGCAGGCCGGCAATGCGGCAAATTCGATGTCCTATTGGGTCTTCACAGATATATTTGAAGAAGCGGGACCACGCTTTACACCTTTTCACGGAGGATTCGGATTGTTGAATTATCAGGCGATCAATAAACCGGCTTTCTATTCCTTCAAGTTTATGAATATGCTTGGTAAGACAGAACTGGTTAATTCTGATTCATCCTCCTGGGCATGCAAAAATGCAAAGGGCGGCGTGCAGGTGCTTCTCTGGGATTTCACCAATACCCATCCGGGAGATTCTGTAAATAATCAGGCGTACTATATCCGCGATCTCCCCGCAAAATCAAAAGGGAAAATAAAAGTTCGTATTTCAGGTATCCCGGAAGGGAGCTATGCACTTGAAATCTATCAAGTAGGTTATCGTGTGAACGATCCATATTCGACATATCTTACTTTGAATAAGCCAAAGCAACTTACCAAAAAACAAGTAGAGCAAATAAAGAAATTGAATGACGGTTCTCCCGTATCTCATGAAATAGTCAAGATTAAAGCCGACGGGGTATTACTAAAAGAACTGGATCTCAGGGAGAATGATGTCTTCTTGTTGAATATGATAAAGGATTAGTATAACTCAAAACTGTTTATGTTTTCAAATCAATAAAGATAGTATTTGATCGAGATTTCCCTGAATTTTTCGATATCTTTATTCAAGTATCCTTCTATATCCGATACTTTGAATCTCTGAATTAATTTAAGACGGATCTGATCTGTGCCGCAGACTTTATCGAACATGTTGATCCGCGCGGTAGTTGCAAAGTCGAATGGGTTCCGATCGGGATAGAGGGAGTATTCAACCTGTATAAAATAAAACTGGATCAGCATCAGGTTAACCTTATCGAAGTCGGTAATATGAATCTGAACTCCGTTAAGTGTTTTATCCTCCCATTGACCGTACAATGGCATATACGTGATTGGTCTGAATTGTACCCCCGGAAGTCGCAGGTTATTCATATGTCGGGAGAGGGTATCAGCGTTGATCCATTCCGCTGCGAAAGTTTCGAACGGGAGCGTGTAAGTAATCCCGATCCCGACTACAGCCAACTCACCGAGGATACCGGTCCCGACTAAATAGAACGGGGTTTCGGGTTCCGGTACATTCGGGGAAGTAGGGACCCAAATCAGACCCGTATCACGGAATTTCATGAACCTGTTCCAGCCCTCCATTTTGACGACAGTTAATTTACATTTAACCTCGCCGTTCAACATCCTTTCACCATTAAGGAGACGCGCGAGTTCACCGCATGTTAAACCATAGACATAGGGAATTTTATACCTGCCTACGAAGGAGATAAAGTTGTCTTCAACAATATTACCTTCAATTCTCAATCCGCCCAACGGGTTGGGCCGGTCGAGAACCACGAACTCAACATTGTTTTCAGCAGCCGCTTCCATCGCAAGACCCATTGTACTGATATATGTATAGGATCGAACCCCTATATCCTGTATATCATATACAAGCAGATCGAGACCTTCGAGCATTTGGGGTGTGGGCTTTTGTGTTTTACCGTAAAGGGAATAATATTTTATGCCGGCAGCCGAATCCTGCGAATCACCGTATAACTGTCCGGATCCGAAATTGCCTTTTAATCCATGTTCCGGTGAAAAAACTGCGGTCAATCTGAAATTTTTCGCGCCTTTGAAAAGGTCGAGCGTAGTTTCGAGCCTTGAATTTACGCCGGTATGATTGGTAATCAATCCGATTCTTCTCCCGGACAAAAGCGCAAAATTATCGCGTTCGAGAAGATCGATTCCCGTTAGTACCTTCTGGGCTTCGGCCGGGACTGCGGCGATTAGAAAGAAGAGGAGTAATAAGCAATTTAATTTCAAAGTCATCCCGCCTCAATCGATCTGATTACTGTTGTAATAAGATGTTCGCAATTAACGCGGATCTCTTCCATCAATATATCGGCTCTTTTTCTTATTTCGAGGGCGATAGTCTGATTGCTGAGCGAGGCACAATTTATCAAAACATTCAAATAAGCCGATTCAGCTGCGGTTCTTGTTAGTGAAACGGCGACTCCGGCATCGGAGAGAGAATTCCGGTTCCCTTTTTCAATAACCATGCTTATCAGAGGGATTAACTCTCCGGAACTTTTAATTACTTCCGACGGAATTTCGGCGGCATGCAGCGTTGCTTCCTCAATCTGTTTGGAGCGTAACTCTTTTTCGTGTTCGGTTTCTTTAGGAAGCTTGAAAGCCACCATTACGTTTTCGAATGCCGCATTATCTTTTCCTGCAAGTTCGAAGAACCGGTTCCGTAAATTCTCAAGTTTTTCTTTCAAGCCTATTATTTCGAATTCAACCTGAGCATATTTCTTTTTACCGATTGTGAGATTGCAGACCATAGCTCCAAGGCTTGCCGAGAGGGCGCCGCATATGGCGGCTACATTGCCTCCGCCCGGTGTGGGGGATGCGGAAGAAAGACTCTCAAAATATTCCGCAAGGGTTTGTGAAAGATTCATCGTTTTTCCTTTCGAATTTTCAGATCATATACTCGATTATTTTTTCTTCCGGGTGGAAGGGATGGAGAGCATTCAACCCAAGATTTTCAATAGCGATTTCCACCAATTTGTTTTGGTTATTTTCTTTGCCGCCGGTGTAAAAGCGTCCCGCCTGCAGAATCGATTCGAGAGGAAGCAATCCAACGATCTCACTACCGCTGACTTCCACCCCCAGGCGGGCTGCTTCTTTTTTCGCCTCTTCAAACGCTAAATGGATAGGAGTTATCTTGTAGTTAGTCAGGTTCATCGAGACCTGAGTAATATTATACTTCGGTAATGCGACGCCCATTCCTTTCACTTCTTTCAGTCTACCCGGGATTTTAACCGTTTTGCCGTCAACTTTTATCAAATTTCCGTTTTCGTCCCGTTTAGGGTAACCGCTTTCGCGCAATATTTCACTTATCTCCTTAGAGTATTTCAAATCGGCAGTTTTCAGATTGACATTATAAGCTATCAAAAAGAATCTGGATCCGGTTACAACCGCTCCGAGCTTTGGATTAAAGACGGGAATTCCGAAATCGGGGGCCCAGAAGGGATCTTTAAGTTTTTCTTCCAATCCTTCATACTCGCCCATGCGTATGTCCGAGAGGCTTTTCCTTTCTGGTTTTCTGGCAGAATGTTCATAGAGGTAAACTGGTACATTTAATATCCGGGAGATTTGTCTGCCGAATTCTTCGGAAATTTTCACACATTCTTCTGTAGTTGTGCCGGATACAGGCACAAAAGGGACGACGTCGATAGCGCCGAGGCGGGGATGTCCACCCTTATGATTCCTCATATCGATCAATTCCGCGGCGGCGCAGCATGCGCTGATTGTTCCGTTCAGAATTCCCTTTTCGTCACCCGCAATAGTAACAACCACCCGGTTATAGTCGGCATCCGGTTCAATGCCTAAAAGTTTTGCTCCTTTTACTTTTCCCACCGCGTCTTTTATAGAATCAAAGACCCG
>Ga0182021_10012471_pt1 | contig 10096 bp, 6 predicted proteins | sample 612E3MmetaG_FD_120493 | JGI IMG/M metagenome (GOLD analysis project Ga0182021, IMG submission 120493) | Permafrost microbial communities from Stordalen Mire, Sweden - 612E3M metaG (Illumina Assembly) | ecosystem: Environmental > Terrestrial > Soil > Wetlands > Permafrost | place: Sweden... | reverse complement strand
GTCCGCAGGCGCCCGTCGTTCACGGATGCGACGCTCCCGGACCGTCCCAGTCCGAGATAGAGATCGGACGCCGCGGCGTCGGCGATCGGCCAATCCTTGGCCGATTTCCATTCGGCCGCCTTCGGGCTGCGCATGACCTGGTAGAAGATCGGGTCCTCGGCCTGGAGGCCCGTATCCAGCCCCTTCAGCCAATGATCGTACCAGCGCAGGGATTCGACGGCCAGGAGGACAACCTCTTCCTTAACCAGGTCCTTGTCCTTGGGCGAGTGGGACCAGCGCCCGACGGTCAGCCGCTTGGGCACGGTCAGGTTCCGCCAGAGGAGGAACTGGTCGCGGGTGAATGCGTCGTTCCAGCCGCCGAAGAGATACACGGGAATTCCGCTTTCGTTGATCGCTTTCAGGACGCCCGCGGGCTGCCAATCCATGTTGGGGATTGTACCGGTCAGGGGGTCCTTGTCGTTGCGGAAGCGAAGGGAGGCCATGGCTTCCCAGAGGGATCGGTTCTTCTTGTGCTCCTCCATGGCCGCCTTGAGAAGCCGGCCGTCGCGGTCCTCGTCCACCGGGGCGATGCCGGGCTGAAGATCGAGGAACCTGGTCAGGTCGCTCCAGGTCTTGGCGAAGTCGTCGCGGAAGACGCCGCCGGGCGACGTCATATCGTATAGATCGAAGAGGGACACCATGGGCATGATGGCCTTCAGGTGGGGCGGCTTGCGGGCGGCGGCCATGAGCTGGGTGATGCCCAGGTAGGAGGCCCCGAACATGCCGATCTTGCCGTCGCACCAGGGCTGCTTGGCCAGCCACTCGGTGACCTCGTAGGCGTCCTGGGATTCCTCGGGCGTAAAGATGCCCCGGAAGACGCCGAAGGACGCGCCGGCGCCCCGCACGTCCACGGCGGCCAGGACGTAGCCCCGCTGGAGCAGGGCCATCAAGTGCGGGGCTTCCAGCGAGCTGTGGATCTTGCCGTTGATGACGGACGCCCGGCGGTAGCGGGTGTGCGTCCAGACCGCGGGAAGGGGTTTCGTCTCGACGATCCCCTTGCGGGCCGGGCGCAGAATGTCGACGGCCAGGCGGACCCCGTCGCGCATCCGGAGATAAAACGATGAGCGAACCCAGCTGTCGTAGGGCGCCGGAGCGGCGGCTTTATAATCGCCGAATTTCGCCGCGGCGGATGCGGGCGATGCGGCCGGGGCGGCGGACGTCGTCTGGCTGTAAAGGGGAGCCAGGCCGGCGGCGAAAATCAGAAAAATGGAAAGAACCAGCATGCGGGCCGGAACACGTTTCATGGGGGACCTCCTCGTCGAACGGATTTCATTCTAGTGGAGCGGGAGGGGAGAGTCAAAACGAGGGCCGCCCCCGCGGCCCGTCCCGCCGCGTTGACTTTTCGCCGTGCGCCTCGTATGATTCGATTGTCCTTTAGGGTTTCGAAGAGGGAAAGAGGATCACGGGAGGCCATTTTCTGAGCGGGAGTCTGCCATGCCCAAGATCGCGTGCGGGATCGGGATCCTCGTTCTCATCGCCGGAGTCGCTTGTCATGCCCCCGACAAGCCGGCGGCCAAGCCTGCGGCCAAGGCCGAAGCCGCGGCGCCCCCCATCGACGCGGCGGCGGCGCTGGAAGCGATCACCAACGGCGACCAGGCCGACGTCGTGGACGCGCTCCAGTCGCTGTCCCGGGAGCGGGCCGGTTGGGCCGCGGGCAAGTATGATTCCCTGTACGCCCCCCTCTGGGCCCTGTTCGTCAAATCCTCTTCGGCCGATGCCGGGCCGGCCAATTCGGAGCTTCGCAGCGGGCTCCACAATATTTTCAACTTTGGCAACTGGTATCCTTTGCTGGGCGAGTTCCTGACCGCTCTGAAGGCGCCGTCGCTGCCCATGGCCGCGCGCCAGGCGGCGGCCGAGCACATCTGGCGCTTCGCCGGCGAAGACAAGGAAAATAAGGGTTTCTCCATCCCTGCCTCCGACCGCCCCCGCATCCAAGCCGCGGTCGTTGATCTTCTCCAGGAGAAAAAGGACTTGGTGATCCTTTCGACGGCCGTGACGACGGCGGCCCTCCTGGATATGAAGTCGGCCGCGCCGCGGCTCAAGGCCATCGTCGCCGAGCAGCCCTTCGGCAACACCGAAACGCGGGGCTTCCGTTTCACCCTCGGCGAGGCCCTCTTCGCCCTGGGCGAGGTCGGCCCGGCCGTCGACGTCATGCGCAAGCTGGTCGACGACAAGGGCGACTTCAGCGAAGAGGCGGCCGACTTCCTGAAGGACAAACATCTTTATTGAAGGACCGGCCCGTCGTCTTGACATCTCCGCCATTCTTCATAGTATGATCGCACACGCCTTCTCCTGACGTGACCCGGCCGAACGGCCCGCCGCGCGTCATCTGCGCCCGGGAAAGGAGACCGAATTGAAAAAAGCCTGGTGTGTCGCAGCGATCCTCGTCCTTTCGGGTTTGGCGGCGGCGCTCGGCCCGAGCGAGATCTCCCAAAATCCATCCGTCCTCCGTCCGAAAAGAAGCGGATTCGGGAGGCCGGGCGTCTCTTCTCTTCGGCGGCCGGCGAGAGCCATCGGCCGATCGACCTCGGGTCCCTCCCCCCGGCCCAGGCCGGCCACAACGAGCCCGAGCGTCATCTGGAATACGGTTTTCGGCGGGGATTATCCTAATGACGGTTATGACGTCGCCGTCGATGCAAACGGCAACGCCTATGTCACCGGAACGAGCGAGGGAGACTGGGGCTCGCCGATCCGGCCCTACGCGGGGTATTGGGACGGCTTCGTGGCCAAGTTCGATTCCGACGGCCATCTTCTTTGGAACACCTTCCTCGGCTACAGCTATCTGGACGAAGCGTGGAGCATCGCCCTTGACGGAAGCGGCAACATCTATGTGGCCGGATACAGCTGGGGCACATGGTTTGATCCGATTCACCCTTTTTTCCGCGACCACAACGTCTTCGTCGCCAAGCTCGACAACGACGGAAATCTCATCTGGAACACCTTCCTCGGCTACAGCGGCTTGGAGTGGGCCGGCCGGCTGGCCGTGGATGACGGCGGCAGCGTCTTTGTGGTCGGCCTCAGCCCGGAAATATGGGGAGCGCCGATCAAACCGCCGAACGAATTCGGCGACATGTTCGCGGCCAAACTCGACACCGACGGCAACCTGCTTTGGACCACCTTCCTGGGCAACCTCGATACGGATATCGTCAACGACATCGCCCTGGGGCCGGGCGGAAGTCTTTATCTCGTCGGTTGGAGCTCGGCGGACTGGGGCTCGCCGCTTCATCATTGCGCCGCGGTCACTTCCGGGAACATCTTCCTGGCCCAGCTGGACTCCGGCGGCCATCTCGTTTGGAACACGTTTCAGGGCGACGAGCAGGTGGACGGAGTGGCCGTCGCCGTCGATGTTTCCGGGAATGCTTATGTCGCCGGCCAGCAATACGGCGACACCCCATGGGGCAATCCCCTCAGTCCGATCAATGAAATCGTCGTGGCCAAGTTTGACTCCGGCGGCCAGCTCCTCTGGAACACGTACCTGGGCGGCGACATGATCTCCGACACCGGCAAAATTGCCTTGGACGCGAGCGGCCGAGTGTACGTGACGGGCGATATCCAGACCGCCGAGGACAAGTGGGATGCCTTCGTGACCAAGCTCGACGAGAACGGCCAGACGCTCTGGACCGGCTTCCTGGGCTTCGACGAGGCCAACGGCGCGGGCATCACCGTCGGCCTCGACGGCTCCATCTGGGTGACGGGCAATCGGGTTGTCCCCATTCCCGGCGGCTGGAGCATCGATACCAAAGCCTTCGTGGCCAAGCTCCAGCAGCCGCCCAACCAATTCAATCTGATGATCGTCGCCGGGGTCGGCGGGACGACGAATCCGGCCCCGGGAGTATACGCCTACGATCCAGGAGCGCTCGCGTCCATCCGGGAGATTCCGGCGCCGGGCTATCGGTTCGACCACTGGACGGGCGACGTCCCGCGCGGACAGGCGACGAACCCGAATATCTCCGTCTTCATGGATGCGGACAAATCGGTCCGCGCGGTCTTCGTCCGCCAGTTCACGTTGACGATCGCGGCCGGCCCGGGAGGCACAACCCTTCCCGCGCCCGGCGCGTATCTTTACGATGAAGGCGTGCTGGTCTCGGTACGGGCCGATCCCGATTCAGGCTATCAATTCGACGGCTGGAGCGGCGACGCCTCGGGTTCGGTGAATCCCTTGGCCGTGGCCCTGACCGCCGACAAATCGATCCGGGCGGGCTTCAGCCGGGCGGTCAAACCTCCGCTCGGACTCCAGGCTGAGAGGCTCGTCAACCGTAGCTTGGCGTTGGTCGAATATGTCGTCCGGCTGACCTGGCAGGCGAATCCGGCGAACACGGGGATCACGGCCTATCGGATCTACCGGATCGACGACGGCCGGCCGACGTTCTTGGCCGAGGTCGGGTCAAACGTTTTCACCTTCCTCGTCAGGGGGCTGCAAGCGAACACGGCTTACCAATTTGGCGTTACGGCGGTCAACGATCGGGGCTGGGAGAGCGAATTGGCCCTGATCAAGGTTTCGTGAGGGCGCGACCATGAAAAAATGGGCATGGCTGGGACTGATACTTTTTTGGGCCGTACAGGCGGCCTGGGCCGGAGGTTTCCGTTTGGCCCTGAAGGGTTCGTATTTTTCCGCCGAGGACGCGGCGTTTCGCGACGTCTATGGAAGCGCGGCCCGGGTGGGGCTCGAAGGAGACTGGCAAATCGCCGACCACCTCTGGATCTGGACGGGCCTGGATCAGGTCCATAAGACGGGCGGGCTGACGCTGACGGGGGAAGTGACGCGGGTCTGGATCACGCCGATCGGGGCGGGCCTGAGGTACGAGATTCCCGGCGGCGAGAGGCTGGCCTTTCACCTTCAAGCCGGCCTCCAGGAGGTCTTTTTCAAGGAAGAAAATCTCCTCGGGACGGCGGCTGAAAACGGGCTGGGATTCATCGCCGGCGGCGGAGCGGATTACCGGCTGACCGGCGCGCTCGAAGTCGGATTGTTCGTCTCCTGGTCCACGTGCAAGCTGACCCATGACGGCGTGGGATTCAAGACCGGAGGCTTGGACGCCGGAGGTGCGATCGCGGTCCGTTTTTGATCGGCCGCTATTTCCTGCCGATCCGCTATCATTTCACGACGCCGGTCTACAGCCGGGAGCGGGTCTTGAAGTTCTATCCCGAGGCCGTCGTGTTTGACGAGGTGCTGCAGAGCTGGACCCTGTCCGCAGTGAAAATCCCTTAAAGGGATCCGGGGTCCGCCGGGCCGCGCCATAGCCGCGCGGCGGCGTCCCGCCGCCAGCCGGGCAGGGAAAGGGACACCGCGCGCTGCGGCCAACCGGATCGTATTCTTTTCCTCAAGCCCGCCCAGGAAGGAATGCCGCTGACTGCGTCCGCTTTTTCTGCGCAGCAGGCCCCGGCGCCCGAAGCGCACCGCAGGACGTCCTCCGGTCCCAGCCCTCGCAAAAGGCCGGCCAGGAATCCGGCGATGGCGCAATCGCCGGCCCCGGTCGTGCCGGCGACCCGGACCCGGTAGCAGGGAGCCAGGAGCTCGCGATCCAGCCAGATATCTCTTCTCAGCGGAATTATCCTGGCCGGGCCGGCCAGCCGGGCCGAATCGACCGTCGTCCGCAGATAGAACCCCCGGTCCCCGAGCTTGAGGCCGACCGCGGCCGCTCCATATCCGATCAGCCGGTCGGCCAGGGAGCGCAGGAGCGGGCCGTCGATGGCGGCGCGGGCTGGCTTCAGCATTTGGACCGTCTCCTCGATGCTCGGCAGGAACAGGTCCACGTGGGGCAGGACGTTCTTAAGGAAAGCCGTCCAGTCGACGCGCCCCGCTTCGGAGGCGGGATCGATGCCGGCCATGTCCAGGGAGGTGACCAGGCCCCGCCGTTTGGCCCGGCGGAAGAGCCGGGCCAGCTCACGGCCCGCGTCGCGGTACATCCGCCGCATCACCGGAGGATAGCCGAAATGGAGCAGGCGGGCCGATCCCCAGTCATCGCCGCGGATATCCGCGGCCGAAAACGTATCGTTGGCTCCGCGGCAATGCAGGAAGATGCGGTCGGCGCCCGGGGGATCGAGCACGATGGAGTAGGAGGATTGCTCTCCCGGAACGACGATGAGACCGGCGGCCAGGCCGGGGGCCCGGGAGTCGAGGATCTCCAGGATGCTCCGGCCGATCCAGTCGTCGCCGATCCGGCCCACAAGCCGCGTGGCGATCCCCAATCGATGCAGGGCCAGCCCGGTGTTGGAGACGGCGCCGCCGGTCGAGCGGGCGGCCGCACCGACTTGGATGAGCTTTCCGGGCGAGAAAATCCGGTCGCCGCGTCCGATTCCAGGCGGAAGATCGGGAATGATGTCCAGACAGATATGTCCGGCGACGATGACTTGCGGACCGTGGAAGCGGGCTTCAGATGCCACTTTCGGCCCGTTTCCCTTCTAAATACGACCAATGGGAATGGACGATTTTCCAGCGGCCGGCGATCAGGCTGTACACCTCGGTCGTGTTCCAGAAGGATGTCCTTTTCAAGACGCCGTCTTCCAGTCTGAAGATGGCGTTGGCGGGGGAATCGCCGCCTTGAAGATCGGGAGTGAAGATGGCCTGCATGCGCTCTCTCCGGAATGGTCGATGAAAAGTCAGGGATCCTATTTTAATACAATATTGCGCCTATCGGTCCATCCAGCCTCGGTTCCGTTTGAAAAACCCGGCCCGAAACGCTATCGTACGGCCGAGGAAAACAGAGAGCGGAACGCCATGAACGAGAGACGGACCGGGGACCATCCGGCGGGCGCCGCCGAGGCGCGCGCGGCCGCCCGTCCCAAGCTCGTCTATCCGGGCGAGCTGCCGATCACGGCCAAGAAGGACGAAATCGTCCAGGCTATCCGCCGCCACCCGGTGGTGATCATCTCGGGCGAGACGGGCTGCGGCAAGAGCACTCAAATCCCCAAGATGTGCATCGAGGCCGGGCGCGGCCTGCGGGGCAAGATCGCCTGCACCCAACCCCGCCGGATCGCCGCCGTGACCATCGCCCAGCGGATCGCCGAGGAGCTCGGCGAGCCCGTCGGGCGCTCGGTCGGCTACAAGATCCGCTTCGACGACCGCACGCCCCGCGACGCCTGGATCAAGGTCCTCACCGACGGCATGCTCCTGGCCGAGACGCAGGGCGATCCGCGGCTCTACGAATACGACACTCTGATCATCGACGAGGCCCACGAGCGCAGCCTGAACATCGATTTCCTGCTCGGCATCATCCGGACCCTTCTGGCCGTGCGGCGCGACCTCAAACTTATAGTCACCTCAGCCACTCTGGACATCGAGAAGTTCCGGGCGGCTTTTCCAGGCGCGCCGGTGATCGAGGTCAGCGGCCGGATGTACCCGGTGGAGGTCGAATACCGGCCTCCGGAGGGGGACTCGGACGAGGATGCCGACTATATCGACGCCGCCGTCGAGGCCGTCGATTATCTGCGCCGGGAAAAGCGGCCCGGCGACGTCTTGATCTTCATGCCCACGGAGCAGGATATCCTGGAGGCCTGCGAGCGCCTGGCCGGACGCAAATACGCCGGCGTGGCCATCCTGCCGCTCTATGCCCGTCTGCCGGGCGCCTCGCAGGGGCGGGTCTACAGCGTTCACGGGCCGAAGATCGTGGTGGCCACCAACGTGGCCGAGACGTCGCTGACCATTCCCGGCATCCGCTATGTCGTCGACACCGGGCTGGCCCGCATCTCCCAGTATCTGCCCGGGGCCCGCATCAACAGCCTGCCCATTCGGCCGATCTCCAAGAGCAGCGCCGACCAGCGCAAAGGCCGCTGCGGCCGAGTCGCCGAAGGCGTCTGTATCCGCCTCTACGCGGAGGACGATTATCAAGAGCGGGCGCCCTTCACGCCGCCCGAGATCCTGCGCTCCAACCTGGCCGAGGTCATCCTGCGGATGATCTCCCTCAACCTCGGCCATCCCTCCAAGTTCCCCTTCGTCGACCGGCCCCCCGCGGCGGCGGTCAAGGACGGCTTCGACACGCTCGTCGAGCTGGGCGCCATCCGCGGCGCGGCGGGCGAGTACTCCTTGACCGAGAAGGGCCGGCGCATGGCCCGCATGCCGGTCGATCCGCGCATCTCGCGCATGCTGATCGAGGCGGTCAAGGAGAACGCCCTCCGCGAGGTGTCGGTCGTCGCCGCCGCCCTGAGCATCCGCGACCCGCGCGAGCGGCCCCTGGAGAAGGCGGCCCAGGCCGACGCCATGCATGCCCCGTTTCGCGAAGAGCGCTCGGACTTCCTGACCCTGCTCAACATCTGGGAGCGCTATCACGGGGCCTTCGAGGGGCTGGATTCCCAAAATAAGCGGCGCCGCTTCTGCCACGAGCATTTCCTCTCCTATCCCCGGATGCGGGAGTGGGTCTATGTCCACGCCCAGATCCTGGACATCCTGAAGGAGATGAAGGTCCCCTTAGGTCGAGTCCATAGGGCGGAGATTTCCAAGCCGCTTTACGAAGCCATCCATAAGTCGATTGCCGCCGGCTACCTGAGCAACATCGCCATGCTCAAGGAAAAGAATATCTACACCGCGGCCAAGGGCCGGGAGGCCATGATCTTCCCCGGATCGGCCCTGTTCAACCGCGGCCCGCATTGGATCGTGGCCGCCGAGATGGTCCGCACCTCGCGGCTGTTCGCCCGGATGGCGGCCCGTATCCAGCCCGAGTGGCTGGAGGAGCTGGGCGGCGACCTCTGCAAGGTCAGCCACGCCGACCCGCGCTGGGACCGGACCCGCGGCCAGGTCGTCTGCACCGAGCGGGTGACGCTCTTCGGCCTGGAGATCGTCTCCGACCGGACGGTGGCCTTCGGGCCGATCGATCCGGAGGAAGCCCACCGCGTTTTCGTCCGCGAAGCCCTGGTCGAAGGGAACGTCAAGGAGCATTTCGAATTCCTGCGCAAGAACCTGGAACTTGTGCGGCGGATGGAGACGGTCGAGGAGAAGCTACGCCGGCGGGACATCCTGGTCGACGAAGAGAACCTGGCCGAATTCTACGAGCGCCGACTGGACGGCATCTTCGACATCAAGGGCCTGCGCGACCGCATCCATCACCGCGGCGGCGAGGATTTCCTGGTCCTGCGCGAGGCCGACCTCCTGCAGGAATTTCCCGACGAGAAGGAGTTGGCCCAATTCCCCGACGAGGTGCGCCTGGGGGAGCGGCGGTTCCGGGCCGAATATAAGTTCGCCCCGGGCGAGAAGAACGACGGGGTGACGATCAGGATCCCGGCCGAGCGGATCGCCGCGGTGCGGTCCGATCCGCTGGACTGGGGCGTCCCCGGCCTGCTGAAGGAGAAGATCAGCGAGCTTCTGAAGGGCCTGCCCAAGCGGTTCCGCAAGCAGCTCGTCCCCGTCGGCGAGAAGGTCGAGGTCATCCTGGCCGATATGCCCCGCTCCGAGGAATCGCTCTTCGCCGCGCTCTCCAAGTTCGTCAAGGCCCGCTTCCGGGCCGAAGTTCCCGTGGCCGAGTGGGCCAAGGTCGATTTATCTCCCCACCTCCGGATGCGCATCGCCGTCACCGACCAGCGGGGGCAGGAGCTGGCCGCCGGGCGCGACCTGGCTGCCTTGAAGAAGCTGGGCAGGGACGGCGAGGTCGAGCCCGAGGCGGCCGAATGGAAGCGGGCCCAGGTCCGCTGGGAGAAGCCCGCCGTCGACGGCTGGGCTTTCGAGGCCCTGCCCGAATCCCTGGCCGTGGGTTTCGGGGCCGCCGCTTTTCCGGGACTGGCGGCCGCCGGAACGGGATATGCGGCGCGCCTGTTCCGGACGCGCGAGGAAGCCCTGGAGTCGCATCGCCGGGCCGTCGAAACGATTCTTCTCCAGAAATTCGCCAAAGACGTCAAATACATGGAGCGGCACGTCGTCCTGCCGGCCGAGCTCCAGAAGGCCGCCCTCTTCTTCGGCGGCAAGCCGGCCATCGAGAAGGCTTTAATGGAACGCCTGCGGACCGAAGTCCTGCGCCGGGACATCCGCTCCGGCATGGAGTTGCGAGCCTACGCCGAGGGAGTCATTCGGGCCCTGTTCGAAAAAGGCCAGGCCCTGGTCCAGGCGGCCGAAGCCGTTCTGGAATCCTATCGG
>Ga0182021_10012470_pt1 | contig 10097 bp, 7 predicted proteins | sample 612E3MmetaG_FD_120493 | JGI IMG/M metagenome (GOLD analysis project Ga0182021, IMG submission 120493) | Permafrost microbial communities from Stordalen Mire, Sweden - 612E3M metaG (Illumina Assembly) | ecosystem: Environmental > Terrestrial > Soil > Wetlands > Permafrost | place: Sweden... | reverse complement strand
TATTTTCTGGCCAAGCCCCCTTCCCGCATTTCCGTCGCCGAGGTGATCCGGGTCATGGACGGCCCGCTCGCCCCTATCGATTGCGTCAGCGTGACCGCCCACGAGCCGTGCCCGCGCGAGCCCTTTTGCGGGCTCAAGGGCCTCTGGAAGGAGGTCCGCGACGCGGTGGCCGAGATCCTCGAACGGACGACCTTCGAGGATATGGCTGAGCGGAGCCGCGCCGCAAAAGCGCGCGCCGAGACGCCCTAAAATTTCTTAGGCGAGGGCATTATGGACATTATTGAAAAGGACGGGTTGTGACGAAATGAAAACATCAAGATCGGGCGGCGCAAAAGCCGCGGTTCTGGCGCTTTCGGCCGTTCTTCTTGCCGCCGCCGGCCTGCGCGCGGAGGATGCCAAATCCCCGGTTCCGCTGACCCTGTCGGTTCCCCTGACGCTGAGCGGCTACGGCCAAGTGGAGTACGTCTCCCAAGAGACCGGCATCAGCGGATTCGCCCTGCACCGGATGAGGCTGTCCCTGGCCGGAGAGATCCTGACGGGCATCAAGTTCAAGCTCCAGGTCGACGCCGTTAAAACTCCGATTCTCCTCGACGCCTATGTGGACCTCGGCTTCCACACCGCCGCCACGGTCCGGCTCGGGCAATTCAAGATCCCGTTCAGCATGGAAAGCTTGACGTCAACCCCGGACCTTGACACGATCGAGCGCAGCCAGGTCGTAAACAAGGTGGCGCCCGGGTGGGACATCGGCTCATCCGGCCGCGATATCGGGGCCATGCTCACGGGGAAGGCTTCCTTCCTCGAATATTCCATCGGCGTGTTCAACGGCTCGGGGATCAACAAGGCGGACACCGACGACCATAAGGACATGGCCGGACGACTCGTTGTCCACCCCGCCTCGTTCATCACGATCGCCGCCGCCGGCTATGACGGCCAGACCGTCCTGTCGGCGGGCGCGACTCCCCTGCGGAGGGCCCGCCTGGGGCTGGAGGCGGCCGTGCTCCTTGAGGACATTTCCTTCAAGGCCGAATTCATCCAGGCTGAAGACGGCGATACGCTGCGCCAGGGCTGGTATGCCCAGGGCGGGTACTTCTTCCTCCCGAAGACGCTTCAGGGCATCGTCAAGTTCGATTCCTACGATCCGAATCGGAACGCGGCCCTCGATCGGACCGACATCTGGGTCCTTGGGCTGAACTGGTTCCTGTCCGGCCGGACGAAGCTTCAGGTGAACTTCGCGCTGACCCGGGACGAGGCCGGCAACACGGTCAACAAAGCCCTGCAGGCCCAGTTCCAGGCCGCGTTTTGAGGGAGACGACGCGATGAGAAAGCTCGCTTCGACGGCGGCCGGCCTCGGCCTGTTGTTCTCGGGCCTCCTGGCGGGCCAGGCGCCCGCGCCGAAACCGCTCGAAGGCACGATCGGCCTCTCGGGCGCCTGGGCTCTGTATCCCATGGTCCTCAAATGGGCGGAGGAATTCAAAAAGCTCAACCCCAAAGTGACGATCGACGTCCAAGCGGGCGGCGCGGGCAAAGGCATGGCCGACGTCCTGGCCGGGATGGCCGACTTGGGCATGGTTTCGCGCGACATCCATCCCGAGGAGGTCGCCAAGGGCGCCGTGGCCTTTGCCGTGACCAAGGACGGCGTCGTGGCCACGCTCTGCGCCAAGAATCCTTTCCTGGGCGAGATCCTGAAGAAGGGGATCGGCCGGGAGATGCTCAAGGAAATCTGGACGGGCGGCAAGACGCCGACCTGGGGCCGGGTGCTCGGGACCGCGGATGCATCGCCCGTTCGGGCGTTCACCCGCTCGGATGCCTGCGGCGCCGGCGAGACGTGGGCGGCCTACTTCGGGAAGAAGCAGGAGGACCTGGGCGGCGTGGGCGTCTATGGCGATCCCGGCGTGGCGGACGCGGTCCGGCGCGAGCCCCTGGCGATCGGCTACAACAACATCAATTTCGCCTATGATCCCAAGACGCTGAAGCCCGTGGAGGGGCTCGTCATCGCTCCCATCGACCTCGACGGCAACGGACGGCTCGACGACGCGGAGAAGATCTACGCTACGCGGGACGACATCACCGCGGCCATCGCCCGGAACGTCTATCCGTCGCCGCCGGCCCGCGACCTCTTCCTGGTGGCCAAGGGCAAGCCGGTGAATCCCGTCCTGGTCGAGTTCCTCCGCTGGGTGCTGACCGACGGCCAGAGATACGTGCCCGAAGCCGGCTACATCCGGCTCGCGCCGGAGAAGATCGCGGCGGCGCTCGACAAATTGAAATGAATGTGCAGCGAGTGCGTGAAATGATTTAGCCATGCGCCAGCTCAAGGACTTGATCGCCCGGCGGTTCATGCTCTTCATGACCGGCCTCCCGGCGCTCTTCGTCCTGCTGATGCTCGCCGGGCTGTTCGGCAAATCGCGGCCGATCCTCGCCGCCCACTCCTTTTCCTCGCTCATCTTCGGGACGGGCTGGCACCCGCTCAGGGGCGAGTTCGGCTTCCTCCCGTTTCTCGCCGGGACGCTGGGCGTGACGCTGACGGCGATGATCATCGCCGTCCCGATCTCGCTCCTGACCGCGGTCTATCTGTCGGAATACGCGCCGAAGCTCGTCGCCGATATCACCAAGCCCGTCGTCGACCTCCTGGCCGGCATCCCCTCGGTGGTTTACGGCGTCTGGGGCGTGCTCATGGTCGTCCCATTCGTCGGGAACGTCGTCGCGCCCTTTTTCGGCGCCTCCTCCTCGGGCTACTGCGTCCTGTCGGGCGGGATCGTACTGGCCATCATGGTTTTCCCGACGATCATCCACGTCTCCCTCGAGGTCTTCGGCGCGGTTTCGCAGGACCTGCGCGACACGTCGCTCGCCTTGGGCGCCACCCGCTGGGAGACCGTCAAGCACGTCGTCCTGCGCCGGGGCCTGCCGGGGATCATCGCCGCGGTCGTCCTGGGGGTCTCGCGGGCCTTCGGCGAGACGATCGCCGTCCTCATGGTCGTGGGCAACGTGGCCAAGATCCCGGGTTCGCCGTTCGACGGCGCCTATCCTTTGCCGGCCCTCATCGCCAACAACTACGGGGAGATGATGTCCGTGCCTCTCTATGATTCGGCCCTGATGCTGGCCGCCCTGATCCTGCTCCTCGTCGTCCTGGCGTTCAGCGTCGGGGCGAGGATCATCCTCGTCAAGGCGGAAAGGAAAGCGGAATGATCTTCGGCGGCCGGCGACGGATCGAAGAGAGCGTCTTCAAGGTCCTCATGATCGGATCGACCGTGGTCGTCGTCTCGAGCCTCCTGCTCATCCTCGGGACGGTCGTCGTCAAGAGCCTTCCGGCCCTCCGCCTGTCCATGATCTTCCAGACGCCCAAGGGAGGGTATTACCTGGGGAAGGAAGGGGGCATCCTCAACGCCATCCTCGGGTCGCTGTATCTCGCCGGAGGCGCCACGCTGTTCGCCGTCGTGGCGAGCCTGCCGGTCGTCCTCCACCTGAACCTCTACGCCCGGCCGTCCTCGCCCTTGTCCACGATCACCCGCTTCGCCCTCGACGTGCTCTGGGGCGTCCCGTCGATCGTCTACGGCGCTTTCGGGTTCATCGTCATGATGACGCTCGGCCTTCGGGCGTCGCTGCTCGCGGGCATGATCACGGTCGGTCTGCTGGAGATCCCGATCATGGCCCGGGCCATGGACGAGGTCGTCCGGCTGGTGCCCCGGCCCCTCCTCGACGCGTCGTCGGCGCTCGGGGCGACGAGGCTGGAGACCGCGCTCCGGATCGCGGTCCGGCAGGCCCTGCCCGGCATCATCACCGCCGTCCTGATCGCCCTCGGCCGGGGGATCGGCGACGCGGCCTCGGTCCTCTTCACCGCGGGCTTCACGGACAGCGTCCCGACCTCGCTTCTCCGGCCCGCCGCGACCTTGCCCCTGGCCGTCTTCTTTCAGCTGGGATCGCCCATCCCCGAGGTCCAGCAGCGGGCCTACGCCTCGGCCGCGGTCCTGACCCTGATCGTCCTGGCCGTCAGCCTGGCCGGGCGGGCCTTGGCCCGCCGGCTGCGGAGGCACACCATCCGATGAGCGCCCCTCCGTCCGGCAAAGGTGAGAGCATGAGCGTCCCGACGCATATCCAGATCCGCGGCCTGAGCGTCTCCTACGGCGACCAGTCCGTCTTGAAGAACGTCAGCCTCGACATCCCCGACCGCAAGATCACGGTCATCATCGGGCCGTCGGGCTGCGGCAAGACCACGCTGCTCCGGGCCATGAACAGGCTGCTCGATTCCGTCGAGGGGGCCCGCGTCTCCGGGACGATCCTGGTCGATGGCGAGGATCTCTACGACCCCGCGGCCGAGGTCACGCGGCTGCGCAAGAAGATGGGCCTGCTCTCGCAGAAGCCGCAAGTCCTGCCCATGTCGATCTACGACAACATCGCCTATGGTCCCCGCATCCACAGGCTGGGGGACAAGAAGAAGATCGCGATGATCGTCGAGCGCGAGCTTCGGTCGGCGGGCCTGTGGGACGAGGTGAAGGACCGGCTCCACGAGCCGGCGTCGCGCCTGTCGGTCGGCCAGCAGCAACGCCTCTGCCTGGCCCGCGGGCTGGCCGTCGAGCCCGAGATCATCCTCGGCGACGAGCCGACCTCGGCCCTCGACCCCGTCTCCAGCCGGATCGTGGAGCGCCGCCTGGTCGAGCTCAAGGCGGATTATACGGTGATCGTGGTGACCCACATCCTGCGCCAGGCGCGGCGCATCGCGGATTACGCGGCGTTCCTCTATCTCGGGGAGCTGGTCGAGCACGGCGAGGCGGCCGAGGTATTCGGCTCGCCCCGCGATCCCCGCACCCGGGCCTACATGACCGGCGAAATCAGCTGACAGGAGAGGAGCTTCCGGGCGCCCCCGTTCACGCTTAGCGTAGCCAGAGGATCTTCACTTCCAACGGCAGAAAGGACATCGATATCTCGCGTCCTTCCCAGGCGATCGTGGCGAGGGCCGGCTTGGCGATCGTATTGACGGCGATCAGGCACGGCCGCGCGATGGCGCCCGGCTCGCCGGGAACGCGCTTCACGGCAAAATGGACGGCCGGTCGGCCGTCGGCGTCGAGATCGCGCGTTCGCGATAAGCCCGAGGCGGCGATCGGGGCCAGCATCAACGGCAGGTTGGCTCGAAGGTGGCGAACGGTCGAGGTCACGCCTTCCCAGAGAGCGGGATCGTCCTTGATGCAAAAGCTCCCGGTGCGATACGTGTAGTAGAACAATCCCCGCGCCCCGTGGATGATCGCCAGCCAGGTCATCGCCCGCAGCTCCGCAGCGCTCGGACTTCGGCCTTTCCCCGACAAGACGGCCGGCGCCTTCGAGCGCGACCAGTCGAAGGCCTGAATGACGGACCAAACGGATTTGCGCGCATCCCCGCCGATGACGGATCCGATTTCGTCGAGGCAGTCGCCGATCCAGGATAGCGGTTCATAAGGGACGGGATAGGGATCGCTCATGAAGATATCGAGAGCCGGAGCATAATCTCTGGCTCTCCAGGACCGGAGAAGGGCGGCCGCTCCGGGCTGGCGGAGCCCTTGTCGAATGAGGTCTTCTTTCTCGAGGAAAATCTTTTTAGGCGAAAGGCTCCGGCCTTCCGGCTCGTCCTCGAGATACCAGGCTAGAATTTGATCGGTTTCGATCGGAGAGAGAAAAGTCATGCTCTGCGTCACGTACCGTTTGCCGAGCGAGGTTCCGTCCCCCAAGGATTCGGGCGCGAGAAGGACTTTAAGGCCGCTTTCCCGGGCGGATGCGAGCGCCTCTCTCAAATTCCGGACATGGGAGGGGGAAATATGGACGGCGTTGAACCCCACGCCGCTCAGCTCGCGGAAATCGGCGGTATCAGCGTTGTAGATGCCGATAGGAGCGATCACCGTTTGAACGGGATTCTCTTCTTCGCCGCGACCGCGGACGGGGCGGAGCGTCGTCGCCTCCGCTTCTCCGCGAATGTCCAGGGTCCTCCACTCTGAAGCGGTCAAGAGATCTTTATATTGCCGGACCTCGATCCTCCAGCGGTATCGGCCGGGCGGCACTTCGTCTTGGGGAACTGAAATGGATCGTCCTTCGGCGACGTTCGTGATCGAGAACCTGCGTTCCGAGCGAATCGGATTCCCCCCCGAATCCGTATGCTCCCGAGGCGTGTCCGGCCCGTTATCCGTATCGATGACGAGGGTCGCTTCGAGGAGCCGCTCCGTCTCCGGCATATGAAAGAGGACATTCAGCGCATGTCCCGTTCCCCGGCTCCTTAGGATCCCGTCTCCGTCCTTCGGCCACTCGGGAACGACGCTGAATTCCCGCAGCCGCAGGTCGTCGATCGAGATCCGGTAGTTTCCCCGCGGGATCCTGAGGACCAGAAGATCATTTCGGTCGTTGGTCCCGCCGGCGGGAGCGCGGAAGAACAGCTCGATCTTTTGCCATTTGTTGACGTACCAGAAATCGCTTAACCGCACCTCGCGATCGAACAAAGACACGATGGGATAGACGCCGTCGATTTCATGGTCCCGGATAAGCCACATCTCTAAGAGATACGTCCGTCCCGGTCGAATGCCGTGAAGCGCATAAGAGATCGTCGCGGCGGAGGGCTCCTGGGGGATCCGGCTCGAGCTGCTCGATTCGGCCGGACCAATCAAGGACGCATCGATGCAAATCGATTTCCGGCCCCGGCCGTGCGAGAAATCGTCCCAGATGAAAAGATCCGATGGAACGAGCGCCCATCGACGCGCGTCGTCCTGCGGCCGATAGGATTCGAAATCGCCGTCATCGATGAGATTGGGAAAAAGCGTCTGCCTTCCGCCGGTCTGAGGAGACGTCGACGAGGAGATGCAGGATAAAGGAAAAAGGCAGAGCGCTGCCAGAAATAATAATCGAATGGGTCCTCGCATCCTCCCCGATCAGAGCTCCTTGAGGAACTCGAAGAAGTTGATCTCGTTCGCGTCGAGGCCGTGCTTGTAGACGTACTGGCCGGCGATGCGGGAGGCGAACAGGGCCTTGAGGTAGGCTTCGGGCACGCGCTTGAGGATCCGGTCCACGCCCACCTTCTCGACGAGGCTCGCGGGGGCGCCCTTGGTGATGACTTTCCGGACGAGCGCCTTGTTCTCGAAGAGGCCGGAGGAAGCCACGGCGTCCTTGATCTGGTTGATCTTCTCGGAGACCGCGTCGGTCAGGACCGCCCGGGGAATGCCCTTGGCCTTGTTCTCCCGCCAGATGAGCTCGAACTCCTTGTCGGCGTTGTCCTTGATGAAGTCGATGATTTCCGAGATGTAGGCCTGCCGGAAGGGCGTGATGCCCCCGTCCCGGACGCACATCAGCTCGTCGAACTCGGCGTCGGTCAGTGCGAGGCCGGCCAGGACCTCGAGCGATGAAGACGTGACCCCGCCCTTGTTGGCCGAGGCGTCCTTGTAGAGGATGACGCCCTTCTCTTCGAGCCGGAGCCGGGCCTGCTGGGTGATGAAGAGGTTGGCCCCCTCGACGATCACCTTGAAGCGCGCCTCGCCGTTGTCGTTGACGTAGGTCGTCCAGTTGGCGATGTTGATCGAGGCCGGCCGCCCGCCGCAGGGGACGAAGATGTCGGCCTTGAAAAGCGGGTGGAGGTGGAACGTGTTCCGGAACTCGAGCCCGGTCTCGACCTTCTCCCCGTGGGGCAGGACGACGTCGCGGTCCTTGACGTGGACGAAGAAGCCGCCGGCCGACAGCGCCGCCTTGGGGAAGCTCTCGACCATTTTCCGGGCCCGGGCCAGCTTCTTGAGCTCCTTCCGATCCAATCCCTCGGGGTCGTAGGCCACGCCGGAGCCGTCGACGATGGCCAGGATGCGGTCCTTGGAGAGCAGGATCTCGTTCGAGCCCAGGTCGCCGTCCGGGCCGCCCGTCATGACCTTGGTCATGGCCTCCTCCTTGAGGCCGAGCTTGTCCAGGGCGTCGACGACGTAGCGGTGGGTGGAATTCGTCGTCATCCCATAGATGTCGTGGGGGATGCCCCCCATGGCCACGGGCTTGCCGGTCGAGAACGACTTCCAGAAGGCGTAGCCGCGGCGCTTCGCCCGCAGGGCCGCCCATTCCATGAGGTCGGCCGTGCCTTCGTCGGGGCCGAGGAAGAGGATGATCGGCCGGGCGTAATAGTCGACGACGGCCGCGTTGGGCAGGATGAGATCGAGCAGGCCGTCGACGTACTTCTTGAAGCAATCGCGGTCCTTGTCCATGTAGCCCCAGTTGAGGAGGATCGTGCCCTTCGAGCCGCCCTCGGGGATGTCCTTGTTCTTGCGCTGCTGGGTCCAGGCCAGGTTGTAGTTCTCGTCGAAGATGAGGTCGGAGTTGTTGAGGTAGGTCTGGAGGTTCGGCGACTTGACGATCCGGACGCCGCCCCGGGAGATGTCCCGGAACCGGACGTGGAAGCCCCGGAACTCGGCGCCGACGATGTGGAAGATGCCGAAGGGCGTCTCCGGGTAGTCGACCTTGTCCAGGAACCCGGGATCGTACATGTAGGCGAGCGAGGTCTTCTCCTTGATGTAGAAGTTCGTCCGGAGGGTCGTGCCGATGAACAGGGCGACGGCCAGGAAAATGTTCCGGTCGATGTCGGTCGGGATGTTGCGGAGAATGTCCTTCTTGAAGGCGGCCAGGTCGGCCTCGGCCAGGCGGGCCTTCGCCTGAGGGTCGAACTTGCGCTCGAAGAGGGTGCAGGCCTTCTTGATGAACAGGAAGTTCTCGCAGAGCGCCTCCCAGACGCGCGATTCCTGGTAGGTGTCCTTGGCCAGCTTGGTCTTCATCGCCCGGAGGATGCCGAGCATCTCGGGCGAATCCTTGAGGGCCGCCGAGAGCTTGACGTACTCCTCGTTGAAACCGCTCAGGAACTGGTGGCTGAAGCTCCAGGCCGACACGCCGAAGACCGTTTCTTTGGCCCCGAGCTTCCCCGCCCGGAAAAGATCGAAGAGGGGGCTCTCGGGGATGGCGTAGACCAGGCCGATGTCTTCGATGACCTCGGCCACGAGGGTCGGGTCGGCGATGTTTTCCAGGTAGATGACGTAGATCGTCTTGCCGTTGGCGAACTGCTCGACGTACTTGCGGTTGGAGACGAGATGGTGGGAGTTGAGGACGTCCGAGATGTTGGAGAAGAAGCGGAGGTCGGAGCCGCGGTTGATGACGATCATGATCCGCAGCTCGCCCGTCTTCTTGTCGTGGGTGACGTCGATCTTCGGGCTCTCCCAGCCCTCGTGCTCCCGGAGGAGCTTCTGGTAGCGGCTGAGCGTGTCCTCGGGGACCGTGGCCAGGAACTGCGGGTCGGCGACCGCGCGGATGTCCGGAGCGCCGCCCCGGGCCTTTTCCCCGTCGAAGCGGGGCTTGAGGACGAGGTACATCCGGAGATACTCGAGGCCCGCGGCCTTGCGCGAAGTCCGGTAAGACTGGAGCCGGAAGTGGGGATAGCGCTCCTCGATGCGGCGCTCGATGCCCAGGGCCCGCTCGTGGTTGTCGTCGACGAGGTAGATGGCCTCGTCCTCGAGCTCGGTGGAGAAGTCGATCTTGACGATCTTCTCCTGCTTGGCCGTGGCCATGATCTCGGCGGCCATCAGCGCTTCGAGGTGCTTGGCGATCGTCTCGACCGGCGTGGTCTTGAAGTAGAAGGCGTTCATGGCCATGCCCGCGCAGAACCAGCTCAGCTCTTCCCGGACCGCCATCTGGGTGTAGCGCCCATGGGCGAGGATGAGCTCCTCGATCTTGCGGATCTGCGCTTCGTTGAGCACGGCCTTGCAGGCGATTTCCTGTAGCGTCTTCATCGTGGACTCCTCGCGGGGTGTTGCGGCCCCGTATCTCGTTCAGGACAAATATTATAGCAGAAAAGATGTGGGGCTGAAACCATGAAATGGGTTCGGGGGCTCGGGGGGAGAGGGCCGTCGGCCCGCCGGCTTGGGGGAGCGGGTCCTGTCGCCGGCCCGCGGGGTCGCGATCGTCGCGCCTCCGGTGCATGCGACTCCGCCCTGCCCCAGTGGCCTCCGGAAAAAGGGGACACAGAACCCCGATGATGACCTGCCAAGAGTTGCCCGGTGTTCTGTGTCCCCTTTTCCCGTCCCATTCGCTTCGGCCGCCGGGGCGCCCCGGCCGGCGCCACCCGCTCTACAGAC
>Ga0182021_10012469_pt1 | contig 10097 bp, 8 predicted proteins | sample 612E3MmetaG_FD_120493 | JGI IMG/M metagenome (GOLD analysis project Ga0182021, IMG submission 120493) | Permafrost microbial communities from Stordalen Mire, Sweden - 612E3M metaG (Illumina Assembly) | ecosystem: Environmental > Terrestrial > Soil > Wetlands > Permafrost | place: Sweden... | reverse complement strand
GTCGGGAACATAAGCCATCCAATCCTGAGATTTGAATACGAAGTTTTCAGGGATGTGTCCAACCTTCGGAAGCGATTGGTAGTAGGCCCCACCTACGAAAATGGATATCACAAAAATCGTGATGATGAACGAGTACGTACGGAGACTGCTGCGATCCCTTTTTCTTGCTTGACTTTTCCTACTGGTTGGCAAGGTTCTGGCACGCGCTTATTTATTGGGGATTGGCCAAGTTGGTTCAAGGGTTATGTTAACGTTTCTCAAGATTCTGAGAATGGCTATGCTACTTTCCGGAGCGATTCTTGCTGTCGACGGTCTAGCTGCGCTCCTACTCACTTCTGTTAATTACGCTTTCATCGAAACGATCGGGGATTTGGCTTTGGTGGAAGTTGCAATATTGTTCATCCTTGCTGGGCTGGTCGACTTCGCGTCCTCAGTTGGAATGGCCCAGCTCAGAAAGTCATTCATTCGAGGCGAAAAGGGCTACTCGGCATCGAAACATAAAGAGTCCGAAAGACGAGCCTCAGTCCTTATCGTTGCAGGCCTGATCCTGTTCCTTCTTTTAGTAGCCGCGGAAATGTATATTCGTTTATAGGAATCGCAAAAGGGGAAAAAAACAGGGGGAGCGCCGGAGGGACCCTCCAGGCGCGTCGTTTTCTACTTCTTTGTAGTTTTCTTGCGGCTTCGCCAGACGACCGCGCCCACAGCTGCAATGATGATTACGACTACTAGTCCAACCACCAATGCATCTGTGGAAGCGGAGGAGACGGTGATAGGGTCGGTCAATTGTTTTTGGTCACCTGACGGAGTCCATAGAACTCGGCCGTTGAGCCAGTACTGTTTGCTGCTTTGCAGTTTCTGGAAGAGTGACAAATCGAGAGGTGTTGTGCCGTTACGTATTGCCTGAATATGCGGATCATCTGGGACAATGCCCGTGAAGTTCGCTCTATACCATACTGAACCGAACGCTGGTGGAGCAGGTACGGCAACTTGGTAGTTGCTGGAGTTATCGGTCAGTGTCGGCGCGAGATTAGTCCATGTATTCCCGCCATCAGTACTCTGCTGGACCATAACGAGCATGTCGGCAACCGGGCCTCGACCTGTTATGCTGACGGAACCGCTGCCAAGCATTGGGCTTCCAGTGAACGCGATCGGTGCAGGTGGCTTGACATTAACCGTGTATCCCGCTTGTTGCAGTAGTGTTGCGGCGGCGTTGAGATCATAGCTATCCGGTTTAAGAGTAGGGTCTAACCATTGACCCCATCCAGGTCCTGTCATTACGGCTAATGGATATGCAGAGCCGACCAAGAGTTGGCTCACGATCAGGTCTCGCGGAATTAGGTGGCTTATAGCTTTGCGAACATTGCGGGCTGCCTCTGCGGCTTGAGATGGATTGCTCTTGCCGAGGGGCGTGTCGGTTCCTGTGCCGAATATCGGGCTGTTCAAGTTGAATCCCATCTCTTGCCAACCTAGTTCGGTCGCCATGATGATGTTGATGTTCGGAATCTGCTTGAGAGTTGGGACGTCACGTGGGAGTGCATAGTTGTAGTCCAATATGTCCACTTGACCATTCTTCAATGCAGCGATGGCTGCGTCTTTGCTTGCAATCCATTGGACTTTGTAGGTATTGATGGTAAACTGTCCGAGAGCTTGCAGGCCGGTGGCATTGTAATATCCTGGGAATTTCACTAGAGTTGCAATGTTGTTGGTGAAGTCATAGCTTTGTAGTTTGTATGGGCCTGCTCCTACTGGACCGACTGCGGTGTAGCTACCTGTACCTCCATACTTCGCAGCGTTCCAAGTGTATGTGTACTGTCCGGTTGCAGTGCTGAATGGAGCGCTATCCCATGTTGCGAACGGGAATTTCTCCATAATGTGCATGGGTAGTGGAGCAAATTGGGCAATGGATATCCTTGTAAAAGCATAGACTGCTGGTAGGTGGAACTGGAACTGATACTTGCTTGTTGCCTTCCACGAGCCGTCGGTTTCAGGTACTCCTGGACCGGTGTTGTCATCCACCTTAGTCGTCCCGTTCAGGAATGTGAATGAGACTTTGCTGCCAAGATATTGGATTCCGGCACCTAATCCGACAGCACCCGAATTTGCGTTGAGTCCAGCATATGTGGAGTAGAGGAAGTCATCGGCAGTGACCTCAACGCCATCCTGAAACATGACGTTTGGCCTTATGTTGACTGTCCAAGTTAGCAAGTCTGGAGTTGATGTGATGTTCGATGCTGTACCGGGTATGTAGCCGCCGGTGCGCGGGTCAGGTTCTTGCAGATTGGCGCCTCCACCGTTGCCGCTACCGCCCACAATTTCTCCGTAGATGTAGAGCGCATAGAAGCTGTTTGAGGCAGCGGTCACGATTGGGTTCAAGTTGTTTCCTGGAAAGACAGAGTTTGCTTCAGCAAAAGTCAAACTGTCAGAGCCCGACCAATGCTGAATATCTGGAAATGTGACTTCACTGTAAACGTTGGGATCTCCCCAAGCTTTGAATTTCGAGGATCTCGGCACTGGGTCGATCGTCTCATAGATGTAATTGTATGGAGCTTCGTTGAATAGTATTTGTTCGAACTGGTGAGTTAGCTGCACTTGTGTCGCAGTATCCGTTGAAGAATAGAGTTTGGCGAATATCGAGTTAACTTGAGGATTATTCCAGTATGCGTAATTGCTTCCGTCGGGTGGCCAGAAGCTTGGGTTGCTGCCGTCGAAGTTGGATCTGAAATCGGGTACATACGAGGTGAAACCCCATCCGATGAAGCCAATGTCATAGCCTCCATGAGCGAAGTCCGACTTTGGAGGAGCCGTCGACGCGAATAGCCGATTCGACAGTTGATCGAAGTTCACATAGAACAATTTCGCGTCGATGCCCAATGCGATCAAGTTGCTAGTGATAATACTCGCGTATTGTCTCCTAACGACGTTTCCTCCAGTGGGTGCGATCAGCGTCACGGAAAACAGGCCTGGCGCTTGGGCGTATGTGTTGGTGAATAGAACTGGTACTGCGCTCGAAGCAGTTACGTAGATCAGAATAGCTAAAGCAATACCTTGAACGATGTACTTTAGAGATCTGTTTGACATTTTCAAATCACGTGTAAGAAGATCTCCAAAAACTGTATTTATGCTTTCCCACAAAAGTTATGATTCTAGCTTGTTTTTGTGTCCTTCGGAGCCTAAGCAACTTCGCGCCCAATCAGATAGAGCACTCACTGTAATTGACCGAAAGTCGATTGCGAGTCGAACGCAAACGTTAATTGCGTAACAGTTCGTGCACTTCAAGGCAAGGGTGAAGTTTGGCTAGCCTGATCAGTTACATAATCCGCCGCGCCCTTTTCATGATTCCAGTGTTTCTAGGCGTTGCGATTCTGACCTTCGGCGTGGGAAATGCGGCAGGGAACCCGATTGATCTCATCCGAGCAGGACTGAAGTATCCAAGCCCTGCGGTATTAGAGGCGCTAACCCGCTACTATCACCTTGACCGACCTGTTTGGGAACGGTTCCTTTACTGGCTCTGGGATCTGCTTCATGGGAACCTGGGCGTGTCAATTTCAGGCAGACCTGTCCTTTCTCAAATCGGTCCTTGGACAATTACGACTTTGGAGCTTCAAATTCTATCATTGCTTCTAGCGGTCGTGATCGGCATACCTGTGGGTGTCTACTCTTCGAAGCACCAATACTCAAAAATGGATTATGCGATTACCACGACCGCTATTTTCGGCTACTCTATGCCGACTTTTTGGCTCGGAATAATGCTGATTGTTGTCTTCTCTCTTGATCTTGGCTGGTTACCCAGCAGTGGAGCGGCCAGCGTGAGTTACCTTTGGTGGGGGAACCCTTTCCTCGATTGGCTTGCACACCTAATCCTGCCTACACTAGTACTGACATACGTGGGGCTGGCTACTATTGTACGCCTTGTGCGTGCCAATATGCTGGAAGTCATGAGGCAAGACTACATTCTGGCCGCGCGAGCGAGTGGGTTGAGTGAACGCACGGTCACATATCGATACGCGCTTAGAAATGCCATTAGTCCAGTTGTCACAATCATCGGACTCGGGTTCGGCGCAGCCCTGGGCGGTGCACCCGCGCTTGAAACGACTTTCTCTTGGCCGGGGTTGGGTTATGCGTTTACCCAAGCGGCTCTCACTCTCGACATTCCTCTCGTTGAGGGAATAACTATAATCATCACTTTGATGGTCCTGATCGCCAATTTGATCACAGACCTCGCGTACGCGTTTCTTGATCCGCGCGTCACGATTGAGTGAGGGTTTGTTCTTGCCAGAAGAACGTGGGAAGCGTGGAGCAAGTCAGTGGGCTGTTGCGTGGCGTCGGTTCAAGCGAAACAAGTCAGCCCTAATCGGCAGTGCAATCGTGGTCTTCTTCGTCGCGGTCGCCTTGTTGGCCCCCTACATCGCTCCGTATCCAGCTCGAAGCTATTTGCCCCTATACGAAGGAGATGCTGGCAGCCCCCCGTCATTCAAGCATCCGTTTGGGGTTGAAGATTCTGGGATAGATGTTTTCAGCGAAACCATCCATGGAACAACGAACGATCTTTACGTGGGACTTGCTGCAACCTTGATTACTACCCTCATAGGTGTTGCTGTGGGTGCAGTGGCGGGGTACTTTAAGGGAGCAATATCTGACGTACTGCTAGGACTGACCCAAGTCTTCTTTGTCATCCCAGTTCTTCTCCTAATTCTATTATTCGCAAGAGTCTTCTCCGTTCTGGTTTTCAGGGGCTTGGGCCTCACGCTGATCGTCCTCATACTCTCGTTCTTTGGATGGTCGTCTATCGCGTTCATTGTAAGAGGAGAGACGCTCAGGTTGAAGGAGATGGAGTTCATCCAAGCTGCCCGAGCTCTAGGCGCCAGCTCCTATAGAATATTGTTCAGGCATATCGTTCCCAACATTCTATCGCCAGTAATCGTGGTCGCTACCTTGAACATCGCAGGATTCATCTTGACGGAGGTAGTTGTGAGCTTCTTGGGTTTTGGTGACGCGAACACATCAACTTGGGGTCTACTGCTGAACGAGGGCTTTTCTTTCATTCGGACAGATTGGTGGGTTTCCCTGTTTCCAGGTATAGCCGTCGTAGTCTGTGTCCTCGGTTTCAATGTGATGGGCGACGGGTTATCGGATGCGCTCAACCCTAGGTTGCGTGAATGAGAGAGGGTTGCGCAATGGTTGAAAAACTGCTTGAAATCTCCAACCTGCGCACCTACTTCTTCACCGAAGCTGGCGTCGTCAAAGCTGTAGACGGAATCTCCGTAGAAGTTAACAAAGGAAAAACAATTGGTCTAGTCGGAGAATCCGGGTCAGGAAAGTCAGTCACAGCCCAGTCCGTTTTACGCATAGTTCCTCGTCCAGGGCGCATCGTCGATGGATCGATCAGATTCGCAGGTGAAGACCTACTATCAAAGTCAGAAAATGAAATGCGTAAGCTCCGCGGACCCCAAATGGCGATTGTGTTCCAAGACCCAACGACCTCACTCAACCCAGTTTATACCGTCGAGAAGCAGCTAACAGACATCCTGATGCTCCACAAGGATTTGACAAAGGCTGAGGCTTCGAAAACTGCACTATCCCTCCTCCAGCACGTTGGCATTCAGGAGCCTGAGAAACGGCTCAAGGCATACCCTCATGAATTGAGCGGCGGAATGAAGCAGCGCATCGCAATTGCCAGAGCATTGTCGTGCGAACCTACACTTCTGTTCGCTGATGAACCCACCACGAACCTAGATGTTACCATACAAGCCCAGGTTCTAGAATTGCTTAAGCAGCTTCAGAAAGAGTACGGCATGACCATGGTAATGATAACTCATGATATGGGCATCGTAGCCGACATGACTGAACGGGTTACGGTCCTTTACGCGGGCAAAGTGATGGAGGTTGCTGATACTCACACGCTTTTCACGTCACCGAAGCATCCGTATACCGAAGCGCTCCTCAAAGCTGTGCCGAGTGTGAAGCAGACGCGTGCCCTTGAAGTAATACCGGGTAACATTCCAAATCTAATAGAGCCACCTACCGGATGCGTATTCCATCCACGATGCAAATATGCTAAGGAGATTTGCGTGAAAAGTGAACCTGCGCTGGAAAAAGTCGAGAACGGTCACGATGTAGCATGTCACTTCTGGCGGGATTTGAAACTCGAGGGCAGGGGCCGCTAAGGCATGCAGGCCGCACAAGATTCGACACAGCCGATCCTTGAAGTCGACTCATTAGTCAAGCACTTCGACGTGTTGGAGCGCGGAATCATTCGAAAGAAGCGAATAGGAGAAGTGCACGCCGTAGACAACGTCTCCTTCCATATATTCAGAGGAGAAACACTCGGGCTGGTGGGAGAAAGCGGCTGCGGAAAAACAACGACCGGCAAAGTAATCCTGTACCTAGAACAGCCAAGCTCAGGTTCGGTGCTGTTTGAGAGCAAGAACGTTTTCGAAATCTTTGAGAATGGGAACCAAGCCGAATCAAAAGCGCTCAGACGCAGTATGCAAATGGTCTTTCAGAACCCATACAACTCTCTCGATCCACGCATGACCGTCTACGACATCATAAGCGAAGCGTTTACGATCCACAAGAATATTCCAAAGGAACAGTGGAAAGATCGCGTCTACGAAATCCTGCGAATGGTGAATCTTGAGGAGTACCATGCAGAGAGGTACCCACATGAATTCAGTGGCGGCCAAAGGCAAAGGATTGCGATAGCTCGCGCTCTGGCAGTCGATCCAAAATTCATAATCTTGGATGAACCCGTCTCCTCCCTCGACGTGTCCATCAGGGCTCAAATCCTCAACCTACTTGTCGAGCTTCAACACAGGAAGCATCTGTCCTACCTCTACATTTCTCATGATCTAAGCTCAGTTCGACAAATCAGTCAGCGTGTCGCAGTAATGTATCTGGGTGAAATCGTAGAACTAGCCACTGCAGAGCAGCTTTTCGACAAACCACTCCACCCGTACACGCAAGCCTTGATCTCAGCTGTTCCAGTCCCAGACGTCACTCACAAAGGAATACGCATTCTCCTTCCAGGTGAAGTTCCAAGCCCAATCGATCCACCTCAAGCCTGCAGATTTCACCCACGCTGCCCCTACGCCACAGATGTATGCAGACAAGTGGCGCCAAAGCTCGAAGATAAGTTGATCAAAAATCATTTTGTTGCTTGTCACCATGCTGACAAATTTGTATAGGCTTCTACTATGCCGTTTAGGAAGGGTCGGGCGGCAGGAATCAGCCTGATTACTCTGGCCTTGATTTGCCTCGCCTTGGGCACACTAATGCCATTCTACAAGTCCCCTCAAAGACTCGAAGGAAGAGGACCTAATGTCCAATTCACTTCTTCGCTCCCATATTGGATAAATTCGTACCTCATTCCTCCTGTTGACGCTGGCAGACAAATATACCTGAACGTACTCAGCAATCGCGCAGGAGCGACGACAGTACTACTCGCGCCATACGATCAGGGTAGTCAGTCGATAATCGGGCCAGCATTGCTGAATACCGCTTTCGACCATTCTCAAAAGGGCCTCGTGGTATACACAAGGGCCACTAGGGCGGGGCCCTATCTTCTAACAATCACAAGTTACAATAGCACGTTCGAGTTCAGTGTCAATTCCGTTTGGTCACCTTTCTACGCACTTAGGTCTCTCACGATTGGTGCTCTCGCACTTCTTCCTCTTGGCACAGTCGTCGTTTATTATGACCGGATAGCTGAGAGGCGCGACAAGATGGCCGAGGAGGCTATGAAAGGGATCAGGAAGGTCCGAGAACCATAGCTTCTTCCTTGTGTTGAGAGGATTCTCTCCTTCGGAATCCTGCGACCAAAGCAACCACTAGAACGCCACCTATCGCTGCAAGAATCAGGGCTGGTTCGAGTAGTTGGGTCGCCCAAACTGAGGAGATTTGCCTGTTTGCATTCATCAGAACTCGAATAGTAGAATTGCCTGAGTTGGCGTCTCCCGTCCAAGCCTCGAATCGGTCTCGCGCACCCATTTCGCCTAGCGGACCGACAGTTTGAACGCTCGGCGTGGAGATCGTTACATAAGCATACATCCCTTTGGGAATCGAGACTAAAGTGGTCCCTTGATAGGTATGTTGCTCGGAAAGAAACGAAATGTAGAATTTCACGTTTTGAGGAACACGGACCGCGAGAATATCGTACCCGCTTGTCCAAAGTAGTGAGTCACTTGCGGGTCTGCCCACACCTGATCCAGCTATCATCAGGTTCTGTCGCAGCGACTCGATACCGTATGGATTCTCCGAACATGCGATGCTCTGGCCACAGTTAACAAATGAGACAAGCGAATCAACTGGGCGCCACCCATTAGGTGCAAGATAAGACAAATTTGCGAATTCAACTGGGCCCAAGTTCCCGATCAAACTCGAAGAGATCGCAGACTTCTCTGCCGTGATGTATACCGGGTCAGATGATACTTGGGCATGCACATTCAAGGTTGAGAGAAGCATGTGGTCGAACTCAAATATCCAGGAATTGTTTGAACCGGAGACAATCTTGTACTCATGCCACGTGCCATTTGCGCCCGCCGATCCTGCTGGGCCGATTTGATAATAGAAATCGTGGCCTTCACGGTCAGGCCAATATTGCCATTGCCAGCGGGCATCGAAATCCAATATCTGCTCAGAGGAACCGAAACAAGTGTATTTTCCTGCAATTGAGGCACCTTTGAGACAATAGGCGCCTGGTTCGATGCTATAGCCGAACTGGACGAAAGAACCATCAGCCAGGTTGCTTCCAACCCAAAAATAGTCAAAGGCCCCCGGGTAGGAGTCGTAGCTGTGGGTCTGTATCTGAACCGCTACCCCCAAGTTGCTTCTGGACGCGTCGTCACCCAGAGCCCCAACTTGATACCAGGGCTGCCCTTGAACCTCTGCTCGCACAGAAGAAATACTCAAGGCGGAGAAAGACACGAGAAGAATCAAAGTCATTTTTGCGAGTTCGAATGACAAGTCGAGTCAGCCCCCAGCGATATCGCTCATAAACGTGAGTAAGAGCGTTTGGGATACTCTGAACCGGTTGACCATGAATCTACCCCACACCGACAGGAGGCGTCTTAGCGAGTATGATTCTGGTGGCATCAGGTATTACGGATATTGTTGAGCTGGAACCGATAGAACGCTGAACGGTTTGCAGGGCAGCGTTGACTGTCGAAGCCGCACGCAGGCCGAACACCGTTTCCACATAGTGATCAGGCATTGTTGAAACAAGGTAAATTCTATGCCGTTCCAAAGTCCGCAACAAGGACACAGCCTTGAAACCATTATAGTTGAAGTTGTGTCTCAGCCGAGCTTCGAGGTAGCGAGGTTCTTTGCGTTCAGCACACCATTCGTAGAATTCGGTATCTCCATGACCGAGGGGGCACTCGGCGGCAACTATCAACACTCCGTCCTTCTTGAGTGCTGGGATAGCAGCGGGCAGCGTTTCTGCAGTAGTCAGCAGTGATTCATCCGTTGGTTTGCCCCCTGCACTCATTATCACTACATCAGCAGCTCGATCAATGCTCACTGAGCACACAGCCTGCACTGCGCTTTTCAGGTCTTCAAGGCAGGCCTGGAAGTTCCCTAAGGACATCTTCGCTGGCAGCAGGTTAGCGTCGAGGACGAAGCCTAGCGAGAATAGGTTCTTGAAGGAATCTGCTATTTCGACACGTTCTCGGGCGAGGTCCGAGACCACTCCGCCCTTCCTGTTCGAGAGATGGCTTTGCACAGAGTCCTGAGAAGCCAGCCCTGGAAATATCGCGTCAGAGAGTCCGCAATAACTGAGGAAACTATGAGGTTTGAGCTCACCGATGAGGATGCTCATGTCAGCTTCTGTGAAAGACGAGTTGAGCGACACAGAAAAATCACACTTGAGATCCTTGATCGGCGTCACTGTCGAGGATAGTGGATCATGAAGCATGGTTCGTGTGTCACCGAGAAGAGTTGGATCAGGTTTTGGTGCACCTGCAGTCCTGAGTAATGTAACGGAGTTGGGAGGAATACCGATCGCTATCAAGCTTTCAAGCACTGTCTGGGTGAGGCTTGAGGTGAGCGGAGTGATGGAGTTTGACCCTGGGACGATGCAGATGCGCTTGGCATTCTTGGCT
>Ga0182021_10012468_pt1 | contig 10098 bp, 12 predicted proteins | sample 612E3MmetaG_FD_120493 | JGI IMG/M metagenome (GOLD analysis project Ga0182021, IMG submission 120493) | Permafrost microbial communities from Stordalen Mire, Sweden - 612E3M metaG (Illumina Assembly) | ecosystem: Environmental > Terrestrial > Soil > Wetlands > Permafrost | place: Sweden... | reverse complement strand
TGGTTCAGATTATGTGCATACCTGGGAGGAACAGCCATTCCGGATTAACTCAAGTGGGCAATCGGCAGTCACATCGGAACCCGGGAAAAAAATTACGGGAGCATGGGAGCGAAAACCATGGAAGTTCTCCAGAACACCAATCATTTGTTTAAAGGCTCTTACCTGGCCTATTCCAAACCCATGCTTAACCGGATGGGAAAATCCCTGTTACTGTTCAGCCTGTTTGATAAGGAGATCCGAAAAACAATGAAGCGATATTTGTCAGGAGTATTGAAAAACCCTTCTATCCTTTTCCGCAACCTCTGTGTCCAGACAATTTCCATTGTTCAGCCTATGGATATACTTGCAAACGGAGAAAGGAATGACTGTGACGGATGCCCGAATAAAACAATCTGGAACGGACAGCTTGTCTCAGCCTGCCGGCTGGAAGAATATCTCGAGTACAGTGCTCCGATTTCAATGGTTCCACAAAAGGTAAGTTAAAAGCTTTCAGGCCGGAGTTTAAATCTGCCCTTTTTCGGGACGGAACCAGAGGACCACTTCAAAACAGATATAAAATACAGCGCAAAAGATCAGCCATCCTGCATGGTGATGAATCACGACGGCAAGATGCCACAAAATGAAACTGCGGACTGTTGCCGTGATGGGAAAAGCTGCATTTGATTCCTCTTTTCTTTCAGTCAGATGACCGAAAAGCTGCCCTGCAACTGCAATTGATGAAGCCGCGAGAAAAACCAGGAACGGGATTACCCTGTCGTAACCCGTCAGCAGAAAACAAAAAAAGATACTGCAAAATACATTGAAATCGCCGGCAATGACTGTTTTATTCCACCCGAAAACCACAGGGAAGGTTTTGTAATTGGTTGCCCTGTCAGCTGAAATATCCTTCAGATACCCGATCAAAACGAAGTTTGCATAGGAGAACAAAGTCAGCAGCGCCTGCAATATCATCGTTCTGTCGATGAGTTTTCCCGGATTATCGCCGGAAACAGCAAGAAATCCCATCACCGGAAGCAGCATTACAATCCATCCGTTATAAAAAGGTCCGGCGAACCAGACGTTCTTTTTGAAATAAGTGTAAGTCGCCAGCCCGATAATGCTCATGACACCGAAGATCAGGTTGTAATGGTTCAGGTATATGACAGAACAACTGATCAGGATCAATCCGGCAAGGCTGACTGTCCCGAGCGAACGCGGCGAAATTTCTTTTTTCGACAACGGGCGGTAAGGGGCGGAAATGGAATCGGTATCAACCTGAAAACAATCCGTCAATGCCTGGCCGAAACCATATCCGAGGAAAAACGGGATGAATGCCATAAGAAAAACAGGCAGCCTGATGGTTTCAACCGGAACTATGGCCATGCCTGCCAGTCCGGCAGCCCCCGAGACAAAAAGCAGGTAAGGCCTCAGGTGAATGACCAGCGCTTTCCAGAACTTCAATGATGAAACCGGTGAATAATACGTTTTTTCCATGTTTTTGAATTAGTAACCGGCAAGGTTAATTGCACCAGGTATGATTGAAAAATCAATGTTTCTTGCCAGCATGACTTCCCCGTCAGTCTCCAGTGCCAGATGTTCCCAGGTACTTATTTTACATTCTTTTACCAGGACCGATACCCTTTTCTTTTTTCCGGAAAATTTTCCTTTTGACAGATCCGTCAGCGTGGCAACAAGCTCCCGTTTGTTCATATCGTGGCAGTAATTCAGTCCGAGCAATCCATCATCAGGGAGAATATCCTGGTCGTAGCAGAAACTGCCAGATATGTTCGGATTCTTGATGATACTGATATTTGTGATGTTTATTTTTTCCCCCGTACCTTCATATTCAAGCAGAACTTCTTTATTTCTGAACCTGACAATTGTTTTCAGGGCCGCGTAAATAATTGCTGTTTTAACAGATACGGATTTGACCTTGTCCAGAAAAAAGTCGCCGGTATTGAACAGGAAATTAGCCTCAGCCGTAACACCGATGCTGGCATTGACAATGAAATACCGGCTGAGTTTATTGTCGTTTTGATCAATAAAAGTGACCTTGCCCACATCTGCAATCGATGATTTGTTCATGTTAATCCTGACCGGAAATCCCCTGATCCTGGTCCTGACCGGTTTCAGGAAATCGTTGCTTGATCCAAGCCCGATAGCGCCCAGACGTATACCAGGCGCTCCCGGGAGTTTTGTATTCATGATGGCATTCAGGATCCAGTTAACGCTTCCGTCACCACCTGCCGAGATAAAACAATCCACTCCCTCATCATTCATGAGCTTCCTGATACAGCTTCCGGTGTCAAAAGGAGTGGAATAAGTCACGACCATGGAATCCGGAGGAAACCCTGAAAGAATTTCCCCTTTTATCATGTTCCACCGTTTTTCGGCCTGCTTGTCGTTGGCTGAATAATTTACGAGGAATGCAACTCTCACAAGTTTGATTTTAAAGATGAATCAGATCACACGGGTTCTCAGCCACTATTTTCACCGCATCAAATATCGGTTTTATATTGTTCGACACTGAGCGCACCGAAACGCAGGCGGAAATTTCTTCAGCTCCAACCGGCAACGAAATGGAAATTATTGCATCAATATTGTCACTCAGCGAAGGAATGCCGTATTCAATCCCTTCCATAATCGTAACGCAAATACTTCCGGTAAGCGAATAAAGGGCTAAGCGCATATATCTAAGCATCAGAATAAGCATCCAATGTGGAACCATCAGGGAAGATTCCAGAAAGAGATAATTATCACCCTTGCGGGTTCTGACTTTTGTTACCTGCTCATTAAAGTCAAGCAGGTATTTCCTGAAAGCTTCTTCCCCCGCAAAGTTATCGGTATAATATTGCGGCTTTATAAAAACAAAACCCACAGTGCGGTCATGATGTGCATTGCCAGGAACATCCACCGGCACATTGAATTTTTTCCCTCTGAACAAAGGTTGTACGGCAAGGTTCCATATCAGCAGTGCGACCGGAAGGAGCTTACCGTATTCAGAGGAGAGCCTTTTGTTCTCATCTGTAAAAGCAGTAAAATCAATGAATCCGCATCCGCTATAAACATTCCGGCCGGGGAGATCAAAACGGGTAAAATTTTCCGGAACAGGAAAATCCCCCGGAAATCTAAGGGAGGGATTAAAGATACCCATTTTTTTCCTGATCCTGCCCTGGAGTTTGGCCGCAGCCCTGCCATCCATTCCAACATGACTTATCTGGAACCAGAAGTCCACCCAATTATATTCTGACGAATGCCGGCAATGAATATTAAAGATACCATACCCGGAATTCTTCTGGTTAAAGAACCAGTGCGGCTGGTTCCTTTCAAGCATGTTACTGCTTACTTCCCCGAAACTGATCCAGGTTGCGCCCAGTATCCGGTCCGCAAGTTCTTTGTATTCGTGATGATAATGGCCAATGATATTTACCGTTATTTTTTGTATTATCTTCTTACGGAGAATCAATGGCCTCTTCTTATCAGGTAATTCCTTTGTAGTGTTAAAGGAATCCAGAATGATGGGTATTATTTCTTTTAAGGCTTGTTGTTGTGCAAGGGAAATCGGATATGTTTCCCCGGGATAGAATTCCAGTTCTTCCAAATCCCCGTCCCCTGAATATGAAACATGGGCAAAATCCGAATAATTGTTTTCAACACGCTTTACTGCAAATCTTTTCCAGATAAGAGAAAAATGAGATTCAGCAGTTTCATTGAAAACCCCGTATAAAATCCCGATAAGATTTCCTGCAAAGGATTTTTGGTCTTTTATGCTTGGGTTCTTAACAGCCATGTTAAAAAGGCTGCCGATGTATTTTGATTGTTCGGTGCGGTGATGAGCTTCCGTGGTTTTACGCCATCCGTCGGAATGATGCCGGGGAAAAAGCCTGTAAAGAAAAATCAGGAACCGTATGTTTATAAAAAGAAAAAACGTGCCAAGGTTCCATGATTCGACAAGCATGGGGAGATGTTTCTTTGTCAAAGATAATGGATAACCACGGAGAAGTCAAATTCACGTCTTAAGACCCGGTCACTTCGGGGAATGGCATTAAAGAACTGCCATTCTGCTCAGAGTATATCGAAATCACGCGTAAACGAGGTCATTTATCCTTAATTTTTGCATTCTTTGGCGACGCTTACGCATATCCTCAACAGCAATTCGATTAAACTCTTCTTCTGGTAAGCAACAATCGATAACTCTTTTGCCACTGCTACAAAAACAAGGATCTTTTTTGCTTAAGACAGTTTGATTATCGAATATCCGAGACTATTTGCTTTGAGGTCAATTTTTTCATTAACCGAGTGTTAGATGCGGATACTCAGGCCCATTGCTGAAGTAGTCAGCACGGCCATACACATTGGCTGCCATATACCAGTCTGAATTGAGAAACAAGACAGCAATCACAGGCATGATAAAACAGTGGTTCATGCTGGTCGTTTTCTTTTTCACGTTTGTTCTTTAAATGGCTTAATGTACTTCGCAGTATCAAAATCGACCGGATGATAACCGTGGTTCCTGTAAATATTGCTTTTATCACTTTTTTTATAGGTCATCCTCGCTCCCATATTTAAAGAAAAGTACAAAAGTGCTTCAGCTTTACCCATCTTTATATGAGGTAATGCACGGCTGAAAATCGAACTCATTGTGTAGGTCGATTTTCTAATCTCTTCATAGTACTGCTCCAGTCTTTTGGCAGAAATGTTTTTGGGGGATATCACAACCTTTTTGGTATCATATTTACTCCAGTCATCGGTCAGGATTCTTCCTTCGCTGTTAAGTTGTTCAAATACCTGGGTGCCGGGGTAAGGTGTCATAAGACATGCCTGGAGAAAGGCAGGTTTTGATTTCAAAAGAAAATCATGTGTGACAGCAAATACTGCTTCCGTGTCAGAATCAAGGCCGAAAACAAGAGAGGCCATGGTAAGGATTCCATTATTTCTTAGCTTCTTGATAGCCAATACATTTTCTTCAACTGTTTTTAATGTTTTCCGATAGCTATATATCCCGGCCTCTGTCATTGATTCAAACCCGATGAGCAAACCCCGGCAACCCGACTTGTAAGCAAGTTTCATCAGCTCGTCATCATTTGACAATTTAATTGAGGCCTGCCCAACCCAAATCTTGTTTAAAGGAATCATTTCGGTGAAAAGATCAATAGCAAATTTTCTGTTCAATGCGATATTATCGTCCACAAAAAAAAGGTGCTTCTGAGGACACGATTCAGCATCCCTGATGATATTGCGTATGATCTTATGTCTTTGTTTTGTCCCGAAAAACCGGGATACAGAACAAAAGTCGCAATTGTAGGGACATCCCCTGGTTGCTTCAATCGGTGCGATTGCCAGTCTGCCTGACGTGGTTTTGATCAGATCCCTTCGGGGAGGAATATATTCCTGCAGATCGGGGAAGTGATCAAGTTTATAGAACGGTTTCAGTTTATTGTTTTTGGCATCGGATAATAACTGCGGCCAAAGTCCGCCTTCCGCTTCCCCAATCACAACAGCATCTCCATATCTCAGGGCCTCTGCCGGCCTTGCAGAAGCATGTATTCCTCCGAATACAACCGTTTTATCACGCTTCTTAAACTCATTGGCAATTTCGTATCCTCTCAGGCAGGTTTGACTCATCAATGAGATCCCTATGAGGTCATAATCCCCATCATAGTCAATGACATCCCCATACACTTCTTCGCAAACCAGCACTTCATGCTGAGGGGGCGTCATGGCCGCAATTAGCGACAGCGTCATTTGGGGGATGGCAAACTGATTTGGCCGGATTTCACTCTTCAGGCAAGGTGAAACAAGAAGTATTTTCATTTTTTCCCAATAATTTCTAACGTGGTTTCAAGTTTTTTTCAATGGAAAAGTCAGAGTGTCTCGTTACTCGATTAATCCGTTACTAAGCATCACCTATAACTGTTCTATATGTCCTGAACCCAGCACCGCCTTCTGATATTCAACCTGGAGTCATAATTTTTCCAGATGGAAACCGCCTTCAGATTTTCCTCCAATTGCGGATGAGTCTGTGCAATGGTTATTCCTGCCTTCAGATAAGCTTTGTTGAGTTCATGATAAATAAGAGCCAGCAACCCTTTTCCCTGGTAATCGGGCCGCACCCCGATAAGGTACATGGAGATCGCGTCATTTCTCCGTATAGCATGAAACAAGTGAATAAATCCGAAAGGAAGCAATGATCCATTCGCCTTCTGGAGCGCTCTGGAAAGACTGGGCATGGTGATGCCAAATCCAACGACATCATCATTTGCATCAATAACCAATGAAACGAATTCAGAACGTATAAATCCAAAATAGAGTTTTGTGTAATAATTGATCTGTCTTATTGTTAAAGGAGTAAACCCATAAATATTATGAAAAGCCTCGTTATACATTGCAAACATCTTCGCGGCATAAGGAAGCATGTCTCCCGCATTGCGGGGTTTAAGCAAATGCAGATCATATTTTTGAAAAACGAGCCTGGTCATCCTGTCCACTTTATCCGGAACTTCAGAAGGAATTTTTATCTCATACTGAACCCAATCTGTGGCCTTGCGGAAACCGAGTTTCTCCATGTGATTCCCGTAATATGGGAAATTGTAGATAGTCGACATGGAGGAAATTTCATTAAACCCTTCGATTAACATCCCTTCAGCATCCATGTTGGTAAATCCGAGAGGACCATGAATGCCGGCCATACCTTTGCTTTTCCCCCAATCTTTAACAATTTCAATTAACATGCGGGTTACTTCTATATCATCGATAAAATCAATCCACCCGAAACGGACCAGATTGACATTCCAACACCGGACTTCATTGTGGTTGATGATTCCGGCAATCCGCCCTGCCGGCTTGCCATTTTTATATGCAATCCAATATTGGGCTTCGCAATAATCAAAAGCAGGATTTTTATCCTGACGAAGCATATTAATCTGGTCAACCTTCAATGACGGGCACCAGTATGGATTTCCTTTATATAATTGAAACGGAAAGTCGACAAATTTCTTCAACTCTCTGCGTGAATTGACTTTTCTGATTTCAATCTCCTTCATATTTTAATTATTGGTTTTAAATGAGTCCTTGCGAACTGACGCATCCAGGGCGGCCATGCAGTAGGGTTAGCAAGCATGAATTTTAACCTTATAGATATCTGAAAAAATCTTGATAATGATGTAAATTCTTGAATTTCTGAGGAAAAGTACTTGAAGATTCAAGAGAATTAAAATTGGTTTTCAAGATCAGGGATCTTCATGTCTCGGTAAATCCAAAAAAATCAGGAAAATAGTTTCCGGAATTGCAGAAAATACAAATTCAGGAAGATATCAGGGATGGTTTTGCAGGAAATCATAAAAAAAAAAGGGTTCATCGTGAGAATGCGTATTTTTTTCATGAAGGACAAAATTCTTTGCCTCAACCTGTTACTGTGACTTCCGGTTCTAAAAATATTGTCCATTGCTTTTTTTATATTTTTGAAAAGAAAACAGAATTAAAATGATATCTCAACTGGAAATTGATTGGGCAGGATTTGGGCAAGAATTGATATGGAACTACACGGAACTATTCAGAACTATACCTCTTGTAAAAAATACCTCCACGGTACTATTCCTTTGAAAGTAATTCAAACTTTCTCCTTTTTCCAGATTACAAGATAGAAAAGCTGAAAATGAGGAATTTATCTGAATTATTCGAATACCTCACCAACTGTGAGAATGAAACAATCCTGAAAGAAATCCGAATCCACGGAGAAAGGGTTATCCGTCAACAAGGTGTCAAGTCTGCATCAAGGTTGAAGCTTGACATTGAAAAACTCAACACCTTATTAAGATTATCGGAATGGTATCTGGCAGAAGAATTTCAGTCGCATATAAAAGAGCTGGTTAAGGAGCCAGAAGGTGATGAAATAATGACTGTGAAAGAAGCAGCTGCTTATCTGAAACAATTACACAGACGATTTATGACCTTGTCAATAAAGGAAAACTTGACAAGATGGAGATATCAACGGTGGATAAACCCAATGCCAGAGCCAGTCTGAGGATACGAAAAAAGGATATTGATACTCTTGTGAATAGCAGGTAAGCCAATCTTGCTGGTTCTTTGCCGGAATTTTTTTCTTCCTGATGATCGGCGTTACCTTAGCGACCACATGGCAGACAAAGAAGTTGTTCAAATCCAAAACCGGGTTTTCGTTTATTGTAATAGCGTTTATGAATAATGAGTTCGATCTGTCTGAAGATTTGTTCAAACAGTCACAATCAATCAAACCAGCGAATGATATTATATACTATCTTGCCCTAATCCGAAAAACGAAGGGAGATCTTTGTGGATATTGCAACTATGCAATCACGGGGAAGTGGGTCACCGGTACACCTTTAAGCAAGTTACCTGTCAATGAATGCGAAAAGAAGGACAGTATTTTTTATCCCTCAGTAGATACGTCACTTTCCTATAGTCTCAAAACCACTTTCAGACCATGCACAGGCGAAACAGAAAAATACTATTACATTCAGGATAAGGAGAAAAAAATCCTTAGGGCATTTTATATCATTCCTGCCGATAGTATTTCTGACACCATTTATCGCACGAAATTTCCCGATTAAGAAAAACTACGGCCAAGACTGGTATACTTGGTAACCGAAACCCCACCTTGCTTTATTGGTGGGGAAGAGGCTTTTTATCGCAGTATTGGTCAAAATCTACGTTATCCCGAGGAGGCTAAGCAAAAAGGAATTCAGGGTAAAGTCATGATTCGATTTGTTATTTCTGAAGATGGGCATATAACTGGTGTTCATGCTTTGAATGGATTTTTGAGATGCTTGGCTGATGCAGCGGCAGAAGTTGTAATGGCAACGACAACGAAATGGATTCCGGGAAAAGTAAATAACATCCCGGTAAAAACTCAGATGAATTTTCCAATTAAGTTTACTTTGAAATAATTTTACCCATTATTACCATTTACATAAAATCCTTGTAGCTCTATCACGAAACAGAAAAGTATGGCAACGAAAAAAGTTAAAAGAGAACGATCATTTGAGAAAATTACCGTGATACCAAGATAAACATGAAAGTGTTTTAGACTATAGATAACTTTAACTCCAAAATTTTTTCATGAAGACAGTAATATCCTGCATCGTATTATGGCTTCTCAGCTCCATGGTCTTGGGTATATTTGATCATGACAGGTCAAAATTTTGATTCCCGGGATTTCTGAGTTTGTCCAGCCCATTGTAATCTGGATAATGTGATGCAGTCTGTAAAATGTGATATTTTCACTGACCAGTAACCTTCTCAAGATGGGAGGGGTAATTCCATTAAGGGTTATTTTGAGTTGGTACATTTTTAAGGAATTTATTGTAAAGATTTTTCTGAGTTATTGGTAGCGAGAACTAATGAATTTCAGTTTCATATCTCTTACTTCCACTTTCTTATTGGTGTAATACAAAATAATGTTTGTTCCTGAAGTGGCGACCTTATCAAGACCTGAATAATAGCCAGAAGAGATAAATTTCAATTCCTGTGATCTCACTTCCACTTTATCGTTCTTATACCAAATCACGACAATTTTATCGCCAGCAACAGCATTATTCATGTTCGAGTAATAACTCCTGGCGATGAACTTGCCGTTGACATCCCGAACTTCCACCTTATCCCCTTTGATTGTAACAACCTGACTCCGTGAAGAATTGACACAAAATAAAAGTATAACAAAAAATATTAAACGTTTCATGAGCTTCATTTCTAACTATATTTTTTTATGATTCTGAAGATTATTATCCCAACGCCTTCTGCACTCCAATATAAAATTTGTTCATTCATTTACTCCTTTATTATTTTCTATCACCGTCTTGGCAGGTAATGAAAAACCAAAGATAATTTCAATGCTTTTTCCCACTCTCTTACTTTCAACAAAAACGATTTACTTGTATTTGTAGAACTGGATGAAGTTAGCGCAACTAACTCTTTATGTTGTAATACCGCATTCAGCCTGAGGTATAATTGGAAAGCCTTATCCCCATTGAATGCCAATTTTATTCTTAAGCAACAAGTTTATTTTCTCATTTTAAGGCAATAAAACTATTTCAGAGATTTCCCATCTATAGAAAACTTAAACTTATTTTCACTGTTAAACTT
>Ga0182021_10012467_pt1 | contig 10099 bp, 6 predicted proteins | sample 612E3MmetaG_FD_120493 | JGI IMG/M metagenome (GOLD analysis project Ga0182021, IMG submission 120493) | Permafrost microbial communities from Stordalen Mire, Sweden - 612E3M metaG (Illumina Assembly) | ecosystem: Environmental > Terrestrial > Soil > Wetlands > Permafrost | place: Sweden... | reverse complement strand
CTGGTGATGCTTATAATTCAAGTTTACCGTTTGGAGGACTGGAATATAGTTTCAAGAATACTTCAGGAAAAGCCGTTGAAGCTGTGTTTTCCTTTAATTCTGAAAACTTTATGCGGATTGCAATACCTGCAGAATGGGGAGGTCAGTTTGTTGGCAGGGATTCCGTTATGCAAATAGATAAAGGTTTTATCCTGGAACAATCATGTTTGCCTGATAAGCCATATTATAAGGGTGAATTTGCAGTATTTACAGATGCTCCGGGTACCTTGGTTGATTATTGCTGGTTCAGAGGAGGATGGTTCGACGGGAGGACTTTATTATGGAAAAACATTGAATCCTGTAGTATGTCAGTCAATCCCGTTTCGCATAATTCAGTAGGAGCCTCATTATTTGTACCTGTAAATCTTAAACCAGATGAAACCAGGACAATTCGTGTGTATATTGCCTGGTATGTGCCTCATTCTGACATGCAAGTAGGAACACCACCTGCAAAAAAGAAAGCAGTATGTTCTTCAACCTGTACTCCCGGTTCTTCATGCTGTTCATCTGAAATGACATCGCAGTTTTATGAACCATGGTACTCAGGTAAATTTAAGGATGTTAAGGAATTATCCGATTTTTGGAGAATAAATTATGATCAGTTAAAAAATAAAACTGAATTGTTTACCAGGGCTTTTTACAATTCAGACTTACCTGCAGAGGTACTGGAAGCCGTGGCAGCTAATCTGACTATATTAAAATCGCCTACAGTGTTAAGGCAAAAGGATGGTAAACTATGGGGATGGGAAGGTTGCCACGATAAGGCAGGATGCTGCAATGGGTCGTGCACACATGTCTGGAACTATGCACAGGCTGTATCTCATCTGTTCCCATCGCTCGAACGTACTTTAAGAGAAACGGAATATAATATCAATCAAAACGCAAAGGGACATCAGACTTTCAGGGCTAATCTTCCTATATCAGAACCTCAGCATGATTTTTATGCTGCATCTGACGGGCAGCTGGGTGGAATAATGAAAGTTTACCGTGAGTGGCGGATCTCTGGTGACAAAGAGTGGCTTAAAGGATTGTTTCCTCAGGTGAAAAAGAGTATGGATTACTGTATTCTGCAGTGGGATCCAAAACATATTGGAGCACTGGAAGAACCACACCATAATACTTACGACATTGAATTCTGGGGACCAGATGCCATGTGTACCAGCTTTTATCTGGGAGCGCTTACAGCCTTTATTAAATTATCAGATGAAATGGGGGAAGATCCTGCTCTTTACAAAGAATTACTGGAGAAAGGTAAGAAACTGATGGAGACAGAGTTATATAATGGTGAATATTTCATTCAGAAGATAAAATGGGAGGGATTACAGGCACCTGATCCTGTTAATGCCAAAAGTCTGGGTACAAACTATTCTCCGGAAGCACTTGAAATACTGAAGAAAGAAGGTCCAAAATACCAGTATGGCAATGGATGTCTGAGCGATGGTGTCTTAGGTTTTTGGCTGGCAAAAATGTGTGGTATGGGTGATATTATTGATAATGAAAAAGTAAACAGCCACCTTTTATCAGTTCATAAATATAACTTCAAGACAGATTTATCAGATCATGCTAATCCTCAACGGGCAGGTTATGCATATGGTAAAGAAGGGGGCCTTATCCTATGTTCGTGGCCTAAGGGAGGAGAACTTTCCCTGCCCTTTGTTTACAGCAACGAAGTATGGACAGGCATAGAATATCAGGTTGCTTCACATCTAATGCTTAACGGGCATGTTAAAGAGGGCCTCGATATTGTTCAGGCCTGCAGAAAAAGATATGATGGAAGGATCCGTAATCCTTTCAATGAATATGAATGTGGACACTGGTATGCCAGGGCCATGTCGAGTTATGGATTGATCGAAGGACTCACTGGTGTCCGTTTTGATGCAGTAGACCGTATTCTGTTTATCGATTCAAAGATTGGTGATTTTACCGGGTTCCTCTCCACCGATACAGGTTTCGGAAACGTCGGGCTAAAAGACGGAAAGCCCTTTATTAAAGTAGTTTATGGTAGAATTGATCCGTTGAAAGTAATGGTATCAGGAGTTGAAAAACAATTTGTAAATTGAATTATTTATTAAAAGAACTTCTCAGTCATAAATGGAGAACGGTTGCAGGTATCACCGGATATTTTATTGCAACCCTCTTTATCCTTCTTGTTTTATCAGTTACCATGAAGAATGAGAAGGACTCAATTGGAATACTGAAAGGAACAGGCACCCATTTTATTGTATATATTCCCAGCAATTCTTCGTGTTGTGTAAGTTGTGACAGAGAGAGTTCTAATGGCTCACTCTTTGCCGAAGGGGTATTTACCCAAATGCTGAACAGCGATTTACTAACATCCATCAAAGAAATAGACGGAGTGAGGGATGCTGCACCTTACCTGCTTTATAAATTATACGATGAAAAATACAAAACCGATATTTCATTAGGGGGAATTGATACAAATAGTATTGCCACCAAAAATAATGTCTGTGCGGTAACCAACCTGATTGCGGGAAAGTATATGTCGGATAAAAAGGATGAAATAGTAGCGGAAGAATCATTTGCAATGGCACATAATCTTTCTTTGGGTGATACACTGAAAACGTTTGGAGGGAAACTGATTATTACCGGTATTGTTAATTCGGGAATTAAACCCGGGAAAGCAGATCTTTATGCCCCAATCGAAAATGTCAGAAGAATCCTTAAAGATAAATTGAAATGCATATCGTCAGGATTTGATATGAATATTGTACTTGTTGAGGTTGCCGATGCCCGGATACAAAAACGGGTTATCAGTCAGCTGAAGGACAAACTGAATTACCTGTCAGTTTCCAGTTATAATTGCTATCAGCCTGCGAGTGAGGTAATGACAATTGTGGACGGAACATCTGCTTTGGTCACAATCCTGATTTTCATCTTTCTCCTGATCTTTTCAGTTAAAACACAATTGACAACACTGATGGAACGATTCAGGGAGATAGGTATCCTGAAATCACTCGGGTGGTCGAATTCAAGGTTAAGCCTGCAGATCCTGTCAATTTCTCTTGTTCAGTCTTTTGTGGGAGCATCACTCGGGGTTTTATTTGGACTTTTCTTAATCATGATATTGAATAGTTGTGAGATCAGACTTTTTAACCTGGTGGAGTTTCATTTTCAGTTTAGTAAAATACCCGTATTAATTGTTCTCTCTTTAGCAGGAGGATTAATAGCCGGAATCTTCCCCATCTATAAACTACACTCTACAAAGTCAGGTGATATGATCAATAATTATTTGTAATCCTTATTTGAGCAAGATTATGAGCGAATATCAGATAGAATGTAATTCATTGAGTAAACAATTTAATCGAAATAACCGAATTGTTACTGCAGTTGATGATATTAATCTGCAAATAAGGCAAAATGAATCTGTGTTGATTAGAGGACGCACAGGAGCAGGGAAATCGACTTTATTGAACCTTATGTGCGGATTAATTGAACCGACTCATGGTAAAGTAATCATAGATGGCAACTATATAAACGAACTTAAGGACAATTCGTTGAGCAAATTACTATTAAACAGGATTGGTATTATATTTCAGAGTTTTAACCTTCTGCCGACCTATACCATATTTGAGAATATTGAGATTGCACTTGTTCCCAAAGGGTTAAACCGGAATATGATTAAGGAAAACATTTTATCACTTCTGGAGCAATTTAATTTAGAAGACAAAGCATATTTACTTCCTGCTGAGTTAAGCGTGGGTCAGCAACAGAAGGTAGCCATAATACGAACACTTATAAAGCAACCAGAAATAATATTTGCTGATGAACCTACAGGATCAGTCGATGATGAGACTGCTGCTGAAATTATGGAACATATTATGAATCTGAGGAAGGAGAAACAAGTCACCCTTGTCATGTCCACTCATGGTAACATCCCTGATAAATTTGCTGACAGGGTTTTCATTATAGAAAATGGCAGGATAAAAAGTTGAAATCCATTAACTGCAAAGATCGCTAAGGGTTTTCGCAAAGATCGCAAAGAACAGACCATAGCTTTGTTGTTAGTGCGATATGCTGAAATATAGAGTTTTACTTTGCGTCCTTTGCATAAACTTTAAGAACTTTGCGGTTTAAAAAATATAAACTCAATTCCTAATCTGGTATTTCAGTATTTAAAACAAAAACATTTTCTCTTTGTTATATATTACCAACTGTAAAACTATTTAACATGGCAAGTGTGAGTATATATCTCAATTTTAACCGGAATACTGAGGAAGCATTCAATTTTTACAAATCAGTTTTTGGCGGAGAATTTACCGGTGGAGGAATAGGACGGTACAAGGATATTCCACGATCAGAAGGGATGCCTCCATTAAGGGATATAGATAAAAATCTCATTATGCATATAGAATTGCCTATCGCCGGAGGTCATGTGCTTATGGGTTCAGATGCTCCGGAATCGATGGGATTCAAAGTAACTTTTGGAAATAATATGCATATAAATATTGATCCTGATTCCAGAGCCGAAACAAAAAGACTATTTAATATGTTGTCTGCCGGCGGTAAAATTACCATGGAACTGCAGGAGATGTTCTGGGGAGCATATTTTGGCAGTTGCACAGATAAATTTGGTATACAATGGATGTTTAATTGTACTCAGAAATAAAAGCAGATCAATATGACGAATCAAATTATACCATGCCTTTGGTTTGACAATCAGGCCGAAGAGGCAGCTGTCTTTTATACTTCTGTTTTTAAAGACTCAAAAATCGAATATATAAGCCGTTATGGAAAAGAAGGTTTTGAAATTCATGGTCAGAAAGAAGGAACTGCAATGACTGTTGGTTTCCAACTTAACGGACAATCTTTTACAGCACTGAATGGCGGCCCTGTTTTCAAATTTACTGAAGCAATATCGTTTCAATTATTTTGCGACACACAGGAAGAAATTGATTACTTGTGGAATAATCTTACAGATGGCGGATCAGAAGGTCAGTGTGGTTGGTTAAAAGACAAATTCGGTATTTCGTGGCAAATAGTTCCTTCCATACTTTCAAAATTATTAGGTGATCCGCGAAAAGCTGGCAGAGTGACCAATGCTTTTCTGCAAATGAAGAAATTTGATATAGAAAAGTTGATGCTTGCCTGACACCATGCAGCGTTTCAGGTTTAATGAAGTCATTAGTTATTATTGACTTCTAAATCCTGATTCATGAAAATTAGCCTGGTGAAACTATTCCTGTGTTTGCTTGTATTTATCCTTAAGTTTAATATTCCTCTGTTTTCTCAAAAGGAAAATAGAGAAAAAGAATTGATTGAAATAATTAAGGAGTCAAATATTTCAGGAATACAACTGATTTATTCCAGTCACAATAAAGTTCAGGTTTATAATGAAGGCGTAGTTAAGAACGGATCTGACAAATCAGTAACTTCAAACACTATATTCGAAGCAGCTTCATTAAGTAAAACAGTATTTGCCTATGCTGTTCTTCGTTTATATGACAGGGGTATAATCGATTTGGATGCTCCCTTATTAAACATCATCGGAAATTATAAGAGATTTGATAATTCTAATCCGAAATACGCAAGCATAACTGCTAGAATGGTGCTACGGCATACAACAGGTCTTCCAAACTGGGGGAATGATTCTACCGTAACGCTGATGTTTACCCCCGATAGCTGTTTTTCTTATTCCGGTGAAGGGTACCTTTTCCTGCAAAGGATATTAGAGAAAAAACTTAATAAACCGTTGAACCAGATTATGCAGGAGGAGGTATTTACTCCGCTTAAAATGGAAAATAGCAGCTATGTATGGACAGACAAATTCGATACGGTTTCTTCATTCGGCAACAGCCAGGAGGAGATAACCAGGCATAATAATGCAAATGCAGCTTACTCATTGCTGACAAACGCTACCGATTATTCTCTCTTTTTGCAGGCATTAATAAAAGGAAAGGGATTAAAAGCAAAGACTCATAAGTTGATGTTTGAGAAATCAACATCAGGAAACAGATTTACTAATCCTTCAAATATTGCAGATCCTTACATTAGTTGGGGCCTTGGAGTTGGATTGCAGGATAATGAAAATGGAAAAGCAATCTGGCATTGGGGCGATAATGGCGATTTTAAATGTTTCTATATGGCTTTCCCTGATAAAGATGAGTGGCTGATTTATTTCACTCACAGCTGGTATGGATTATTTATAACAGATGATATTTTAAAGCGGTTCTTTGGTTCTCAGACATTCTGGTCCACAAAGTGGTTTGGTTATGGCTACAAATCCCCTGAGTTAATAAAGACTTTAAGAGCAGAACTGGTTAAACGCGGATATGAAAATGCAATTGATATAGTCAACGAATTCAAAAAGAAAGATGAGAAATTCTATTTACCTGAAGCTGATTTAAATGAACTTGGTTTTTTACTAATGAGGATGGAGAAAAAGAAAGAGGCCATTGAAATATTTAAATTAAACCTTAATCTGTATCACGAAAGTGCAAATGCTTATGACAGCCTGGCCGAAGGTTATGAAGAATTCGGAGATAATGAACTGGCAATCAAATATTTCAGGAGATCTCTCGAGCTGAATCCGGGAAATGAATACGCTGCAGGACGGATCAAAAAACTTGAATCCATAAGCAAATAAGAAGATACATGAAAGTAAAAGTTGTGGCATGATTTAAAACATTTAGTGTAACCATATATCTTCTTAATAGTATATAAATTAAATTTTAGAGTTATGAAGAAGAACTATTCTGCGTCAGGAGATTAAATACTTTTTTTTGATTTTAGAACTTCAAAAGATAAAAACCACCTCATGTTAAAAAACTACTTAATAACAGCTTTCCGGGAGATTTTTAAGAACAAAACTTTTTCTATTATTCACATTTTTGGCCTTTCAATGGGCATAGCTGCTTTCGTTCTTATTCTCCAATACGCTCTTTATGAACTGAGTTATGATAATTTCTACAAAAATGCGGACCAGATCTACCGCATCAGGCAGGACCGGTATGACAAAGGAAAACTGAGCACTACATGGGGAGCTGGATGTGCAGCCATTGGTCCTGCATTAAAAAAAGAATTTCCGGAGGTAATTGCATACGCCAGGTTAATAAATATAGGCGGCATTATTAATATTAAGGACAGGAATTTCAGGGAAGAAAAGATGTATGCTGCGAACTCTTCATTTTTAACAATGCTTCCTGTAAAGCTACTAGCCGGAGTAGATTCCTCAGCTCTCAATGAACCTAATACAGCAGTTATATCCGAATCGATCGCAAATAAATACTATGGAGGAGGTGACGTGATTGGTCAGACATTCAGATTAAATAAAGGTGCAGTATTCAGAATTACAGGGATTTTCAAAGATATCCCCGAAAACACACATTTTAAATACAATATTCTTTTTTCCTGGTCTACTTACGTGAAATGGAATGGTCCACGAGTTGAAACTGCATGGTTCTGGGATGGTTTTTATACATATATACAATTACAGAAAGGAACAAATATTAAGGCTTTTGAAAAAAAGATGAATGTTTTTACAGATAAGCAAATAGAAGATCTTACAAGGCAATTTTCCCAGAGTGCTAAATATATTTTACAACCCCTCCGGAGCATTCATCTTCATTCAAACCTGATGTGGGAGGCTGATGTAAATGGTGATGCTACAACTGTCTATTTTTTAATGGTAATTGCATTTATGATCCTTATAATTGCATGGGTAAACTATGTAAACCTGTCAACCGTAAAAGCGATTTTCCGATCGAGAGAGGTTGCGATACGTAAAATATCAGGGGCCTTCAGAATTCAGCTGATAAAACAGTTCTTAATTGAATCATTTGCAATAAATATTATAGCATCATTAATTGCATTGGTATTGGTCCTTGTAACCATACCTTATTTAAGAATGCTTACTGGAAGGGCAATGAGTCTGAATACTATTGATATTTGGGTGGTCTTTTTAATTATGATTCTGGCAGGACCAATCATATCGGGATTGTATCCTTCCCTGGTAATTTCGTCATTCAAGCCTATGTCTATTTTCCAGGGAAAACTAAACGGAGGTTCAGGTGGCGCTTTTATAAGAAAAGTTCTTGTTGTATTTCAATTTGCGGTATCAATTGCGCTGATTTCAGGAACATTCACTATATACACCCAGCTCAGATACATGCGTAACAAGGAACTGGGAGTTAATATTGACCAGACACTTGTAATTAAAGGTCCCGGAGTAGCTGATTCAACATACAATGAAAAGCTTGCAGCTTTTAAAGGTGAATTGTTAAAATATCCCGGCATAAAAGCTATTACGGCTTCGACATGCATTCCTGGCAGCAAAGTATATTGGAATGCAGGTGGGATCAGGCGAGCCAGCGAAGACGATACCAAATCGAACCAATACCGTATAATAGGCATGGATTATGATTTTATTGATGCATATAATCTCGCCCTTGTGACCGGCAGAAAATTTTCGAAAGAATATGGTTCCGATGAAGGAAGCGTATTATTTAATGAAGAAGCCATAAAACTTATGAATTTTGAATCTCCTGAAAAAGCTATAGGTGAGGTGATATTTTTCTGGGGAAAGAACTATAAAATTATCGGGGTATTGAAAAATTTCCACCAGCAATCCTTGAAAGAAAACTATGATGCACTAATATTCAGACTTATCCCAGGTGCCCGGGATTATTTTTCAGTTAAATTAAATTATGAGGGACAAACCGGGACTGGTAGTAATAAAATGAACCAAGCTACCATTGAGACCATAAAACAGTACTGGGACCAATTCTTCCCGGGAAATCCGTTTGACTATTTCTTCCTTTCGGATTACTACGATAAGCAATATCATGCTGAAAAACAGTTTGGAACTATATTTGAGCTGTTTGCTATTCTGGCTATTGTTATCGCCTGTTTAGGTTTGTTCGGGCTTTCCTGGTTTATTATTATTCAACGTACAAAAGAGATAGGAATACGTAAAGTAAACGGGGCATCGGTATTGAATGTACTATTACTGATATCAGTTGATTTTTTCAAACTGGTTTTATCCGGAATAATAATTGCTGCTCCCGTTGCCTGGTACTTTTCTATAAACTGGCTGGAAAAATATCCGAATAGGATTGGATTCAGTTGGTGGTTGTTTATCTTATCAGGATTTGTTATTGTAGTGATTTCTGCCCTTACAATAGGCTATAACACTATTGCAATTGCACATACAAATCCCGCTAAATCGCTAAAATACGAATAGTTCGGAAACAACTTATAATAAAACGGTCAGAATACTGATTGTCTTCTGCGAAAACCATAGCGTTATCGTAGTTTAACATCCTTATTGGAGCGATTTTTTATGGCTGGAAACTAAGACAGAACTGAGTCTCCTTACCTGGAACTGACCTGACTTTCAGATTTCCTCCATGAGCTTTCATTATCTGTTTTGAAATGCTCAGACCTATTCCCGAACCATTTTGCCGTGTAGTAAAAAACGGGACAAATATTTCATCAAGATTTTCTTCCAAAATACCGGGACCATTATCTATCACACAAATCTCAGGATGTTTATTATTATCAACACCTGCAGAAACAGTGATCTTCCCGTCCTGATTATTCTCATTAGCTTCGAGAGCATTTTTTACAAGGTTGATCAGAACCTGCGAAATAAGATTTTGATCAGCAAAGATTTCAAGATCAGGATCTTTCATTGAAATGGATAATTTAACTTTATCGCTCTTTTCCAGAGAACTATAAAGCACCTGGACCCGACTCATCAAATCAGCCACTTTAAATAATTTCTTTTCCGGTTCCGGAACACGCGTCAGTTTTCTGTAGGAATCAACAAATGACATTAATCCTTTTCCCTGTTCCTTAATAACGTTCAACCCCAATAATGTGGTTGCAATGGTTTTAGTATTTATCTGTTCCGGTAAAACAGGGTTGCCATCAGTACTGTAAATGTTTGAGAGACTTTCAGATAAAGATGTTATTGGTGTAATGGAATTCATTATTTCATGCATCAATACCCTTATAAGCTTCATCCACGATTCGATCTCTTTTTCATCGAGCTCATTTTTAATATCCTGAATTGAAAGAATCACCAACTCTTTTTCATTCG
>Ga0182021_10012466_pt1 | contig 10099 bp, 9 predicted proteins | sample 612E3MmetaG_FD_120493 | JGI IMG/M metagenome (GOLD analysis project Ga0182021, IMG submission 120493) | Permafrost microbial communities from Stordalen Mire, Sweden - 612E3M metaG (Illumina Assembly) | ecosystem: Environmental > Terrestrial > Soil > Wetlands > Permafrost | place: Sweden... | reverse complement strand
GTTTGACCGCTTCGCTACCTGCCCAACAACTCTGCTTGAGCTGGCTATCGGACTCGAACCGATGACCTGCTGATTACAAATCAGCTGCTCTACCAGCTGAGCTACGCCAGCAGAATTGTACCCGAAGCGATACTCAACCCTTCTGCGATTTCGCATAATCATAACCGCAGTAAATCAAGGACTTCGAGAATACAGGTGATTACGCCCGGTACGCCGAATTGCCGAACTATAAATATAGAAAAAATTCGCACATAGTCAACGAAACTTTTAAAAATATATTTTATTTCCCCTCCTTTTTCATCAGCCAACTTGCGGAAAAGTTGCCCGGCTCAATACATAGAACCTCAGCAAGGACTGTTTTTGCCTCAATGGATCTTCCATTTTTTAACAACCAATCAGCATCACGTACAAGCATAGCGATATAATACTGCTCAAAATCCTTTGCAACCGGCTGTTTTTTATCCCAAATCCCAAAAGGAGCCAAAGCAGTTTTATAACAAGTTGTATCTTCTTTTTTTGTAAGTCGTAAAAAAAGGCCTGCAGGGGTGCGATAATAGGCGGAGGAGAACTCCTTATCTATTCTTGCGTCGATATAGACTGGATGATCGGGAAGGGATTTTTCTACTATCTCGCTCAAGAGGTTTTGCCAACATGATTGAATGATATTGAAATTAAACGGGATATCATGCTCAAACTTATCCAATTCTTCCAAAAAAAGATTTTCACTCGGCCTTATACGTTCCATCAGCTCCGGGAACTGTCGTTGAAGTTGCATAAAATACCAAGAACGATTTTGGAGCAAACTTTTATCGATGATGGTAATATCGCGCCGTTCATTTCGAATGAATTGATAATACAATGATGGTGAAATAAAATAATCCCACTGACTCGCTACGACAATAGCATTGCGTTCGAAATGAGTAAAAGCATTCCATACAAACTGTTGTGGGAGAATATTTTTTGTTTCATCCACTCCGTTCCAATTATTTATGATTTGTATAATCGGAAGAATAGTAAGGATCACAACCGCCATTGCCTTCATCCAACTTCGCTTGTCGCTTATCCAATCAAAAAGAAAATCGATTCCATATGCTGCTATCCAACCTATGGCGATGTAGGAAAGTAAAAAGTAAGAACCAATATCGAAGATATCATAGTTCACAGCATACACCATCGTGGTTAAGAATAAGAATGCTAGAAAAATAAACATACAGCGTGAGCGTCTGAACAACACGAACACTCCAATCGCAATACAAGCGATGAGCGCAAGATGAAATTCCGATGTGAAATTGTTTATAAAGTAACTCCATTGCTTCTGTACCACACTCCAACCGGAGAACATCCACACTCGGAATTGCTTACCGCTGATGTGCCATAAAAAACGTTCGAGCGTTGCTGGATGTCCCCAGTCGAGCAATGGATTTCCTGATGAACGAATGAGCATGTATAAATAAATTGAGAGAGCAAGTAAAAAGAATGGAACTATTTTCAGAATTCGCCGGAACGATTCCTTACCGAATCCAAAGACACGAAAGTATAACCACAAGAATCCAGGCGCTAAAAGAATCGTGGTCATATGATTTGAGAAACTCAGGCCTAAAACAAATGCAAAGAGTATCAACTTTCGGGAAAGAACTTGAGATTGATTGAGTTGTTCTTCTAAACCACCGACAAATAATAATGTCGAGAGTAAAATGAGCACAAGATGAAGCGGATAAACTTCAATGGCGGTGGATTGCGACCAGAATGTTGTTGAGAATCCGAGCACGAGACTCGCAATCGCCGACGCAAGAATAAAGCGGTGGTCGTTCAACTCTTTTCGCTTCCGACCTCTTATTTGAAAAACAAGTGTTGATCGATGGAGCATCAGTGTTGTTTTGAAAAACACACCAACGGCAATTGCTGTGAGCAAAGCTGCAAAGATGTTCAATTGAAGAATTTCTTCCAGCGAGGTCGGGATCATCATCCAGCACTTTCCCAGCAAAGTGAAGAGCGGATATCCTGTTGGATGTGCGATCCCGAGCGTGCAAATCACAGTTGCTAATTCACCTGAATCCGTGAACCCAACCGAGCGGCACATCGTAGTTAGATAGACACAAAATGATATAGCTACGAGCAGAACGCTGACGACATTCTCACTCCAGAGGAATGAGACGATCTTTTCTTTGTTTATTTTTTTCGGTAAGTGTTCCAGCGTCATAAAATAAAAAATAATGAAAAACGAGAAGAATTGCTTGGCTTTTTAAAATCAAGACTTGGATTGTTATTTTGTTATAACTTTTCTATATTCGGATGCATTCCTTAGCTAAAGAATTTATAGATTCTTTTCAATAAGATTATCGACTTTGACTATTATGCGATTTGCACGATGGATTTTATTAAAAAAGGGGAACTACGATGATCAATAAAGGAAAATCCTTATTCATAGTGACAACAATGCTGTTCCTCTTTTCATACAACACTCTCGCACAAACCACTGCCGTTCCGTTTCTCCTTATCAATTCTTCGCCAGAAGCGAATGGTCAAGGTACGGCAACCGTTTCAAGACAAACGGATGATCCCTTTGTTGTGAATTTTAATCCAGCTCATTTAGGTGGAATACAATATAATTTATCATTTTCATTTTATCCCACAAAAACAAATTGGTTGCCTGGATTAGGATTAAAGGATCTCACGTATAATTCTTTTGTTTTTTGTGGTGGAACAAATTTGCAAGAATATTTATCTGTCCCATTATCGATTGGCGTCGCTTATTCTCGCGTTGATCTAAGCCTTGGCGGATTTAATAGAACTTTTTCTTCCGGGCCAGAAATCATCGGTACATTTACAGGTGAAGAACATAGCGATGCCCTCAGCGCCGGTCTCGGTTTGGATCTTGGTGTAAAATTGGCAATAGGTATTACTTTACGGAGAATAGAATCCAATCTTGCAGATCCTGGCGCTGCACAAGAACAAGGAAGCGGCAGCGCTTCAGCTTGGTCACGTGATTATGGACTTCTTATGAATTTCCCAATAGTAGATTTAGTCACCAAGAAATCAGAACTCATCACCGGTATTGCACCTATATTTGATTTATCTTTTGGTACAGCTCTTACCAACATAGGTGGTAAAATGACATATGTTGATAAAGCACAAGCTGATCCACTCCCACGCAATATCTCAATAGGCACTTCGATGGAAATTGGACTTAAACTTATTAAAATAAATAACAAAATAATTTCTTTTTCCTGGTCACGACAAGCAGATAATATCCTTGTTAGAAATTCCAACTATCGGGATATTCCCGGTGATTTGAGTTTTATTCAAAACATTATCCAGTGTAAGTGGACAGACGCAGTTAAAATTTCTCAAGGTTGGCAAATTGGATTAGGCGATATTGTTTATATCAGGCAAGGTTCATTTCAAGGGGCAGGATTCAGTCGTACAAAAACCGATGGCTTGGGAATATCAACATCTGGATTATTTAAATTTATAAAATTAATAGTTGAAGACAATACATTCATTTCACAATTAGCAGACCATTTTGATCTGCATTATGACGAAAGTAATTATAATACAGATGAATTATATCATCCATTGAATTCTACAAAATTTTCGTCATTAAGCTTATTTATAAAATTTTAGATTTTATTTTCTGGTTCTTTCTAAAGTTGGTATTACTATCCCGTCATCGGTTTCGCGGCCGGCATTGCGCTGATTGTTTGTTAACAGATAACACAGCATCCGACAGAGAGAAATAAATAAGAGAACATTGGAAACGGCCGATTGTCCATGTTGTTTTTCTTAATTTTATCATTATTAGACACATTATTACAGGTGCGCCAATGAAAAATAAACTTTGTCTGCGCCTCTTTTTCTTTATTGTTTTAACCGCGAATGGTATCAGTCAGACTTGGATTGATAGTGTGACTACACTTTATTCCTCTTCTTCGAGAATACATCATCCAACATTTATGAAAAGATTAGGCCGCTCTTACTGCCTACCTAGTCCGTTTATTAGTATAGTAGAAGATTCTGGAACAGTCTCTCTTATCAAAGTAGCAAGTTCCAACGATGTTGTTTCCTCTTTCCAGACAATCATAACAAGACCTTCTCCGATTGGTAAAACACAATTCATTGGTATAGACCCCTATTATTTTTATATGGATAGTCTTCGTTATCAATACCTTTTTTGGGAGGAAGGTCTTGGAACTGAACAGCGCATTATGTATTCGCATCGCCAACAAGATAGTGCTTGGGAGATACCCCAATATTTCTCTCCCTCTTTATATCGGCAACAAGAACTCATCAGTACACAAACATCATTTGTTATTGGATGGAATGAAAATGATTCACTCACCATAATAATCCCGACACCTGACTCAATTTTTTCAAGGATTAAAATTGCGACAAATGCTCTTGCAGATTCTGTCCATCCAGCTATAAGTGATGGAATGATTGCTTGGGAAACACATAACTCAACTTCTATGCTTCGTTATGCGACATTCGATGTCCTCAATCCCATCATTCCAAGTGATACTATACCATATAGCCAAAATGCATCTTATCCAGTATTTCGGACAGATCCATGGTGGGGAGCGTGGCCATCCATTTGTTGGATGAAAACTGAAAATGGAATTGGCAACATTGTTGGTACAAATTATGATGAATTCAGGTCTCCATCCTGGGTAATACCTACTAAATTCACAAACGATAGTAGTGGAATGAATGTTCCTAATTCAGCTTTCATCTCTCCTTCTATCTCTCCTGCTATTGCAAAATCTGCCCAATCGACCTATTTCCATTATGATTATTTGGTTTTCATCCGAACCTTGAACGACTCAAATGCTTTTATTAGATATAATATCAGAGGTCGGCAAGAATTTTGGACCATGAATACCATTGAGGGAATTGATGTCCAGCCCGGTTCTCTTGTTCCCTCGATTTGGATAGAGAAAGGTTCGAACTCTTACTCTGTTCGTTATCATACAGGATATGCAGAACCTGGTGCTGTAAAAGATAATCCACTTCTTCCTAGTACTATTACTCTTGAACAAAATTATCCTAATCCATTTAATCCATCAACAACCATACAGTATTTTCTCCCGACTAAAGGATTAGTAACATTGGAAGTATTCGATATATTGGGAAGAAGGGTATCTACCCTTGTAAATCAGAAGCAATATAGCGGGCCGCATCAGGTTCAATGGAATGCCCAAAGTATTTCCAGCGGTATTTATTTCTATCGGCTGACATGCAATACAACGATAATTGCTAAAAAGATGCTTTTTATTCGGTAGCGCCCTTTTTTTTCTATCGCATGTACTTTTTTCTTCTAAGAAAGAGCTATTGTGCAGTACTGTTCAAATTCATAATGCAGACAAATTCTACAATAATCATGTGTTGTTTTTTCGGCATCCATTGAGTATGTTTCCATCATCACAAGGATGATCTGATTTTATGTTGAAACACCTCGGTATTGTTGGCGCTGGAACGATGGGCACGGGAATTGCCCAACTTGCGGCACTTTCCAAAATTGATGTTCAGTTATACGATGTGAACGAAACCATCCTGCGCCGCTCGATCGAGCGCATCAAAGCTGATCTGCGGAAAATGATCAACTTGGGGAAACTGCCTCACGAGGAATTCAATGCAACCGTCGAGCGCATCCGCACGCGAACGAGTCTGCCCGACATTGGACACTGCGATTGCATCATCGAATCGATCATTGAAGATATTCGTGTAAAGAAAGACCTCTTCAAACATCTTGATGTAAACACTAAAAGCACTGCTGTTTTGGCAAGTACTACTTCTTCGCTTTCCATCACATCCATCGCAGCCCTGACAAGGAATCCGGAACGTGTCATCGGTATGCATTTTTTCCATCCAGTAAACACTGTTTCGCTTGTTGAAGTAGTGAAGGGTTACAAAACCAATACAGAGACTCTTGAGCGAGCTATCGAATGGGCAAAGTTACTGGGAAAAAATCCTATTATCGTCAAGGATACTCCGGGATTCATCGCTAATCGTATATCACTTCCAATGTTCAGCGAAGCGCTGCGTTTGCTTGGGGAAAATGTTGCATATGCAGAACAGATTGATAACATTGTAAAGAAAATCGGCGGTTTTTCTGCAGGGCCATTTGAAACATTGGACCAGATGGGCATTGATTCAGCGCTTGCTGAGACAGAATCATTGTATGATCAATCGTACGGCGAGCCGCGTTTGCGCCCGCATCCGATTCTCAAACAGATGGCTGAATCCGGGTTACTGGGGAAAAAATCGGCAAAGGGATTCTACAATTACGAAGAAATGAAATAGTGGGACATAAAGATTGAAGAGAAATAAGAAAAAACCAGAAAAAAATACGAAGACTACCGCGAAGGTTACAAAAACTTCCTCGAAGAGTACGAAGAAAGAAATACCAAAAACTCCAAGCCTTCTGACTGAAAAACATGAATTGCAAAAAGCGGAAGTCCCGCGCTCTCAAGAGAGTTGTCAATCTGACAAAGCCCTCGTGTACGTGGTGGGTGAAGCTCCTATGGTTGAGCAATACGCAGAATTGTGCATAGCTCATGGGTACGATGTATGCATTTCATGGAATGAACCGCCTTCAGAAAAACAAAACACTTTATCTCCAGGCATTATAATTTCAAGTACTGTTCCAGAAAATACATCCATAGCGATTGAATTAACGAACATTGATGTTCTCGCAAAGAAAAAGAATCTTGAAAAGTTAGCAAAAGCATTGCCAGAGACTGCACCAATTCTCTCTTCATCGATAACGATAACGGCAACAGAACAGTGTGCTTGGATAGTAGGGAAATATCGACTTGTCGGTATCGCTGCGCTGCCAACATTCATCGATAAATTGTTGGTCGAGGTCGCACCGACAATCTATACACCGATGGAAACTTTAGAAGTCGTTTCACGGTTTTTCCTTACCATAGGCAAAGAAATTGAGATCGTGCAAGATAGAGTAGGTATGGTTCTACCGCGAATTTTGTGTCGAGTCATCAACGAAGCGGCATTTGCAATAACAGAAGACATCGCTGCACCTGACGATATTGACAAAGCATTGACACTTGGCATGCACTTCCCGCTGGGCCCGATCGAATGGGCTGAGCAAATCGGATTGGATCAGGTGTATGCCGTTCTCACAGCACTTTATACTGATTTACAAGAAGAACGCTACCGCATTGCCCCCATATTAAAACAAATGGCAATGACTGGTGTATGGTGGAAACAATCATTAGCTCACTAAACGTTAGAGATAAGACTATGAAACTGACTAATCGTTTTTTTGTTATGACATTCATTGTCACTGGTATTGCTTTTTCACAACCAAAACTTTCTCTCGACAAACCCGAAGTCGATCTTGGGAAGATGTATGGTGGTGAAAAGAAAAAAGGAAAGATCGTACTGAAGAATATTGGCAACGACACATTACGGATCTTTTCTGTTCAACCGCAATGTGGATGCACAACGGTGAAACAACCAAAAGAATTTCTCCTTCCCGATCAATCCGATGATGTAGAATTGGAGTTCAACTCCGCCGGTTATCGTGGGAAAGTAGAAAAGCATGTGAACATCAATACCAACGATCCGACATCGCAATTTATAAGTGTCAGATTACTCGCAGACGTAAAAGAAATACTTCAGCTAATCAGCGGATCAAATATGCTTTGGATGAATAGTATAACGATTGGGAAACCTATAACACAAATAGTGGCAGTGACGAATGTATCAGGATCGCCAATTACCATTCAAGGAGACAGTGTCTCGTCGGCATCAATTTCCATTAAGACGGAGAAAAAGACTCTACAACCAGACGATACACTCAACATACAGGTAACAGTAGTACCGAATAAACCCGGTTATTCCAATGAACATTTTTATATAATAACGAACCATAAGATCCAACCGTTTGTAGAAATACGGGTTACCTATATAGGAATCAAAGAGAATTGAAGTCACATCGTCAATCAATCCATGAGGCATTGCTCTTGTTCGCCGCAGCAACAGTACTGGGATTCGCTTACACATTTGTGACGAAACAAGGTTTTTTTTCTGAGAAAAAACCAGCTTTTTCTGCGGCAGTCACCAACTTGGAAATGATTTCATTAGAAAAGGCGAAGGATTTGTATGAATCACAGGGCGCGCTCTTCGTCGACGCTCGACATGACTTCGAATATAAAATGGGGCACATCCATGGCGCCATCAACATTGCATTGAAGGAAATCGATACGCACCGCGTCCGGTTAGAAGGCACACCAAAAGATAAAATGCTCATTGTCTACTGCGACGGTGTTGAATGCAACTCCAGTATAGAATTGGCGCTTAAACTGATGGAATTGAAATTCACCAATGTGAAAGTTTTTTTCGGCGGATGGCAGGAGTGGAAAGCAAAAAATTTTCCTATTGATTATTGATAAAGAATAGAATCCTACGTTAGATGAGATACTATATTCTCGCTTACCTTCTGTTCAACGAGTAAAATATATGAAATCGATTCTCACAAACACCATCCTTATTCTTCTTGTCCGGATTTTTCTTGGAGGATTATTCATTATTGCAAGCCTAGATAAAATAGCTGATCCCGCTGCATTTGCGACATCTATTCTTAACTACAAAATTGTGGGACCACTGCTAGCAATGGTGATCGCAACGATTCTCCCTTCTTTGGAACTACTCTGCGGGCTAAGCCTCATTCTCGGTTTGTATCCGCGCACGAGTGCAATATTAATTACACTTATGCTCGTAGGGTTTACCATTCTCATAATTTCCGCCCTTGTGCGTGGACTGGATATCTCGTGCGGATGTTTTACCCAAGATCCAAATGCCAGCAAAATCGGATATTTTAAAATTTTAGAAAATATTGGAATGATCATGCTGGGAATATTGTTACTATTCGTTCAGAATTACGGCATAACACTTACTCAGTTCTTCCCACAACAAAAAATGGACTAAGCAATAAGATTTGAGTTTGTTTTGAATATCGAACTCCATTGAAATAGAAAATGCTTCTCCTCAAAGTTGATGAAGAAATTATTTTAAAAATATTGGAAATGGACGATGCAGCTGCCTTATTTGACCTAGTCGAAAACAATCGACCATATCTCCGTCAATGGCTTCCATGGGTAGATACCAATACGTCTGTCAAAGAAAGTTTGGCATTCATTAAGTCTTCACATGACCAGCATGATCAGAACCTTGGCTTTGCATGCGGTATCTGGTTCCATCATCAGTTTGTCGGCGTAATTGGATTCCAACGTATCGATTGGTTGAATAGAAATGTAGAGATAGGATATTGGATCAATGCAGAACATCAAGGATTTGGGATTGTCACAAAATCATGCCAGACTTTGGTAGATTATGCATTCAATGAGTACCAACTCAATCGCGTTCAAATTCGCTGCGCGACTGAAAACAAAAAGAGTTGCGCCATTATAGAGCGACTCGGCTTTATGAAAGAAGGAATAATACGACAGGCAGGATTTCTCTATGATCATTATGTAGATCTCTTCATTTACGGGATGACAGCCGATGAATGGGAAGTCCGGCACAGTATTAAGACACACAGGGATGTATAAGAAATCGATACAGCATTAGGAGATCCAGAAATACATTAAAAGTGATTCAGCACATTAGCATATTTCAAATCTAAACGCTATTTTGATCAACATACAAACCGGCATTGAATCCATAACTTTTTATTCACCAATTAAAAAGGAACTTTATATGAAAACTTCTCGTTTTTTCTGTCTCCTACTCATTTGTCTTTTCATAGTTGCCCTGCCTGCTCAATCCCAGCTGAAAAAGCGTGTAGCGGTGTCGCGTTTTGAAGATCGTACTGGTAGCGGCTATCACTCGCTCGGCGAAGGTATCGCTGATATGCTTGTGACCGCACTCGTGAAATCCGGCAAGTTTGCTGTTATCGAGCGACAGGAGATCGAACGAATCATCCATGAACAGCAATTTGGAACATCCTTCATGGTCACACCGGAAACCGCACCAAAGGTTGGACAGCTTCTTGGCGCAGAATTATTTATCGTTGGCAGTGTTTCAGAATTCGGCCAGAAAAAAAGTAATATTAGCGGTGGTATGTCGATTCTCGGGG
>Ga0182021_10012465_pt1 | contig 10100 bp, 12 predicted proteins | sample 612E3MmetaG_FD_120493 | JGI IMG/M metagenome (GOLD analysis project Ga0182021, IMG submission 120493) | Permafrost microbial communities from Stordalen Mire, Sweden - 612E3M metaG (Illumina Assembly) | ecosystem: Environmental > Terrestrial > Soil > Wetlands > Permafrost | place: Sweden... | reverse complement strand
TCGTGCTCGCCATTTCTGCATGAGCAGACCTTTCGTGGAGCTGTCGCTCGCGGAGGCTTGAATCCCTACCTTTACGAGCATGTCAACATCCGCGAGCAGGCCTCATGGGCGCACAAGCACGATCCAGCAGGCGCAACTACAAAGGCGATCCGCATGATTGCCGCGGCGGTAGGAAAGTTGCGCCACGCTCAGCCACTCGAGCAGATCAAGCTGCCCAACCACCGACGCGCGCTGGTGATTGGCGGCGGCATCGCTGGAATGAAAGCGGCAGCGGATCTCGCCGGTCGCGGAATTCGTGTGCTGCTGGTCGAGTCAGCGCAACAGCTCGGCGGACGCTTGAATGATTGGGGCCGGATCTATCCCACCGAGCGTGCAGCCGCCGAACTTGTCAGTGAACTTTCGCATCAGGTGCGCGCGAATTCCAACATCGAGGTTTTGCTCGGCAGCAAAGTGACCTCTGTGGATGGCTTCATCGGAAACTTCCGCATCGTGGTCGAGGCGGAGAAAGCCGGCGCTCCTAAAGTGGAGGCAACTGTCGGCGCCATCGTCATGGCAACTGGATTCCGTCCATATTTGCCGCAGGATGGAGAATTCCTTTATCGCAACGAACCTTGCGTTCTGACGTTGCCGGAATTCATCCAGCTCATGCGATCCGTTACTCCGGACTCAAAGCGGCTTGTCTGGAAGAATCGCACAATTCGCAATATCGCGTTCCTGCATTGCGTCGGCAGCCGGCAACTGGATGGTGTGCATGAGCCTCTCCCGGGCAAGAGCCTCAACACATACTGCTCACGAACTTGTTGTACAACTATTCTTCAACAAGCACTGGCAGTACGCGAAAGATTCCCTCAGGTCGGCGTCTTCGACTTCAATCAGGACATTCGCACCTATGGGCGCGGCGAAGAGGATTACTACAGCAAGGCCAGCAAAGCCGGTGTCGTCTTCTTTCGCTACAACGGAGAAGAGCCCCCGAAGGTTGAGTCTGCTCCGGCCAGCCACAGCAAGGATGGCGCGCTGCTGGTTACGGTGAAAGACGCTCTTACTTGGGGCGAAGAACTTTCGCTTGGCGTGGACATGGTCGTGCTGGGAACGGGCATGATGCCAGGGCAGATTGCGGAGTTAATTGAATCCATGAAGCTGGCAATCGGCGAAGATGGCTTCCTGCAAGAAGTGCATCCCAAGCTGCGTCCGGTAGAGCTTGCGGTAAACGGCATTCTGTTGGCGGGCACGGCGCAGGGGCCGATGAATGTGCAGGAAACACTGGCCGCATCTGGAGCGGCAGCCGTCAAGGTCGCGGCCATGTTTGCTACGGAAGAGGTCGAGTTGAATCCCTACGTAGCTTCTGTCGATCTCTCGCTCTGTTGCGGTGAAGCGCTGTGCGTCTCGCAATGCGATTACGAAGGCGCATTGCAAATGGTCCCGATGGAAGCGAATGGCGCAATGGTTGAGCGCGCGCAGGTCAACGCCGGTCTCTGCGTTGGATGCGGAGCGTGCGTGGCCGTCTGTCCGCATCGCGCCCTTGATTTGAACGGCTGGCGGATCGAGCAGTTCGAAGCAATGATTGCGGGTCTCGCGGCCGAGCTTCCCCATCGCGAATGCAGTTCCGAACTTGTAGGCATTCAATAGAAGCGCACACAGCAGCAGAGAGGAAATGAATCATGGCGACAAAGACGCTCACCTCTGAACAAAAACAGGCACTGACAGCATTGCGCAGCAGCCTTGGCGGCATCAGCGAGCAGAAGCGGCAGGCGCAGAAGCATCTGCTGGCCGCGCGCAAGTTGATTCGCAAGCTGCTTGAAGCGCAGCCTGCCACTGTTCCGCAGATTGCCGAGGCACTGAACATGCCGTCCGATGAAGCGCTTTGGCACTTGACCGGAATGCGGAAGTACGGGGAAGTCGCGGAAGCAGGCGAAGCGGACGATTACTTGCTCTATTCACTGGTTGCAGTTGGGTAAGCGGCTTCAGCCGGTCACGAGTATCTGGAAGGGTATCTGTATGACGCGCATAGTGGACGTAAATCTTTTGCGAAAGATCAAGCAGCATGGAGCGGGCGGAACGCTGGATGTGAGTGCCTGTTTCAATTGCGGTAACTGCACGGCTGTCTGCCCTCTGGCGCAGGAGTCAGCCGGCTTCCCGCGGCGCATGATTCGCATGGCTCAGGTGGGTATGGATCGGGAGTTGCTGGCGAGCGAAGACCTGTGGCGTTGCTATGCCTGCGGTGAATGCACGGAGACCTGTCCGCGTCAGGCAGATCCAGCCGAGTTCATGGCCGCCGCCCGCAGCTATGCAATTGCGCGCTACGACCTCACTGGACTGGCGGGTTTGGCGAGCCGGTCGGCTGTTGGAACGCTGTCGGTCTTTGGCCTGTTTTCATTGTTTTTCAGCTTGCTCTTGATGAGCAAAGAGAATGCCACCAGAGTGCAACTGCCTCTTTTTGACTTTTTGCCAGGTGAGTGGATTCACAGCATTGGCGTGGTGCTCTTTGCAGTGGTCGGCCTCAGTGCGGCCTTTGGGGTGGCTTCGATGTTCGTGCGTTTCTGGCTGGAGCGCCGTCGTGAAGGAATAGCTCTGCGTCTGGCGGCTCTGCCAGGAGCAATTATGACCGCTCTTACAGACGCGCTTCTTCATCGTCGTTTTCAGATGTGTGATTCCAATGAACAGTCGCCTGCCCGGCCTATCGAGCCTTTCTACCTGCGCGCATGGTTCGTTCACGCAACGGTGATGGGAGGCTTTCTCACTATGCTGCTAGCCACAACGCTCGATTTCCTTCTCAAGCCCATCGGCTCGCCGGCTCCGCTGTGGTATCCGATGCGTGTGATGGGCGCGGCAGGCGGCGTTGTCTGCCTTTATGGATTGACGATTGCCCTTTATCGCCGTCTGCGCGCTGCTGAAGCACCTTGGCGCAAAAGTTCGTTTTCCGACTGGTTCTTCCCCGTTCTTCTTGCAACCACTGTGCTCACGGGTTTGTACACGGAGATCGCCGTCTACCTGCCTATGAACACTTTAGGCCACGTAGTCTTCTTTATCCATGTTGTTCTCGCCATGGACCTGGTCGCGCTGCTGCCGCTCACCAAGTTCGCTCATGCGCTCTACCGTATCCTTGCACTTGTTTTGTTTGCCTGGCGTCATGCGCCTGCCGCGAAAGCGGTGGCCGCCTGCGCTACGTCCTAGTACCGGAACTCAGTATTGAAAGGAACACCTTCATGACCGACAACGCCTCAAATTCAGATTTGCGCCAGTTAGTTCAGCAATTGACGGAGCGCGTCGATGCGCTCGAACTCTCTGCCGGCAACGGCCGCCTTTCCATCGGCGTAATGAGCGGCAACCTTGACACCACCATCGCCGCCTTCATCATTGCATTGGGCGCTATTGCTTATGACATGGAGGTGGACATGTTCTTCACCTTCTGGGCAACCGCGGCCTTGCGCGACCCCAAAAAATCTCCTGCGAAGAAGTTCATCGACAAGATGTTCGGCTGGATGCTTCCGCGTGGTTCGCGTGCGCTGCCGCTTTCAAAGATGCAAATGGCAGGCATCGGACCCATGATGATTCGCTCTGTGATGAATTCGCATGGCGTGAAATCATTGGAGCAACTGATGAAAGAGGCCGGCGAATTCGGCGTCCGCATCCACGTCTGCGAGATGTCGATGGGCGTTATGGGACTGAAGGAAGAAGAGATGATCGACTACCCGTCCATCGACTATGTAGGCGTGGGCAGCTTCATTCAAATGATCAACGAGTCAAAGCAGGTCGTATTTCTGTAAGCGAATCCGCCATGAATCCCCGGTCTTTCTAGGATGTGGGCCGGGCTTTCTTTGCAACTGGCGCTTGCAAGGACTTACGCGCATCGCGTACGAAATGAGCCATCGATTTTGAGAGGTGTTCCAAAACCGCAGCCCACTCCTCCAGATGCTTCTCGCCTTGTTTGCTGATCTTGTATACGCGGCGTGCCGGGCCGGATTTGTTAGTTTCCCACTCGGAGCTGACATTTCCGTTCATCTCCAACTGTCTGAGGGTTCTGTAGAGAGCTGCCTTCTCGATTGCTGTATCGGTGAGGGCATGCTCCTGCAACTGAGCGCAGAGGTCGTATCCATAGGCATGGCGTTTCTTCTTGAGGAGAAGCAGGACGAGCGGCTCTACAAAGCGATAGAGGTTGCCCATGCCGCAGGAGCAGGGGTAATCATGGCCATGACGCGCACATTCCTTTCGTGCCACTTCGATCCTCCTGAGCGCCTCGCATGAAGACAGGCTGAAGGCTTCACATTATCACAAAATGCAGATAGGTGTTAAGTGCATTGTACATTTCACGCTTTTTCTTGCCGCTTTTGAGTTGCGCGAGTAGTATAGGTGTATGTTGCACCTACAGAATTCACCGTTTCTTGTCGAGTTCCAATAACCGATTTGCAAAAGAGAGGAAATCCATCCATGAAGATCGCCATTCCCGTCACCGGAGATTGCCTGAACCCACACTTTGGACACTGTGAGAAGTTTGCTTTTGTCGAGGTAGATTCCAAAACCAAAGAAGTCGTTTCGACGATCGAGATACCGGCCCCGGAGCATCAACCAGGCCTCTTGCCGGTATGGCTCAAGGAGCACGGTGCGACGGTCGTCATTGCCGGCGGCATGGGAGAACGGGCGCGTTTGCTGCTCGTGGCCGCGTCGATTGAAGTCATCACCGGAGCGCCGGCGGAGGCCGCTTCTATACTGGCCCGCAAGTATCTGGACGGATCGCTGGTCTCGGTTGAGCACGTTTGCGAGCACGTCTGTGAGCATTGAGTCTACCGATTTAACATAGGGTTCAAGGAGAGAACATGACGAAGAAGCGAATCGTGATTGTTGGAGGAGTCGCTGGCGGCGCTACTTGCGCGGCACGACTTCGGCGGCTGGATGAAAATGCGGAAATCGTTGTGTTGGACCGTGGGCCTTACGTCTCGTTCGCCAATTGCGGTCTGCCTTACTATGTGGGCGACGTGATCCAACAGGAGTCCAAACTCTTGCTGGCCACTCCGGCGTTGTTCCGCGAGCGATTCAACATCGAAGTGCGCACGCGCAATGAAGTCCTCGCGATCAACCGCGAGGCGTCAACTGTTTCGGTGCGCGATCTGGAGACGGGGCGCGAATACAGCGAAAGCTATGATGCACTGGTTCTGTCTCCGGGCGCGGCACCGATCCGTCCGTCGTGGCCGGGAATCGATCTACCTGGTATCTTTACGTTGCGCACGGTACCTGATAGCAGGGAGATCCGTCATTGGATCGATGAGAAGAAGCCTGTCAAGGCAGTTGTCGTGGGAGGCGGATTCATCGGTCTTGAGATGGCGGAGAACCTCTCCCATCGTGGAATTGCAGTGACAGTTGTCGAATTGGCCAATCAGGTGATGCCTCCGCTCGATCCTGAGATGGCCGAGTATGCCAAGCAGCGCCTGGAGTCGCGCGGCGTTACTCTGGCGCTGGCCGATGCAGTAGCTGAGTTTAGACAAAGCGGCAACTGCGCTCTGAGTGTTCATACGAAAAGTGGCAAGGCGTACGAAGCGGACCTTGTGGTGTTGGCCATTGGCGTTCGTCCAGAAACGCAGATCGCTCACGACGCAGGCCTGGAACTGGGTGAGCGGGGCGGCATCCGCGTCGACCGTCAAATGCGGACCAACGATCCGCGCATCTGGGCTGTCGGCGATGCTGTTGAAGTCGGAAATCGTGTTACTGGTCAATGGGAATTGATCCCACTGGCAGGGCCGGCCAACCGCCAGGGGCGCGTGGCCGCTGACGCGATCTGCGGACGCGATGCGTATTTCGATGGCGTCCTGGGAACGGCGGTTTGTGGATTCTTCGATCTGACAGTAGCGCTGACTGGCGCGACGGAGAAGGCTCTGCATCGTGCCGGTATGGACGACTTTGAGAGCATTTATCTGCATCCTGGCCATCACGTCGGCTACTATCCCGGCGCGCAGGCCATTCATCTGAAATTGATCTTCCGCAAGTCGGACGGCCGGGTGCTGGGCGCGCAGGCCGTGGGTGAAGCAGGCGTGGCGCGCCGCATTGACGTGATTGCATCCGCAATTCAAATGAACGCTACAGTTTTCGATCTGGAAGAATCGGAACTCTGCTATGCGCCCCAATTCGGCGCGGCAAAAGACCCGGTGAATATGGCGGGCATGATCGCGGCTAATGTTGTGCGTGGCGACGCTCAGATTGCTCCTTGGGACAAAGTGGGTTCCTCGGAGGCATATTTCCTCGATGTGCGCGAGCCTCAAGAATTCCAGGCTGGCGCCATTCCGGGTTCAGTCAATATTCCTTTGGGCCAGTTGCGGTCGCGACTGAGCGAGTTGCCTGCAAACAAGGAGATATGGGTGAACTGCGGCGTAGGGCAGCGCGCCTACTACGCTTGCCGCATCCTCTCACAGCATGGCTTGCAAGCGCGCAATCTATCGGGGGGATATAGCACGTATCGTGTCTGGCATCCGTAGATGTTGCGAGGGCACAGCTCAAAGGAGAAGGATGCTTCAAGAGAAAATCGGTAGCGCGTTGGAAACAGGCATTGACGCGGATTCGCAACCTACATGCTTTGCTTGTGGAGCAGACAATTCCCGTGGCTTGCGTCTGCAATTTAAAAAATGCGAAGCTGGAGAGATGGTCGCGGAATGGACACCGGACCCTGAGTTTGAAGGATATCGGAAGATCGTGCACGGGGGAATCGTCAGCACTGTTCTCGATGAAGCCATGGCCAAAGTCGTAGCCGCATCTGGAGAGCAAGCGCTCACGGCCGAACTCCGTGTTCGCTTTCGGCAACAAGTGCCTTCGAAAAAAATGGCACGTGTTCGGGGATGGATCGATAGCCGAAATAAACGCACGATCAAAACCGAAGCTGCGTTGACTTCATCGGATGGAACCGAACTCGCACATGCGTGGGCAACCTTCCTCGTGTTGAAGTCTCCGGGAAATATCCAATCGTAGTGGGTAATCATATTCACCAGGGGATGCTTTTGATACCGATGCAGCCCGCCGAATTGTTACTCTGAAAGGGGAGTCGCGTTCGTCTGCCTGAGGTGATTGCAATGATGTTCTGAGTGGCATGGATGTGCGACGGCGTGGAAGTTTTGTATTGACAAGTGAGGGTTTACACAATGAACTGGATCATAGGTGTAGCGGTAGCTGCAATTGCTGGAGGCATTGTTTTGCAAAACCAATCTGGTCAAATTTCACCTGAGGATGCGCAGGCGCATCTCAAAAGCGGAGCCTTGGTGATTGACGTGCGCAGTCCCGCTGAATTCAGTGCGGGCCATCTGCCGAACGCGATGAACATTCCACTTGAGCAGATCGAGTCCGGATCTCCTTTTCCCTTGAAGGACAAGAATCAGGTGTTGCTGCTGCATTGCCAGGGTGGAGTGCGAAGCGCCAAGGCGATGAAAATACTGAAAGGTTCGGGTTACACCCATGTCTTCAACCTTGGTTCCTACAGCAGAGCAGTACAGATCGTGACAGGCAAGTAAGCAGATTTCAATCTGACTGTTGAGCGTTCAAATCACTTCTTGATGCAAAGACGTTCCGACGGATTGTGCTAAAGGTTGACGGAATGCTGTTCTGTGCTTGTCATCCCCAGCAACCGCAGGTATTCCTGCGTGATGATAGAACGCAGGCTGAGAGAAACGGCCGGATCACACGGGATTTCCAGCGAACGGCAGCGATCGATGGCCACGCGCAGGTTGTGGAGGAATGCAACGCAAGCCGGGCACGCCTCGATATGCCTGCGCATTGCATCGCAGGTCGCGGCTTCAACTCGCCCATCCAAATAGTCCGAGAGGTTTGAAAACAACTCGCGGCACTCCGCGGAGCGCTGCCCGCTTTGGGGTGGGTTGCCCTTGAATCTATTTTTCAATCTTTTTCTGTTATCCGACTTTATGGGGGCATCCTCCAGAAGTTTGTTCATCTCTTTGCGTACCGAGAGGCGCGCGCGATGCAGTCGAACTCGAACCGTTCCCGGTTGAAGATTGAGAACCTGCGCAACCTGTTCGGTCGTCAGTTCCTCCATGTCGCAAAGCACAAGAACAATGCGCAGTTGCACAGGGATACGCAAGACTGCCTGGTGCAAAAGGTGATCTCGCTCGGCATGAAGCAGCTTGCCTTCCGGACCCTCGGCGGTATCTTGCATCAATCGCTCTAGTTCTGCATCGTCTGGCATCAATTCATCCAGGGAAAGATGATGTTTGGAAGCATTGGCAGGTTTTCGACGCATGCGCCAACAACGATTTCTAGTCACGGTATAAAGCCAGACCGCGAGAGCCTGAGGATCCTGAATCTTGGCCATGTGCTCCAGCGATCGGAAGAGGACTTCCTGCGTCGTATCCTCTGCGTCTTCTGGATGTCCGCAGACCTTCATGCTGAAAGAATAGACCGTGTTCTGCAGCAGGCCGATGGCTTCTTCGACAGCTTCAGGAGTATTGCGACGCAGGAGATCGGCTGCTTGAACCAGTTCGGGGCGCATTGATTTTGTCTCTCAAGAACAAGATCAGTATATTCTTTTGACCTGCATAACCAGTGCATAGACTGCCTTTGAGACAGTGGGGACACAAAGTAGTTTGCTGCTGAAATCAGACAATTTCATTGAATACATTGCCGCTCTGCCGCGCTCACTTTTTGCATGGCTTCGATCATGGGGAGGCAGATCGGACAGATTTTCTTCAGCCATTCGCGTGATTGCGGCGGCTCAGCTTCGGAGTCCGAAGCATTCCAAGCACGCAGCAAGGCAATTGCGAGGGCCAACTCTGCTCCTGGACGGCTTGCCTCCAGCCTGTACATCTGACGATAGACCTCATCTTTGAGGCGCTCACACCGCCTTGATGAACAACCAGGAGCCTTGGCTATGCTTTTACGTGGAGTCATTGCTCGATCTCCTCTTGCATGATTCCCTGAACGAGCCAGGAGTATTTCCCGACATTGTTCTGCTTGACAGCAACGAAACCAGCGGATTGCATGGAGTCCGCGGCGTCTGAAGAACTGAGGCGGTGATGGAGAGGAGGCCCGGGCTTTGGCTCCACATCCGGACGCCAATCGAGAACGGCGATTCGTCCACCGGACTTCAGAATACGTTTGGCTTCCATCAGAACAGCAGCGCGGTCTGCAATCTCATGCCACACCTTTGCCAGGAAAACGAGATTGAAAGATGCATCCGGCAAACCGGTAGAATCCGCCTCTGCAAGAACTGTACGGATGTTGGATGTGCTTCCCGAATCCAACTTGTACTGCAGGCGCCCCAGCATCTCAGACTGAGAATCGACCGCGAATACCATGCCAAGCGGACCTGCTGCTTGAGCCAGAGGCAGCGAGAAGTATCCAGTTCCAGCACCGATGTCAGCAATCGTGTCACCGGGTTGGATTGCCAGAGCGCCAATCACCTCTGCGGGCGGAAGCCAAAGCAAACGCTCCGGATCTTCGAGCCGGTCCGCAAGCGATGGATTGAAAAGCCGATCATTCATGCCTTCCTCACTTCCCGCCACAGCAGCCAGCGTCCTTTAGTCCCAGAGCGCGAAAGATGGTCATGGCTGGGCACCAGTTGGTGAAGGCCGATTGCAGCAGGTTGAGTCCGACAAAAGCTGTCAGCCAGAGCCAGTTCGGCGAGAGATAGTGAGCAAGGGCGAGCGAGAGCAGGATCACTGCTCCAGCCATGAGTCTTAGCGCGCGTTCAACGGTCATAGAAGATCTCCTTGAGCTGCATCGTTCGATGCATCGGTTGAAGATTCATTGTGTGAGTGAACCATGTAGTAGAGAATCGGAATCGTGGGCCACGACAGGAACGTCGAGGCGACGGCTCCGGCAATCAGCGATAATGCGAGACCCTGGAAGATGGGGTCGGTGAGGATGACGCTGGCACCGACAACCACTGCAGCCGCGGTCAGCAGCATGGGGCGGAAGCGCGTTGCGCCCGCATCGATCACCGCTTCGGCCAGCGGCATTCCCTGGCGAATGCGAAGCTCGATGAAGTCAACCAGAATAATCGAATTGCGTACGATGATGCCCGCGCCTGCGATGAAACCAATCATTGACGTTGCTGTGAAGAATGCGCCGAGCATGGCGTGAGCCGGCATGATGCCGACCAACGTGAGTGGAAT
>Ga0182021_10012464_pt1 | contig 10100 bp, 9 predicted proteins | sample 612E3MmetaG_FD_120493 | JGI IMG/M metagenome (GOLD analysis project Ga0182021, IMG submission 120493) | Permafrost microbial communities from Stordalen Mire, Sweden - 612E3M metaG (Illumina Assembly) | ecosystem: Environmental > Terrestrial > Soil > Wetlands > Permafrost | place: Sweden... | reverse complement strand
TGCGCGCCCGCGGGAACCGCTCGAAGTCCCGCTTCACCCAGTCGGGCGGGTAGCTGGAGAGACCGTTCTTCCAGCTTGCGAACCACAGAAGCACGAGACGCAGGTGGTGACTCCGCGCGTCCCGGATCACGCCATCCAGCGTACTGAAGTCGAACTTTCCTTCCTCCGGTTCGATCTGGTTCCAGCAAACGGCCGCCAGAACGGTGTTGAGTTTGGCCTCGGTGAGCTTGGACCATACCGGCTTCATGTACTCGACGCTGGTGGCGCTGTTGTTGGTCAATTCTCCCGCCAGAACCAGGAACGGCTTGCCGTCCACCATCAGTTGAGTCGCCGTGCCCTGCTTCCGTAAGTGCGGGATGTCCGAAGCGGAGGCCGCCGGAGCCGGACTGTTCTTGCCCTGACTCGCTGCGAAGGCGAGAGGGCACATGAGAGTGCAGCATAACAAGATTCGAAGTTTCACGAGTATCTCCCGATAACTCTTGTATAAGTCGTGCCTTCCGGCGCCGGACCGGCCGGGCTTTGGCCGTTCCGGCGCGCCAGAGCCGGCCAAGCGGAGCCTACTTCCGCGGCTTATAGGTCTTGGTGAAGTTGTTACGCGTATTGGTGACCGTAAACGTGCCATCCCGCTCGACCGAAATCTTGATCCACTTCCCGTCCGGGCTGCCCTCGATGTTGGCGATGTAGTCCGGTGAGGCATTGGCTTTCTCTCCGCCCGCGATCAGGTAGTGCGCCTGCCAGTAGTCCTCCAGCCCGGGCGACGATTTGACAGTCTGGAACACCTCCGCCGTGGCGCCCTTTCTCGGTCCGTTGTCCGCGATGACCACACGCGGGCGGAGCGCGTGCACCATTACCGGCGAATTGGCGTTGTCGGTGCCGTGATTGGCGGTCATGTATAAGTCCACCGTGCCCACCCGATCGACCGGGCACATCAGGTCGCGATCCTTGTTCCATGTGAGATCGGCCGGATCCAACATACGGAACTTGCCGTAAGTGACCAGCAGCGTAATCGCCATGGCGTTCTCGTTGGTGTCATGGTTGTCTACAATGCCGCGCGCATTCGGCCCCCAGGTCTTACGGGGCGTGGTATCGCAAGCGGGATTCGGTTGGCCGGCCCCCTTCAAAGGCTCCGCGATCGCCTTCCCGGCCGCCATCACCACCAGCGCATCGAAGCCCTCGATAGGAATCCTGTCGCCGGCCTTCACGACGAGGCGCTTGCCCTTGGCCGCGACGGCCATGTAGTCTTTCACGACTTTGATCGTGAAATCGTTTATTTGAACGTTGTCGCCGTGGTCTACGAACGTCCCGACGGGCATGCGCTCCGCCAGCGCGGGAACGCCGCCCACGTGGTCGCCATCGTAGTGCGTCACCACCATATAGTCGATCTTCTCAACGCCGGCGGCCTTACAGGCTTCCACGATGCGGTCCGTATCGCGGCCGCCACGCTCGGATCCCGGGATACCAGCGTCAATCAACATACTCTGCCCGGAAGGCGAGACCAGCAGAAACGCCTTGGATCCTTCCACATCGATGACATACATATCGAGCGTCTTGGCCGCTGACAGGGCCGAAACCATCAGGAGAACGATCGCCGCGGTTCGTATGAGTCTCATGGGCGAGATAGTAGCACGTCCACTCCACGCTTGACACGGTGGCCGGGCGGCACCAGAATGGCTATTCAACCACCGCGATTCCAGAAGAGGAGAATTCCATGAAGGCCAAACGAATCGTCGTCGGCGCCGTGCTCTGCACGATCGGGTGCCTGACGACTGTGTGCGTGATGCGAGCGCAACAGGCACCGGCCGCCGCGCCGGTGAAGATCTACAACACCGCCAAGTTGAAATTGATGCAGGGCAAGCCGATTTTCGGCGGTTCGATAGAGTCGCCGGACCCCAACATTTATTGCACCATGGCAAACGCCGGGTTCGATTTCACCTGGATCGAGATGCAGCACAGCACGCTGACTTATGCGGACGCGGCCAGGATGATCTGGGCCTGCCGGGGCGCTAAAGCCACGCCGTTCCTTCGCGTGCCGGACGCGACCGAGAGCGATATCCAGAAGGCCACGGACATCGGGGCTCTGGGCATCATCGTTCCCACCGTCGACACGGTCGAGAAGGCCGAGGCGGCGGTCCGGTGGGCCAAGTATCCGCCGGTGGGGCGCCGCAGTTCGGGCGGTGGCCAGCATAGGGCGCTGTATGGAGACGACTACCGCCAGACGGCCAACGACAATATGGTGGTGGTGATCATGATCGAAACGCCGATCGGCGTCGCCAACGCGGAGAAGATCGCCGCCGTCCCCGGAATCGATGTGATCTTCGCCGCCTCTGGCGACCTGGGGAACTTCTCCGGACATAAGCAGGGCGAGCCCGAGTATGAAGCGCTGGTCACCAGAATCCACGATGTCACCCTGAAGGCCGGCATCAAGCTGGGTGGTCCGCAGAACTGGAAGAACCGCCCGGGGTACACCTTCTTTCAGGCTCCCCCGGAATGGATGCTCATCCAGACCGGCGCGCAAGCCAACCTGGGGATCGCACCTGCCGCTGGCGCCCCTCCCCGGTAGTTCACTGGCTCGATCACTTTGCGGCAGGTGGGACAGACCATCGCTTTTCGTGGTCTGTCATCCTCGCGCGCTCGCTGGGAGTTCCGGGGCACGACAGGCCACAAAACCCGATGGCCTGTCCCACCGGGGCACTTGCCAAGCTCCAAAGTGAACAGTATCAGGCGTAAGCGGAAAGATCCTCTTCCCGCGGCGGCCGGTTGCGTCCCAGGTTCGGGGGCAGGTCCCGCATCGGACCGCGCCACTCCAGCATCCGGTCCACATCGGCGTGAAGCCGGTACTTCCGTTGCACTTCGGCGATCCTGGCGCCCACCACCTCGATCTTGGAGAGGTCCCACTGGCCCAGGCCGTCCTGGTAGCAGTAATTGAGGTAGCCCGGCCAGCCGGCATCGATGCCCATGCACTCCACGCCCACCCGGTCCGCCGCCAGAAAGTCCATCGAGGCCAGGGCGATCCGGTGCGCCACCGGCGTGCCCTGGGAGGGCCCGTTGCCTTCCATGCCTTCATAGCCGTCGATGACCCCCACGCCCCAGTTCGCCATCATGCGCTTGGCTGCCAGGTACAGATTGTAGTTGCTCTGCCGTATGCCCACGTGGAACTTGCGCTTGTCGCTGTCGGTCCAGGGCCGCTTGAGTTCGGGAGGCGGCGACAGCGGCGCGGCCATGATCACGTTCTTGATGGAAAGCGTGGCCACAACCATGTTGTGCGTCTTCATGACCGACGAGGAGATCAGGAATGCATCGGGGTCCAGCAGCAGCGCCGACAGCCGTATGGGGATCAGGTGCAAATCGAAGTCGATGCCGGTCATGAGTCCGTACTTCTGGCTCTCGTTCAGAACCGCCAGCTTGATGTCCATCGGCTTGTGCTCCGGCGCCACGGTGTTCCAGCCGAACTCCTCGAAGGCCTGTTTGTAGGTGGCCTCTCCGCCTTCGGCGATCACCACCGGACCCTTAAAGCGGGGAGCCAGATAGTCGAGGATGCCGTGCACGCAATCCAGGTTGGTCGCGCCGAGAGTCCGCCCCGGGGCGAGGCCGTTGGGCTTCAGAATGACGTATTTCTTGCGGTCGAGGGCGGGCCGGATCTGGTCGTCGATCGCGGCCAGCGCATTGAAGACGTTCTTGCGCCGGTTGCCGCCCTGGACCAGCGAGACCGTCGAGCGGCGGCCCGAGTACTGGAACAGCTTGTCCGCATCCACGGAGCCCATGCGCGGGTCCCGTTGGGCCGCCGCACCGGGCGGCCTCGTCTGTGGTGTCTGCGGCGCGGCGGCAATCGCCCCGGCGCCCGCGGTGAAGGCCAGGAAATGTCTGCGGTTCAGCGGCATCGGTGGAAATCGTCCTTTCCTAATCGCAAGTATAGCCGCCCTGGCCGGCGGACGGCTGTACAATGGGCCAATGCGACTGCTGCGATCTTACGCCAAACGGGCATTCACGCTTTGCTTTCTTGTGGGGGCTGTGCTGGTGGCGCAGAACTCGCGGGCGCCCTTCGAGAACGACCAGGTGCTGATCAATGAGCGGCACGGCCAGCCGCACGACCACAAACTGAACCGCGTCATGATCTACTTCCAGGACGGCGGCGAGATCCTCCATTACCTGGACGGCAAGGACGTGACCCTGAAGTGGAAGGCGGGCGACGTCAAATGGAGCCCGGCAAGCGGGATGCACGTCTCGGAAGTCCCCGACAGTATGAGGGTCCTCGGCAACACCTCGGTAATACTCGTCGATATCGGAATCAAGAAGGCGGGCGATCCCGCCAAATTGGTGAGTACCCCTCTCGACCCGTTGCGGGTCGATCCCAAGCACGACAAGTTGGAATTCGAGAACAGCCAGGTTCGGGTTGTCCGCGTCAGGATCGGTCCACGCGAGAGCGTGCCGATGCACGAGCACGTCCTCAACCGCGTGGTGGTTTGCCTCACGGACCAGAACATCCGCGTGACTTCGCCCGAGGGAAAGGCCGAGGTCACCGTGCGCAAGGCGGGGGATTTCGCTTGGAGTGGCCCCTCCAAACATAAGGTGGAAAACCTGGATGACAAGCCGCTCGAAGAGGTGGTCGTGGAATTGAAGAACTGAATGTGGGGCGGAAACTTCGGCCGCACTACCCCAGCGTAGTGCGGCGCAAACAGTACGCCGTACGCCCGACCGATCATCGTGCTGCATCCGTGGAGCGACCTTTCAGGTTGCCACGCCGGCGGCCTTGCCGGCGTTCTTCGAGAGATGCCGGTACGAATACCGGCATGGCAGGCGAAACGCCCGCTCCACGGTGCTCCGGATAATGCTTGCTGTTTGCGCCGCACACCGCTAACACGCGAACAGTTCCTGCGCTTTAGTCAGGCGCTCCACTACGCGAACTCCATGCGGGCACTGGACCGTGCACCCCGGGCAATCGGCGCACTTCACGCTGGTGTGCTCGGGGGCCAGCTCCAGAAAACGCTCGCGGCCCAAGGGGAATTGGCCATAGCCATCGGCGTAGGTCAGGATGCGCAGCATGTCGGCCACCGGCAGGCCCTGGCGGCAATCGCCATCGCACTGGCCGCAAGTGCGGCAGTAGAGCGGCCGGATAAGTTCCAGGCGCGCGGCCAGCAGTTTCTCTTCCTGGGGGCCGTAGGGCTTCTGCATGGCCGTGAGGTTCTCGTCGAGCTGGTCGTTGTCGGTGATGCTGGGAATGGCGGTGTGGACTACCTTGGGGTCGCGCATGGCCCACTTGAGGGCCGCCAGCAAACCGCCGTCCCGTTTGAGCTTCGTGTAGGCGGGATCGCCGGGCTTGGTCATGCGGAAGCCGCCGGCCATCACCTTCATGGCGACCACGCCCTTGCCCGCCGCCGCGGCCTGCTCCAGCGCCGTGGTGACGGCGGGCTCCAGGGTGAAGTTGTAGGCGCTCAGGATGACATCGACGTTGGGATTCCTGGCCAGCCACGGTATCAGCAGGGGCTGGCCGGCGTGCGTGCTGACGCCGGCAAACCGGATCTTACCGGCCTTCCTGGCGGTCTGCTGAGCGTCGATCAGGTCGTCGGTGACCTCTTCCGGCTTGGCCTTGGCGTGAAGATACCAGATATCCAGGTGGTCGGTGCCCAGGGACTTCAAACTGACATCCAGGTCGTTGAGCGCATCTTGCTTCGTGGCGCCATGGGTTTTGCTCGACAGTGTGATGCTGTTGCGCTTGCCCTTGAGCGCGGCGCCCACCATGCGCTCGTTGTTGCCCGCCTGGTAACTATGAGCCGTATCGAAATAGGTGATGCCCAGATCGGCCGCGCGCTCCACCACGCTGCCGTCCGAAGTCACCATGCAGCCGAAGCCCACGCTGGTAACTTTCAGACCGGTCTTACCGAGGATCCGGTATTCGAACTTGATATCCGAGGCTCGCTTGGCGGGAGCTTGCGGATCGGGACTTGCGGAGCGGGACGCGGACGCAATGGCGGGCAGTCCGATCCCGGCCACCAGAAAGTTGCGGCGGGAAGAGCGCATGGCGCCTCCTAAGTTAACGCCTTTTTCAGGCGCTAATGTCCTATTCTATACGGCTTCTACACGCCGTATCAGGTCTGTGAGCTCGCCGCGGTTCGCCGCGCCGATAGTGAAGCAGCTTACGCAATCGAGTCCCAGCACAAAGCGCAGCGTTTCGTCGATCCGGTCCCGCAGGGCGCCTTCCCCGAGGACCTTCATGCCGATCACGCCTTTGCCCGCCGCTTTCGACTGGCGCAGCGCCGCTACCACGGTCTCCGGATCCTTCGAGTCCATCCGCACACCGGCGTGATTGATTCCCTGCATCTGCACCTGGCACCAGGGCGTCGTCGCGGCCAACTGGAGCGCGGCGAGGGAATGGATGGATGCGCCGTGGGTGCGTATGACGCCCTTCTCGCGCGCTTCGGAAAGCACGTCCATCACCCCCTGGAATTCCTCCGGCCATTTGGGCGAGCGCATCCCGTGCAGCAGGACGATGTCGATGTAATCCGTCCCCAGCTCCTGCCGGTAACGGTCCAGATCGGCCTTCATCTCGGCGGCCGTGCGCACGTCCGTCTTGGTCAGAATCGTCACCTTCTCGCGCGGGATGCTTTTCAACGCCTGCTTGATATGTGGATGCGTCTTGTAGGCGTCGGCCGTGTCCCAGAAGAATTGCCCCTGGTCAAAGGCGAACTTGAGGTAGTCGGCCACGCCCTGTAGGCCCAGTTCGCGTTGTACGTTGCCGGCGTTCGTGCCCAGGCCGATTGCCAGGCGAGCCACCTTTATCTTGTCCGGCCCCAGGTAGAGGACATCGCTCGCTTTCCGAGCCGTTGCGCCGCGGAGCCATTCAGGCTTCCCAAGCGCCGTGATCAGGGCGGCCCCGGCCGTCCCGTAAGCCTTCTGGAAAAAACTGCGCCGATTCATCGGCATGCCTGCCTCCCTTGCTCCGCCCGCGATAGCGCCGGCGGCCGTGAACTGAACCGGACCGTCCGTCATGGCCTCCCGGGCGAGACCGGTCGTTCAACCGGCCCCGGGCGGTGAGCCGCAACGGGCGAACTGGTCAACCGGAATGCCCACTTTGGACTCCCGGCTCCTAAACAGTCTATACCAAGGCGCCATCCGTTGATAGGTTCACGCAAATCGAAGCGCCCTAGACTGTTTCCGTGTAATTGTCGCCCGATTCGTCGGTTGCCTCCAGCGTGTGGTCGCGGGCGAGTGCATACGCCAGCCGCTCCAGCCACGTGTCCCGGTTGCCCTTGTGCGCGGCCTGGCCGTTGGCGTACCATTCGAGCGACTCCAGGCTGAAGGAGTCCGACCCAATCGCGGGATCGTATTGGCTTCCACTGGAACTGATCTCAATCCGCCGCTCGTCGAGCTTGACCGCGTACCTGTAACTCTCGCTGAATCCTTCGCCTCCCATGCAGTGGCCCACTTCGATCCGGACGTTGATCCCTGGCGTCAACTCGGGCAACTTCCGCAGTGCCGCAACCGCAGTTCCGATCGCCTTAGCCGCTTCCGGGGCGAGGCCTGGCTGCGCCGTCAGTGGCGCCAGTCTCCGGGCCACCTCCGACAAAAAGACCAGGTCGTCTTGGTCGAAGCGAAAACTCGCCGCGAGTTCGTCCCCTCTTGGCTCTTCCATTTCATCTCCATTCAGGCCCGCATCGCCGGCTGCGCTCTCGACCCGCTCATGCAATGCCACGGAACCAACCACGATTCTAAACCACCGCTGCCACCACGTGGACGCGCGGCCACCCGCCCCATTCCCCGCGCGCGTCGATCGCCGCGCGGGGCGCTAGAATGGTTCCGATGAATCACCCACGTCTGGTCTTTTTTTCCGCCCTCCTGCTCGCCCTGCCGCTTGCCGCTCAGGTGAAGGTCACGCCCTCTCCCGGCAAAGTCTCGGTCGAGATCAATGGCCAACCGTTCACCGATTTCTACATGTCCGGCGATGCCTTTGGCGCCAAGGTGACCAAGCCGTATCTCTGGCCCCTGCGCGCCGCCACCGGCACCTACATTACGCGTGCGTGGCCCATGGAAGACGTGGCCGAGGAAGCCGCCCTCAAGCGGCCGCAGCGCACCGGCCCCCCGGCCATGGATCACCCGCACCAGCGCGGCCTCTGGTTCGCCCATGACACCGTCAACAAGCTCGACTTCTGGAACAACGAGTGGAGCTACTTCGCCGACCTCCACCGCAAGAACCTGGGCCGCATCAATCTCACCAGGACCAGCGAGATCAAGAGCGGCAAGACCCAGGGCTCCATCGCCGCCACTTTCGAATGGACCGATATGGAAGGCAACAACCCCATCCTCACCGAATCCCGCGTGATGACCTTCTACACCGATCCCAAGCTGCGCTATTTCGATCTCGACATCACCCTCACCGCGCTCGTCCCGGTTACCTTCGGCGATGGCAAGGACGGCGCCCTCGGCATCCGCCTGCGCCCGGTCTTGCAGGAGGATAAGGGTGTTTCCCACATCACCAACGCCGAAGGGCTGGTGGGCGAAAAGCAGCTCTGGGGCAAGCCGTCCGACTGGTGCGATTATTCCGGCGAGATCAATGGCGAAAAGGTGGGCGTCGCCATCCTCGATCACCCCGGCAATCCCCACCACCCCGTCCGCTGGCACGCCCGCGCCTACGGACTCTTCGCCGCCAATCCGTTCGGCCTCGCCGTCTTCACCAATGACAAATCGCAGGACGGCTCCATCACCATCGAGCCCGGCAAGAGCCTGCGCTACCGCTATCGCGTCGTCATCCACCCCGGTACCGTGAAGGACGCCGATATCGCCGGCCTCTTCACCAAGTACGCTGCCGCACGCTAGTGTCTCTCGCATCCTGGAAACGGCGCCTGCGCCCGCGGCCCCTCATCCAACAACTCGAAATCCGCGACCTCGCCGCCCGCGCTCTCGTCTTCGAGGCGCGCCTGCGCCAACTGCGCAGCCAACTCCCCACGCCCGATCCCGGCTGGTACCCCTGGGACAGCTTCGGCAACCTGAGCATGCTCGACCGCCTGCTCACCGGCCGCCACCGCTATCTCCAGCCGCTCATCGGCGACCTGCCGATGCTCGATCTCGGCGCGGGCGATGGCGATCTCGCCTTCTTTTTCGAATCGCTCGGCTGCCGTGTCTGCGCCATCGATAACCCGCCCACCAATTACAACCGTATGGCTGGAATCGAGGCCCTCAAGCGTGCCCTCGATTCCTCCCTCCGCATCGAACCGCTCGATCTCGATGGCCCATTCCATCTGCCTCTGCGCCATAGCGGCCTCGCCCTCTGCCTGGGCATCCTCTACCACCTCAAGAACCCCTACCGTGTCCTCGAAACCCTCGCCGGCCACGCCAATTATTGCCTGCTGAGCACCGCCATTACACACTCGGCGCCAGACCATCTCACCGAGGTGAGTAGCTGGCCGGTCGCCTTCCTGGCCGGCCGCGACGGTCTGCGCGGCGATGAGACCAACTACTGGATCTTCTCCGAAACCGGCCTGCGCACCCTGGTGGATCGCGCCGGATGGGAGGTCTGCGATTGGATGGTGGCCGGCGACGAAAATGCCGCCCCCACTGCCGCCCAGCCCGACGATCGCGTTTTCTGCCTGCTGCGCTCGCGCGCCTGCACTCCCGCGCCCGTCACCCAACTCGTGGATGGCTGGCACGTCCTGGAGAACGGCGCCTGGCGATGGACCGGGCGGCGCTTCTCTCTCGCCGTCGCCTCCGGCGCCCAAAGGCTGAGTCTGAAGGTCACCGTGCCCCCGAACCTGCCGTTGCCGCTGACGCTCACCGCGCGCGTCGCCGGATCCGTCATCGCCACCCACATCTTCACCCAGCCCGGCGAGTCGGAGTGCGTGCAACTGCTCCCGCCCGGCGCCGGCGTGCTGGTGGAGTTCGAAGCCGATCGCGCCCTGTCCCCCGATGCCACCGACGGCCGCGAGCGCGCCATCCTGGTGCGCTCCATCGAACTCGGATAGTTTGGTGGGGCATGCTTTAGCTCAATGCCACATACTTTTTGCCAGAACTGCGAATTTGGCGGAAATGGTGGGGCGGACCCCCTGGTCCGCACGGGACGCCCTCGTCCCGCCGCCGGCACAACGATATCAACATCTTGCATGGGGCGGGCA
>Ga0182021_10012463_pt1 | contig 10100 bp, 14 predicted proteins | sample 612E3MmetaG_FD_120493 | JGI IMG/M metagenome (GOLD analysis project Ga0182021, IMG submission 120493) | Permafrost microbial communities from Stordalen Mire, Sweden - 612E3M metaG (Illumina Assembly) | ecosystem: Environmental > Terrestrial > Soil > Wetlands > Permafrost | place: Sweden... | reverse complement strand
TGGCCTACCAGTCGCCAACGGAGTTCGAAGCCAACAAGCCTTGGGCTGCTGCGCAGCAGCCCAAGGCTTCAACCCAGGAAAACTGTCCCTAATATCTCTGTCTCACCGATGGGGTTCAGTCCAGGGGATGGGCGGCGAAGATTTGATATTGCGTCCCCCGAAATTGCGTGGGCGATGTCGTTTAGGCGCCGGCGGTCAAAACGCCAAGGCACCAAGTTCTACTTGGTCTGCCGTAATCCATACAATATGCGCGTTCTATCGTTAAGTTTTTATTCATAGGTTGTTCAGATTTTTGCAGATTTTTATTTGAAACTCTTTCTTGGCGTCCTGGCGTTTCAATAAAGTTCTTTGACACGGCCGCCGGTCGGCGGATTACGCCACGCTCATCCGCCCTACATTTGGATGGTAGGAACGGACCTCGAATTCAACGCCAGCGCCGCATCCCACTGGGCGTTGATATTCTGTACTCCCGCTTCGACGCCGCCATAGACGACCGTCGCGGGATAGCCGGCGTCGAAGGCGCGTTGGGCCGAGCCCATCGCCCACACGTCCTCGCCGATGCCGATGTCCCAGATGGCATCGAACATGTCCTCCTGCGCCTGGCGGGTGGCGTCGTCGGCGGCCGGTTCCCAGGAATAGTTGGTCAGGGTCAGGATCGTCTTGTTCGGCGTGGGGCCGGGTTCGGCGCGGGAGAAGGTGATGGTCGTGGCGCCGAACGTCAGATAGGAGCTGGGATAGAGATAGTTCGTCAGCGTGATGTATCGGAACGCCAACTCAGCCGAGGCAATGGCGGCCTCGTCCTCCATCATGGGACGCTGCCCGGCGCAGATTCGCCCGTGCCGGCCGAAGCGGTCATAGGTGAAGAAGCGCAGATTGATGTCCGCCCCGATGAGTTTTTCCAGCGACGGCCCGTGCAGCGGCGTGACGTGATAGCCCTCCATCGCGGCTTCGTTCATCAGCTTCCAGTTGATCGGGATCTCCTCGGTCCGCGACTTCACGAACGTGACGCGATCGAAGCCGAATGGCACGATTTCCGGCGCGGCGGGACCGAGCAGCGCGTCGACGTCCGGAGCGATATCCGGCGACGGGCTCATCACCAGCAAACCGTATTTTTCCGCCAGCGGAAGCTCGATGAGGTTGCGGGTTTCCAGGTTGCAGTCGGCGAAGGCCGCGCGCTCCGGCACGCCGATCAGCTTGCCTTTCGTATCGTAGCACCAGTGGTGGTACGGGCAGAGCAGCCGGCCGCTGGAGTTGCCGCGGCCATGGGCGAAGGCGGTGCCGCGATGGCGGCAGGCATTGATGAAGCCCCGCGCAACCTTGTCCGCCCCGCGGACGACCACGACGGGCATGCCCGCGAAGTCGAACGCCCAGTAATCGCCGGGTTCGGGAATATCCGCGCCAAGCCCGACAAGCTGCGGCTCGTGCGCGAAGATCCGGGCCTTTTCCTGGTTCAGGCGCTCGGGGTCTACATAGCGGGATGTGTCGGCCTCGACGCTGTGATCGACGCTGTCGAAGCGCTTTTCCCGATTCAACGCGACCAGCCGCCGGCCCAGTCCAAGCACCCTATCCCCGTCCATCCTGACCTCCCCGCCTGTTTGAATCTCGCAGTAACGGAACCAACCGGTTCCTTTCTTGAAATCTAGGCCAGCGGGGATTATGGGTCAAGCGGATCGACGACCCAGCCGTTCAAGAGGCAAGGCGTGAGCATGGGACCTGCGCGAAATCGAACGGGGCGGCCGACGCGCGAGGAGGCGCCGCTTCTCGCCCGCAAGATCGTCGACATCGCCACCGAGATGTTCATCGCGTCGGGCTATAGCGGCACAACGATGGAAAAGCTCGCCCGCGCCGCTGGCGTTTCCAAGAAGACGATTTATGCACGCTATGCGGACAAGGAAGCTTTGTTCAGGGATGTCGTCCGCCAGATGGCGCGGCCGAGCATACGGGAGGGGCTGGCCGGAGACGACACGCTGACGCTCGAACAGGGCCTGAGACAGCGGGCGCGCCTGATCATGGCGGCGACGCTCGAACCACGATCGATGGCGTTCTACCGCCTGATCCAGCGGGAGGTGGCCCAGTTTCCGGAACTCGGCAAGGTGATCGAAAGCCAGAACATCGCGGAGCTGTACGACCCGCTTACCGAGTATTTCAGAAGCTGGAAGGACAATGGGGAACTGAGAGACGTGGAACCCGAATGGGCGGCGAAGCTGTTCGTCTATCTGGTGTTCGGCGACCTGAACAGTCGCCTGCTCATGGCGGCCGGCCCACCCAGCGACCATGAGACGGAAGAGTATCTCAACCAGGTTTGCGGGATTTTTCTGCGCGGCATTCCATGAACGGCATCGATGGAGCGTAATCGATGGACATTTCGGTTCTGCTCGACGAACGGAATTCGAGCGCAAGCGCAAACGCGACTACGCCAAGGAGAGGGCCAGGGAGGACGCGCTCGACGAGGAACTGGACGCGGACATCCAGGCGCAGGTTGAGGCGCTGGAGGCCGGTGAGCCGCCGCCCCCGATGACGGACGAGGAGCAGCGCCAAGCCGTCCTGGAGATGGAGGAGCATGAGCGCGTCTGATTCGCCGAGGCCATGGCCTATTACCAAGAGGAATGGTCCAGGGTGCGGGCCGTCCTGCTCCACCGCCGGGCGGTGGAGAAGCAGGCGCGGCGACGACGCGGGCGCGGGCCACCTTGAGTTGGATGGGCGGCCCGTATCGCATTGCGCCCCTCGAGGCGGGAGGCGCTGGTTTATGCAGTTGGCGGACCGTGGTGATGGCATGACAAATAACCGCGTGCTACGGGACCTGACGATGGATGCGTTGCGGGGAATCGGGCGGGTTTTGACGCGGGTCGAGGGAGGGCTGGCGGCGGCGGCGGCGGCGATCATGTTCGCGGTCATGCTGATCGTCGCGGCGGACGTGGCCATGCGCTATGCGTTCAACCGGCCGTTCGGCTGGTCCTACGACCTGGTGTCGCTCTATCTGGTGCTGGCCATATTCTATTTCTGCCTGTCGCGCGCCTTCGCCACCCATGCCCATGTCGGCGTGGACATTCTCCATTATTACGTGTCGCCTCGGGTGCGGCGGCTGTTCGAGGTGATCACCTGCCTGGTTTCGGCGCCTTTGTTCGGCGCGATCGCCTGGGTCTGCTTCGCGCGGGCCCGGGCGGCGATGGCCGGTGGGGACGTAATGGCCGGGGCGATCGCGTGGCCGACCTGGGCCTTCATCGGGCTGGCGCCGCTGGGCGCGGGACTGCTGACCTTGCGGCTGGTGGTAAACGGCGCGGCGCATCTGGTGACGCTGCTGGGCGGGCCGCAAATCATCCCCCTGCCCGCCCTCGCCCGCTCCGAACAAGGCATCGGCGAGGACCATTTCGAATGATGATTTTCATATGATCCTGGCAATGGTGATCGTGGTGCTGTTCGGCCTGCTCGCCATCGGCGTGCCGGTCGGATTCGCCATGGGCGTGTCGGGCGCGCTCGGCCTGTGGATCGGGTTCGGCGGCAATGTGCTGACGGGGGTGCTGGAAACCGCACCGCTGTCGTCGATCGGGTCTTACGAGCTGCTGACCATCCCGATGTTCCTGCTGCTGGCGGAGATGGTCCTGCTGAGTGGGGTGGCGGACGATCTGTTCGAGACGGCGGCGGCCTGGTTCGGGCGCATTCCGGGCGGGCTCGGCATCGCGACCACCCTGGCCGGCGCGGGGTTCGGCGCGATCTGCGGCACCAGCACGGCCTCGGCCGCCACGCTTTCCGCCACCAGCCTGCCGTCGATGATCAAGCAGGGCTACGAGCCCAAGATGGCGGCGGGGGTGGTCGCGATCTCAGGCACCTTGGCCATGCTGCTGCCGACATCGGTCGCGCTCGTGATCTTCGCGCTGCTGGCCGAGGTCAATGTCGCCAAGCTGCTGATGAGCGGCATCATTCCGGCGATGGTGGTGACCCTGACCATCATCACCACCATCCTGTTCCTGGTGTGGCGGGACCCGTCGCGCGCGCCGCGCGCCGCTGCCGTCCCCTTCCGGCGAAAGCTGATCCTGCTGAAGGGCGTCGGGCCGATGCTGCTGCTGTTCTCGGTCATCACCGGTGCGATCTTCACCGGCGTCGCGACGCCGACCGAGGCCTCGGCCGTGGGCGCGCTGGGCGGGTTCGTGCTGGCGGTGGTGAAGGCCAGGCCGTCGCCCGGTCAGCTGCTGCACGGGTTCGAACGGGCGGCGATCGGTAGCTGCATGATCGCGATGATCCTGATGGGCGCCAGCATCTTCGGCTATTTCTTCACGCTGTCGCACGTCACGCAGGACCTCGTGGCCTGGGTCGGCGCGCTCAACGTGTCACGCTGGGTGGTGATCGTGATGATCCTGGGCATGTATATCGTGCTGGGATCATTCATGGATCAGATCGCCATCCTGGTGCTGACCGTACCGATCGTGCTGCCGCTGGTGCGCTCGCTGGGCTTCGACCCGATCTGGTTCGGCGTGATCAAGATCGTGACCGCGGAGGTCGGGATGATCACGCCGCCGATCGGGCTGAACTGCTTCATCGTCGCGCGCTATGCCGGCCGCCCCGTCACCGAAGTGTTCCAGGGAACGATGCCGCATTTCATCGCCCATCTGATCGCCATCGCGCTGATGGTGGCGTTCCCCGCCATCGTGCTGTGGCTGCCGCGCCACATGGGCTAGCGATTAGCGATACCACCAATGGTAATAATGGTAGCGGTATGGATAGGGACGGTCATAGACGACGCAACCAGTCAACTGGCTAATCGTCATGACCACCGCAATTAAGGCAAAAATATGTCCGCGCATGTTCATCTCCATTGCTGACGACTTGCTCATGTCACGGAGATTTCAGCGTCTTCCTGCGCCGCTTTGTTCACGAAGCGATGAACGGGAGATTACATATTGGTAATTTTCGAGGCGCTCGCGAATGTCTGTCAATCGCGACGCGCTGCCAATTCCAGCAGCGTGGCCGCCAGAAGGTCCGGCGCCGTGATCATGGCGTCGTGACCGGTCGGCAGATCCAGCATGTCCCAGCCGGGAAGGCCGGCGACGCGCTCGTAGCTCGCCTGGACAGCGCGATAGACCGGGTCGGCGCAGCGTATGTAGGTGCGCGGCAGGCCATTGCCGACCGGGGCCGACAAGGCGATCGGATCGGCATAGGCGGCGAGAGGGTGCGGAGTCAGTCGGCGCTCGAGCCAGTCGAGATCGGACCCGGGCGGAACGTCGAAGCTCGCGGCCGGCGGAACCGGGATGCTGAGCCCGCCGGAGCTTTCCCGCGCGCCCCGTCGGCGGGTCGCCGCGACGTCCGGAGGCAGCAGGTCGAGCGCCGAGCGCCCGTTCTCCGGGACAATGGCGTCGAGATAGACCAGACGGCGGATCAGGCCCGGCCGCCGGTCGGCGACGCCGCTGATCACCATCCCGCCGAAGCTGTGGCCGACCAGGATGACATCACTCACCTCCTCGGCGGCAATGACGCCCAGCGCGTCGGCGATGAAAGTTTCGAGGCCGACCTGGCGCGTGAGCAGGTGCGCGCGCTCGCCCAGCCCTGTCATGGTCGGCGTGAACACGCGGGCGCCGGCGGCGACCAGCCGGTCGGCGACATGGCGCCAGCACCAGCCGCCGTGGAACGCCCCGTGGACCAGGACGAATATCGGTTGCGCCTCTGCTGCCGTCGTCATTTCGGGCATATCCTCCTGGTTCGATCGCCATTATGATAGTTGGAATGACGATTGCTGAAGATGTTCGTATCGCGGTTATGCGCTCTTTGAGAATGCCCGCCCAACGCCAAACGGCATACGGCCATGGATTCTAAATCCTGGCTGCTGTCGGCAACGTTCGGCGTGATCATCGGGATTCCCCTTCTCAGCATGATCGCCTATCTGGTGCGCGAACAATTGCAGGCGCACCGGAACCGTGCTTACAAGACGCTCGAAGATCACACGCTGTTGAACGCCAGCGACCGAGAAATCTGGACGACGGGGGAACTACCGATTGAAGAAGACGTGAAGCTCGATCTCCTCGGCAGCCGCATCGTCCCACTCGCCCAGTTGGCGACGGTGGCGGTGCTCGCGGCCGTGGTATTGGTCTGGAACGGATCGTTGATCGACAGGGACGCCAGGCTTGAAGAAAGAATGTCGGCCCTCGAGCTGCAGATTCACGCCCTGGCGCTGACGCAAGGGGGCGCGGCCGCCACGCACGCCGAGCAGGACCAGCAGGCCGCGATCCTGAACCCACCCGCGAACGGCACACCCATGCAGCAGGTTTGCGCCAATCTGATCGGGCGCGTCGCCGACGCCTATTCCAAGGGCGAATCGTCTAAGATCGGGCAGTCGCTCGAGGAACTGGTGAACAAGATGGGCTGCCAGAAGATCCTGGCCCCGCCATGAACGACTCCCCGCTGCTCCAGAGGGCGCGGGAGCGGATGGCCAAACAGCGCGAGCTTGAACGCGAGCGCTGGGAGGTGCAGCCGGCCCAGATGCAGAAATCGATGATTCGGTGGATCCTGCGCATCATGGGCTTTCTGCTCCTGATCGGGCTTGTGCTATACCGCCTGAAAGGCGGCAAGCTATTCTAAGGGTTCGGTGACGTCATGGCGTGCGTCGACGCGACCGGCTTCCCGCGACCGACCGAATCTGCCAAGAATTCCCGACAAGAAGCCGTCGGGTGTCGTCTCGGCCGACCGAGGGATTGAGCGTGGAAGAGACTATCGACGAACCGGCGCCAATAGTTCTCGGGCCGTCCAATGCGGAACTGGAAGAACGCTCCGACCTGGTCGCGCAGGCGCGGGTCGCCAACATCAAATGGGCCGAGCATTCGAACGAACCCCATCTGGCGACACTCCGGCTGTATCGCGTAACCAAGGGCGAGCCGCGCTATCGCCACCCGTTGCTTGCCAGGCTGGGGCTGGATCGGACTGTCCTGGTCAAGATGCGGCGGATCAAGCGCGACCGTTCGGGTAGGCCGCTGCCGGGCGAATGGTCGGACGGCTACCGGGTGGGCGACCGGGTGATGACCCACCTGATCTGGAGCGAGGAAGGCCAGGCCTATCTGACCATCAGCTGGAACGCCGTCTGGCAGACGCCGCGGTAGAGAGTCTGGAGCCGGCTGCAAAAACCTCCGCCACCGTTAGGTCGGCCTCCCGGTTGATATTGTGGAACGGGTCCACTGGGTCCACCGGAAACGCGACGACGGCGACCCGATAGCGCGCGACGAACACCTCGACCTTGCGGGGACCGTCGGTAGTCAACATCTGACGCAACTGCTCGGTCAGCCGGACCGACCACAAGCCGACGACCGGGTGCGACCTGCCGGCGCTGGCGGCGATAGCGATATCCGCGGAGACCGCGTTTCGGGCAGAGACAAGACGCTCCACCAGGTCGGTGGGCAGGAAAGGCGTATCGCCGGGGACGGTCACGATGTCCCGCATTCCCGGAAGGCTCGATCGCGCCCAATCCATGCCCGCCAGAATACCGGCCAACGGACCCGGGTGGTCGGGGATCGGATCGGCGATGACCGGCAGCCCCCACTGCTCGAAACGCGTGGGATCGCCGTTGGCGTTCAATGCCAGCGCGGAAAGCTGGGGCCGGATTCTGGCGACGACATGATCCAGGATCGGACGGCCCGCCAGCAGGCGCAGCGGCTTGTCCCCTCCGCCGATCCGCCGGGCCAGCCCGCCGGCAAGGATGATGCCGGCAACGGTCAAAGGCCGAATTCGCTGAACGGGATAAAGGGCAAGGCCTCGCCCGGCTGGATGTCAGTCATCGCTTCATCGAGCTCCAGCAGGCCGTCGGCATCCAGAAGCGTCGAGAGAACGCCCGCGCCGTCGCGCAGAGACTTGCGGGCATAGAGCCCATCGCCCCGCGCCGCCAGGCTGCATCTGACGAATTCGCGTCGCCCGGCGCGCTTGGTCATGGCGAAATCGGCCCGCACCGGAAACCTGAGGATCGGCTTGGGGGCGGCCCCGGCCAGCCTGAGCAGGGCAGGACGCACGATGAACAGGAAGCTGATCGCCATCGCCACCGGATTGCCGGGCATCCCGAAGAACGGAACGCCCGCGAGATGGCCGACCGCGATCGGACGGCCCGGCTTGATGGCGACGCTGTGAAAATCCAGACCACCCAGCGAGTCCACGATCGAGCGGATATGATCCTCGTCGCCGGCCGACACGCCGGCCGAGGTCAGAATCGCGTCGTGCTCACGCGCGGCGCTCGCCAGCGTTTCCGCCAACCGGGGCCTGTCATCCCGCAAGATCCCCAGATCGGTAACCTCGCACCCAAGGCGGTTCAGCATCCCAACCAAGGTTGGACGATTGGCATCAAAGATAGCTCCCGCGCCCCTCGCCTCCCCAGGCTCGACGAGCTCGTCACCGGTCGAGAGCACTGCGACGCGCAGCTTCCTGCGCACCGCAATTTTCGTGATGCCGAGCGAGGCCAATACGCCCAGTTCAATCGCCTCGATACGCCGGCCCGCACACATTACCACGCTGCCCTGGGCTATATCCTCTCGGGCACGCCGGATGTTGGCATGAAGCGGTATGTCCGCCCGGACGGTGACATGGTCACCGCTGCGCGCCACGTCTTCCTGCATGGCGATCGTATCGACACCGGGTGGCGGAATGGCGCCGGTGAAGATTCGGATCGCCTCGCCTGCCGCAACGTCGCGCACCGACGGTCGACCGGCGGCCGAAACGCCGACGACGAGCAGACCTTGATCCTTCGCGATTTCGAGATCGCCATGACGGAAACCGTAACCGTCGACCGCAGAATTGTCGGACGCGGGCACCGATATCGGCGCAACGATATCGTCGGCCAGGATTCGCGCCTGGGCCTGCGCGAGAGGTACGAGTTTCGACGCTGTCGCCGGCGCGCAACGCGTCTCTACCCGCCTCAATGCCTCAGCCAAAGTAAGGGTCAAGGCCGGGGCGCTTCCGGCTTCATATCGACAATAAAAGCGGCGATCGCGGCCGGCGAATCGAGCGGCAGCCATGGCACAGGCAAATCCGCGAGCGGCTCCGGGCTCGCCACCGCCATGATCCAGCGGTCATCGGGATAGAGCGTTGGCTTGCCCAGTTCCGGTCGATGGATTTCGATCTTGGGATGCGGGTCGCGCTTGAAACCCTCGATCAGCACGATGTCCACCGGAGCGAGCTTCGCCATAAGCTCCCCCAGGGTCGGCTCCTGCTGGTCGCGCAACTCGCGCATCAGCGCGTAGCGGCGGACCGAGGCGACCAGCACCTCGGTCGCGCCAGCCTGACGATGCACCCAGCTATCCTTGCCGGGCTGGTCGATGTCGAATTCGTGATGCGCATGCTTGATTGTCGATACGCTCAACCCCCTGGCCGTCAAGAGGGGAATGAGCTTTGCGAGCAGGCTGGTCTTGCCGCTGCCGCTCCAACCGGCCAACCCTACGATGCGCATCTGCCATTGTCCGAGTGACTGCACGGCCTGTTGGACGGGGAGATCGAGCCCACCGCCGCCCTGCTCGACATAGGCGATGATATCCTGACGCATGCGCGGATCCCAGAATTTCCTGAGATGGTCGGCGATGCCAGCCACTGGGTCGATATGGTGCTGGGATTCGAAATACTTGCCGATCTGGTTCGCCATGTAGATCAGGCGGTCAGGCGACATGCCGGACCTCGGTATCGCTTATCCGGCCGGGGTGGCTGAAGACCTCGAACTCCGCACCCCGCGCGACCGCGACCAGGACCACGCCGCAGCCTTCGGCGGTCCAGATGGCGAGCGCCGTCGGGATCACGGCGATGGTCAGATGGCCGGCGAGTTCGCCGAGGCGCAACGCGCGGATTTCGTCGCGCATGGCGCGCGTATCCCCGACGATTCGCCGCGCCCATTCGAGCGCGCGTTCGCCTTCATGCGTGAAGCTGTGGAAGCGGGACCCGCGATTCACCAACAATACGCCTAACATGTCTTCGAGCTGCTTTATTCCAGCCGACATCGTCGGTTGGGTGACGCCGCAGCTCTCCGCCGCCCGGCCGAAATGCTTTCCACGAGCCAATGCCAGGAGATAATCGAGCTTATCGATCAAATCCGCTCCAAGCCTCCCGATAGTCCGGGTCCAAGGTCGCCAGCAGCGGCCGGGCCTTGGTCA
>Ga0182021_10012462_pt1 | contig 10100 bp, 10 predicted proteins | sample 612E3MmetaG_FD_120493 | JGI IMG/M metagenome (GOLD analysis project Ga0182021, IMG submission 120493) | Permafrost microbial communities from Stordalen Mire, Sweden - 612E3M metaG (Illumina Assembly) | ecosystem: Environmental > Terrestrial > Soil > Wetlands > Permafrost | place: Sweden... | reverse complement strand
GTAGTGCTGAAGTGCCATGGCAACCTCTCAGTACGCGAGCGCGCGGTCGACCGTCTGGAGCACCCTATCGACGCTCGGGACGTAGTCGGTCTCGACCCGCGACGGCGGGTAGGGCATGTCGAGACCGGTGACACGCAGCACCGGCGACTCGAGGGCGAAGAAGCAGCGCTCCTGGATGCGGGCCGCGAGCTCGGCGCCGACGCCGGACGTGCGGGGCGCCTCGTGCGCGACGACGACCCGTCCGGTCTTGCGGGCCGACGTCTCGACGGTCGCCCAGTCGATCGGGGCGATCGAGCGCAGGTCGACGACCTCGGCCGAGTGGCCCTCATCCGCGAGTACCTTCGCCGCGCTGAGAAGGGTGGACACCATCGGCCCGTACCCGATCAGGGTGACCTCGGACCCGAGCCGTACAACCCGTGCCCGGTCGATCTCGCCCGACGGCGGTGCGTCGAGGTCGACCTCGCCCTTGAGCGAGTGGTACAGCCGCTTCGGCTCCAGCACGATCACCGGGTCGGGGCTGTCGATCGCCTGCTGGATGAGCTCGTACGCGTCGGCCGGCGTGCTCGGCGTGACGATCCGGAGGCCGGGTGTCGGCGTGAAGTACGCCTCCGGCGACTCGCCGTGGTGCTCGATCGAGCCCACGTTGCCGCCGTACGGGAGCCGGATGACGATCGGCGCCGTCACGTGCCCCTGGCTGCGGAACCGGAGCCGCGACGCCTGGTTGATGATCTGGTCGAACGCCGGGAACACGAAGCCGTCGAACTGGATCTCGCAGACCGGCAGGTAGCCGCGCTGGGCCATGCCGAGCGCCGTGCCGACGATGCCGGCTTCGGCCAGCGGCGAGTCCATGACGCGGCGGGCGCCGAAGCGCTCCTGCAGACCGTCCGTGATGCGGAAGACACCGCCAAGCTTGCCGATGTCCTGCCCGATCGTCACGACGTGGTCGTTGCGGTCCATCGCACGGCTGAGGCCGGCGGTGATGGCCTTGGCCATCGAGAGCTGCACCATCTAGCGGCCTTCCAGGGTGGCGAGGTAGCTCTCGACCTGGGCGCGCTCTTCGACGAGCGCGTCCGACGGCTCAGCGAGCACGTAGTCGTACAGCTCGGTGATCCCGGCGGGGGTGAGCGCAAGCACGCGAGCCCGTACGTCGGCCGCGAGGTCGTCGGCCGCGTCGGAGAGGTCGGAGAAGTACGAATCCGCTGTGCCCTGCTCGCGCAGCCAGCGCTCGACACGTACGAGCGGGTCGCGTTCGGCCCACGACTCCTCCTCCTCGCGGGAGCGGTAACGCGTGGGGTCGTCGGCGGTGGTGTGCGCGCCGATCCGGTAGGTCATGGCCTCGATGAGCGTCGGCCCTCCCCCGGCGCGAGCCCTGGCCGCCGCCTCGGCCACCACCGCGTTCATCGCGAACAGGTCGTTGCCGTCGACACGGATGCCGGGCATGCCGAAACCGGCCGCGCGGGCCGCCGGGGCGCCGCGGAACTGGCCCGACGTGGGCACCGAGATCGCGTACTGGTTGTTCTGCACGAGGAAGATCACCGGCGCGTTGTACACGGCGGCGAAGTTGAGGGCCTCGCTGACGTGGCCCTCGCTGGTCGCGCCGTCGCCGAGGCAGACCATGACGACCTCGTCGGCGCCGTCGAGCGTGACGCCCATCGCGTAGCCCGTGGCCTGCACGGTCTGCGCGCCGACGACGAACGCGAACAGGCCGAAGTGGAGCGCCTCGACGTCCCAGGTGGCATGCGTGATGCCGCGCATGATCTGGAAGATCGCGACCGGGTCGAGGCCCCGGTGCATCGCCATCGAGAGCTCGCGGTACGAGGGATAGACCATGTCGGTCGGCCGCAGCGCACTGATCGCGCCGATCTGCGCCGCCTCCTGGCCGATCGCCGGCGCCCAGAGCGCGAGCTGCCCCTGCCGCTGCAGGTTGGTCCCCTCGCCGTCGAGGCGCCGCGCCAGGAACATCGTCCTGTACGCATCACGCACCTGATCGGCCGAGAGCTGCGGGCTGTACGAGGGGTGGCGGACCTGGTGTGCGTCGGCATCCAGGAGCTGTACCGTCTCGATGCCGTCGGCCGGCGCACTGCCGGCCACGTCATCGGGGTGCTCACTGGCGTCACCGACGATACGGGGGGTCCAAGCGTTCGTCGAAGTCACGCGTCTCCCTTCCTACGGTTCCGTAGGTTACGGTTCCGTAGCCTAGCCGGACAGGTACGTACGAGGTCAACTTCCTGCCCAGAATCGAACCACGGGCATCCCCCAATTCAAACCCTGCCACGGCTGACAGTCCTCGCACACACAGCCTGACCCACAGATCAGCCTCGCAACGGTGCGGTCATGACCCGCCCCGGTTCCGTGGTCGTGCCGGGATTTCGTGTGCTCCAGGACCTCGCAGAAGGACGCCACGAGGCTGTTCGCGCGTGGGACGAGGGTCCGCGAGTCAGGGCACCGTGAGGTACGGCGCATTGCTGGTCACGAGTCGCGCCGAGACCTTGATGGCGTTCGGCGGACCGGCGTCCGCCTGAGCGAAGGCCCGAACGTCGTCCGGGACCGCCCGCGTCGTGGTGACGAGCCACTCGTGATAGGCCCCGTGCATCGTCAACCGGAACGTGGTGAAGTCGGGATGCTTGTCCAGCCATGATGCGACGTTCCTGAGCTGGTTCGCCATGTCAGGCGAGATGTCCTCCGAGTTGATCGCGGTGACGTAGCCGGGCCGCACGGTGTTCTCTCCGATGTACCAGTTGACCCAGCGGATGCCTTCGGGGCGCGTGAGGGTGAGCAGGTCGATCCCCGCACGAAGGGACTCCGCAGGACTCGACGTGGTGACCGTTCCCATCAGATCGACGTAGAGGCTCCCCGCTCCGTACATCCTCGAGTGGTTCGCGTGAGTCCGATCTATGACGCCGTAGACCCAGGCGACATCCGAGGCGATCGGGAAGCCGTTGACGACGAGGAGGTCCGTCTCGCCGGTCATGAAATCCGTGCTGACCAGGTCGGGGCCCCCGAAAGAACGGACGATGTCGTACACACCGCCCACCGCCGCACCCCGCTCCTCTGCAGTCAGTGACGCTGCAAGCTGGACGGTTCCGGAGCAGACCATCTCCCCGCCGGGCGTGCCCACCCCGTACGTGGCGGCCGTGACACCCGGCACCGCCCCGGCGTGGTCCTTCAATGACTGACAAGCCTGCTTGATATCTGTTCCCCCAGGGAACGAACACGCCGAGAGCACCAGACCGATGACCACGAGGCCGATCGCGAGCGGGGTTCTCACGGTCCGAGAGTAGCGGCCGAAATGCGCGGGACCCGTTGGCTGATGAGTTGCTCATCAGCCAACGGAACACGCCCGCAGCGCGCTCGGTTGGCGGTCACTGTCAGGATGGCCGAATGATCGACGTGCTCGTGATCGGTGCCGGATTGGCTGGGCTGCAGTGCGCACGGGTGCTGTCCCGAGCGGGACGCAGCGTGGATGTCGTCGAGGCGAACGACGAGATCGGTGGACGCGTTCGGACGGAGATCGTCGACGGGTTCCGGTGCGATCGCGGGTTCCAGCTGCTCAACCCCGCGTACCCGGACGCGAGGAGCCAGCTCGACCTGTCAGCCCTTGATCTGCAGGCGTTCGGGCGCGGGATCGCGGTGAGGCGCGCGACCGGCTGGGTCGAGCTCGGTCTCGACCCGAGGTCGCTGATGGGAGCGCTGCACACCCCGTACGCGGACCTTCGCCAGCTCGGCGCATTCGCCCGCTGGGCGGCGCCGGCGCTGGGCTCGGTCCCGCGGCTCCTCACGGCACCGGACACGACGCTCGCGGAGTCGTTCGACGCGGCCGGCTTCCACGGGCCCCTACGCAAGGAGGTCGTCGAGCCGTTCCTGACCGGAGTGCTGCTGGAGACCGCTGGGACCACGTCCGCGCGGTTCGCTCGCCTGCTCGTACGGTCGTTCGCGCTCGGTACGCCCGCCGTGCCCGCGCTCGGCATGTCCGCGATCCCCCGCCAGCTGGCGGCACTGCTGCCTCGGCCGGTCGAGCTGGAGACCCCGGTCACGAGCGTGGCCCGAGAGGGTACGGCCTGGGTGGCGCAGACGCCGCAGGGCGAGCGAGCGGCGAGGATCGTCGTCGTCGCGACCGATCCGACGACGGCGGCCGGGCTCGCTCCCGTACCGGCACCCGCCATGAAAGGCGTAGCCACGTGGTGGTTCGCGGTGGACGCCGCGCCGACGGCGAGCACGTACATGGCCGTCGATGCACGGCCGAACGCCGGACCCATCATCAACACAGCCGTGATGTCCAACGTCGCGCCGAGCTACGCACCGGCCGGGCGCCACCTCGTCCAGGCGTCAGCACTCCTCGTCGACGATGTCGTCCCCTCCGAGCCGGCCGTACGCGCGCATCTGACGTCACTGTACGAACGGGACACCGCCGATTGGCAGCTGCTGACCACCCATGTGGTCCCGGACGCCCTGCCGGTGATGCCGCCGCCGCTGCTGGTGCGCAAGCAGATCCGGTTCGGCGATGGCCTGTACGTGTGCGGCGACCACCGCGACACCGCCTCCATCCAAGGCGCGTTGGTATCCGGCCGCCGGACCGCCCAAGTGATCCTCGGATCGTGAGGCCCTCAGGGGAGCGTGATGTACGGCGCCTTGCCGGCGATGCTCGCGGACACCTTCGCCGAGGCACCCGACCCTGCGACGGCAGCGAAGCTGCGGACCACGTCCGGGACCTCGCTCGTCGTGATCAGCGCCCAGGTCTGTACGGCTGACTCGTCCTTGAACGAGTACGACGTCACCGCCGAGTTCGTGTCGAACCAGGAGGCGACGGCGTCGAGGCTTGTGGCCTCATCCGACGTGATGGTCGGCGCCACGATCTGGGTGTCGTTGAGGTACCAGTCGATCTCGCGGATGCCCGCGGGCGGCGTCAGCTGGAGCAGCGCCGTTCCTTCGCGCAGCGAGGCAGCCGGTGCCGTACTCGTCAGATGCGCATGCACGCTGGCCACAAGGCCAGAGGCCTGCGACCAGGAGATCTCGACCGGATCCGCGTGCGCTGCGTCCGCGATGCCCAGGATGCTCGTCACCTGGTCGGCCGTGGGGAATCCGGCAGAGACCAGCAGCGTCGACGTACCGAGCGAGAACTGCGTGCTGAACTCCACCTCTTTCACACCACGAGCGCGTACGACGTCGTACACGCTCCCGACTGCTTGCCCGCGCTGCGTGGTGCTCAGGCCGGGGTCGAGCGCCACGACGCCGGAGCAGCGCGGCAGGCTGCTCACGATGGCATCGGTGAAAGCGGCGTCCTTCACACCCGCGATGCCCGGCACCTGATCGGCGAGCGCCCGGCATGCCTTCGTCTGGTCGGGATTGCCCAGCCCCTGGCATCCGCTCAGCAGCACCAGGATCAGCGCCACCAGCCCCGCCATCGCGACTCTCACGGTTCGATCCTATGGCTCCCCCGTCAGACCACCTCTGGGCACCGACGAGGAGTCACGACGCGCCGAGAGTCGCAGAGAACCCGTGCAATTACTGGCCCCTCGACGCGGGAGTGGACCCCGGCTCGAGGTCGAGGAGTCACGACACGCCAACGCTCGCGAGCAGCCGGCGCCGTTCGTGGCCCCTCGACGATGAGGCGGGAGGCGCAGTACGTGCTGCACTGCGCAGCCTAGGAGGATCCAGCCACCGCCCCCAGCCACCCGCAGGTCTCGGAGGGAGTCCCCAGGACTCCCGAACGGCCGCAGATCTCGAAGAGCATGCGTAGGACTCCCGGACCGTCCGCCGCCCCCAGCCACGACAGCGCGCAGTGCAGCACGTACGGAGCCTCACGCCGGGTACGCCGCGTGCAGCACGTACGGAGCCTCACGCCGGGTTAGGCGGGCGCGTCGAGGGTGACGACAGACGACACGTGCCCGGCTGGCGAACCCGGCAGGGTCGCGCGTGGCCCGTGCCCTAGCCTCGCCCCCGAGAGGGGGCAGGATGCGAACACTGCTGGCGGACCGTCACACGTACGTGGCGGGTCTGGTCACCGCGATCGTCGGGTTCACGAGCGCGTTCGCGGTCGTCCTCACCGGCCTTCGGACGATGGGAGCCACCCCCGTACAGGCGGCATCGGGTCTCGCCGCCCTCTGCCTCACGATGGGCATCGCGACGATCCTGCTCGCTGGGCGCTACCGGATCCCGATCACGATCGCGTGGTCGACGCCGGGAGCGGCCCTGCTCGCGGCGAGCCCGACACCTGCCGGCGGGTGGCCGACTGCCATCGGCGCGTTCGTCGTAACGGGCCTGCTGATCGTGGCGACCGCGGCGATTCCCGCACTCGGCACACTGATCGCGCGGATCCCCACGTCGATCGCGCAGGCGATGCTGGCCGGGGTCATCGTGCCGCTCTGCCTGAAGCCCGTCACTGCGACAGCAACCTCGTTCAGCCTGATGTGGCCGATCCTGCTCGCCTGGGTGGTCGTACTGCTCCTCGCGCCCCGCTGGGCGACCCCGGCCGCGATCGCCGCGGCGTTCGTCGTCACCCTGCTGCACCTCACGAGCGCCCCGCAGATCTCCATCGGGTTCTCCCTTGTCGCGCCGCACTTCTCCTGGCAGGCGATGGTCGGCATCGCGGTCCCGTTGTGGCTCGTGACGATGGCGTCGCAGAACGTACCGGGGGTGGCTGTGCTGAAGTCCTTCGGGTACGAGACGCCGTGGCGCCCGGCGCTGCTCACGACAGGGATCGGTACGGTCATCGGCGCGTTCGCCGGAGGTCACGCGATCTGTATGGCCGCGATCAGCGCGGCCCTCGCGGCCGGGCACGACGCCGGACCCGACACCTCCCGCCGGTGGAAGGCGGCGATGACGACCGGGGTCCTATACGTGTTCCTCGCCGCCGGCGCCGGCGTCATCACGGCGATCGTCCTCGCGGCCCCGGGCGCCCTGCTCCCGGCCGCAGCCGGCTTGGCGCTCATCGGCACCCTCGCCGGCAGCATCCAGCAGGCGCTCGACGACGCCCCGGGCCGCCTGCCCGCCGCGGTGACGTTCCTCGTTGCCGCGTCCGGCATCACCGTGTTCGGCATCGGCGGCGCGTTCTGGGCCCTGCTCGTCGGCGTACTGCTGCGGCTCATCCTGGTCCGCCACCGCCCGACGGCATGATGGAGCCGTGGACGAGATCGAGCTCGCGGGCGGCGGGATCAACAGGGTCGTACAGATCGGGGACGCGGTGCATCGGCCCGGCGCTCCGTGGAGCCCTGCGATGCGGGAGCTGCTGCCCCTGCTCCACAGCGAGGGACTCCCCGTACCGGCATGGCGCGGTACGGACGATGCTGGACGCGACGTGCTCGACTACCTGCCCGGCGAGGTGGGGCATTACCCCTTGTCAGAGGCGGTACGAAGCGAGGCTGCACTCGTCTCGGCCGCGCGGCTGCTGCGGCGCTTCCATGACGTCTCCGCACCGCTCGTGGCCCGAGACCTCCCCTGGCAGCTGGCGCCGCTGCCCGATGCCGAGGTCATCGTCCACGGCGACTACGCCCCGTACAACCTGGTCTTCTCCGGCGAACAGGTGGTCGGGATCTTCGACTTCGACTACGCGCGGCCTGGCCCGCGGACGTACGACCTGTCGTACGCGCTGTACCGCTTCGCGCCGCTCGGGAGCGGCGATGACCTGTGGGGCACGATCCCCGAGCGGGCGGCACGGGTGCGGCTGTTCTGCGAGTCGTACGGGCTCGACGCGTGCGACGTCGCGGAGTCCGTGACGGCTGTCGTGCCGAGGTTGCTCGGCCACGTCTCGTACATGCGCGAGGAGGCCGCCGCCGGCAATGAGGCGTTCGCCCGGCACATCGCGGAAGGACACGCAGAGCTGTACGAGCGGGACGCCGCGTACGTTGTCGTGCACCTCGCCGACTTCGGCGCCTGACTCAGCCCCTGCGGGCGAGTGCCGCGTCGATGCGCTTGCGGAGCGCAGGTTTCGGCTGTGCACCGATGACCGTGTCGACGACCTTCCCGCCATCCATGACGAGCATCATCGGGATGCTGCGGGCCTGGTAGCGCTGCGCGATGACCGGCGACTGGTCGACGTCGACCTTGACCACCTTGATCGTGCCGGCCAGCTCACGGCTGAGGGTCTCGAGGATCGGCGCGACCATCCGGCAGGGACCGCACCACGGCGCCCAGAGGTCCACCAGGACAAGGGACTTCGTCTGTACTGCGGCGTCGAAATCGCTGTCACCTGCGTTCACGAGCCACGGCAGATCGGCCTGGCAGCTCGCGCAATGGGGGAGGCCACCGGCCTCGACGGGCAGACGATTCTTCGTGCCACAGGATGGGCATTCGACCACAGGACCAGTCACAGTTCGATCATAGGTCCGGCGAGTCCTGCGCAGATGGAGTCGCTGTTAGATAGGCCCGTATAGCGTTGGTAGTTCACGAGAGGACGTGCATGGCCACATATTCCGACATCGAGGACATCTACGCGGATGCTCCGTCGGACGCGATCCATCAGGGCAGCGAGATCGAGATCGACACGACGAAGCTCCCCGAGAACGAAGTGATGCCCGCCGGGTTCAACCCCGGCAAGGCGTACGCGGTCGACCCCGACGTCTCTCGTGACGGACTGCCCACCTCGTCGTGACGCCTAGCTGATGCGGTCCTCGTGGCCCGTCGCTAGCTCCACAGGCCGCCCGGGGCGAAGACCTCGTCCACGAGCTCGTCGAACCAACCCGCTTCGCGCGCCAGGTCGAGGACGGTGTAGCGCGAGCGGTAGTACATCGCCTTGGGGAACGTGGCCCGTACGTCCCCGGCAGTCAGGCCGATGTCTTCCGGTGTCGCTGGCGCTCCGGCTGACCGCAGCATCTCCTGCAGGGTCTTGGCCGGTACGAACTGTGCGGTGATCCTTGGTCGCAAGGCCGCCCAGCTGGACACGAAGCGCTCCAGGCGATCGCGGAGGCCCGCCCCGTCGACGTACTTCACCTTCGTCTCGTTCACCGCGTGGTCGGCGAGCGCGCCGGTGAACGTCGAGCGGATGTCCGCCTCGACGACCTCCCAGGGCGCCCAGCGGGCGACTGCCGCATCGATGTCGAGCCCGGCGAGGTCGCGGGCCAGGAACCGCTCGTAGAACGCGCTCATCGCGAGGGTCCCGATCGCCACCTTGTGGCCGTGCGACAAGGGCGGATCCCAGTCGGCGCCGAGGTGGTCGAGCTCCCAGAGGTGGCTGAAGTAGTGCTCGGCTCCCGACGCGGGCCGGGTGCCGCGATAGACCTGCATCGCCAGTCCGGACAGAACGAGGCCCGACACGAGACCTGCGTACGCGTCCGCGTCGCCGGCAGCGAGAGCATCCGGCCGGGACAGCGCGTCAGAGACGCCGCTCTGTACGAGCTCCCAGGCGAGCGGGTCGATGGGGTCGAGGCCGACCGCGTCGGAAAGGATCCAGTCCGCACCCGCCGGGATCTTCGCGGACAGGTCGCCGTAGCCAGAAGCCACCATGCTGGGCGGAGCCGCGGCGGCGACGTCGAGGTCGATGACCACCACCAGCGGGGCCGGGCAGGGCATCGTCACCTTGACGCCCTCGGAGCTCATGGGTGCGCCGAAGCCGGAGTAGCCGTCCATCGAGGCCGCTGTACCCACGACTCCGTACGGCTGCCCGAGCTGTCCGGACGCGAGCTTGGTGAGGTCGTTGATCGTGCCCGAGCCCACCGCGACGCCCAGCGCTCCGGATTCGGCGAGCCGCTCGCGGATGATGTCGCACGTGTCCAGCGCCGCGTACAGGACGGGATGTCCCGGGAAGATCATCGGCTCGAGGACCTCGACCCCCGCTGCGACCAGGGCGTCGTGCACGGCATGCCCCGCCGCCGCCCACGTACGTTCGTCCGCCACGACCAGAGCCGGCGTGCCGTCGGCGAACAGGGCATCGCGCAGGATCGTCCCTGTGGAGGCCAGGACGCCTCGGCCCACCTCGACGACCGACGTGTCGGAGGCCGCTGCCAACCCGCGCGCGATGAGCTCGATCGTCATGTGTGTCTCCTGGCCGTCGTGATGGGTGCTCACAGCTACTCTGCCCGGTCGAGCGCCGCCTGGATCCGCTCCACGCAGAACTGGTTGCCTTGGGATCGGTCTTCGCGTCCAGCCCGCACCGTCCGGGTTGAGCC